>Ga0209491_10000775_pt1 | contig 64106 bp, 25 predicted proteins | sample BON02_FD_187213 | JGI IMG/M metagenome (GOLD analysis project Ga0209491, IMG submission 187213) | Freshwater microbial communities from Lake Bonney liftoff mats and glacier meltwater in Antarctica - BON-02 (SPAdes) (version 2) | ecosystem: Environmental > Aquatic > Freshwater > Ice > Glacier... | reverse complement strand
GGGGGGGGGGGGGGGGGGGGGGGGGGGGGGGGGGGGGGGGGGGGGGGGCGGCAACAGGAGGCGCCCGCCAGGAGAAGGGGGAAAAAAGGAGAACAAAGGGGGGGAGCGTCAGCATATTTTGGCTAAGGTTGTCATCACGCGCAAAGTCAGGCGCAAATTACCATATTGTGACATGTATTTGGAAACATCACACGCGGCCCCCCCGCACGGGTTTGAAAAAGGAGGAGGAGAGGATGGAGAGACGCTCTCGCGCGAAACAAATTTAAAAAACAAGGCGCGCGCCGTCGCAAATCTTCAGCGTCGTCGTTGTTGTTGGTGCATCGCCGACAGCCCGTCAGACTTAAAAAGCTCGGTTGGATTAACGTCAGGCCCTCCCGAAGGAGGACAAGTCCGTATTGGATTCCTATTGTTCGCATCCTTGGGCTGTCTTTATTTCGGCGAGAGGAACGACAACGACGACGAGAGAGGCGTTTCGGCGTTTCGGCGGCGCCTCGGCGACCGGCGGCGATTGGGCGCCTGAAACATACTGAGACACGCGCGCGCGGGTCCAGGACTTACGGGCAGGCGTGCGCGTCCTGCGAGGCGATCAGGCGAGGGCCCTGTCCGGGTCTCGAGCAAACGTGCGTGCGCAAAGCGACGGCGCGGGGAAGAGGAACAGACGGGTGTGAGTGGGAGAGGGGCGGCGCCTGTTTCTTTTTTCGATTGCGCTTTTGTGAGTGTGGATCGAGGGATCGATGCGGCGTGCTTGGTCGTGTTGGTTGTCAAAGTGTGTGTGTCACAGAGGCGGAGGCGGGGGAGGGGATTTACAAGGAGGGCGCGCGAGAGAGAGCCCAGACAGCAGCCCGAAATTCTCGCTCCATCCATCAGCAGCCTACGGAAAGCGCAACACGCCGACACACGACCCCTCACACAACACGTCTAATCCGTTGACTATCTCGAGATCAACGTCCCCTCACGCGCGCGCTCATTCGATCTCTCTCTCTTTAGGCCTCCCCCCCTTTCGCGCGAAACAGCCCACCTCCGCCGCCGAGAGCATCACCACCGGATCAACCCACAGACCACAACGCCCACGACGACCATGTCGTCGCGCCGCGCGCTCATCCAAGCGGCGGGAACTGTGCGCGCCGCGCTCGCGCGCGCGTCGCAGCAGCAGCAGGGGCAAGCCGCCGCCGCCGCCGTCGCCACCGGCGCCAGCGTTCCCGGCGCGAGCGCCGCCACCGCCCGCCCACCGTCACGCGCCTGGGCCCCCTCGTCCTTTGCGCGCGCGTTCGCGGCCGACACCCCGGCCGACGCCCCCGCCCCCTCGCTCCTCTCCGTGCTCAAGCGCGAGATCAAGCACGAGCGCAGCGCCTACGCCCCGCCCGCCGTCGTGGCCGCGGGGCCGCCCACCCCCTTCACCCTGGTCGACGCCCCAGGAGAGGCGGCCGTGTCGCTGCGGCGCGAGTTCCGCGGAGGCGAGACGATCACCGTCGACTGCTCGGTCAACCTGCAGGACGCGCTCGGCCCGCCGCCCGGGTTCGAGGACGAGAGCAGCAGCGGCGAGGACGAGGACGGGGAGGGGAGCGGCGAGGAGGAGGAGGGGGCCGGCAAGAAGGCGGGCAAGGGCGACGGCGACGGCGACGGCGACGGCGACGAGGACGAGGACGAGGACGACGAGGACGAGGACCCTGGGGACGTGGCCTTCAACGTGACGGTCAGCAAGGGCGGCGGCGCGGGACCCTCGCTGGTCTTCGAGTGCGTCTCGGACGGCACCTACGTGGACGTGCGGCACGTGGCCCTCGAGGGCGCCGGCAAGGCGGGAAAAGTGGGCGCGGCGGCGGGCGCGGCGGCGGGCGCCCCCTCTTCCTCTTCGAACGCCGACGAGGACGCCCTGTACAGCGGCCCCGTGTTCGACGAGCTCGACGAGGAGCTGCAGGACGCCTTCCGCGCCTACCTCGAGGCGCGCGGGGTGGACGAGGACCTGGGCGAGTACCTGAGGTGGCTGCTGGTGGACAAGGAGCAGCGCGAGTACACCGCGTGGCTCGAGGGCGTCCGGGGGTTTGTCTCGGGGGGCGGCGGCGACAAGGGGGAGAAAGGCGGCGGGGGCAAGTGATTCAGCGGGCGGGAAAAGACGCCTGAAAGAGAGAGGGGGGGACGATCGGGCGGGAAGCGCTAGGACGTCTCTATAGTCGTCGAAAACTGCGGTCGTTGGTGTTTGCAAAGACTCGCCGTCAGCGACGTTAGGCTAGAGAGATCCGCGAGATGCGGAGAGATCCGCGAGATGCGGTTCCGGGGTGCGGATGAAAAGAGATGGGGGGACAAAAGGGTGGCGGGGCAGAGGGCGCGCGCGCGCGCGCGCGCGAGAGAGAGAGAGCGCGGCGGAACGGCGGAAGGGCGGCCGGGGGTTCGATGCGAGGCGGGCGCGGGCGTCAGCCCCCGTGCAGTGTCGAGATAAACACGACCCGGTCGCCGTCCTGGAGCGCCGAGTCGAGGCCGCCGCACAGCTCCCAGTCGCAGTCGTTGATCAGCACGATGATGCCCGGGCGGCTGTGGTTGTTTGGTCGCGTTGGTCGCGTCGGCGTCGGATTTTTTTGCGGCGAGTTAGTTTTAGCGCCGCGGCAGCGACAGGGGGGGGGAGGCGCGCTGAGCTCCGACGACAACAGAACATCACTCACACCGACTCTCCCTTCATGAACAGCTCGGGCCGCTCCTTGAGCAGGTGCTCGCGCGCCCACGGCAGCAAGCGCGCAACCGTGAGCGGCGGCCCTCCGGCGCTCTCGTCGGCGCCGTTGCCGCCGCCGTCGCCGTCGCCCGACGTCGACGCGGGCACGTCCACCTCGTGCACTTTGACGCCGCCGAACAGGTGGTCCAGCCCGCCGCCGAGCTCGATCGTGATGCGGGTCATGGTCGCGACGATGGCGCGGGCACCCGATCGGGGAGAGAGAGGGAGGGGGAGGGTCGACGTTTCCAGGAGAGGGCAGCAAGCGATCGTCGAGGTCTTGCTGCCGATCAAGTTGCGAAAGAGGAATGTGCGTCGACGCTCCCGCCCGCACAATTGAATCGAAGCATCGAGCAAGTACGTCTTTGTCAGACGGGCATCACGGCTTCTGCTCGTACAATTACAAGAGCGATCTCGCGCCCCTCAGTCGACACCAACAGCAAAAGAAGAATCGACCATGCCCCAACCCCCGGTCACCGCCGGCTGCTGCGCCCACGACCACGACTGCGAGGCGGCCGACTGCGGCCCCGCCTACGCCCTGGGCGACCGCGTCGACGCCCCGCGCGTCCGCTGCCTCAACGCCGAGGGGCCGCCGGGCGCCGCCGCCGCGGCCGTGCTCACGCGCGCGTGGGCGACGCGCGCCGCGCCCTGCGCCGCGCCGGGACCGCTCCGCTCGGCGGACGAGGACGACCCGGAGCTGCTGCTGCACATCCCTTTCCAGGGCGTGGCCAAGATTAAGGCCGTCTGCATCATCGGCGGGGAGGGGGCGGGGGAGGCTGGAGGGAGCGGGGGAGGACGAGGCGACGGAAACGGCGGCGGCGGCGGAAACGGCGGAAACGGCGGCGGCGGAAGCGGCGGAAACGGCGGCGGCGGAAACGACAGAAACCAAAACACGGCGCCGCGGACGCTCCGCGCCTTTGTCAACCGCGACGACCTCGATTTCGCCGCCGTGCGCGACCTGCCGCCCACCCAGGAGTGGGACCTCCAGCCCGACGGCAACGCGCGCGGCCTGGTCGAGTACCCGACGCGCGCGGCCTTGTTTTCGGGCGTCCACTCGCTCGACCTGCACATTCCCCGCGCCTTTGGCGGCGGCAGCGGCAGTAGCAGCAGCGGCGGCGGCGGCGGAAACGGCGGCGGCGGCGAGGGCTGCCGCGTCGTGGTGCAATTCGTCGGGCTCAAGGGCGAGTGGGCGTCGCGGGACCGGCGCGCGGTCGAGGCGGTGTACGAGGCGCGGGCGGTGCCGGGGGACAACGCCAAGATCCCTGGCTTGGAGAACAGGGGCGGGTGGGCGACGTAAGGGTGTTGTTTTTCTTGTCGTTGCAAAAACCCGACAAATTCGAAGAGGCGGGGATCGTCGCCGCCGCCGTCGTTTGGTTTTTGTTGTGGTTTTCAATGCGTCGTTTTGTGTGCGCGTCGGGGAAACCAACTCGAATGCAATGCGCGATCGATGGCGGTGCTGTTGCTCTGTGCATCATGCTCGTGCTCGGTCGGTCGTCGTGCGCAAAGGGGCGGGTGTTTCGTCACGCCCCTGCCCGAGGAAACGCAACGCAGCGCAACTGGCGCCGCGGCCCGCAACTTTTCGCCGCCGCCCGCTCGTTCTTCGCTCTCTCTCTCTCGCGCGCGCTGCCGCCCCTGGCCCCAATCGTGCCTCCCCCCTACGCTCGGCCTCCCCACCCTCGCTCGGCCTCTGCACGCTCACGCCCGGGCCGTCCCCGCCTCCTCGCCCCCGCCCCCCCCCTCTTCCCCCTCCTCGTCCCCCTCCTCGTCGAGGGCGCCGAGGTCAACGACCAGCGCGGTGATGTTGTCGCGCGAGCGGCGGCCGACGCCGTCGCCGCTGCCGCCCCCGCCCCCGCCCCCCTCCTGCTGCTGCTGCTGCTGCTGCAGCCCGCGCAGGCACGTGTCGACGAGCGCCGCGACCGCCTGCGCCGGCGAGCTCCCGGCCGCGAGGCGGCGCGCGATCAGCGCCACCGCCGCGTCGTTGGCCATCGACTCAAAGACGCCGTCGCAGGCGAGCAGCAGGAAGGGAGAGACGATGGTGGGCGGGCCGCCGGCGCCGGGGCCCCCGCGCGCGCGCTGCTGCTCGACGCGCTCGCGTTCGTTATCCGCGTCGCGCGATGCGGCAGCCGCGGCGGGCGACTGCTGCTGCGGCTGCTGCTGCTGCTGCTGCTGCTGCTGCGGCTTCTCGGGCGACGACGACGACGCCGACAGCTGCGGCGGCCGCTGCTGATCGGGCGTCGCTGACGACGACGCTAGCGTCAGGTCCCGCTGCGCCCCCTCGTCCTCCCACCGCTTGCCGTCGTCCGCCCGCCCGCCCGACGCCGAGGCGTCCCGCTCCGAGCCGCCGCAGCTGTCGACGTCGCGCACGACCGCGATGTCCGGGTAGGGGACGATCGACCGCAGGTGGCGCGCGACCTGGTCCGCGCGCGTGCCCGCCGCGCGCACCGCGTCCGCGCGCCCCTCTGCGGCCGCCGCCGCCGCGCCCTTCTTGCTCGAGCCGGCCGCCGTCGCGCGGTCGCCCGCGCGCTCGGCGAAGCGGAGCCCCGCCGCGTCGCCGCCGATCACGACGTCCGCGGAGGAGGGGCCGCCGCGCAGCGGGGCCGCCGCCTTGTACCGCGCGTCGCCCAGAGCTCTGGTCATCGCGACAGAGCTGGTGGCCGTGGCGACGCGCCCCTCGGGCGTGGTGGCGAGGCCCGCGGCGTCGACGCGCGCGCGCTCGGCGGGCAGGGCGGCCGTGTGCGTGCGGGTGAGGCTCACGCAGCGCACGGCGCGCCCGCCGGCGCCGGGGAGGCCGAGGAGGGCGCGGCTGTCGCCGATCGAGGCGGCGATCACCGTGCGGCTGTGGCCGTGCGCGCGCCCGCCGCCGCCAACGCCGCCGCCGCTGTCCCACGAGTTTGCGGTCGAGGTGAGGGCGGGCGGAGGCGTCAGCACCAGCGCGACCAGGGCGGTCGTGCCGGCCTCGGGCCCGAGGTAGAAGCCCGAGCGCGCGTCGTAGACCCCGTACGCGCCGCCGCGCTTGCTCCCGTGCGACCCGCCGCCGCCGCCGCCGCCTTCGCCCTCGTTGCGCTGCCCCGCGCCGCCGCGGCCGCCGTCGTCCCCGGCCGGCTGCTCGACCGACGCCCGCTCATTGCGCTCTGCGGCCTCGGCCTCGCTGGGGAGCTCGCCGCCGGGCGACAGGCGCAGGCGCGACAGCTCCTCGCGGCACGACGGTTCCTCGAGCTGGGCGTCGAGCGCCACAAAGGCCTGCGTCAGGGCGGCCTCGGCGTCGCCGCGCGCAAAGGCCGGCGCGTTCTTGACGGCGGCGGCGATGCGCTGCGCCGAGAAAGTGGCGACCTCGCTGCCGGCGTGGCCGTCAAACACGCCAAACAGGGAGCAGAGCGGGCGGGGGCTGCTGGCCGTGGGGAGCTTACCGAGACTCAGATCAATTGAGAACGCGTCCTCGAACGCATCTCGGCGGCCGCGCGTCCACGCGCAGCCCCAGCGAGGGGGGGCGATCGCGCCCCCGCCGCCGCCGCTGCCGCTGCCGGTGCCCCCGCCGCCGCCGCCGCCCGCGTCGCTGCCCCCGCCTTCCGCCAGACACACGCGAAAGCCGGCGCACATGATGAACGCGCTCGCGGTGGTCGAACCCGGGGCGACGCCGGCCATGGCGGTGTCCTGTTACGAAAGGGAAAGAGGTAGGGGCCGTTTTTTGTGTTTTTGCTTGCTGTTGTTCCCGTTGGTGGGCGTGACGCAAACAAAAGTTGAGTGTGGTGCGCAGAGGCTGGGTGTGCGCGCGCGAGCGAGCTATGTTTGCTGTGCGATTGCTGTGACACGTCTTGGTTGTCCTTGTGCCCTGCGCTCTCGTGATGTCACAAAAAGAGAAGCAGTCGCCGACATTGCCGCCTTAATTTTCTTTTGGCCGACGCTTTTTGCCTCGCGCGTGTGTCTCGCTCGTGCTTCGATACTTCTTTCACGTTCCCGCCAAACCGAGCTAAATACGACCCGCTACGCCACCCGCGTGCGGCGGGCAGCCAAAACCCAAACCAATCAAACAAACACCCGCCTCAGAAAGTCCTGGAAGCGCCGCGCGTAGGCGGCCGGCGGCACCGCGCTCATCGGCGTGCGGCCCGCGTGCGCCGCCGCCTTTGAGAGGTACTCGAGGCGCTTAGCCGCGTCGTACACGGTCAGCACGTCGATGACGCCGAAGTAGAGCACGACGTCGCGCCCGCAGGCGGTGGTGGCGGGGACGGCGACGGACCCGGGAGGGGGGGGAGGGAGGGGGGCGCCGTCAGGCTCGGCGGCGGCCGCCGCCGCGGCAGGGGAGGCGAGCGGCGGCGCAGGCGGCGGCGCGCGGGCTGCGGCGGCGGCGGAAGGGGCGGCAGCAGCAGTAGCACCAGCCGCGACGGCCGAGCCGAGCGACAGAAAGCTGCCCGCGCGGCGCGGGACAGAGCGCGGGCGGGCGCGGCGCGCGTCGTCGTCGTCGTCGTCGTCTTCGTCGTCCTCCGCGTCGTCGTCGCCGGGCCCCTCGTCGTCCTCGTCGTCGTCCTCGTCGCCGGCCTCGTCCTCGTCGATGCGGCCGTTGCCGGCGTTGGCCGCGGCGCCACCGCCCCCGCCTCCCTCTGCTCCCTCTGCGCCCTCTGCCCGCGCCTCGCCGAGCTCCAGCGCGACGGCGGCCGCAAACTCGGCCGCCAGCTGGTCCGAGCTGCCGTGCACGGCCGCGCCCATGCTGACGCGCGGCTCGGGAGGGGCGCGGCGCACCGTCGGCGGCGCCGAGGCCGGCGGCGGCGGCGGGCCGCCGCCGCCGCCGCCGCCGCTGCCGCCGCGGCCGCCGTCAGAATCGGCGCCGCCGGCGTGCGAGCGGCGGGTGCGGCCCAGGAGGCGGTCGCGCTTGCGGATGCGGGGAGGGGGCGTGGTGGCGGCGGTGGCGGTGGCGGTGGTGGCGGCTGCGGGGGCGGCGGTGGCGACGGCGTCCGCATCGGCAGGGGCGCCGGCGGTCGGGGCGCTGCTGCTGCTGCCGTCAAGGGCGTCGGCGGCGGCAATCGCCGAGGCAGGGCGGCGGCCGGCAGCGGCGGCGGCAGCGCCCCCTCCGTCCGCACCCGCGGCGCTCGCCTGCTCGCTGCCGCCCTCGACGCCGCCGCCGTCGCCGCAGTCGTCCTCGCCTTCGACCGCGGGCGGCGCCAGACACATGCGCCGCCACCACGGCGCCCCCGTCGGAGGCCGCTGCTGCCGCCGCTGCTTCTCGCCCCTGCCCCCGGCCTCGCCCCCCGCCCCTCCGCCCGTCGGCGCGCCCGCGCCCGGCACGGCCGCGAAGCTGGCCGCCGCCGTCATCGTGATGGCCGGGGCGGGCAGCGCGAACGCGGTGGCGGCCATGCCGAACCCGAGGCGCGCACGGTCGAGGCCCAGCGCGTGCGAAATCTCGTCGGTGCCGCCGGCGGCGCCGGCGAGCGGGCGGCCCGTGTGGGGGCTGCGCGGCGGGCGCATGGCGAGCACGGCCGAGGGCGCGCGCTGGGCGGTGCGGGCGGCGGAGGCGCGCAGGGTGAGCAGGGCGAGGGGCTGGGGCGGGGCGCCGGCGGGGCCGGCGTAAAAGGCGGAGGAGGACGGGGGGCGGCCCGCGGGGGCGTCGCCGCCGCCCCAGGCGCCGCCGCCCGCGAGCAGGGCGGCCGTTCCTGGCGCGGCCCCGCCGGGCAGCAGCATGCCCAGCCGCGCCAGGCACAGCAGGTCCTCGGCGCGGCGCGCGTCCACGCCGAGCGCCGCCAGGCGCGCGCGCGCGGCCGACAGCCGCGCCTCCAGCCCGGGCGGCAGGCCGCCGCCGCCGCCGCCGCCCCTGCCGCCGCCCAGGCCCGCGCCGCAGCAGCCTTCGTACGTCTCAAAGTTGCCGGTGCGGGCCGTGGCCAGGGCCGGGGCGGGAGCGGGGGCGGGGGCGGGAGCGGGCTTTTCGTAGGCGGCGGCGTCCGAGGAAGCAAGACCCGAAGCCCGCCGGAATCCGCCGACGGCGCCGCCGCCCTTGCTGTTGCGCCCCACGCCCGCCGCTCCGCCCTGCCGCCGCTGCCGCGCCTCCACCGCCTCCTTCTGCTGCAAGCGCGCGCCCGCCGCCCGCGCCCGGTGCTGCTCCTGGTCGCGGTAGTGCACGCCGAGCAGCAGCGAGTAGTCCATCACGCCCAGGCGCTCCAGCAGGGCGCAGTCGGCGCGCATCTGCCCCGTCAGGCGGGCGCGCCACCCGGCCTCCAGCCGAAAGGCCTCGCGCAGGTCGAGGTCTTTAAGCACCACAGAGGGGTCGAGAGGCGGGCCCGAACCGTCCTCGTCGGCGAGCGCGGCGGCGGCGGCGGCGCCGCCGGCCGTGCGTCCGAGGGTCGAGCCCTTTAGGTCGTAGCGGCGGTGGATGTGGAGCTCGGTGCGGAAGATGTTGGCCATCACGACGAAGCGCACCTTGCGCTCGCCGCCGCCGCCGCCGCGCCCCCCGCTCGCGCCGCCGTCGCCGTCGCCGCCGTCGTCGCCGCTAGAGTCGTCGCCGTCGCCGCCGTCGTCGTCGCCGCTGCCGCTGCCCCCTCCCCCTCCCAGGTGGGTCAGGCGCCTGAGGGCGCTGGCGCCAAAGTTCGGGGCGCCCCGGGCCGCGAACGCCGAGAAGGGATCGTCCGAGGGCCCGGGCCACGACGCCTCCCGAGACGGATGCTGCGGATGCTGCGGCTCAGGCGGCGGCGGCGACTGCCGCCGCTCCTGCTCCTGGCGCCCCAATTGCCGCGCCTGGCGCCGCTGCTGCTGCTCGCCCGCCCGCCTGCTCGCCTCGCGTTGCTCGCGCCGCTCGGCGGCGTGCTGCTGCGCGGGCGCCAGCGCGGAGACGCGGTGCAGCCCGTAGAACCGCACCAGCAGCGTGTTGGGGTGCTGAGCGACGTGGCGCGCGTACCGCTCCAACAGCTGCCGCAGCAGCCTGAACTCCGAGCGCCGCACAGTCTTCACCAAAAAGCGGTCGTCCGACGAGAGGAAGAAGATCGACCCGCTCTTCCCGGGCGACGCCAGCAGCCGCAGCGCCCGGTCCGAGCACAGGGCCGCGACGTACTCGGCCGCCCCCACGCCCGCGGCCTCGCGCAGGGCGCGGAAGGCCGCGGGCGCGTAGTCCTTGAAGACAAAGTCGCTCGTCGGGTGCGCCGGGGTGGCCGCCGACCCGCCGCGCAAAAAGGCCTGCGTGGTGGCGCCGCGGAAATCGACGCCGGCGAGCGGGTCGGCCTCGGTCTCGCGCTGCGCCCGCTGGCGGGCGAGGGCCTGGGCGGCGGAGGGCGGGCGGGCGAACGGGGAGGGGAGGGGAGGGGGGGCGGCGCTGGCGGCGGCGGCAGCGTTGGCGTTGGCGGCGCCGGCGGCCGAGGCGACGGAAGCGGCGGCGGCGGCCGCTGCCGACGGGCGCGCCTCTGCGGCCTCGGCGAGCCGTAGCGCGGCCTCCTCCGAGCGCTGCGCTGACCAGCGGATGCCGAGCTGCAGGGCCACGCCCAGGTCGTACGCCGGGTGGCCCTTGTACAGGACCTCGCCCATGCGGGTGACGGTGGTGCGCGGGCCCGCCTGGCCGCCACCGGCGGGCAGCACGGCGGCGGCGGCGGCCGACGCCGGCAACGTTGCGCCGCCGCCGCGTTGGCCGCCGCCCAGGCCGGCCGCCATCGCCCGCCCGCGGGGCGTCCGGGGCGATGTCGGGCCCGAGGCGGGGCCGGACGGCGGCGCGAGGTGAGGGCCCAATAGCGGGGCGGGCGAGGAAGGGCCGCGCGGCGACCCGCCCGTCGGCGGCGGGCTCTGCCCGCCCAACGATGCTGCCGCCGCCGCTGCCGCCGCCGCAAACGGGCCCCCACCGCCCCCCACTCCAAAGATGGCGGCCACGTCGTCCGCGGATAGCACGCTCTGGCGCAGCAGGCGCCCGTCCTCGTACTCCTTGATGAAGACGGCGCCCTTGCGCGGGGGCGCCGCGGCGGGCGGGGGGCGGGCGGCGCCGTCGGGCGTCGCTGCCGCCGCCGCCGCGCCGCCGCCGGGCGTCGCGCGCCCTCCCCCTCCCCCTCCGCTCGGCGGCGGCGCCGGCAGGGGCGGCGCGGCGGGCCAGCCGGAATCGGCGGCAGCGGCGGCAGCGGCGGCGGGCGCGCGCGGCGGCCGGCCCCCGCCCCGGCCGAGCGGCGACGAGCCCGTGACGGACGAGCGCGGGCTGTCGGCCTTGGCAGCGCGCCCGGAACCGCCGCCGCCACCGCCGCCGCCGCCGCTGCCCAGCCGCATCAGCACGCCCTGCGCCTGCGCGGCGGCGCCCGCGAGGCCCGCGCCGATCGCGCCGACAACGCCCGCGGCGACGCTGCCTCCCAGGCTAACGAGCAGGGGAAAGGAAGGGCCGCCGCGGCCGCCGCCGCCGCCGCCGCCGCCGCCGCCGCCGCCGCCGGTGTCGCCCTGCTGCTGCCGCTGCTGCTGCTGCTGCTGCTGCCGCCGCCGCCCAAAATCATTCAAGGGGGAGCCTGGGCGAGGCGACGCCGGCAGCAGCTCGTTGAGCGCGACCGTGCTGCTGCCGCTGCGCACGACCCCGCCCGGCGTGGGCGCGCGCAGCGGGCTGTCCGGAGCCGCGGCCGCGGGCGCCGCGACGGGCGCCGCCGCCCCGGCCGCCGCCGGCCGCCCGTTGCCGTTGGCCCTCTGGCGCTGCTGCTGCTGCTGCTCCTGCCGCTGTTCTCGCCGCGCCTCGCCCGCGTCTTCCGCCTCCTCGTCTGAGTCCTCTCCCGCGCCTTCCTCGCACGTCACGCCCCGCAGCCCCACCCCAGCCGCGGTCGCCAAGCCCGTCTCGGCGGGTAGAAGCGGAAGCGGCGGCGGCGCGGCGCCGTCGTCGTCGTCGTCGTCGTCCCCCCTCGCGCGCTGCGGCAACCCCTGGTGCCTTTGCTGCTGCTCCTCATGCTGCTCCTGCTCCTGCTGCACACGCTGCTGCTGCTGCTGCCGCCTCTGGTGGCCCGCCCCCGCCGAGGCCGCCGACGTCGCCGAGCCCGGGTAGAACGCGCCGGCGCCGTGCTTGCGCCCGCCCCTCCAAAGGCCGGCGTAGCAGGCGCCGTCGCCGCCGCGCGTGAACACGCCGACCCCCTCCTCGCGGCCGGCCGCCCACTCGCCGTCGTACCGGTCGCGCGTCGCGCCCCACACGAACGTGCCCGTGCCGTCCATGCGGCCCGCGCGCCACTCGCCGTCGTACTGGTCGCCCTCGCGCGCCCACAGGTATCTGCCGGGGCCGTGCGGCCGCCCCCGCCGCCACAGGCCCTCGTAGCCGTCTCCGTTGGCGTAGGCCTTGCGCCCCAGGCCGTGCTTGAGGTCCCCGACCCACCCGCCGCGGTAGTGCGCGCCGTCGGGCGACCGGAACGTCCCCGCCCCGTGCATGCGGCCGTGCCGCCACTCGCCCGAGTAGGCGGCGCCGCTCGGCCAGCGGTAGGCGCCGACGCCGTGCTTGTCGCCCTGGCGCCACTCGCCCGCGTAGAGCGCGCCGTCGGCCCAGGCGTAGCGGCCCTCGCCGTCGGGCTTTTTTGTGGTGGGTTGGGGTGCGTGTGTGTATGTGACGTGGGGGGGCGGTTGGTTGGAACGACGTGCTGTTTGTTCTAGTGTGTGTGCGTCGCGCGCGCGCGCTTGTGCGCAAACAGACGGACGACGACGACGAACGACGCGGCGTCGCCGAGCTCCGGCGGCGGCGGCGCTCGCGCAAATCAGGGAACAAAAGGGGCTTTCTCACCACGCCGTTCTTCCAGCCGCCCGTGTACACGTCGCCGTTGGCGAAGCGGCGCGTCTGGGGCTCCGCGTCAGGATCCCTGCCGTTGCTGGCGGGGAGCTCCATCGTTTCGGCAACCTCCCTGAGTGTTTGGGAAGGGACTCTCCCGAAAGAGCTCCTTGCGCCCCCGCTCCTAGCGCCCGATAGTGTAAGGGATTCAGGCTCGCCGCCGCATTTTTCTCGACGCTCGACCTTGGGGCGAGGACGGATCGGAGAGGGAGAGAGACGGAGCGACTTATGTCTGTTGCTGCTCGATTGAAACTTCTTGCGCGTTGGAACGCTTCGATGCTGCGGGGGCGCGAATGGGCTGAGTTGGTCGGGGTCAAGTCGCGGTCGTCGGGGTCGTCATCAATCGGGCATGGAATGGTGGGAGGGGAGGAGGAGAAGAGGAGAGAAAGCGATCGATCCGCTCGGCGGCAGCGGTCGGTCGGGCGTAGGCGAGCGCGCCGGCATAAACAGCGGGCGTCAGCGCCGGCGGCACTCGCAGCACTTGTCCTTCTTGTCGTCTGGCACCCACTTTTAGACACCATGCCCTACTCGTACGGTCCCATCGGGACCGGCCCCTTGTCGGGCGGCGTGATTGGCTACCTGCTCGGCCTCAAGGTGAGGAGACACAGGCGCGCGTTTCTAACCGGCCCTGTCTCTCTCTCTCTCTCCTCCTCCACCACTCACAGCTCCCTCCCCTCTCCTCCATCCGACCCACACACAGGGCCCCTCGGGCTACTCGAGCCGCTCCACCGCGAAAGAGGTGGCCCGCAACTGGGACGGCCGCGGCAAGGTGGTCGTCATCACGGGCGCGGCCACGGGCCTCGGCCTCGAGTCGGCGACCGCGCTGGCCGGCCGCGGCGCCACGGTCGTCATCGGCGCGCGCGACGCGGCAAAGGTCAAGCGCGCGTGCGAGCGCATTCGGGCTTGCCACCCGGCCGCGCGGCTGCACAGCCTGCGCCTGGACCTTGGCGACCTCGAGTCGGTTCGCGGGTTCGCGGAGCAGGTCGCGCGCCTGCCCGAGGTGACCGGGGCGGCGGCGGCCGGCGGCCAGGGCGGCGGCGGCACGGCGGCGGCGGCGAAGGCCAACGGCCTCGGCCGCGCGGGCAACGGCGGCGTCGGCAACGGCAACGGCGGCAATGGCGGCGGCGCGGGCGTCTACTGCCTGATGCTCAACGCGGGCGTGATGAACATGTCGAAAAAGGCGGCGTTTCCGCTGGTGGCGGGCGCTGACGCCGACGCGCGCGACCAGCCCGACCTCCAGTTCCTGACCAACCACGTGGGCCACCAGCTGCTGGCGAGGCTGCTCGAGCCCGAGCTGCGGCGCGCGGGCGAGCTGGCGCGGCGCGGCGGCGGCGCGGCGGGCGGCGGCGGCGGCGGCGCGGCGGGCGGCGGCGGCGGCGGCAATGGCGGCGGCGGCGACTGCGCCCGCGCCGTCTTTCTGTCCTCGTGCGCCCACTTCACCACCTACCCGGCCTCGCGCGGCGGCCCCCTGCGCCTGAGGCCTTTTGGCGGGCCCGACATCTACGAGCCGTGGAGCGCCTACGGCCAGTCAAAGCTGTGCAACGTCCTCTGCGCGCGCGAATTCGCGCGGCGGTTCGAGGCGGACGGCGCGCCTGTGGTCTCGGTGGCTTGCCACCCGGGCGTCATCGTGGCGACCGACCTGTTCCGCCACATCCCGGGCGGGGGGTGGCCGCCCCTGCGCGCGGCCGTGGCGCTGCTGTTCAAGCCGTTCTTCAAGACGATCCCGCAGGGCGCCGCAACGCAGACGTTTCTGGCGACGGCGCCGATCTCGCGGCCCTCGGCCGGCGGCGGCGGCGGCGGCAATGGCGGCGGCGGCGGGGCGGCGGCGTCCGCGGTCGCCGGCGTGCGCAACGGCGGATATTACGCGGACGTCAACATCTCGCCGACGTCGGCGGCGGCGGCAGACGACGCGCTCGGCACGCGCCTGTGGGACGTGACCGAGTCGATTTGCGGCGCGTGGGCGTGAGAGGAGGAGGAGAGGGCGGGAGAGGGGGAGAGGGCGCGCGGGGCGGCGGTCGGCGCCGGGCGGGGCGGCGGTCGACCGGCGGCGGCGGCGGCGGAACGGCGCGGGCGGTGAATTTTTCCCTCTTGCACTGTGTTCCGCGATTTGTACAATATAGACAGGCGCCTCGCGGTGCCCGCGCATGATACGAACCCTAGCTCCTCTTGCCTTGTTGATTACGCTCTCCTCTCCTTTCCCTCTCCCCCCCCAAAAAAGGAGGGAAAGAAGAGTCTTTTTTTGCCCAATCGCCGAGTCGGCCACCAAACGCGCAGAAAGCGGCCGCATCAGCCTTACTTGCGCCGCCTGAGCCCAGATCGGCGACCCGGGGCCGCCCAGACGCGCGCGCCGCGCTCCCAGAGAGGCACACTCCTCTTTTCTCGCCCCTCCCCCCTCTCCCCCTCCCCTTCTCCCGCCCTCTCTCTCTCTCTCTCGTGTCTCGGGGCAGGTCGCGCTCTACTCCAGACCACCGTCCCCCGCAAAACACACGATCGCGGACGCGCGCACGCCGCCGGCCGCGCCCCCGCGCCCGCCGCGATGAGCAGCTCGCGCCCGAGGCGTGACTCCGGGGGGGCGACGCCAGCGGCGGCGACGCCGGCGGCGGCGTCGACGCGCGCTGCCCGCGCCGTCGGGGGAGCCCCCCCAGGCCCAGCCCCGCCTCCTGCTTCCGGCGGCGGCGCGCGCTCGGCGGGCAAGCCGCCTCTGCCGCCGTCCGCGCGCGGCGCCGGGCGCCCGGCCCGCGCGTCCACGGGCGCGACGCCGTCGGCTGCCGCCCCCCTCGCGCGCGCCGGCCGCGCCGGCGCCCGAGGCGGCGGCGGGCGCAAGCGGCGGGGCGGGGCCGCGCCGGCTTCCGGCGAGGAGGAAGGAGACGAAGACGACGCCGACGACGAGCGCGAGGCCGAGGTCGACGAGGACGAGGCGGCCGCCGCGGACAGCGAGGACGAAGAGGAGGAGGAGGAGGAGGAAGAGGAAGAGTTGGCGCGCCGCCCGCGCGGCCGCCCGCGCAGCAGCGGCGGCGGCGCGAGCGCCCGTTCCGCGCCTGCTCCTCCGACCGCCCCCTCCTCGCAGCGCCCGCAGCGCGCGCGGGCCTCGCCCAAGCCCGAGCCCGAGGCCCCCGCGCCACGCGGCCGGCCCCGCGGCAACAGCGGCAACGGCAACGGCGGCAACGGCCGCAGCGCCAGCGCCGCCCCGGGGCCCCCGTCCGGTGGCAGCCGCGACGGCACCCCCTCGGCCACGGGCGGCGGCAAGTCCTCGCGCGGCGGCGGCCGCGGCCGCCCGTCGGACACCGCCGCCGCCACCGCCGCCCCGGCCGCCCCGCCCGTCCTCCTCAACGGCTACAACTCGGAGGACGAGGCCGCCGCCATCGCGTCCGCCCACCCGGCGGCCGCCGCCGCCGCCGCCGCGCCGCGCGCGTCGGCGCTCCCGCGCGACGTGGTCGTCAGCCGCGCGGGCGGCGGGCCCGACGGCGCCGGGCCCGTGGTCCTGCCCGCCCGCGCCTTCGAAGACGTGTGCGCGGCCTACGGCGTCTTGCGCGCCTTCTCGTGGCTCCTAAAGCTCAGCCCCTTCAACCTAGAGGACTTGGCGGCGGGCGTGGCGGCGGCGGCCGAGCGCGGCACCCCCACGGCGCTGACGGACGAGGTGCACATGGCGCTGCTGCGCGCCCTGGCAACCGACGACCAGGCGCGCGCGCTCCCCCCGGCGGGCGCGGGCCCCCTGCCCCCGGGCCGGCGCGCGGCGGCGGGCGCCGCAGCGTTGGCGGCGGCGGCCGCGCAGGCGGGCGGCGGCGGCGGCGGCAGCGGCGGCGGTTTGCTCGGCGGCGACAGCTCGGGCGGCGGGGGGGTCGACGTGGGCCTGTTGGACGTGGCCACGTGGCCCGCGTTCGTGTGGGACCGCCTCGAGGCGTCCAACGCGGCCGAGGACCTGCTCGCCGGCCTGAGGGCCGGGGTCGGGGGCCGCGGCCGCGGCCGCGCTCCTGCCTCTCCCGACGACGACGACGACTATGACGACAATGGCGACGACGAGCAGCGGCGGCGGCGGCAGCAACAGCCCGACGCCGAGACCGTCCGCGACATCGACTCGGAAATCGGCATCCTGTACCCTCGCGCGTGCGAGCCGGCGCCGACGCAGGGCGTGGTCGTTGGCGGCGGCGGCGGCGGCGGCTCGCCCCCGGGCAGCGCGCAGGCGGCGGCGGCGGCCGCCGCCAACGGCTTTGGCGGGGGCAACGGCGCCGGCGCCGGCACCTGGGGCGAGCAGCAGCAGCAGCAGCAGCAGCAGCAGCAGCAGCATCAGCAGGGGGTGATGGAGAAAGCGGCGCGTGATCCTGCGGCTGCAGCTGCCGCTTCGGCTGCGGCTGCCGCCGCGGCGCTCCCCGCCGCCGCCGCCGCTACTGCACCCCCGTTTGCTCATCCTGGGCCCGCGCCCGCTGCTCCCTCGCACCCGCTGCTCCCCCACGGCTCGCGCCGCCGCAAGTGGTCGGTCCCCGTGCGCCACTATGACTACAGCAGCGGCGGGGAGGACAGCGGGGACGGCGGCGCCGACGCCGACGGCCCGACCGACGACGGCGGCGGCGGCGCCGGCGCCGAAACGTCGCAGGGCGCCGCGTCGCAGGGCGAGGGCACGGAGGCCGGCGGCGGCGGCGGCACCGAGGACGAGGAGGGTGGACTCGCCGGCGGCAGCGCGCGCTTTGGGAGCGGCGGTGGCAGCGGGCGCGGAGGATGCGGGCGCGGAGGCGGCGGGCGCGGAAGCCGCGGCGGCCGTGGCGGCCGCGGCGGCTGGCCAGGCCGCGGGCGCGGCGGGCGCTTCCTGCCGCGGCCCCCGCCCGCGGAGGTCGGGCGCCTCAACCGGCGCGGCGAGCGCGCGCTCGCGCAGGCCACCGCCGAGGGCAAGCCCGTGGGCATGCGACTCGTGCGCGTGGCCAGCGCCGGCGCCGAGGTCGGGGTCGGGAGAGGCGGCGTCGCCGTCGCCGGCACTACCTTGGCCGCCGGCGGCGGATCGCGCGGCCTGTCCCGCTCCGCCTCGATGGTCGCCTTTTTCGGCGGCGGCCGCGACTCTCTCGGCGCCGCTGTGGCCGGGGGCACGCCCTTGACGGAGGCCCCTGCCGCGCCCGACCCCCCCGCGCCCTTTGCCTCGCCCCCGACATCGGCCGCTGCCGGGCGGCCGGCCGGCAGCGCGCTCCCGCCGCTGCCGCCCTCGCGCCCCTCCCTCGCCCCTCCCGCGACGGCGGCGGCCGTCTCCTGGTCGTCCAATTCTCCCGCCGTGCCCGCGCACGAGCTGGCCGCCGCGCTCGACGGGTACCGGGCGGGCCAGCTCGCCGCCTTTGACGCGCTCGGCCGCCCCTTTGTCGCGCCGGACGGCCGGCTCCTCGGCCCCGACGGCCAGCCCCTGCGGCGCAAGCCCGGGCGCCCGAAGCGCGACAGCGGCGCGGGCCTGGGCGGCCCCGACGACGGCGGGTTGGCTGGCGCGCCGGCGGCCATGCTGGCGTACGGGGTGGTGTTTTCGGCGCCGCCGGCGCCGCAGGCGCCGTCTGCGGTGGCCGCGGCCGCGGCGTCGGCCCGGGGCGCCGGCGGCGCCCTGCCCCTGCCTCGCCCTCCCGCCGCGCGGCGCCCGGCCATCGGCGGCCAGGGGCTCGCGTGGCTCGTGCGCGAGGCCGCCGCGGGCGCCGCGTCCGAGGCGCGCCGCGAGGCCTCGCGCCCGCAGGCCGCCGCCAGCGCCGGCGCCGCCGCCGCCGCCGCCACGCCCGCCGCCACGCCCGCCGCGCGCGCCTCGCAGCTCGCCGAGCGGCGGCTCTCCGAAAGGGCGGCGCTGCTGGTCTCGGCCGCGTTCGGCGGGCCCGCGGCCGCGCGGGCCGCGGGCGACCGCGACCTGGCGCAGCGCGTCGGCGCGACGCTGAGCCACACCGCGCGCGCGCGCGCGGCGGCCGGCGCCGCCAGCGCCGCCGACCCATCTTCCTCCGCCGCCGCCAACGGGGGGGGCGCCAACGGGGGCGGCGCCGACTTTTGGGGCATGGACGCGCGCACCAGCGCCGCCATGCTCGCGCGCCTGTGCGACCTCCTGCTCGAGACCCGCGCCGCCCGCGCCGAGATTGACCGCCGCGAGGCCGCGGGCGAGCGCCAGACGGGCCGCGGCGGCGCCGGCGGCGCCTTTGCGATGCTTGAGGCCCCCGCGGGAGGCGCGCGCGGCCGCGGCCGCCGCGGCGGCGGCGGCGGCGGGGGCGGCGGCTCCAGCGACGGCGACGACGGCCGCGCGTCCCCGGCGGACGACGGCCACGCGGCCGCGTGCATGCTGTGCGGCGAGACGGGCGTGCTGCTGTGCTGCGACGGCTGCCCGGCGGTGTACCACATGCGGTGCGTCGGCGAGACGCGCCAGTCGCTGCCCAGCGGCGACTGGCTGTGCGCCGAGTGCTCGGCCGGCGGGCGCGGCGAGGCGGCGGGCGTGCGCCTGGCGCGGGCCGGGCGCGACCCGGGCGCCCCGCACGGCCCGGGCGTGGCCGGGGCGCCGGCGTGGCTGGCGTTCGGGCGCGTGCTGGTGGCGCACCTGGCAAAGGGCGGGGAGGGGGAGGCGGCAGAGGCGGAGGCGGCAGCGGCAGAAGTGCGGGCGGCGGCCGGCGCGGGAGAAGGCGCCGCCGCCGCTGTCGCGAGCAAAGCCGGTGGGGAAGCCGCCGCTGCTGCGGGCGATGGCGCTGCTGCAAGCGATGGCGCTGCTGCTGCTGACGCTGCCGGTGCTGCTGCCGACGAGCCCATGGAGCTGGACGCGGCGCGGGCAGCCAAAGAGGGCAAGGAGGAGGAGGCGCCCAAGGCGGCCGACGACTGCGACGAGGACGAGGAGGAGGGGCGCGCCGCCAAGCGCGGGCGCGGGGCCAGCGGGCGCGCGCAGCCGCGCCGCGCCGCCGCCTCGCCCGCCAGCGCCGCCAAGGCGGTCGCCGCGTCCGGCGAGGACGGCGCCGCCGCCGCCGCCGGCGGCAAGAAGCGCGCGCGCGGAAGCAAGGCTGGCAAGCGCTCGCCGTCCCCGCCGCCGTCCCCGCCGCCCCCAGCCGCCGGCGAGGACGATTCCGCCGGCGGCGGCGGCGGCGGCGGCGGCGGCATGAGCCCCCCCCCTCCCGACGCCGCGTGCGCCGGCTTTGGCCTGCTTTCCGGCGGCCAGGCGGGCGCGTCGCTCGCGCGCATGGGGCCCCGCTTCCGCCGCTGGGCCAGCCAGTTCGGCCGCCCGCACCCGGCCTCCTGGACGGAGGCCGAGGCGGCGGCAAAAGCGGCGCCCCCGCTGCCGGCCGGCGGCGGCGCCAACGGCGGCGGCGGCGCCATGCCGCCGCGGCTCAAGGGCCCCGCCTCGCGGCCTGACACGGCCCCGGGCGCCGCCGCGCGCCGCGCCCTCGAGGCCGCCGCCCGCGCCGCCGCCGACCCGGCCCCCGAGCCCGCGCGCTACCAGAACCGCTACCGCGCCTCGTGGCTCGCCTCCGCAGACGTCGCGCGCAAGCGCCAGGACGCAGCGCAGCGCCGCGCGCGCCAGCTGGAGCAGGGCGGCGGCTCGGCGGCCGCCTGCCGCGAGGCGCAGCGCGAGCTGGCCGCGCTGCCGCCGCCGCTGCCGCTGTCCAGGGGGGCGTGGCCGGCGCCGCCGCCGCCCCTGCCCGCCGCCGCCGCCGTCGCCGCCGCCTCCGGGGGGCGGGCCCCGCCGCCCCCCCCGCCCGGGCGCTTCGGGGAGGTGCAGGCCAAGATGCTGCAGATGGAGGCCGAGATGGCGGGCTGGCTGCTGGACGGGCCGTGGGCGCCGCCGCCGCTGGGCGCCGCCGGCGCCGGGCGGCGCGCGGGGGCGGCGGCGGCGCATCTGGCGGCGGCGGCGGCAGCGGCGGCGGCGGTCGACCCGGACCCCTGCAGCGCCTCCGAAGCCCTGCGCGACCCGGCCACCCTGGCGGCCGCCATTGCCGCGCGCGCGCACAGCCAGCGCTGGCGCGCGCGCGTCCGAGGCGCGCGCACGGCGCGCGAGCTCGCCTCGTGCCTGCTAGAGCTGGGCGCCGCGCTGCGGCCGACGTCGCCGGCGGTGTCGCTGGCCTTCGACCCGTCGCGGCGCGCGTGCCGCGCGCCGCGGGTGCCGCTGCCTCCGCCCCCCGCGCTCCTGCTCGCGCGGCGGCGGCGCGAGGAGGAGGAGGAGCTGCGGCGGCAGCAGGAGCAGGAGCGGCGGTTGCGGCTGGGACCCGCCGCGGCGGCGTCGGCAGGGGCCGACGCCGCTCCCGTCGCCGAGGCGGCGGCGGGGGCGGTCGCCGAGGGGCCTCCTGCCGATGCCGCCGACGCTGCCGCAGCTGCTGATGCCGTCGCTTCTTCTGCCGCCGCCACGGACACGCCCGCCCCGCCAGGCGCGGCGGCGGGCGCCGACGGCAACCGCGACGGCGACGATGGCGGCGACGGCGACGATGGTGGCGACGGCGAGGCCGGCGCCGGCGGCACGACGGCCGCGCTTACCTCCGAGGACGAGGGGGACGAAGACGAGCGCGGCGCCGGCGGCCGCCCCCGCCGGCCCCGCCGCCCGTCGCGCAGCGCCAAGAAGGCCGCGCAGGCGCGCCTCTCGGGCCGCGGCCGCACCCCCGACGCCGAAGCCGCCGCCGCCGCCGCAGCCGCAGCCGCAGTCGCAGCCGCGACCACAGCCGACGGCGCCGCCGCCGACGACGCCGCCGCCGACGACGCCGACGCCGACGCCGACGACCCCTCCGCCGCCGCCGCCCGCGACCACCAGCGCCGCCGCGAGGCCGCCGAGGCCGCCCTCGCCGACGCCTGGGGCCGCGACGCGCTCGCCGCCCTGTCCGCCTGGGAGGCGCTCGGCGCCGACGATGACCCGCCCGACCCCTCGGCCCCGCCGCCCCTGCACGGCTGGCGCTGGGAGCGCCCGCCTTTCGCCACGGCCGCGGCCGCCGAGGCCGCCGGCGCCCCTTTACCCGCCCAGCTGCCGCCCTCGGCCCTGCGCGCCCTCGCGCGCCGCGCGGGGGCGGAGCCGCCCGCGGGCGCGGCCGAGGCCGTCCGATACCGGTCGACGGGGGCGCACGCGCTGTCGCCGCGGCTCGAGTGGCAGCGGCGCGGCGCCGGCGACGGCGTGACGGCCTCGCGCGTGGCGCTGCTCGTTCGGCAGCTCGAGGCGGCGGTGGACCTCGAGCGCTGCAAGCGGCCCGCGGACGCGGCGCAGCAGGGCGGCGGCGGCGGCGGGCCGGCGGCCGGCGGCGGCGAGGGCGGCGGCGGAGAGGGCGGGGAGGCCGAGGGCGAGGGCGAGGCGGCGGCGGCGGCGTCGATTGCGGGAGGCGGGTGGGGCGCTCACTCGATCGTCGCGCGACGCGGCGCGCAGCTCGGGCTCGACGCCCGGCGCGCCGCGGGGCTCGACGTCGACGCGTCGGACGCCGAGTACGCGGCCGCCGGCGGCGTCGAGTATCTCGTGGGCCCCTTCCGCCCGGACCTGCCGGACGAGCTGGTCGCCGCCTCACAGCGCAGCCGCAACCGCTCGACCGGCGGCGCGGCCGCCGCCGCTGCCGCCGCCGCCGCCGCCGCCGCCGAGGCCGCCGCCTCCGAGGCCGCCGCCGCCCAGAAAACCCGCGCCATCCCTCCCCAGCCCGTGCCCATGTCGGTCGCGACCGACCCGGTGCCACCTCCCGGACACGCCTGGTACCGCGAGTCGGAGCTGCCCGCCTGGCTCGTGCGCCACTGGGAGCACATGCGCCGCCGGGCCGCGGGCGTGGCCGCCATCGCGCACCTCGCCGACGCCGCCGCGCTCGCCTCGGCGGCCGCGCGCGGCGCGCCGCTGCCCGCGCCGACCGCGGCGCGCTTCGGCCGCGGCACCGGCAGCGTGACGGCCGCGGGCGCGGCGGCGGCCGCCGCCGCGGCGGCGGCGCTGGTGGCCGCCCAGGCCGCCGCGGCGGCCAAGCGCCTGCCGCCCGTGGCGTTTGTGACGCTCGTCGGCGACGCGCCCGCCGCCGCCGCTGCTGCTGGTGCTGCTGCAGCTGCTGGCGGCGGCGGAGGGGGAGGAGGACCATCGACGGCCGGCGGCGTCGGCGGCGGCGGCGGCGGCGGCGGCGGCTCGGCTGCCGGCCCCTTCGCCGCCGCCGCCGCGCTCGTGCCCTTTAGCGAGGCGGCCATGGTCGCCGCCTACGGCCGCGGTGCCGCCCGCCTCGCCGCCGACGCGGCCGCCCTGCAGAGGCGCGCGCAGGAGGCGGCCGACGCCGCTGCCGCCGCAGCGTCGCGCACGCGCGAGCGGGCAGCGGCCGAGCTCGAGGAGCACGCAGCGGCGGCGGCGGCGGCAGCTGCTGCCGGCGCTGCGGGCGGCCGTGGCGACGCTCGAGGCGCGGACGACGGCTATTACGGCTACTACGGCGGCGGCCTCGACGCGAATTTGGACAACGGCAGCGGCGGCGGCGACGCGGGCGGCAAGGCCGCCACCAAGGCCTCCAAGGCCGCCGCCAAGGCCGCCGCCAAAGCGGCCGCCAAGGCCGCCGCCGCCGCCGCCCGCGCCGCCGCCTCCGCCGCCAAGCGACCGCCGTCGCACGCCGGCGGCGCGCAAGGCGCGGCGGCGGCGGGGCAGCAGCAGCAGCAGCAGCACGAGCCGGACGAGGAGGAGGAGCCGGGGGAGGAAGACGCCGACTGCGCCGGCTGCGGCCGGCCCGACGGCGCTGCGCCGGCGCTCGACCTCCTGTGGATCGGCTGCGAGGCGCCCGGGTGCGGCCGCTGGTACCACGCCGCGTGCGAGGGCATCGTGCCCGCGGGCCTGGCTGCGCAGGTCCCCGACGACGCGCCGCCCTATGTCTGCCGCCGCTGCGCGGGCGCGGCCGGCGGCGGCGGCGGCGCGGGCGGCGGCGGCCTGTGGCGCCCGCCCCCGCTGCTGCTGCCCAACCCGCGCGCGGGCGGGCCCGCCTTCGTGCGCATGCACCCGGCGCTGCCGGCCATTCCCGTCCCGCCCCAGCCCGCCGACGGCGCCGGCGGCCCGGGCTTCCTGCTGCCGCCGCCCGTCGAGTACGTGGCCCTGCCGCCGCCCCGGCCGGCGGCCAAGCCGCTCGGCCCGCGCGCGCGCGCCGCGCAGGCCGCCGCCCGCGCCACCGCCGCGCACTGGTCGCGCGCGGCGGCCAAGGTGCTGCGCGCGGTGGCCGCCTCGAACGTCGGGATCCCCTTTGCGGCGCCCGTGCCCCTGGACGTCCCCCGGTACCACGCCACGATCCCCAACCCCATGGACCTCGGCACCATCGCGCGGCGCCTGGAGGCCGCCTCGAAAGCAGTGGCGGCGGCGGCGTCGGCCGCCGCCGGCCAGCGCGCCGTCGCCGGCGGCGGCGGCGGCGGCGGCGGCGGCGGCGGCCTGGGACCCCCCGGCCTCCCCCTATCCCCCTCGGCCTCGTCCGCGCACCAGCACTACCGCGACCCGCAGGCCGCCCTCAAGGACGTGGCGCTCGTGTGGTCAAACTGCGCCGCCTTCAACGGCGAGGGCAGCGAGTGGACGGCGGCGGCGCGCGAGGCGCAGGCGCTGCTCGAGCAAGAGTGGCGCAAGGCGGGCCTTCCCGGGTTGGCGGGCGACGAGGAGGGGGTGTACGTGGGGGCGCTGGTGGCGGAGGACGCGCGGCGGCTTCAGCGGCAGGAGGAGGAGGAGGAGCGGCGGCGGCAGCAGCGGCGGCAGACGCGGGAGGACGCCGAGGCGGCGGCGGCGGCGGCGGCGGGGTTCTCTGCGCCGCCGCCGCCGCCGCCGCCGCCTCCGCCTCCGCCGCCGCCGCCGCCGCCTCAGCAGCAGCAGCACCAGCAACAGCAGCACCAGCAGCAGCAGATGGACTACGGCGCCGCCATGCAGCAGATGCAGCAGATGCAGCAGATACAGCTGCAGCAGCAGTTCCAGCAGCAGTTCCAGCAGCAGGTGCAGCAGCAGCGGATGCAGCAGCAGCGGATGCAGCAGCAGATGATGCAGCAGCAGATGCAGCAGCAGCAGCAGCAGCACGCGCCGCCGCCGCCCTTTTTCCCGCAAGCGGGGGCAGCGGCCGGCGGCATGCCGCCGCACATGCAAGTGCCGCCGATGCCGCCGCCGCCGCCGCCGCAGCACATGATGGGCATGGCCCCGCCGCCGCCGCCGCCTCCGATGCACATGTACATGGGCATGGGCATGGCGCCGCCCCCCGGCCTGCTGCCGCCGCCGCCCCCGGGCGTCGCGGCGCAGCTCTTTGCCGGGGCGCCGCAGCACGACCTCCTCGCCGCCGCCGCCGCCGCCGCCGCCGCCGCGCAAGGGGCGCCCGCTGGCCCCCCTCTTCCGCCCATGCCCCCGCCGCCTCCTCCGCGCTATTAATCGCTCGACGCGGGCGCAATCTTGAAGTTGTTTGCAACGATTCTTGTAATCAGAGAGAGAGAGAGAGAGGGCAACAACCCACGACGACGGCGAAAAAAAGAGGCGCCGTCGCGCGCGCCGAAAAAAGAGAGGCAAAATGTTCACTCCTGCTCGTCCAGCAGCATGCGCGGGTCGTAGTCCAGCGGCAGCGGCCGGAACGCGCTGGCGCAGTCGTAGAGCCACCGGACGCCCACGACTTGCGCCCCTATCGCTTCCGCCGCGCGCCGGGCCGCCGCCACCCCCTCCGCGCCGCCGCCCTCGCTCACTCGCCCGCCGCCGCCGCCTCCGCCCCCTCCTCCCCCTCCTCCTCCCTCGTCCGGGTCGACCACCACGAGCAGGCGCGGCGGCGGCGGCGGGGCGCCGCCCGACGCGACGGCGGGTGAGGACGGCGGCGACGAAGCGGCCAAGGGCGGCGGCAGCGCCTCGACCAGCTCGGCGCCCGACGCGCGCGCCAGCGCCGCCACGCCGCCGCCGCCGCCTGCGCCCTGCGTCCGCGCCAGCGGGCCCCACAGGTGCAGCCGCCGCCCGCGCAGCACCGAGCAACGGTAGGCCGACAGCAGCGGCGCCGGGCCCCTGCCGCCGCCGACGCCGCCGCCGCTGGCGCGCGCCGCCGCCTCGGCCGCCATCCACGCCTCGGCCGCCTCGCGGGCGCGGCGGGGGGCCCCCGTGGCGCCGGCGAACGTGTCGCCGTCGACCAGAAAGGCGCGCTCGTCGACGTCGCCCGGCGCCAGCGGCGGCGGCGCCGGTCCCGCCGCCGTTCCTTCTGCCGCCGTTCCCTCCGCTGCCGGTCCCTCCCCCATTCCCGCCGCGTCCGCGACCGCGGCCAGCCAGCCGTCGCTCACGACCCACGCGCCGCACAGCAGGCCCAGGAGATACTTGAGCGTGCGGCGGGCGCGGGCGGGGCGCGGGGGGAGGGCGGCGGCGCCGCTGCCGTCGCCGCCGCCGTCGTTGCCGTCGCCGTCGCCGGCCGCCGGCCCCGCCCCCGCCCCGGCCGCCGCCGCCGCCGCCGCCACGACCACGTGCGTCACACCGGGGGCCACCTCGGCCGCCAGGCGCGCCCCGAGGCGGCGCGCGACCTCCTTAAGGCGCGCGCGCTGGGGCGCGGCGAGGCCCGAGGCGGCGATCACCCACTCGCTCGGGGGCGGGCGCCGCGGCAGGGGCGGCGGCGAGGCGACGGCGGCGGCGGCGGCCGGGGAGGGCCGCGCGCGCTTTTCCGGGGGCGGCGCGAGGACCGGGGACGCCGGTTGCTGCTGCTGCTGCTGCTGCTGCTGCTGCTTCTCCTGTTGCTGCTCCTGCTGCGCGGCAGGCGGGGAGACCTCGCGCGGGGGCGAGATCGAGGGGCGCTTGCGGCTCGCAGGGGCGGCGGGAGCAGCGGCGGGCGCGACGGGCGCGTTCTCGTCGCCGCCCTGGTCTTCTTCTTGCCACGGGGAGCGGGAGCGGGAGCGAGGACGCGCCGGCGCTGGCTGCTCCTCCTCCCGCTGCTGCCGTTGCTGCTGCGCCTGCTGCTGCTGCTGCTGCCGCGGTCCCCTCGCCCGGGCCGCCGCCGCGGGGGCCGGCCGCCCCTGCCGCTCCCGCCGCCGCCCCTGGGACTGCTGCTGCCGTTGCTGCTGCGCCGGCTGCTGCGGCTGCGGCTGCGGCCTCGCCGCCGCCGCCGCCGCCGCCGTCGCCGCCAGCGCGCGCCGTGTGGCCGCCAGCGCCTCCCCCGGCGGCCGCGCGCTGCCCCGCGCCGTGCCGCAGACCGAGCAGTCGCGGGCGGCGCCCGGGTTCTCGAGGGTGCAGGCGCCGCAGGACCAGGGCACGTGGCGCGAGGGGACGCGGCGGCACGGCTGCTGCTGCGAGCAGCCGGAGGAGGCGGCGGCGGAGGCGGCGGCCGAGGGCGGCGGCGAGCGGCGGCGCTGGCGGGGCGGCGGCGGCGGCGGCGGCGGCGGCCGCGGCGGCGGGGGAGCTGGCTTGGCGGCCGCTAGCACGTGCCGCATCTCCTGCTGCTGTTTCTGTTGCTGCCGCCAAAACGGCCCTGCTTTCTCTGCCACCGCCTCCTCTGCTGCTTCCTCTGCCGCCGCCGCTGCCGACGCCGCCCCCTCCGCCCCCTCCGCCCCCTCCGCCCCCTCCGCCGCCGCCGATGGCGACGCCGCCGCGGACGGCTCGGGAGCAAACGTGACCGAACGCCTGCCGCTGCGGGCCGGCGCCGGCGCCGCGGGTTCCTCGGCCGTCAGCGCGCCGCCGCTCGCCGCCGTCAGCGGCAGCGACGCCGGCGCGACCGCGATCGCGACCGTCCCAAGTGCCGCCGCCGCCAGGCCCGCGCCGCTGCCGCCGCCGCCGCCGCCGCCGCCGCCGCCGCCGCCGCCGCCGCTGCCGGCTGCGCGCCCGCCCGCCGGCCGCCGCCGCCGCACCACAGCCGGCGCGATCGCCGCCATCAGCGCCCCCGGGTCGAACAGGCCCCCCGGCGGCAGCTGCGTGCACAGCAGGTTTGCGCCCCCGCCCGCGGTTGCCGCCGCCCCCAGCAGCCCGGCCTCGAGCGCCCCGTAGAGCAGGGCGAGGCCGCTGACGGCGCCGTCGGGCGCCACGTCGCGCCGGCCCGCGGGGGCCTTGCAGACGGGGCAGCGCGGGCACTGGCGCAGGGCGGACTGGGCGCAGCCGCGGCAGAAGTAGTGGGCGCAGGAGAGGCGGGCGCAGGGCGGGTGCATGATGCTCAGGCTGTTTTTTTGTTTTTTGTGGGGGCGGGACTGTGAGTGTTTTTTCTGTGTGGCGGGCGGCGGCGGCGGCGGGACGGCGGGGTGTCGGTGTCGCGCGAACTTTCTTTCGAAGTAACGCACCACACCGAGCACGTGAGCTCTTTGCCCAGCTGGAAGAGCGCCTTCTCGAGCGCATGCTGCTGCCGGAACATGGTGTTTGCGTTGTCTTTGGAGGCGGACGGTTCAAACGCAAGCACAGCTGTCTGCGTCCTTCTCCTTTTGTGTTTCGGTCTTATACTTTGTCGCCGTGCACGTCGCACGTATGGGTGGTGTGTGCATGCCCTGGTGACCAACGATTCGGGACTGGTTAGTGGATGGTGAGGGCGTGGCGCAGGAGAGAGGTCATTTTTGTTTCTCTTCGCACTCCGCCGGTCGCAGCCGCCTTTGTTTTGCGTTGCGCCGCGGGCGTCGGCGTCCGGTCGGCGTCGGTCATGGGACAAAAGCCGGCGCGGACTCTCCACGCGACCGCTCATCCCCCGCCCATTCCTTTCAACGCCGTAGGATAGCCTCAACACGGCACAGTGTGAAGAAACTCAGACAAGCGAGCGGAAGAAAGCACCAACAAAGAGCAAACCCCCTCAAAAACCAACGACGCGCGATGCTGCACCGCCCGCAGCTGCAGCCGGCGCGGCGAGCCGCCGCGACACCCGGGCAGCGCGCAGTGGCCGTCGCGCGGCGAGCCGACTTGGCGCGCTGCCGCGCCATCATGCCGCCCGGCGTGCTAGGTGCGTTTTCCTTTCTGTCGTTTTTTGCGTAAAACCCTTCCCTTTCGGAGATTCGCGCGCGCCCCTCCCTCTTTGCCCACACGCGCGGCGCGCGCGCGCAGAGGGCATCATGTGAGGGTGCTGCTCGCCAGCATCGCGCTGGCGGGCAAGGGGTAGGGCGGAGAGGCGTCGCGCAGAGGCGCGAAACGAAAACGCACCCCGGCGCGCGCGCGCGCGGCAAACACCACCGCGCCGTCTCTCTCCCTCTCGCCCCGCCAACGACGCCGACGCCGACGACAAACCTTCCTTCCGTCGTCGACGAACGCTCTCTCTCGCTCACTCGAAACACACAACAACACGCCCAAACAACAAAACAGGCGGCGAAAACGACGTGCTCGAGTGCCCGACGCTGCGCGACAAGCTCACGCCCAGGTGAGACAGAGAGAAAGAGAGAGAGAGGGAGACAGCGGCTTCCGCGATCGCCTTGCTCTCGCTTCCGACAGCGAAGCAGGAAAAAAGAGGCGCTCGCGGGCGCGCCCTCCGTCGGTCGCTATCGCCCCGCCCACACCGAGCCCGCAATCCCAACCCCCCCCGACACAACAATTCACCCCGATCAATCCATCACGCGCACGCGCAACAAACAAAACCAAACGAACAAACAAACAAAACAAAACAGGCCGTCCCCCTTTGCCGTGCACAACAATTTTGGCGGCGGCTTCGTGACCGACCACGACCGCGTGGCCCTGAGCAGCATCCGCTTCGGCGCGACGGGGCGCGGGCCCGACGCGCAGGCCCTGCTCACGCGCGACGGCACGCCCTTGGGCGGGCGCGCGCACGCCACGGCGCACGACGACGACGGGCGGCTGCCCCACGGCGGCGAAGGCGGCGCCAACTGGATGGAGACGTCGATGGAGGCGGCCTTCGAGGGCGCCCCTTTGCCTCCGTGGGCGCTTCGCGCCGGCGCGCGCGAGACCATCTACCACGACCCCGCGCACGTGACCGCCGCCATCGTCACGTGCGGGGGCCTGTGCCCGGGCCTGAACGACGTGATCGCGGGGCTGGTCTCGCGCCTGCAGGACTATGGGGTGCCCGAGGGGAACATCCTAGGCATTCGCTACGGCTTCCGCGGGTTTTACGACAAGGCCAACCGCCCTGTTGTGCTGACCAAGCAGTCGGTCGACACGATCCACCTGCAGGGCGGCACCATCCTGGGCACGTCGCGCGGCGGGGCCAACATCAAGGAGATCGTCAAGCGCCTGGACATGTGGGGCGTCGACATGCTCTTCGTCGTCGGCGGCAACGGCGGCAACGCGGGGGCCAACGCCATTTATCAAAAGTGCGAGGAGGCCGGCGTGACTTGCTCCGTCATCGGCGTGCCGAAATCGATCGACAACGACATTCTGCTGATCGACCGCTGCTTCGGCTTCGATACCGCCGTCGAGGAGGCGCAGCGCGCTTTGCTGGCCGCGCGCACCGAGGCGGCCAGCGCCAGGCACGGCGTCGGCATCGTCAAGCTGATGGGGCGTCAGAGCGGCTTCATCGCGGTGCAGGCGTCGCTTGCGTCGGGCGTCGTCGACGCCTGCCTGATCCCCGAGGTCCCTTTCGGTCTGGCCGGCCCCAAGGGGCTGTTCGGGCACATCCGGCGCGTGCTCGACGCCAAGGGCTACTGCGTGGTGTGCGTGGCCGAGGGCGCGGGCCAGGAGCTCTTGGACGAGGCCAACGGCGGCACCACCGACGCCTCGGGGAACCCCATTTTGCAGGACGTCGGCGCCTTTTTGCGCGACGCCGTCAAGCGCGAGTTCCGCGACGCCGACGTCAAGTACATCGACCCCTCTTACATCATCCGCAGCGTGCCGACCGGCAGCAACGACCGCATCTACTGCAAGATCCTCGCGCACAACGCCGTGCACGGCGCGTTTGCCGGATTTACCGGATCCACCGTCGGATTAGTCAACACGCACTACTGCTACCTGCCCATCCCCGTGATCATCCAGGCGCCGCGGCGCATCGACCCGCGCGGGCGCATGTGGAACCGGCTGCGCGCGGCGATCGGGCAGCTGGACTTTTGAGAAGGTGGGGCGGTGGCGGTTTTGCCCTTAACGGTTTGTGGCGGGGGGGAACCAGGGTCGGCGGCGGCGGCCTTTTTTTTGGTTCCCGGCGTCTCCCTGCTCCTCCTGCCGCGCCCGCCTGGTCTAAGATGTGTTGCCGCCGACGCCGTTGTAACTAGCGCTGACTGTTCTTTTTCTTATGCTGACGACGTGTCCCTTGTGACCAAGGCGATCGAACGGCCTCTGTTTCCTCCTCTGGGTGCGCACTGCGCACTGCGCAGTCAGTCGCGGGTGGAGAGAGACTGGTCGTCGCTCTCTCTCTCTCCCGCGACAACGACGACCAATCCCCACCGATCGCGACGACAAGAATCCATCTGTGGACGCCAAGCCAATGCAGGCCCTCGGCCGCCCCATTCCGGCGACCCGTAGCGCGGCAGGAGGCGCAGGAGCCGGTTGCCGGCGCGCGGCGGCGCCGTGCCTGTCGTCGCGCGTCCGCGCCGCCGCCAACGCCGCCGACGAGGCGCCGGCCGCAACCGCCGCCGACCTCCCCGCCGCCACAACCGCCGGGCGCCTGGTCGACGCCCGCCTCCGCGCGGAGGGCGCCTTCCGCGCCTACTACGCCGAGATCGAGCTCGACACCTGCTCCTCCGGGATCGACGGCGTCTCCCTGCACGACCTCACCCCTCTTGTGCGCCGCGCCGTGCGCGACAGCGGCGTCGCCGACGGAACCGCCGCCGTCACCTCCCTCCACACGACCGTCGCCGTCTCGGTCAACGAAGACGAGCCGCGCCTGGCGGACGACGTCCGGCTGTGGCTGGGGCGCCTGGCCCCTGCCGCAGGCCCTTGGAGGCACAACGACCTGCACCTGCGGCGCGCGCCGGGAGGGTGGCCCGGCGGCGACGAGGCGTGGAGGGCGCACGAGCCCGAGAACGCACAGGCGCACCTTCAGGCGATGCTGCTGGGCGCCTCGTCCGGGCCGCTGGCCGTCTGTGACGGACAATTAAAGATCGGGCGGTGGCAGTCGGTCCTCGGGGTGGAGCTGGACGGGCCGCGGACGCGGCGGTTCGGCGTCGGGGTGACGGGCCTGCGCGGGAGCGCAGCGGCGCCGCCGTGATTTTTGGGGGGGAGGTGGGGCGGCAGGGAAACCCCCGGGCCGCGCGGCGGCGTCCGATGCTCACTCTCTCTCTTCGCCGGAGGGTCTTGAGCAGCCTCTCTTGCTTCGCGGCCGGCAGGTGCTCATACGATACGGCTTGCTCTGTGAACCTTAAACAGGCTGAATAAACGACACCAACGCGCGCTCCGCGGACTCTTCTTCTCTTAGAACCGTCAAAGACTGCGAATTCTTCCCCCTCCCGTCGTCGGTCTCGCGCCCGCGCGCGCGCGCCAAAGCTCTTTTGCTGCTGCTGCTGCTCCCCTTCCTCCTGCACAGCTCCACCAACGCCATTCTGCAGACGCCCAAGGCATAGACACAAAACGCGCACCTGACCATGCCGCCGCCGGCCTTGACGACGACGACGCGCCGGCGCCGCCGCTGACCCGTCTTGTTCGCGTCCCGTGCGGAGAGGAGAGCCGTCCGTCCCCTCGGCCCGCTCGCGCTTCAGGGCGCTCTCGTCCCTCTGTCCCCCAGAGCCTGTCAGGGTGCCCCCCCGAGCCATTTTCAAACAACGGCGCGCGGACGCGCAGCACAAAAAGAGACGCAACCAAACAAAGAGGGATCGCTAGCTATGGTCGCCGCCCTCTCCGCGCCGCCGCCGCCGTCGTTGGCGCGAGCCCCGCCCCCAAGTCCTCCCTACACCAAATTCGCCACCCTCTCCGCCTCGACCCTCCTCGACGCCTGCTCCGGCCTCAGCTACAGCTTCAGCGTGTGGGCGCCGCACATGCGCGACCGTTTGGGGCTGGACCAGGCCCACATCGCGGCGGCGGGCGCCGCCCTAAATCTCGGCGGCTATTTCGCGTTGCCCGCTGGGGCCCTTTACGACGGCCTCGCTCACAGCAGCAGGCCCGCGTCCGGCCCGCGCGCCGTGCTGCTGGTGGGCGCGGCGGCGGCGTCCGCCGGCTACATCGGATTGTGGGCGCTCTCGAGCGGCCGGCTCCCGCCCTCCTTCGCGTCGCTGCTGTGCCTCGCGGCGCTCGCGGGCAACTCGGGCGTGTGGCTCGACGCCTCCGTGCTGGTGACCAACGTGCGCAACTTCCCGCAGGACCGGGGGACCGTGGTCGGCGTCCTCAAGGCCTTTCTGGGCCTGAGCGCGTCGCTGTGGGCGCTCCCCTATTCGGCGCTGCTGGCGCCGGACGTCGACTCCTACTTGCTCCTGCTGGCGGTCGCTCCGGCGATTATTATTGTCGGGGCGTCGGCCTTTGTCAACACTGTGCCGTTTGTGGAGGCGTGCGAGCTGGAGGAGGCGGCGGGGGCCGGTGCGGGAGAGGGGGGCGGGGCGAGGGGGCCGGGCGGTGGCGGCGGAGGAGGGGCGGCGGCGGGGACCGGAGGAGGAGGCGCGTCGGGCGGCGGCGGAGGCGGCACGGGCGGTTACACCCTCCTCTTCCCGGGGGCGGCCGCCGCCGCCGCCGCCCCCGTCTCTTGGCTGCCGCCCTTCCTGCGCCCCGCGTCGCGGCCGCGCCTCGGCCCCGCCCGCCGCCTGCGCGCGGCCCTGTACCTCTCCCCCGCCCGCCGCTTCCGGGCGATGTTTTTTCTGGTCGGTCTGCTCGCCGTCTTTCAGACGGCCGTGGCGCTTGCGCTGCGCGACCCGGCGCTGGCGGCCCCCGCGGCCAAGCACCTGCTGTTCGCGGCCGCCCTGGCGCTGCTGCTCGGCGTCGCGGCGGCGCCGTGGGCCATGGCGGGCGGGAGGCTGCGCGCCGAGCCGGCGGAGGAGCGGGGGGGGGCGCTGCCGTCGCCGCCGCCGTCGCCGGCGCCGTCGCTGGGGCCGGCGGGCGGAGGGGGCGGCGGCGGAGGGGATGCGGACGACGGCGGCTCGGCCATGTCGCCGCTTCCCGTCCACCGGCGCGAGCGCGCGGGCCCGCTCGAGATGACGACGACGAAGCAGCAGCGTCGAGCGGGGAGCCTCAGCGGCGGCAGCAGCGGCAGCGCGGCCGGGGCGTTATCGGCGGCGGCGGCCGTGGGGTCGCCGCTCGCCGCTGCTGCTGGCCCTGGAGCAGCAGCAGCAGCAGCAGCCGCAGCAGCAGCAGCAGCAGGGTCATCATCTGCGGACGACGCCGACGCCGAGGAGGGCCTTTCGCTGCTGCTGATGCAACAGCAGCAGCAGCAGTCCGCGGGCGGCGGAGGCGCCGCGTCGGCCATCGCGACGGCGTTGCCGGCCGACGGTGCCCCCGGCGCCGCCGCCGCCGACGGCAACGCCCGCCCCAGCGCCGCGGCGGGCCTGGGCGCCGCCGTGCGCATGGCCCTGTCGCCCGAGGGCGCCCTGCTGCTGCTCCAGTTCGCCGTCGCCTCCGGCGCCTGCCTGGCCTTCCTCAACAACCTCGGCGAGATCCACCGCTCCCTGCTCGGCGGCGGCGGATTGGGATCGGGCGCCGGCGCGGGGCCGGGCGCGGGGGCGGGCGCGGCCGCCGCGGCGACCGGCCATACCGTCGGCGGAGGCGTCGGCGGCGGCGTTGGCGGCGGCGAGGGCGGCGGCGGCGGCGCCCACGCCGGCGGGCACGTCGTCTTTGTGTCGCTCTTCTCGGTCGCCAACGCCGCGGGGCGGCTGGCCGGCGGCGCCGCGCCCGAGGCCGCCCTGCGCGCCCGCGGCACCGCCCGCCCGCTCTACCTGGCCGCCACCACCGCGCTCGTGGCCCTGGCCTCTGCCCTCACGGCCGCGGGCGCGGGCGCCGGCGGCGCGGCGCCGCTCGCCGCCCTCTCGGCGGCCTTTGGCTTTTCGTTCGGCGCGACGTGGTCTCTGGTGCCGGCGATCTTGGCCGACGTGTTCGGCCTCGCCCACTTTGCCCAAAACTACGCGCTCTCGCAGTTTGGCCCCGCCGCGGGCAGCTTTCTCTTGGCCTCTGGCCTGGTGGGCCGCGGGTACGACCGAGCGGCCGCCCGGCAGGCGCCCGCGCGGCGCGCGGCGGCGGCGGCGGGGCTCGCGCGACGGTGCGTCGGGCCGGGGTGCTTCTCGTCGGCCTTCTGGGCGCTGGCGGCGCTCTGCGCCGGCGCGACGCTGTCGACCTTGCTGCTGGCGCGCAGGACGAGGGCGCTGTACGCGGCGCTGGGGAGGGACCTGCGGGCGGCCCACGCGGCGCGGCGGCGCCGGGGCGGAGGCGGCGCCGCGGGGAGGGCCGAGGAAGAGGCGGCGGCGGGCTTTTCGCCGCCGCCGAAGACGAGGGCGGCGATGGTGCTGGAGGAGCAGTATCTGTAAAAATGCCCGGTGCTCTGTCTATTATGGGGTTTGGTGTTCCGTGTCAGAAACGGCAGATGCCGCTAAAAGTGCTCGAAGAAAAATCAGAGGCGACTGCGCAGGGGCGCCGTCGCCGTCTTCGTCGCCGTCGTCGTCCGCTGATTGCCGGCGTCGCCCGCGTCCCAGGCGGCCAGCGCGCCGCGCACGGCCCCGCGCACGGCGCGCGCGTCGGCAGCGACGCGCCGCTGCTGGGCCACGGGAAGCGCGGCGACAGCGGCCGCGGCGGCCTCGTCGGCGCCGCCGGCGCCGCCGCTGGCGCCGACGGCCGCGGCAGCCTCTGCTTTCGCTGCGACGCACGGCCGCTCGGCGGCGCCGGGCGCGGCCTCGGCCAGGCGCAGCGACAGGACCGACGAGACGGGCACGCCCAGCGCGCCCGCGAGCGCCTCTCTAGCCGCCGAGACGGCGGCGGCAGCAGCGGCGGCGGCGGCGGCGGCTCTTTCACCACCGGCGCCGCCGTCGGCCGCCACCGCCGCCGCCGCGCCGCGGCCGTCGGACCCTCCGTCGCCGCCCGGCAGCAGCAGCACGGGCACCACGGGGCGGCCCCGCGCCAGCCGCCGCACCCGCCGCGCGAGCTCGCGCGCCGCGGCCGCGGCCGCCGCCTCGACAGGGGAGGGCGGCGGCGCGGCGCCGGCGGCCTCGAGAGGCGGGGGCAGCGCTCGTGCGGCGAGAAGCAGGGCCTCCTCCGGCGTCCACAAAAAGACGACGGCGTCCGACGCGCGCAGCGCCGATTCGTCGAGCAGCGCGAGCGCGCGCGCCGCGGGGGAAGGAGGAAGGGGGGGGAAAGGCATGGGCACAGGCGCGGTGGCGCCCGGGGGCGGGAGGGGAGGAGGGAGAGGCGAGGTCAGGGGGCCAAAGACCCTGGTCCCCAGGCGCTGGAGGGAGCGGCGGACAACGCCGGCCGCGGAGGAGAGCAAGCCGCCGCCGCTGGAGGGCGCCGCGGAGGCTGCGGCGGCAGTGGCGGAGGCGGCGTCGGGCTCGTCGTCCGCCAGCGGGTGCGAGGCAAAAGGCGGCGGGGCCGGAGCGGGCGGCGGCGGCAGGGGCAGGAGCCGCAGCGCGCTGGCGAACGCGACGCCGGGCACGGGCGGCAGGGGGTGCGTGAGCGCGCGCGCCACGGCTGGCAGCGCGTCCTCCTCCCCCCCGCCCTCGTCGTCGTCGTCGTCGTCGCTGTCGCCGCCGCCGCTGCCGTCGTCGCCCCACCCGCCGCCGCTGCCGGGCCTAGGCGGCCGCGCGCCCGCCGCGCCCTGGGCGGCGCTCTGCCGCTGCTGCTGCCTCGGACGGCGCGGCGACCATCCCGCCGCCCTGTCGCCGTCGCCGCGCCGGTCGGCGAGCGCGCGCGACGACGGCGACGGCGGCGGCTGGTAGTGGGGGGAGCGGCGGCCGGCGCGCGACGCGGCGCGGGTCCGGCCGCCGTCAGACGCGCCGCCGCCGCCGCCGCCGCCGCCGCCCCGCAGCTGCCGCGTCAGCACGGCCAGGCGCCCCGCGGCGCGCCCGACCAGGCCGGGCGTCGGCGGCGTCGGAGAGGGGCGGCTTGGGAGAGCGCCCGTCGATGAATTCTTGCCAGGCTCGCTCGGGAAAAAAGCGTCGCTGCTGCGCGCCGCGGCCGCTGCCGCCTTGGCGCTGCCGCCGCCGCCGCCGCCGATTGCCGTCTCTTGGCCGGGCGGGAGGCGCGCGATCCACGGCTCCGTCCACGCCGGCTGGCCCGGGCCGCTGCTGCCACCCGGAGAGGCGCCCCGGCCCCCGGCCCCCAGCCGCCTGCGCACGTGCGGCAGCAGGCGCGTCCGCAGCGGCACGCACCCGGCCAGCAGGCCCGCCGCCAGTGAGCCCGCCTCGGGCCCCGCGGCGGCGACGACGGCGACCCGGTGCGCGCGCAGCCGCACGGCCGACGCGCGCGGGCCGTCCCAGAAGTCGCTGCGGAACGTCAGCTCCACGGCCGGGGAGGCGGGAACGAGCGCCGCGGCGGCGGCCGCGACTGCTGCGCTCGCCGCGTCGCCCGCCGACGCTGCCGCGCCGCCCGCCCCCCCTTGCCCGCCGCCGTCCCTGCTGCTGCTGCTGTTGTTGTTGTTGGCCTCCTGGTCGGTCGCGAGCTGCTGCGCCAGGCGCTGAGCGACCAAGAGAGGGAGCGCCACGCGCACGAGCAGCTCGCCCGGCTCGTCGTCGGTGGGGGCGGGAGAGGGAGGGGGAGAGGAGGCGGCAGCCGGGAGCAAGGCGGCGGCGGCGACGGCGCCGGCTTGCGGCCGTGGCGGCCCCGCGGCCTCGTCCTCCTCCTCCCCGCTGCTATTGCTGCTGCTGCTCTGCTGCTGCTGCTGCCCCTCGGCAGGCGCGCGCCAGCCGAGAGCGCGCGTGAGCGCACCCCAAGCCGCCGCGCGCGCGAGAGAGACGAGATCGGCGGCACGCCCGGCCGAGGCCGCCGGCGACGAGGGCGGCGACGGCGACGGCTGCAGCAGCAGCAGCATCGGCGGCGGCGGCGGCGGCGGCGGCGGCGGCGGCGGCGGCGGCGGCGCGCGCCGCTTGCGCTCGACGGCCAGCGGCTCGTACGCCACGCCAAAGACGCGGACGCCAACCTCGCGCGCGCTGTAAAAGTTGGCGCCGCGCGCGGCGACCGTCATCACGGCCACCTGCTGCTGCGGCTTTCTGGTCGAGGCGGCAGCCGCGGGCAGCGCAGCGAGTGCGGCGGCCGGCGCGCCACCGGCGCCGTCGCCGCCTTTGCCGCCGCCGCCGCCGCCGGTTCTCGACAGCTCCGCGGGCTGGGCGCCTCTCGCCGCCGCCGCCACCGACAGCGCCGCCGCCAGCGCCCGATCGCTGGCGGCCGCCGCCTCGCGCCGCCGCCGGTCGACGTAGTAGGCCACGGGCGTGATGCGAGCCAAGGGGCGCGCCAGCGAGCGCGCCGCGGCCGCCACGGCCGAGCGCGCGCCGCGCGCTCCGGCCGGCGCCTCGCCGCCGCCGCCGCCGCCGCCGTTTTTGCCGCCGCCCTTGCCGTTTTTCCCGTTGGCGCTGCGAGACATGGCCAGGGCGGCGGCGGCCACGGCGGCGGAGGGGTGCAGGGGCAGGGGCAGGGGGCAGCGCGCGACGGCCGCGTCGACGCGAGGGGGGGGCACGAGCGCAATCAGCGGGACGCCCGCTCCGGCGCCCGCCGCCGCCGCCGCCGCCGTCGCGTCCTCCTCCTCCTCCTCCTGCTCCTCCTCCTCCAACAACCCCACGACCTCCTGCCGCGCTTGGCCATCGCGCGCCCCGGACGGTAACGACGAAGCGACGCCAGCAGGAGCGGGCGCCAGCGCCAGGGGAGTCAGAGACGACAAAGGCGACGGCGGCGCCAGCGTCGGCGCTGACACCAACGCGAGCGCCACGCCCTGCGCCTCTACGCTCCGCGCGGCGGAGGCCACCACGGCCAGGAAGCGCGCGCGGTAGGCGAGCATGCGGTGGTTGGAGTAGCCGCTGTCGGACGTCTGCGGCGCGGGGGGCAACAGGCCGCCGTAAAAGTCGTTGTTGGCGTTGTTGTTGTTGTTGTTGTCGGCGCCGCCAGCCCCCGTCGGCCCGTCTTCCGCGTCGAGCGTCGTCGGCGACGACGAAGGGGACGGGCGGCGAAACGTGCGCGCCAGGTTGCGCAGCGTGATGGCCGCGACGTCTCGCGGCCTCCCCGCCGCCAGCGCCGCCGCCGCGTCGGCGATGGCCGCCGTCGCCTCGTCCGACCCCAGCGCAGCGACACGCGCCGGCACCGGCCGCCGCTGCGAATGCTGCTGCTGCTCCCGCCTCAGAAGGCCTTCCTCCTCCAACGCCCCCGCCCCAAACCCGTCCTCTGTTCCGCCCAGCACGTAGACCAGCGACCCGAAGGGGCGGTAAAAGTCGCGCATCACGACGTGCGCGGCGGCGGCCAGCGGCCTCTGCGCCGCCAGGGTGGCGTGCCGAAGGCTGTAGGCTAGCCACCGCTGCTGCAGCAGGGCGAGGCCCGCGAGGGTGCGGGCGACGTCGCGGGCCGACTGGCGCGCGGCGGCGGGGAAGCTGCGGCGGGCGGAGGGCGGGGCGAGGGGAGGGGGCGGGGCGGGGAGGTAGGGGACCGTCGAGGGGGACGAGGGCAGCGCGCTTGGCCGCGGCGACGGCGACGGCGCGGGCGGCGACGGCGACGGGCCGCCTGCGACGGCCTCGCCGTCGGCCAACAGGGGAGAGCAAGGGGCGCCGTCGTCGTCGCCGCCGAGGACGCCGCCGGCACCGCCGCCGCCTCCGCCCTGGTTCTCGAACGGGAGAACGGGGCCCGTCACTGCCCCCGCCTCTGCCGCCGCCTCTGCCGCCGCGACCGCGATCGCGCGCCCGGCCGCCTCGCGCACGGCCGCCGCCGCCGCCCGGTCGCCCTCTTCGGCCCTGTCGGCCGACTCCAGCTCCTGCGTGAGGCGGCGCTTGGCCGCGCCGCGCGCCCAGGGAAAGGCCAGGAAGCCGACGACCGCGCCCAGCGAGGTGGCGAAGCCGCCCGCAAGCGAGGCGGGCGACGGCGCGCGCGGGTGGCGCGAGGGCGGGCGCGGCACGCCGGCCGCCGCCGCCGCCTCGTCCTCGGCCGCCTGGGCTGCGGCGGCGGCCGCGCTCGTGCGCGCCGCGACGGCGGCCGCGGCCGCGCTCGCGCGCGCCGAAGCCGCGGCGGCGGCGGCAGGGCCCTCGTCCTCGACCGCGCCGCCGTCCCGTTTCCCTTCGCCGTCCCAGCTCTTGCGCCGGACGGTCGGCTCATCTTCCGCCGTCGCCCCCGCCCCCCCGACAACGCCGCCGTCGCCGACGCCGACAGCGCCGACGCCGCCGCCAACACCAGCAACGCCGCCGCCCACGCCGCCGACGCCAACGCCAACGCCAGCGCCACCCCGCAGCCGCGCGTATGTGTCGACGGCCAGCGTGCGCATGAGCTCGTCCTCGGGCAGCGCGTACGTCCGGAAGTATCCGCCCCACCCGGCCGTCTCGACGAGCTCGGCCAGCGCGGCGTTGCCGATGGCGGGCGTGGCAAACGTGATGCAGCGCAGGTGCGGGGGGGCGGAGATGGAGGGGGAAGAGGGCGAGGACGGGAGCGGGGCGAGGGCGGCGAGCAGGCGCGCCGCCGCCGCAGCCGCCTCGTCGTCGCCGCCCTCTGTGGGGGAAGAGGCCGCCGACGCTGCCGCGCCCCGGTCGCCGCCCCCTGGCGAGGCCGCCAACGCCCCCGCCGCCGCCCGCCCCTCCCCCGCCTCCTCCTCCTCGCGCAGCAGCCGCAGCGCGCACAGTTTGGCCACCGCCCCGCCCAGCGAGTGCCCGCACAGCACCAGTCGCCGGCCCGAGGCGTCCGCCGCCCGCCGCAGCGCCGCCACGTCGACCCTCCGCGCGCGCGACAAAAAGCCGCGGTGCGCGGTAGGCACGCCCGTCAGGTCGGCGGCGACGCTGGCGCTTTCGTCCGCCCACATGGGCCTGTGCGCGTAGTCCAGGTCCGTGGCCACGTCGCGCGCGGTCTTGGTGCCCATGAACGCCACGTACAGGGCGTCGTCGGCCGCGGCCACGATGAGCTTCTGGCCCGCGTCGGCCGACCCGATGTGGAGCGCGCTCAGCGTCGCGCCGAGCGCCGGCGGGAAGGAAGCCGCGACCGTCTCGAGCTGCCGGGCCACGCCCTCCCGCGGCATCTCGACCACCTTGTACGCGCACTCGCACAGGGCGAGGGCGCGCAGGGTGTCGCGCACCTCGGCGCCGTCGGCCAGGCCGAGCAGGCGCGCCGACTCGTGGGCGAGCGCGGCGCCGGCCGCGCGCGACAGCAGGGCGCGGCCGGCGGCGGCGGCGGCCGAGGGCGGGCGGGCGGCGGCGGACGCCGCGGGCGGGGGCGGGGGCTGCTGTGGGGACTGCTCGGGCGGGGGTGGGACGGGGGCGGGCGCTGGCCGCCCCTGAGCCCGCGCCGGGTCCTTGGAGGCCGCCGCCGCTGCCGCTGCCGCTGCCGCTGCCGCTGCCGCTGCTGCCAAGGCCGCTTGGTCGGTCAGAGACGGGACGCCGCCGCCGCCGCCACTGCCGCCGCCGCCGCCGCTGCCGCCGCCGCTGTTGCCGTTGCCGCCGCGAAACATGCTCGGGCCCCCTGCCGTGGCGCGGTGGCTGACCGCGCGAGGCAGCTGCCTCCCCGGCGCCCGCGTGGGCGGGCGGGGGGGCAGCCAGGGGGCCGTGCGCCTGCTGCTGCTGCCGCTGCTGTCGTCATCGCCGCCGCCGCCGCCGCCGCCCCGCGCCGCCGCCGACGCGGCCGGCGCCGCCGCCGGCCTGCGCGCCCCGGCGTGCGCGCCGGCGAGCGACGGCGGCCTCGCGAGTGGGGCCAGCTGCCGCGTCGGCGACAGCTCGGGCCGGGGCCGGAGGCCTGGGGCCCCCGGCCCGCGCTGCGGGCGCGCGGGCGTCAGTTTTCCAGGCCCTTTCTCTCTGTATCTCTCGGCGATGGTGCGACCCGCGCCGCCGGCGTTAGGCGCTGGCGTCGCCGTACGGTCGCTCGCTGTGGCCGGGAAGCGAGCAAGCGTCCTCTCCTGGCCCCCTCTTATTGTCGTGCGGAAAGGAGGCGCGCGTCGGACGCTACTTGAAAAGATGGGTCCGGAGAGGGTTGCAGAGGGGTTGGTTGGTTGCGGGCGTTAAGGAGGAAGCTCTCGGCGTTTGCAAAGTTCGGGGTCTCGACGCCTCTCACTTTGTTGTCGAGTGGGAAAGGTTCCGAGAGGGCGAGCAAAAGCGGGGGGAGGAAAACGAAGGCTATGTGATTGGCGAGTTTGTACAAGTACGCATGCGTGACAACTGAGCAGGCGGGGCGGGCGCGTGCGGCGAAATGTGCCGTCGCCGGTTCCGCTCAACGCCGACGCCGACGCCGACGCCGACAAGACGCTCCGAGAATCTGTTTGGCCGTCGCGTGATTCGCAAGCACAGAGCTTACGCAAACGCACGTCGATAAGTAATCGCGCCTCCTATCCATCATCACGCGCACACGAATTGCATCATACAAGCATACAGCGAACCAGCGAGCGCCACCTCCCCAGCAAGAGCAGCAAGAGGGGAAGGAGGAGGGGAGGGCGGCCTCTCTCTCGCGCGCGCGCGCGCGCTCCACCGCGTCCCTTTGCGTCGAGAGGCCCCGCCCCGCCATGGTGTTCTACTTCTACCCGCGGGCGCACGTCCCCGGAAAGGACGACTACCTGATCTACATCGGAAGGTGGGTGGGCGCGTGTCGGCGCTTTCTCGGGCGCCGACGCCGACGCCGCAAACATAACGCGCAGAGAGAACGCAACGCCCTCTCGCGCTCGCTCGCTCACAGCCCCAACAAATGAAAACAAACAAAGCAACAAAAACCAACCCCAGGGACAAGTACGAGAACGAGGACCTCATCAAGTACGCCCTCCCCACCGACGTATGGGTCCACGCAGACGGCTTCTCCTCGCCGCACGGCTACATCCGGACGCCCTTCGATCCAGAGGTCGCCGCCGCCGCCGCCGCCGCCGCCGCGCAAAAGGGCGGCGCAAAAAAAGGCGCGCCGCCGTTCGTGCCGCCCGTGCCGGAGATCCCGGCCGAGGTGCTGGAGGACTGCTGCCAGCTGATCAAGGAGGGGTCCATCAAGGGGTGCAAGGAGGCGAGTCGGCTCCGCCCACCTCGTCGGTTTCGGTTGCTGTTTGGTCAGAAGGCCGCCGGCTCGCCCGCGCTCTGCTCACTTGTTTTTGTTTTTGTTCCCCCGCGCTCGCCCCTCCTTTCCCGCTCAACAAAGGCGGGAAAAAAAACACCAAACACGCCCCGACGAAGAAAAAAAAACACAACATCACACAACCACAACAGTCCTCCCTGCCCATGATCTACATGCCCGCCGCCAACCTGCGCAAGACCTCCGACATGGACACCGGCGCCGTCGGCCACTGGCGCGAGGATTGCGTGCGGCGGTGCGTCGCCGGCCCCCGCGACGCCGCGGCCCTGCGGCGCCTGCGCGCGACCCGGCGCGAGGAGACGCGGCCGGACCTGGCGGCCGAGCGCGCGGCGTTCGACGCCTCGGCCCGCGGGGAGCGGCGCGCGGAGGAGGACCGGCGGCGCGAGGGGGAGCGGGCCGAGCGGGACGAGCGGCGGCGGCTGGACGACCTGAAGGGTTACAAATCGCTCCAAGGGCTGGGCGCGGGCGAGGGCGGGGCGCTGACCAACGCCGAGATGGCGGCCAAGTACGCCAACGCGGAGGAGTACGAGGACGACTTTATGTAGTAGTTTGGTTTGGTGGGGCGGTTGTTTGCCCAAACCTTTGCCATGCCGTCAATTTTGTTCTGTTTGCAACTCGTAAAGCTTTTTATGTATATTATATCCGGCCCGGCCGCCGTCGTCTTTGCCGCAAACCAACTGGCGAGGCCGCCGTCCGTCTCCACCCGCGCCCCGCCTGCCCCCCTTGCGAGCCCTCACTCGGCCCCCTCACCCGACACCGCGACCACCTCGGCGCGCAGGCCCGCCGCCCGCAGCCGCCGCACCAGCGGCGCGCCGCCCGTCGCCGTCGTCGCCGTCAGGCACCCTCCCGCCAGCGCGCCGGCCTCGGCGCACGCCGTCTCGTCCAGCGCCATGCACAGGCCCGTCTCGAGCAGCATGCGCGCGGTGCCAAAGTAGCCCGGGTCGCGCGAGTCGGCCAGCACGGCCACGGCCATGGCCGGGGCGGAGGCTTTCCTCGCGCCGGCGCCGGCCGCCGCCCCGCCCGCCCCCGCCCCCTCCTCCCCCCCCTCCTCGTCCTCGTCCGCCACCGCAAACGTCACGTGGTTCCAGAACCCGCCGACCATCAGCTCGCGGCTGGGTCCCTGACCGGGAGCGGGCAGGACGTAGCGCTCGGCCAGCGCGCGCAGCGGCTTGAGGGCGAAGAGGGTGCCGACGCCGAAAAAGGCGCCCGCCAGCGCGGCGGCCGCGGGGTAGCTGGGCACGCCCATTGCCTCCAAGTAGGTCAGCCCCCTCGGCGAGAAGGGCGACGGGCGCGAAACGCCGGCGGAACCCGCGCCGCCGGCCGACCCGGCCTCGCGCAGGCGCCACAGCGCCTCGCTCTTGTGCACGACCTTTTGGTTGATGGCGGCCATGACAAAGGGCGCGAGGTAGGGCGAGGCGACTGGGGGGGCGGAGGCCGAGGCAGAGGCCGAGACCCCCGCGACCAGCGCGGCCGCCCGCGCCGCGTCGGGCGTGCGCGCGGGGCCCCACGGCGCCGGCGCGTCGACGCGCGGCGGCAGGCGGCCCTCTGCGGAACCTGCGCCAAAGGGCGCGACCCCGTGCGACAGGTAGTAGGGGTCCTTGGAGGCGCGCGCCACCTCGGCCGGGTCCTCCGCCTTGATCATGTTGAGGCCGCTGTGCACCGTGCCGCCCGAGAAACCGCCCTTGGCCGCGCCCACGACGGTCACGACGCGCGTCGCGCGGCCCCGGACGAGGCCGACGCCCGCGCCGCCCTTCCCGCCCTTCCCGCCGCCCTTCTCCTCGGCGCGGCGCAGCAGGGCGTCGGCCGCCATCCAAGCGCCCAGGTCCGACGGCACGCTGTCGTACCCGCTCGAGCACACCACCTTGGTCCCTGAGGCGGCGGCGCGCGCGTGCAGCCGGTCCGCCACCCGCCGCGCCCACAAAACCTCTCCGGCGAGGTCGGCGTAATGCGTGCCCGCACCGACAGCGGCGTCGACGACGGCGTCGCCGTACTTTGCGTAGGGGCCCGCGGTGCTCAGCACGACCTTTCCGCGCGCCGCCATGGCCGCGAGCGCGGGCGCGTCGTGCGCGTCGGCCACGATCAGGGGGACCTCGGACGCGAGGGCGGCGTCGCCCCACACGCGCGTGGCCAGGTCGGCGGCAAGGGCGGATAATTTCGCGGGGTCGCGGCCCGCCATGGCCCAGCGGACGGGCGCGTTGGCGCTCGCGGTCTTGGGGGCGGTAGGTGGGGGCGGCGCGGCGTCGGCGGCGGGCAGGCCGGGTGCGGCGGAAGGGCGGGCCGAGGCCGGCAGGGACGGCCGGCCGCTGTAGTCGCGGGCCAGGTGCTCGCAGACGAGGCGGCCGGTGAAGCCCGTGGCGCCATAGACGATCGCGTCAAACTCTCGGGCGGAGCGCGGCGGCGCCGCCGACGACGCGGACGCCGTCGCCGTCGTCGCCGCCGTCGCGGACGCCGCCGTCGCCTTGCCGAACAGCATGGTGGTTTCACGGTATCTTGACCGGCGGGGAGCCGCTCTCGCTCTGTCGAGAGAGGGAGGGGAGGCTTGGGGCAATCGGGTGATTCCGTGAGGGAGGCAGAGTGATTTGTGGTCGTCTGTGAAAGAAGGGCTTTCTCGCAATGGTTTCAACGCTTAACGAGGTAGACTGTTGAACGTGTCGAATGGTGTGGTGCGTCGCGTTGTGTGCGCTGGCTTGGTTTGTGCAAGGAGGCACCGAGCAGAGTCGGTGCAATTGCGAAAAACTCGGGAAACAGCGGGCCGCCCGTCGTCATCGCCGCGGGCGTCGCCATCGCCACTGATCGCCGCCTTGCAGCCTCTCGCCCTCGGGTTGCTTTTGTCTCTTGTGAGGCGCCGCCCTTGCGCGCCCTCGCGCGCCCGACCTCGCACGACCAAGCGTCAGGTCTCAGAGCTCCGAGCCCCGCAGCTCAGTTCACCGGATCCCTTTTTGAGAACAACAGAGCGAACAACACAAGCGAGAGACGAATCGCCGCGCGGCGGCGACCGGCGACCTCCTCCTTCGCTTCAAAACGACAGCTGCACGAGACCTTCACACGACAACCCCCTTTCCCCCCTCCCAAAGAACTCTCAACAAAACCACGCGATGATGATGATGCCGCCCGAGTCTCCCGAGCCCCTCCAGCCCGAAAAAGTGCGGCGAGGACAGGACGGGGGCGACGGCAAGGCGGCGCCGTCGGCGGGCCGCCGAGCTCCCCGGCGGCCGCGCGCCGCGCTCGGCGGGGCGAAGGCGACGGCAGCAGCAGCAGCGGCGCCGGCCGCCCGAAGCAGCAGCAAGCGCGCGCCCTTCATGATCCTGCCCGACAGCCAGTTCCACCTCACGTGGGTGCAGGTGCGCGTCGTCGTCGCGCTCTACATCATATGGGTCACGCCCGTGCGCGTGGTGAGTCGTTTGGTTTTGATCGAGGGGCAACAAAGCGGGCCTCGACCCCCCAAAAAAGATAAGGACGCGCCTCGACCCCCCCAAAAAAGAAAAGGACGCGCCCGCCGCGGGGTGGGGGAGGGCCGCTTTTTTTGCCATCTCGACGCCACCGTCGCTGCTTTACTGCAAACCAAACTCAAAACCAGACAAAGCAATGAAATACACACCGCACACACGCAGAGCATCCCCGAACAACAACAAAAAACAACAAACAACAAACAAACAAAAAACAAAACAAAACAGGGCTTCTCCCTGCCCGCGGAAGGCGCCTGGTTCTGGCTCGAGGCCGCCGTCGACCTCTTTTTCGCCGCCGACGTCGCGCTCACGTTTTTCACCGCCTACGAGGACCCCGCGACAGGCGACGCCGTGCGCGACCGGTCGCTGGTCGCGCGCCGCTACCTCCGAGGGTGGTTCGCCGTCGACCTGCTGGCTTCTTTACCTGTGGAGCTGGCCGTGCGCGCGGCCGAGCGCTCGTGGCTCTGCAGCGTGCGGGCGGACTGCCTGTGGGGGCTGGCCAGCGAGTCGGCCGTGGCGTCGGCGGCGCGGGCGATGCGGGGCCTGCGGGTGTTCCGGGTGGCGTGGATCGTCAAGCGGCTGGGGCACATGCGGGCGGCGCACCTGCTGGGGGCGATGGCGGTGGGTCGATGGGCGTCGTTGGATTGGAGCAGGGGGGTAAAAGAGGGGCTTTTGTTTTATTTCTGGTCTTGTCCTGTGGGGGCGGCGTGGCATGTCGGCATCGTTTGCGCTCGCCCTGGCCTTTCGCCCCCACCGACCAACCATCTCACCACTCACCAACGCGCCTCGAACGGCCCCGAGAACACGAGCCCCACTAAACCACGAGCAAAAACGCACACGCACGCACAAGAAAACGACACCCACCAACAAAACAACAACAACACAACAAAACAAAAACAAAAACAAAAAACAAAAACAAAAACAAAAAAACAGGACGACCTGTACCTGGCGCCCGTGGCCCCTTTTTTATCGATCGCCGAGCTGCTGGTCGTGCTGCTGTATCTGGGGCACGCGTGCGGGTGCTTCTTCTACATGTTCTCGACGCCCGGGTGGCAGACGGAGCACGAGCGGGCGCTGGTGGCCCAGGGCCTGATGGAGACGTGGGCGCAGCGCGTGTTTGGCGGCGAGCGGCTCGTCATGCCGCCGCTGGCGTGCGGCGGCGGCGGCGGCGGCGGCGGGGGCCCGGGGAACGGCGGCGGCGGCGGAGACGGCAGGGGCGCCTCGTCCTTTTCTTCCTCCTCCTCCTCCTTGGACGCCAACTCCCCCGTTTGGCGGGGCCTCGTTGGCCCGAGCCCGCCGCCGGCGCGCTGCCTCGAGCTCGCGGGCGTGGCCGTCGACCCTGGCGCGGCCGCCGCGACCGCGCTCGTGCTGTCGTTTGACGTCAGCGGCGGCGGCGGCGCGGCGAGCGCGGGAGCCCCTCCTTTGCCTTCTCCTCCGCCGCTCCCGCCGCTCCCACCGCGCCCGTCGCCCCTCATCGCATTAGACGCCCCCACGGGCGCCTGGTACGCCTGCCCGCGCCTGGGCTACGTCATGGTCGCGTGCCCGGCCTGCCCAAGAGACGGCCCCTCCCCACCAGCGCTCCCCTCCTCTTCCCTCAACCTCACCGCCGCCGCCGCCGCTAACGACAACGATGACGACAACGACGCCGCGCTCGTTTTCTCGCCGCCCCTGGCCGCCAATGCCGCCGCCGCCCTCTCGAGCCGCCGCCGCCGCTGCTGCCGCGAGATGCCGCCCCTCCGCTGCCGCGCCGTCTACCGCCTGCCCTACCGCTACGTCACGTCCGTCTACTGGGCCTACACCACCATGACGACCGTGGGCTACGGCGACATCGCCGCGGTCACGGCCGCCGAGAAGGTGTGGGCCATCACGACGATGATCATCGCCGGGTTTTTCTTTTCGTTCGTCGTCGGGCGCGTGGCGTCGGCCGTCTCGAAATTGGACGCACACCGCGCGGCGGCCGAGGGGCGGCTCGAGGCGGCGCGGGCGCTCGCACGCGACGCGGGTCTGCCGCGGCAGCTGAGCCGCCGGGTGCTCGACCACCTCAAGAAGCAGCAGGTGCGGCCGTACGACCGCGACCAGGTGCTGCGGTCGCTGCCGTTCGCGCTGCGGGCGCCCGTGCTGAGGCACCTGTACGGGCGGACCGTCGAGGGGGTGCCGCTGCTGGCGCGCCTGGCGCGCGAGGCGGGCAAGGGGGCGGCGGCGGCGGGAGGAGGGGCGGCGGCGTCGGGCGGGGCGGCGGCGGCGGCGGCGGCGGCGGCAGCGGCGGCAGCAGGAGGCGGCGGCAGCAATGAGGACGAGGAGCTCTTCCTCGCCGACGTGTGCTCGCGGCTGCAGCCGTACAACGTCGGCGCGCGCTCGCACGTGTACCAGAGGGGCGAGGCCGGGGGGGACCTGTTCGTGCTGCTGCACGGGGAGCTGCACGTGGTCGTCGAGCGGGTGGTGCCTGCAGTTGCGGCCGCGGCTGTCGCTCCTGCCGCTTTGGCCGCCGCCGCCGCCGCCGCGCCCTCGTCGCCCGCTGCCGCTCCCGCCGACGCCGCGTCTGCCGCTGCCGCTGCCGCTGCCGCCAAGGCCCCACCGCCACCCGCGCGCCAGATGGTGACCCTGACCCTGCGCCTGCGCATCCCTGAGGGGTCCATATTTGGCGAGGGGGCCGCGCTCAAGGCGTTTGACGCGGCGGGCGGCGCCCACGGGAGCAGCGCGGCCGCCGCCCTCGGTCCGTCGTCGTCGTCGTCGTCGTCCGCCGCCGCCGCCGCCGCCGCGGCCCGGCCGCGCCGGGAGGATGCGGTGTTCGCGACGACGCCCGCCTCGCTGCTGCGCGTGGCTCAGGAGGACGCGGTGGATCTGTGCGCGCTCCACCCAAAGCTCGCGGAGGCCCTCGGGCGCCTGCAGAGGGCGCGCGCGGCAGAGGTGGCCGCGCTTGCATGCGCCGAGGCGGCGAGGGCTGGGGCGGCGGCGACGGCGGCGGCGGCCGCGGCCGCGGGCGGAGACGCGCTCGGGCACGACTCGCGCGCGGGCGCGGCGGGAGCAGGCGGGGGCGCCCCCCAGCTCCTGCGCGAGCTGCTGCGGCGCATGGCGCCCCTGCACGCCGTGGCCGCGGCCGCGGCAGCCCGGGTTGGCGGCGATGCGGCGGCGGCGGGGGGGCCGGCGTCGGCACCAGGGCCGGCGCCAGAGGGGGGGGCAGGAGGAGGAGCGGCGCTCGCTCCGCCGGCCGGGCCCGACGACTGGAGGCGCCTCTACGGCGGCGGCGGCGGCGGCGGTGGCAACACAGAGAGCGAGCCGCTGCTCATGATGGATGCGGACAGCAGCAGCGCATCGTTTGCGGGCGGCGGCGGCGGCGGCGGCGGCGGCGGGGTTTGGGGCGGTGGCGGCGGCAGCAGCAGCAACGGCGTCGGCGGCGGCGGCGGCGGCAGGGAGAGCGGCCTGCGGCGACCAGAAGGGTCGACTATCGCCGCGGCGCCCGCGTCGCTGCAGCGAGCGTCGACGGCTGGGGACGGCACCTTTTACGGGGACGGGGCCCCGGGGGGCGCGCCCGAGCAGGAGGACGCAAGAGGTGGAGGGGCGGCAGCGGCAGCGGCGGTGGCGGCCGGGCAAGCGCCGGGCGACGAGGGAGGCGACGGCGACGCAACGGCCTCGGCGCGGGCGGCAACGGCAGCCGCGGCAGCCGCCGCGGCAGCCGCGGCAGCCGCGGGCGAGGCGATGGCCGCCATGCGCGTGCTGACCGAGGAGATGGCGCGCCTGCGCGCGGCGCTCGAGGGGTGCGGCGGCGGCGGAGCAAGAGGCGGGGCGGGGCGCCCTCCGCTTCTCTAATCGGGCGCCTTCGTTTTGCATTTTGAAATTATCGAGATTCGAAATCTCGCATTTTTTCACAGCCCGGCTTCCCTCGCCCGCAGCTCCGTCGAGCTCACGTCGTTGCGGAACGCCTCCTCGGGGATCTCCACGAACAGGCCGGCCAGCTCGGGCGGCACCGCGATGTCGGCGAGCGTCAGAAACCGGCGGCCCGGCGCCGCCGCCGCCGCCGCCTCTGCGCCGCCGCCGCCCCCGCCGCCCCCCGCCGCCGCCGCCTCTGCGCGCCCGGCCACCAGGAACCTGCACCCCGCCGCGCGCAGCCGCCCGAGCTGCAGCGCCATCTGCGCGCGCCCCCCGTCCGCGTCGCCGCCGCGGTCGTAGTACCGCGGCTGCACCAGCCGCGCCGCCGTGTCGTGCCCGACGGCAAACCAGGCGCCGGGCAGCAGCGCCGCCTTTTGGGTGAACAGCGCGGCGCCGGCGGTCGCCAGCAGCGGGAGGCCGCGGCGGGCGAACTGGCGCGCGCGCCGCGCGGCCTCCTCGGGCGGCAGGGCGCCCTTGTCGGCGTTGCCGATGGACAGCTCGAAGCAGCCCGGGACGGAGGGCGGGGGGGGGTCTGCGGCGGGGGGGGCGGCGGCGCTTGCGCTCGCGGTCGCGGTTGGGGCGCCTCGTCCTCCCCCTTCCCCTCCTCCTTCCCCCCCGCGCAGGAGCGCCGCCTCGGCCGCCCGCCGCGCCGCCAGCAGCAGGCCCTCGTGCCCGCCGTGCAGCGGGTTGAACGAGCCCGAGAGGTAGACCACCGGCGGCGCCGCGCCCGAGACCGACGCGCCGCCGCCCCGCGGCGCGTCGACCGCGCACACGCGGCCGCCGGGCGAGAACTCGACGCAGCGGGCGCGCCCGTCGGCGAGCGCCGACAGCACGGCGAGGCAAGCGTCTGCCGGAACCCCGGCGGCCCGCGGCGATTCCAGCAGCGGGGGAAAGAGCACGCGCTCCGTCAGGACGTCTCTCGGCTCGCCCGCGGGGCCGTCGACGGGCGCCGCCGCCTCCCGACCATCGGCGCCCGACGGAACCACCACCACCGCGCCGGGCAGCAGGCCGAGGTCGAGCACCTGCTGCTGCGCCTCCTCGCTTCCCTCGGCGGTCCCGCCGCCGCCGCCGCCGCCGCCGCCGCCGCCGTCGCTTGCCCCCGCCGCCGCCTCGCGCACGGCGCGCGCCAGCACGCGCAGCACCAGGCGCGCCGCCACGCCGTCCTCCTCCCAGCGCGTGCGCCCGCCCTTTGCCATCTCGAGCGTCGCCACTACGGCGCCGCCGGCCGTGACGGCGGCCACGTGCGTCCGGTGCGCGCCGCGCCTTGGCGGGTCGCCCGACGCCAGCGCGCTCGTCGCCCCTAGGCCCACGCACGGCCGCCCGAGGGGGGTGAGGCGGGCCGCGCGGCGGTAGGCCGCCTCGGCCAGGCGCAGGGCCGTGGCGGCCGTGACGGCGGTGACGACGTCGATGTCGGCGGCGGCGTTGGTCGGGGGCGATGGGGGGGGCACGGAGGCGTCGCCGCCGGCAGTTTTGACGGCAATGGTGGCGGCGGCGGCGGAAGTGGCGGCGGCCGGCAGCGGCGGCGGCACGGGCAGGGCGCCGCGGAGGATGAGGTCTGCCGTGGCCTCGCGCGAGTAGGGCGCGGCCGCGTCGACCACGAGGCGGGAGGCCCCCGGTGTCGCGAGCAGCCAGGCGAGGGCCTGCGTGCCGCCGCCCGTCACGAACAGGGCCGCGGCGGGCAGCTGTTGAGGTTGTTGCTCGGGGCTCGAGGGGAGGGGCGCCGCCGCCGTTGCCGCTCCGCCGCCGACGGCGTCGCCGTCGCCCGCTTGGTTTCGCCGGCGCGGCCGCTGCTGCTGCCCAAAGATGGTCTCGCGCACGAAGCGGTCGACGTCTGCAGGGGGGGTGGGTGATGATGACGTGAAGGAGGACATGGTGGTCGTTGATTGGGAGGCGCGGGTGGGGAGGGGCGCGCTCTTCCGGGAGAAGGCAGGAGGAGGAGGAAGAGGAGGAGCCCAGATCGCCGTACCCGCCGACGCTGCCGATCCCGCGGCTGCCGCTGCGCGCGCCGCCGACGGCGGGTTGGATGAACGCCGATGCAGCAGGCGCTTGAGCATCTGGAGGCCAAGAGGGGGGGAGGAGGAGGGGGCCGAGGGTGTGCGCGTAGTTCTGAGCGCCGCGTCTCGATCAAACGGCCGGCGCCGGGTTCGCGCATCGGGGCGGATTTCGGCGGCGGCTGGCCGGCAGCTCGCTGTTTTGGCCCGCATAAGAAGGGGCGCGTTCGCTTGCTGAACCAGCCTGACAACACCCCGCCGTTTTCTCTTAACCAACACGCAATACCACACGCGCTCACTATCTCTCTCTCTTCTCAAGAGAGACGCCGCACACGCAAAGAAAAGCGTCAAACAACACAACACAAAAACCGGCGCCGCCACCAAAGCGAAAATGCAGAACATCAAGAACGCGATCGGCGACGCCGGAAACGCGGTCGGCAACCTGGTGACGGGCGCCCACACGGGGGCCAAGCACGCCCAGGACGGGGCCGTGGGCGCGCGCGACGACGCGGCGCGGGCGGTGAGTTTTGGGCGGGCGGAGCAAGGGGGGCGAACGAAGGGGTGGGGGAGCTGGCAGCGAGCTGCCAGTCGGCCGCTCGAACTGGAAAAAAAAAAGAGGGACACGACGACGACGCGGCCGCTCACTTTCATACGTAAACCAAAACCAAAACCAAAACCAAACAACAGTCCCAGGACCAGGCCGCGAAGACGCAGGCTCAGGCGCAGTCGGCCAAGGCCGACGCGACGCAGGGCCTGCACGCGATGCAGCGCGACGCCGGCGCCAAGGCCAACGAGGCGTCGCGCGCCGTCGGCAACGCGGCTCAGGCCGCCAAGGACAACGCCGGCGGCGCGGCGCAGGCCGTTCAGCACAAGGCCGGCGACGTGGCGCAGGCCGCCAAAGGACAGGCGTACTCGGCGCAGGGCGCGGCCGGGCGCACGTCCCACGACACGGCGGCCGGCGCGGGCGGCGCGAAGGACAGGATCGCCCGGTCGGCGGAGCAGCTCGCGGGCGGCGCGCAGGCCAAGGGCGCCGAGGCCGGGCGCGCCGTCCAGGGCGCGGCCGGGGACGCGAAGGACGGCATGGCGAGCGGCTTCGCGCAGGCCAAGGACAAGTTCAGCCACGGCTTTGGGCAGGGCAAGCAGGCGTGAGAAAGTGACGGAGGAGGAGGAGGAAGGATATCACATTGAGTAGTATTTTGCTTCCCACGTCTTCATTTTTGCCAGTGCCTTTTTTTCCACTCTCGATTTGTTTTTGCTCGCGACATAAGCACGGAGGTTTCCTGCCTTAAGACGCACAAACAATCGTTTCCTCTATCAAACACACATATTCCCACACGCGCATTCTCTCTTGTCTCCCTCTCTCTTTCCTGTCTCCACACAAAGACGAACACGCGCGCGCGCTCTGCACGCAAAGAAAGAAAGAGCCAAAACAAAGAAGCGGCGGCGCCGTCACCGAAGCGGCGAAAAAAAAATAAAAAAAAATGGAGAGCATCAAGAACCTCGCCGCGGACGCAGGAGCGGGGATCGGCTCCCTCGTGACCGGCGTCCAGACGCAGATCAAGCAGGCGCAGGAGGGAGCCGCGGCCGCGCGCGACGAGGCGGCGCAGGCGGTGAGAATTCGGGCGGGAGCGACGAAGAAAAAAGAGGGGGAGAGGGCGAGCTGGCGGCGAGCTGCCCGGCAGCCGCCGCCGCCCCGCCGAAACGCAGACGAAAAAAAAAAAAGGGAGACGACGACGACGACAACGACGACGACGACGGCGGCCCGCTCGCTCAACCCCAAAACCAAAATCCAAAACAAAACAGTCCCTGGACCAGGCCACAGAGGAGTCGAAGCAGGCGCACGCGGCCCACGCCGAGGCGTCGCAGGAGCTGCGCGCCTCGCAGCGCGAGGCCGGCGCCAAGGCCGACGCGGCGTCGCAGCAGGCCGGCGACATGGTCCAGGCCGCGCAGGACAAGGCCGGCCAAGTGGGGCAGGCCGTCAAGGACAAGGCCGGCGAGGTGGGGCAGGCCGTCCAGAACAAGGCCGGCGAGGTGGCGCAGTCCGCGAAGGAGACAGCCCGCTCGGGGCAGGCCGCGGCCGAGCGCGCGTCGCAGCAGGCGGCGACCGCCACGCAGGACGCCAAGGACGGCGCGGTCCGGTCGGGCGAGCGGCTCGCGGGCGGCGCGCAGGCCAAGGGCGCCGAGGCCGGGCGCGCCGTCCAGGGCGCGGCGGACGACGTGGCCGCGGCCGCCCAGGAGAAGAAGGAGGGCTTGGCGAGCGGCGTCGCGCAGGTCAAGGACAAGTTTAGCCAGGGCTACGAGGAGGGCAAGCAGGCGTGAGGGAGCGAGTCTTTCGGGCTTTGATTTGTGAGGGAAAGCGTTTCGTTTTGTTTTTTCCCCTCGAGCGCCTTTTTTTTCTTTCCCAGGGCCGCGCGCCAACACCCCCAACAACAAACCCGGCAGCAGCAGCACCAGCAGAGCGCGCCCAGCACCCCATCCGCCGTGCGACCTCTCTCTGCCGCCGCCGCTAGACAGCCTTTTATCATCCCTCGCACGCGTCGTTTTTTTGTTACAACCACCCATGCATTCCGAAAGGAAGCGACGGCGCTCGCACTCGCATCTCGCGCCGCCGCCGGCCAAAACGACCCCATCTCGCGCCGCCGCCGGCCAAAACGACCCCACACAAAAAAGCGCAAAGCGCGCAAAACCCCCCGCTATCAGCCCCGCCGCGCCGCGACCGCCGCCTCGATCGCCGCACCCTCCTCCTCGGGCGACAGGCACGCGTACGTCGTGTACCCCTCCTCCCCGCCGCTGTAGTACATGGCACGGTCCCCCTTGTTCCCCCGTAGACCGAGCGCCCACCGCTTTGGCAGGTCGGGGCTTCCGATCCACTCTCGGCCGACGCAGACCAAGTCGACGTCGCCGCTCGCCACCGCCTCGGCCGCGGGTCCCGGTTCCCACCCGCCCGCCGTGATGACGGCCACGCCCGCCGCCCGGGCCATGGCGGTGTAGGGGGCGAGCGTCAGGTCGGTGTCGCGCGGCTCAAAGGTGGCGTCGATGCGCGGCTCGACAAAGTGGAGGTAGGCAAGGGCGGCGCCCGAGGCGTCCCCCTCGGCGCGGATCTTGAGAAGCTCCGAGACGGCGTGCCCATAAGTCGCCAGAGGGCGGGACTCGACGCACGCCAAGAATTCGTTGAAGGGGGACAGGCGCACGCCCACGCGGCCCGCGGAGCCGAGCGCGTCGGCCACCGCCTGCACGACGCGCAGCAGGAAGCGCGCGCGGCTTGCGGGCGAGGCGCCGCTGTACGCGTCGCCTTTTCGCGCGTTCGATCCATCCGAGAGAAACTGCGCGAGCAAATATCCGTTGGCCGCGTGGACCTCGACCATGTCAAAGCCCGCGGCGACAGCGTTTTTGGCCGCGGTCACAAAATCTTGAACGATCCCGTCGATCTCGTCGGCCGCCAAAGGGCGGGGCGTCGGGTAGGGAAACGGGCCCTCGCCGCCGGGGCCGTACAGCGTCCAGGGCGGAGGGATGGCGATCGCCGAGGCAGAGACCGGCGGCCCGCCGCCCGGCTGGTAAAGGTCGCACGAGGCGCGGCCGACGTGCCAAAGCTGCGCGCAGAAGACCGAGCCGGCGTCCTTGACGGCGCGCACGACGGGCCGCCACGCCTCGACCTGCTCGGCCGTCCACAAGCCGGGCGTGCCCGGGTAGCCGCGGGCCTGAGGCGAGATCGGCGACGCCTCGCTGATGAGCAGGGTGCCGGGCGCGGCGGCGCGCTCGCCGTAGTAGAGGGCGGCCGAGGGGGCGGGCGTGTCGCCCGGGCCCGCGCGGCAGCGGGTGAGCGGGGCGAGGACGAGGCGGTGCGCGAGGTCGAGGCCCGGGCCGAGCGAGAGGGGGCGGAAGAGGGGCTCGACCGCGGAGACGACGGGGACGTTGCCGGGCACACCCGGGACGGAGGGCGGGGAGGAGGGGGATGAGGTGACGGCGGCGGCGGCGGCGGCGGCGTTCGGCGCGCGGCCGCGGCCAGGCGCGCCGCCGCCGCGCGTCCGGGCGAGGAATCCGGGCTTGACGGCGGCGGGGGCGCCCAGGTGATGGTGGTTCCTTTGAGTCAGCACGTGCTGCTGCTGCAGCCCTGACGCCGTTGAAATCATGGCGTAGCGGAACGATTACTTTTTTAGGTTTCGAGAAGCGCTTTTTTGGGGGGATCGAGTCCAGTCGTGTGAAGGGTGATAGAGGGAAAGAGAGGGTGGAGCTTTGGTATCTGTCGATCAGGTCAGAGAGGTGGGCTTGATGAAGCAGGGTTGTGTGTGGAGGGGCGAGAGCGGACTAAAACACGGGTTGATCAGCATCGCTCGGCGCCGCCGCCGCCGCCGCCGCAACTTCCTCCACAAACCTCCGAGAGCCGCTCCTCTTCTGCCCCCTTTTCGCTCGCCCTGGGAGTGGATCAGCAGCCCCGACCTGGCCAAGCAGTGGGCGCAGGGTTTGAAGGGCGGCCGCGCGCGACGAGGCGGCGCAGGCGGTGAGAATTTGGGCGGAGCGACGAAGGAAAAGAGGGGGAGAGGGCGAGCTGGCGGCGAGCTGCCCGGCGGCCGCCGCCGCCCCGCCGAAACGCACAGACGAAGAAAAAAAAGGGAGACGACGACGACGGCGACGACGACGACGACGACGACGACGACGACGACGGCGGCCCGCTCGCTCAACCCCAAAACCAAAATCCAAAACAAAACAGTCCCTGGACCAGGCCACAGAGGAGTCGAAGCAGGCGCACGCGGCCCACGCCGAGGCGTCGCAGGAGCTGCGCGCCTCGCAGCGCGAGGCCGGCGCCAAGGCCGACGCGGCGTCGCAGCAGGCCGGCGACATGGTCCAGGCCGCGCAGGACAAGGCCGGCCAAGTGGGGCAGGCCGTCAAGGACAAGGCCGGCGAGGTGGGGCAGGCCGTCCAGAACAAGGCCGGCGAGGTGGCGCAGTCCGCGAAGGAGACAGCCCGCTCGGGGCAGGCCGCGGCCGAGCGCGCGTCGCAGCAGGCGGCGACCGCCACGCAGGACGCCAAGGACGGCGCGGTCCGGTCGGGCGAGCGGCTCGCGGGCGGCGCGCAGGCCAAGGGCGCCGAGGCCGGGCGCGCCGTCCAGGGCGCGGCGGACGACGTGGCCGCGGCCGCCCAGGAGAAGAAGGAGGGCTTGGCGAGCGGCGTCGCGCAGGTCAAGGACAAGTTTAGCCAGGGCTACGAGGAGGGCAAGCAGGCGTGAGGGAGCGAGTCTTTCGGGCTTTGATTTGTGCGGGAAAGCGTTTCGTTTTGTTTTTTCCCCTCGAGCGCCTTTTTTTTCTTTCCCAGGGCCGCGCGCCAACACCCCCAACAACAAGCCCGGCAGCAGCAGCACCAGCAGAGCGCGCCCAGCACCCCATCCGCCGTGCGACCTCTCTCTGCCGCCGCCGCTAGACAGCCTTTCATCATCCCTTCGCAGGCGCGTCGTCGCTTTGTTTGAAAAGCATGGTTGTTGTAACAAAAACGCGTGCGAAGGACGAAAGGCTGCATAGCGGCGGCAGAGAGAGGTTGCACGGTGGATGGTGCGCTCTGCTGCTGCTGCTGCTGCTGCTGCCGCTTTTGGTGGTGGTGTTGTTGTCGCGCGCGGTCCTGGAAAGAAAAAAGATAAAAGGCGCTTGTGGAAAGAACAAACGAAACGCTCTCACAAACCTAAACTGATACTAAATCCTCCTCCATGGTGAGGAGTCACGTCCATCACCTCCTCACGCCTGCCTTGTCCTCGTCGTCGCCCTGGCTAAAACAGGTCCACGACCTGCGCGACGCCGCTCATCGAAAAAAACACGCTCTGACAAACCAAAACCCGAAATAAACGCACTGTAATATACCCTCCTCCTCCGTCGCTCCCTCACGCCTGCGTGTCTCCTCGTGGAGTCAAAAACGCATTGGCATGTCAAACCCGATCACTTCTTCACGGCCGCCTTGGCGTCCTCGTAGACCTGGCCAATCTTGTCCCCGGCCTGCTCGGCGCCGCTTGCCAGCCCCTCCTTGGCGTCCTTGGCGGCCGCGGCCACATCGTCCCCCGCGCCCTGGACGGCGCGCTTGGCCTCGCCGCCCTTGCCCTGCGCGCCGTCCGCGAGCTGCTCGCCGGACCGGGCCATCTCGTCCTTGGTGTCCCGGGCGGAGCTCGCCACCTGCCCGGACGCGCGGTCGACCGCGCCCTGCGCCGAGCGACCCTGCCCCTTTGCGGCGTCCGACACGTCGCCGGCCGTGTCCTTGGCGGCCTGCGACGCGTCGCCCGTCTTGCCCTGCACGGCCCGCGCCGCGCCGTCGGCGTTGTCGTGCATGGCCTGCCCCATGTCGCCGGCCTTGTCCTGGACGGCCTGCGCCGCGCCGCCCGCGTTGTCCTTGACGGACTGCCCCACCTCGCCGGCCTTGTCTTGCACGGCCTGCCCGACCTCGCCGGCCTTGTCCTTCACGCCCTGCACCATGTCGCCAACGGTCTGGTCCTTGGCCTGCTTCGTTTTGGTTTTGATGTTCGATCGGGCTCGAAAGTGAGCAGCCGCCCTCTTTTTTTCTTCTTTTTCGTTCCGGGCGGCCGCCGGGGAGCTATAGCCAGCTCCCGGCGCGGCCCCCCCCCCCCCCCCCCCCCCCCCCCCCCCCCCCCCCCCCCCCCCCCCCCCCTCTTTCTTCGCCCGCCCCCCAATTCTCCGCGTCCGCCCGAAACTCACCGCCTGCACCGGGCCGCCGCGCTTCCGGGCGAGGACGAACGCGGGCTTGACCGCAGCAGGGGCGGCGCCGAGGTGGCGGGGGCTCTTCTGGACCAGCGCGCGCGTGGTCGTCAGCTGCCGGCCAGCCGCGGCGGAAATCATTTTGGCGAGAGCGGGGGGGTCGGAAGTGTTACTTTTTCTCGAGGGCTTGCTTTGCGGGTGTCGTGTTGGTGATCGAGGAGAGTTGTGTGTGGAGGGAGGGGGGCTTTGTTGCTTTGCTTCTCCAAGGGAGAGACTGCGGCTTTTGAAGAGGTTTGGCAGACGGCGCGAGCCGGTAAAAGACGGCAGACGGTCGCAAGTCGGCTCGTCCGGCGTGCGGCGCAGAACGATTCTCCACACACTCTACTCACTTCACCGCACCATCAATCGATTGACTACCACTTGTTCTTCTGACTTGTTCCATCAATTCTACTTAGGCGCGCGACCGACCATCACTCGCGACTTCATAGGAGGGGGCGTTTGTTGGGCGGCCGAATGCTCCGATCACACACCCGTCCGCCCCTATCTGAGATAGGCTATCTCCCGCGCCATGGCCTCGCTCCTGTACACGGAGACGCAGGTGGAGCTGTACGAGGTCGGTAGTTGTCATCGTGATTGCTTCTTACATGTGCTTGCACGAGCACGAAGAAAAAAACGCATGAGTGACAGGCGCGGTTCGCGCGACGACGCGGACGGCGGGGAGTGACGCGCCCGAAAAACAAACAATGCGCCCGCGTCCTCCTCCAACACAGCCCAAAACAAAAACACAAACCAATCCAGATCCGCGACGGCAAGCAGCAGCTCGCGGCCAAGGGCCCCCTCGAGGTCCTCTCCGTGGAGGCCGCCCCACGCCGCTTTTTCCACCCAAACGCCAACGCCGCCGCCAACGCCGCCAACGCCGCCGCCGCCGTCCTCACCGTCGGCAGCGCGCACCCGAGCCCGCCGCTGGAGCTGCGCCCGGCCACCCACGCCATGCGCTCGCTGACCGACGCGGGCGAGGACTCGTTCGTCCTCGGCCAGGCCGTCCCGGGCCAGGACAAGGAGCCCCGCTTTTGGGCCGTTGTCTTTCCCCGAGGCGGCGGCGGCGGCGGCGGCGGCGGCGGCGGCGGCGGCAACGGCCCCGCGGTTCTCAGGGCAGAGGCCGATGCGTTCGCGCGCCTGCTCGGGCGCCTGACCTCCTATTTCCTCTCGGCGCGCGCCGAGCGTGCGGCCGCCCGCGCGGCCGCGGCCCCTCCCTTACCCGCCGCTCTAAAGGCGCTCGACCCGTCGGCCGTGCTGCCGCAGCTGGACGTTCGGGCGCTGAACGAAGTCCTGAGAAAGGGCGCCGAGGACACCCGCGCTTTCCTCGGCGCGGCGGGCGGGCTCGTGGCCGGCGGGTTCGCGGCGGCGGCCGAGATGCACTACAAGTACGCGCCCGCGCCCGCGGCGCAGCCTGCAAAGGTGCCCGAGGCGCTGGCGCTCAACCTGGCGCACGCAAAGCAGGCGGCGGCGGCGGGCGCGGCCATGGCGCGCGGCGTGTCGTCGGGCATGCAGGCGGCGACGGCGGAGCTCGGCGGCGCGGTGGCGTCGGCGGCGGCGGCGGCGGCGGCCGGAGCTGGGGGCGGGGGCGGGGGCGGTGGCGGGGCCGGCGGGGCGGGCGGGCTCGGCGGGGGATTTGGCGGGGCCGGCGGGGCAGGCGCGGCGTCGGCGGTGGCGGCCAGCGGCAGCGGCAGCGGCGGCGGTGGCGGCAACGCGGCCGTCGCGCGCGACCTCGGGTCGGTCGGCGTCGAGGTGCTGCGCGACGCGGCCGCCGTGCGCGACGCTCTGCTGGCCGCCGCCGGGCAGGCCTTTGGCGGCGCGCGCGATGCCGTGGTCGGCGTCGTCGGGCACCAGTACGGCGCCGACGCGCGGCGGGCGGCGGCCGACGCGCTCGACGCCGCCGCGGGCGCGGGGCAGATGGCGGTGGCGGGCGCGATGATGGCACCGGCGCAGGTGGCGATGAGCGCGGCGCAGCGGGCGTCGGACCAGGAGGAGGCCAGGAGCGCGCTCGAGCAGGCGCGGGCGGGGCTGGCGCAGCAGAAGGAGCAGCAGCTGCAGCAGCAGCGCGGGGGCGCGGGGGCGTCGTCCGGCGCGCAGCAGCAGCAGCAGCAGCCGCAGCAGCAGCAGCAGCAGCGGTCCGACTTGGAGCGCGCGCGCGCCGAGCTGGAGAGGGACCGGGCGGCGCTGGCGGCCGAGCGCGCGCGCTACGAGCGGCAGCAAAAGGAGCAAGAGGCTCGACGGGCGGCGGCGGCGGGGGAAAGGCCGAAGGGCGGCGGCGGCGGGCCGCTCGGTTTTTTTTTCGGCGGCGGCGCGGCATGAGATCGGCCGCGCCCGTGATCGAGGGAAATTTTTCGTTGTAACAAGCACAGGCCCGGATCAATTGCGAGTGTCAGCGAGGTCAAGAAGAAGGCAGTTCTACGTGTCAGGGAAACCCTGAAATGAAGAAGAAAAAGGAGCTCGTCGTCGCGGGAGGCGCAGGACGAGGAGGAGGAGAGAAGACGAAATAAAAAACACAAAAAACACGGATCACGAGCACTCGCACGCGCTCATAATCGAGTCCCGTAAGGCCGCGTCGGTCGGCCCAAACGGCTCCTGCTGCGCCTCCTCGACCTCGGGGTCCGCCTCCGGCACGCCGAGGCTCACCAGAGCGCCGAGGTCACTCGAGGAAAAGGCCGACGACGAGGCGCCGCCCGACGAGCACGACGAGCCGGCGCTGTCGCTGCGCGCGTGGCCGCCGCCGCCGCGCGAGCCGCCGCGGCGGTGCCCCGAGGGGGAGGGCTCATCTGCGTCGACGCCCGCCGAGATCGTGTAAGACCGCCGCATGGGCAGGAGCGCCGCGCCGCCGCCGCCCGCCCCGTCGTCGTTGTCGTCGCCGTCGGCGCACGCGGCGGCCGCGCTGAATACGGGCGGCAGCGAGAAGCCGCGCGCGGGCGCGAACGCCCACGGCGCCTTGGCCGCGCAGCCGCCGCTGCCGCGGGCGAGCCACGAGGCGACCGCGCCCGCGGGGGCAGCAGCGACCGCCGAGACCGCCGCCGCCGCCACCTCGGCCGCCGCCGCCTCCAGGCTCCTCAGCGCCAGCGCCTCGTCGACCAGGTCGTCGCAGTCGGCCGCGGCCATCTGCGCGACGGCCTCGTCCAGCGCGCGCGCGCGCCACGCCGGGCGGAACACGACGTCGGCGTGCTCGCGCGCGCCGTTAAGCAGCATGGTCACGCGCCCTCCGCCCGCCGCCGCCGCCGCCACCACGGTCGCCCGCACGTGCGCCGCGGGCACGAGCGCGTCCCTTCCTCCCACCGCCAGCAACGTGCGCGGGCTCTGGGCCGTCTGGGCGCACCCCCACAGGTTGTAGCGCGACCAGTAGAACCCGCGCGACACGGCCGCCGCCGCGTGCAGGTCGCGCGCGATCAGCCACGTGACCCACCCGTTGCGCGCGGCGAACCGCGGGTTGTAGACGAAGGTGCCTACGAGATCTCCGGTCCACATGGCCGCGCACACCGGATCCAGGAGCGCGAGCGTGCGCACCAGGTCCGGGCGCGTCTGGGCGAGGCGCGAAAGGAAGAGCGTGCCGAACGAGTGGCCGACCGCGTCGCAGCGGGGCGGTGGAGCCGCGCCGGCGGGGGCGGCGGACGCGGGCGAAGGAGAAGGAGAGGAGGGCGCCGCCGCCCCTCCGTCGAGCGCGGCGGCCAGCTCGGCCGCGGCCTCGTCGACGGTGGGCACGCGCGACGTCCAGCGCATGGCGAGGTGCTTGAACTCGACGGCGACCACGGGCCGGCCCGTGGCGGCCAGGCGGGTCACCATGGGCACGTAGGGCGCCAGGCCCAGGCCGACGCCGTGGCAAAAGAGGATGGGCGTCTGCTGCTGCTGCTGCTGCTGCTGCTGCTGCTGCTGCTGCTGCCCGCCGCCGCCCGCGCCGCCGCCGCCCGCCGCGCCGCCGCCGCCAAACGATCCAAACGTGTAGACGGCCGCCCCGCCCGCGCTCCGCCGGCACGCCCACCCGCTGCACCGCAGGGCCCAGTGCTTGGCCAGCGCGACCACCTCGGTCCCCGCGTAAAAGGCCAGCGGGCGCCAGTGCGCGCGCACGGGCTCGCGAAGGTGCGCCATCAGCCGAACAGAGGGGTTTGCGGGCCCGGGGGCGAACTCGCGCCGGATCGCGGCCTCGAGGCGCGCGACCATCTGCGCGCCGGCGTCCGGCATGCCGGCGTCGGCCATCTGCGCCTGCGAGCGGTAGTAGAAGCCGTAGGTGAGCATCTCGGCCGCGTTGCCGCGGGTGACGAGGCGGTCGGGGCCGTCGGCTGCGCCGCCGCTCACGCCGCTGCCGCCGCCGCTGCCGCTGCTGCTGCTGCTGCTGCCGCTCCCCTCGCCGCCGCTGTGCCCGCCGCACCACCGCGCGATGAGCTCCTCGACGCGCCGGGCGCCCGCCGCGCCCTGGACCCCCTGCTGGGGGTCCGACGACATGCGCGCGGCGGCCGCCAAAAAGCGCTCGAAGGCGGCGTCGCCCTCGGCGAGCAGGGCAGCGGCGTCGGACCAGCCCGCGCGCGCGTCGCCGGGGTCCGGCAGGGCGTTGAGGCGGGCGAGCCGGCGGAAAAAGTGCGCCGCGAAGAGGAGCTCGGCCGCGAGGTAGAGGGGCAGGAAAAGGGCGGCGGCCAGGGCGGCGGCCAGGTAGAGGGCCGAGCCCGCGGCCAGGCCAACGAGGAAGCCGGCGGCGGCGCGGGCGGCCAGGAGCGTCGATGGCGGCCCCTGCTGGGCGGCGGCCGCGGAGAGCAGGGCGGCCGCGCGCTTGGGCGCGCCGTAGGTGCCCGGCGGGGAGGTGTGCTCGATGACCGTCATGATTGACGCGCGCTGCTATCGCGAAGCCCGCTGGTTTCTCTGATGCGCGCGCGCGGGTGCGATGGCGTGCACTCTCACTCTTCTTTGCCTCTTCTGTGATTTTTTTGACGGCGGGGGTGGGAGCGCCCGGGTGTGTTGTTTGCTGCGCGCGGGCGAGCAATCGCGGCGTTATTTTGGTAATAGGTGTGCTTGGTATGTACAATTGAGGCGCTGGTAGTTGTTGGTTTGTATGTGTTCGCGTCGCGCTCGGTCCTTTGGTTCTTGAGGTTCCCCGATGACAACGGGGAAAGTTTTTTTCACTCTTTCGTTCCTAAAAAACAATGAGACGCCCGCTCCTTCCCCCGAGGGCGCGCGCGCCGGCGGCCGGCTCGGCGTCCGCTTCAGGTGCTTCAGATTCGATGCCTCTGGCGAGGCGCGCGAGAACGAGGGCCTTGCGTCGTGCCGCGCCCGCTTGAAGAAGCCGACGGCAGCCGGTCGCAGCCGGTCGCAGCCGCCCCGAGCTAGGGCGCCTTTGGCCGGCCAATCCGGCCTTGATCCTGCCGCAAGATCCGGCCTCCCGCCTGTATGCGTCCAACCTCCCCACGCCCTCACACCGTCCCCGTGTTTGTGGCGGTGGCATGGGGGTCCTGTCCTTATCGCCTGTCATTGTCGAACCTCAAAGACAAAAGGAGCGCAAACGAGGGACGGCACAGACGAAGAAGAGGCGACGACAAGGACGACGACGACGAGAGTTTCAAAACGATTTTTTTGGTTTAGGCAGGAGTCTTTCTTCGGGGTAGGTGTGTCGGCGGGAAGAGAGCGTCGGCGGATCGAGGGAGTCGGTCACGCGCGAGAGCGATCGTGTGTGTAGAGCGGCGATGGCTCAAGGGGGCGGCGGGATGGCGCGGCGGGGAGGAGCGCGCGGCGCGGCGTCCCTCGCGGCGTCTCTGGCGGGCGGCGTCTTTCCGCGGAAGTCATTTTCTAAGAATGAAGGCGGGCAAGGGGGGGGGGGTCGAAATGGT
>Ga0209491_10000774_pt1 | contig 64128 bp, 40 predicted proteins | sample BON02_FD_187213 | JGI IMG/M metagenome (GOLD analysis project Ga0209491, IMG submission 187213) | Freshwater microbial communities from Lake Bonney liftoff mats and glacier meltwater in Antarctica - BON-02 (SPAdes) (version 2) | ecosystem: Environmental > Aquatic > Freshwater > Ice > Glacier... | reverse complement strand
TCTTTCCTTTCGCCTACGGCTCAAGGAAAGAACACCGGCGAAGAGGCTTGTAAGTCAATCCAAGAATCATTAACCTATACAGTATTCAGAGATCACCATCAGTTTCAACAATAAAACGGACATCCCCCAATGCCCAGTGCTTGAACAAATTCTCGCCCGAAAATTTCATTTATAGGGATGGTAACAAAAGCCCACGGCGACTTTACAACCTCTTCCACTCTCGTGATCCTCATTAAATAACCGTCGTGTTTATCTAAATATTTCAACTGCCGAGTTGAATTTTCTTTCGTCTGAAAAACCTCAAAACAGACATCGGGCTTGCTAACAATTACCGATAGCTTTCCTTCTGCCGACTCTTGTTTCCAGTAGTAGCCAGCTTCACCAGGAAACCGAACGAATAATATCTGAAGTCCGCTGTCCGGATTTGACAGTGAATAGGCAGCTCCCTTGTCGTAACTTGCTTCCAAATCCTGGGAAAATTCTTTCGCTTGAAGCCAATCATTTTCGTCCGCAGCTTCAGCAATGATACTGCCACAACAATGAACTAATATAAGACCCACGCAGAAAACAATGGTCCGCCATGCCAGTAAACACCGAATTGAATCTGCAATCATTGTCACGGTACTTCTTTGAATTGAACTGCTCATAAATCCATCCCCCAAAAAATCGTTTCGCCAGACGAACGTGAATTGCAATCGCCTATTATAAAAATACGCTTTCCACTTCGATCGGCGGAAAGCGTATTCGAATAAAAAACGGTACAACGCTATCGGTTAGGCGCAACAGCACTTAACATCAGTGTCGCTATAATGGGTATCGTGACAGACTTCAGAGCCCGAGCAACCTCCAGGACAGGTGCTAGTCGTGGAGTTGGAAACCATACATAACCACAGGAAATTCCTACCCATGTTCCAACGCTTGGGAAATCCGATTTACCCTGCCATTTTTCTTTAGAAATAGCGATGACCGACAAGAAACCAGCGATAAGCAGCAGGTTGTAAACCGGTAATCCCCATTTGGGGATGTAGTCCAGGACTTCAGTCCAAACACCAAAACAGTTGCACCGCTGGTCCGCAAGTAGAAACCATGCCCCAGCCGCGAATAAGATTCCATGAATTACAACACCCACCGCAGCCGCGCTCAACCGAGAACGCAGGCATAGCAAAGCAATCCCCGCCAATGACTCCATTACGATTCCAAGCAATGTTGGCCAAATGCCGAACGACGATAGGTCTTCCCAAAAAGGATTCGTCATTATCCAGTGCGTTTTCGCCGATGCAGCCACTAGCAACACCAACGCCGATGAAACCAACAAGATTTGCACGACGCCATTGGTAACTGTGTTTTTATCAACCCCCCTAGACTGTCTGAGATTGACTGTCTGAGATTGACTTATTGTTGCCAGTGCCTGCCACGCGAACTGTCCCTTTTTAACTGCCCTGCGCCGAAAGAATACCAGACTTGTTGGGATCATCCGTCCCCAGCATGTCTTTCTGCTCTGCCTGCAAAATTGTTACTTCAACATTGCTGTTACTTCAACAGACCGCGAATTCGACATTACTCAACCTGCGACCAAGTTGTCATTCGGACCTAATTTCCGAATTGCATCGATCTGCAATGGCTGATGCAACACAATTCCAAACTTTTTTCTAGAAAATAGTCGAGGCCTGGGCAGGCGGACTGTTGAGCTTTTTGTGTTTCCAAAAACAATAGCCCAATACATACATGTCGCGCCAGCGAGCGAGTGGCCCAACTGATGCTTTGGCTTGTGCCCCGGGCTTGTATTTTAACACGGTTGGTGATCCGAAACTGTGGTTGGTACCATAAGATCAAATGAAAAAACGTTCGCGGCAGGGGACTGCGGCGAACGTTTTTATTTCAGGAATTAACACCGAAGTGCCTGGACCCTAAACTCTCTATGATCCCGCTCGGGCTATCACGGAATTAGCCGACACTGACACCCTTATGGGCCAAGATCATTTCGCGAAACTGTTGGAACAGATAGCGACTATCGTGGGGACCGGCCGACGCCTCGGGATGATACTGGACGCTGAACGCGGGGTATTCCTTGTGAGCAATTCCCGCGATCGTATTGTCGTTCAAGTGTCGATGAGTGATCACTAGGTGGTCTGGCAATGATGATTCTTCTACGGCAAAACCGTGATTCTGAGCCGTAATCTCAATCTTCTCGGAGGCCACATTTTGGACAGGTTGATTCGCGCCGCGATGCCCAAATTTCAACTTGAACGTTTTTGCGCCACAAGCCAAAGCCAAAATTTGATGCCCCAGGCAAATGCCAAAGACCGGCACTTTCCCCAACAATCCGCGAACGGTCCGATGGGCGTACTCCAGTGGCTCTGGATCGCCAGGGCCATTCGATAAAACGACACCATCCGGATTACAAGCCAGCACATCTTCGGCTGTACACGTGCCCGGTAACACGGTGACGTCGAATCCCAATTGGTGCAAGTGCCGAGTAATGTTCCATTTCATTCCGAAATCAATCGCGACCACTCGCAAGCGTTCACCTTCGCTATCGGATACGTCTTCGGTCGTCCACCAGGAACTAAGGCTCTCTTCCCACTTGCGACGACCCTCGGTGACGACGGATTTTACCCAATCGCTACCTTCCATGCTGGGACTGTTCTTCGCTTTTGCGACCAACGAAGCATCGTCCAAGTCCGTGGTCGAGATGATGCCGCGCATGGCACCCTGATCGCGAATCAAGCGAACCAACTTCCGAGTATCCAGGCCTTCGATGCCAATGACGTTGTGCTTGGCCAGGAATTGATCCAAATTTTCTTCCGATCGAAAATTACTGCTGATGGCAGAATTTTCACGTACCACAAAACCTGAAAGGTACGGCTTCTGGTATTCCATGTCCTCGGCATTGGTACCAACATTACCGATCAACGGGTAAGTCATGGTCACAATCTGGCCCGCGTAGCTGGGGTCGGACAGGATCTCTTGATAGCCGGTCATCGAAGTATTAAAAACAACCTCTCCAACGATTTCACCACTGGCACCAAACGCAGTACCAGAAAACACAATCCCATTCTCTAAAGCAAGTTTTGCTTTTTGCGACATGTTTCTTTTCGACTCCTTAAAGTCATCATTCAGAAGATCCCAAATTCACTTTCAACCGTAGGTCGAATTTCTTCGGCGGTTGCAACGTGTTCATTTGAGTCGATTTCGATGGGCCACCCTCTTATGATGGGCCACCCGAAAGGCGAAACGCCAGTTTTAGGGCTCGGTCACCAAGGCCGCGCCTACATCGGACCTTAATATCTTGGCTCAGACTGGGAAGGAAAAACAGGTGTGGCGCTAAAGAACCTCACGATTTTTCCGCAAAGTTGACCAAACCTAAGGCTGGTCAAGAACTTACGTCTTGGTAAGCCTGGCTACCTTTTTTTTAACGACTTCCCAATCGACCAGGGCTGTCAACATCCGCCCAAAACCTGCAAATCCTACCCAAATCAACTTAACGCCAGCTATTCTGCCATTAGAACTTGTCTAATGGTGCATTCAAGCCGAAACCTCCGGGTTCACTGCCGATCCACGACACAACCAGTTCGGTGCGGGGTGCGCCTGCTTACAGCAGTGAGCCGCCAATCCAGCACTGCCCAGTGCAACAAAAAGGCTCGATGCCCAGAATTTGGACCTGCTGGCACAAACCCATCGCTTAAGACCATCCATTCAGGTTCAAGGGCGTCCGCAGATTGTGACAGAATATTGACTTGGAACCGTAACCGCGTTTTGGCGACTTAACCATCTTGAGAATGCCGTCCTCATTGTTGGCATCAAGCGACCACAACACCGCGACAAGTTGCATTGCATGAATCAATTCAGTGGCAGGTCTTTACAACACCGCCCCAGCATCGGAAACCGACTTCAACCAACGACAAAGCCGCGACCTTGCGTAGAAACCATGTTGGGCGGCTCTTGAACTACGGAAAACGTTGCCAAAACCCAAACGACAAGCAAGCCGGCCGCACATCCAAACCGCTCCAATGCATTCATGGCTCGCAGTCCGAAAGACCCAATCGTTGTCGAAGCGGAAAAATTTCGCCCGCCTCACGGCGTTCCAATGGCAACCGATCCAAGGAGTTCGGCGCGCCGCCGCGAACACTGCCAGCCTAAGACGCCCAACGATGTTAAAATGCGACAACTGTAACGATCAATCAATCTGGCTGCAGAAATTAAAGGTTCCCTAGACAGGGGGCCGATAACTAAAGTGGCTGTGGGTCTCCGAAACTTGGACTAGTTCCAAAAATCGGGCAGCCGAAAAAGAAGGGTTCCCGTGGCGGCGAGCGGGAGCCCTTCGCTTTTTTCTTGTCGAATCACTTCGCCGCGACGGTTGAACTAACTCAGCTTTTGAAGCGATCATCGCCTAAACTCTTAGCAATCACTTGGGCCACAACTCTTAGCCACAACTCTTAGCCACAACTCTTAGCCACAACTCTTAGCCACAACTCTTAGCCATCACTCTTAGCCATCACTCTTAGCCATCACTGTGTCTTACTTGGGCAGCGGGCTGGGTGCTTCTTCTTGGTCGGTAGCGGGTTGGTTTGTTGTGTCTTCGCTTCTAGTCTTGGCTTCTAGTCTTGGCTGGGTCTTGAGCCGTTTCTTGGTCAACCAGAATCAAGGTTTCCTTCAGCGTGCCCAGGTTATCACTGGCATCGCCTGGCAAGCAGCGCACCAACGCCATTAACGCGTAAGCGGTTCCATATTGGCGATGATAATCATACAAAGGGTAATCCCACCAAGCTCCGTTGGGCTGTTGGTGATCGATCATTAACTTTGCCAACATCGATTGATAGGGGCCCCGTTCTGCCTTTGGCAATAGGTCGATCACTTGGCCCGCATAATAGTGGCCGTAGTAATAGAAGTAGCCACTGACTTGCATATGAGACGAATGCGGAACCGGCATCTTTCGACCGATATCCAACCAACCGTTTCTTAAGTAAAGCCGAATCAACCAATACTTGAACACGTTGATTGTGATTTTTTCGTCACCGCAAAGTCGCATCGCCAAATTGCACGCTTGGCTTCGAGCCAGACTGCCGCCCGGATTATTGATACCGCGCATCGGCATGGCCTTCAAATACTCGCCGTACAGGTAACTAAGGTCCGGCTTCTGCTGCCGCATCGTCGCCTTGTAAGCGCGATCAATCAGTTTTTGCGGGACTTCAATTCCAATTTGTCGCGCTTCATAAAATGCGATCAATCCGGTCGCGTTGACGAAGCTAATCGAATCCGACGTTGGCTTTCTGGCAGAATGACGAAAATCATAATATCCCCAACCTCCGTCCACCGATTCGTACTTGCCCAGCATTTGGATTTGGCCCGCAATCAGTTCCCGGTACTCGGCTTTTAAATCGTCCGACGTTCCGGGACGATTGATCAACCGCACCATCGCTCGGATCGAATAGGCGTGTCCCCAAACGTTGTAGATTGCATCGCCTTGAGCCCGCCGAAGTTTAGGTAGTTTGCGTCGCAAGTATTCCGCTGCCTTGTCAATCGCAGCAGGCATTCGCTGGGCCAATTCTGGGTCCGCAGAATTTATCTCCAACATGGCCGAGACACAAAGTGCGGTCGTGGCCGATTGAAACGCGTGATGAGCCCCAGGCACGGGTGCGTAGATTTCGTAATTTCGCCTAGGCGTGGGCGAACCAAAAGACCCATCCACATTTTGATTGTCCAGCAAAAATTTCAAACCCAGATTAATCGAAGCTTCAATTTCCTGGGTCGTCGGGGCTTCAATCTCTGGAAGAGCTGGCAGACGTTCAAAGTCATAAGGATTGGCGAAAACCTTTCCGCTTGCTTTACCTTCATCCCGGCCGACTTCATCCCGGCCGACTTCTTCCACTTGACCTTGGGTTGTTTTGGAAGACGATGGTGCTTGGGCCTCCAAGTTTTCGCCTGCCAAGTTCTGGTCCTGCAGGTCCTGCAGGTCCTGCAGTTTGGCGAACCCAGTCCAAACCGCCGAAGCGGCAACGGTGGTACCACAGTGCGACACCATCCCAAGCGTCATGGCAACCAAACACAGACGGGCCATCGACAGACGGGCCATCGACCGACAAACGACCCACCGGCGGCCAACTGTCAAACGTTCGCCAGATACCAGCACATAACCAAGCATTGGAATTCCTAACCATTGAACCGCGAGAAAATCGATCATCACCGTGAACCTAGCCGCCTAACCCTCTGCACATCAGCAACAGCATGTGCCCGCCCACTAGAAACCTTACCGGTCGGGCACTGCATCTGCTAACGCAATTTAGTCAAGCATATCGCTGCCAATGGCTGCTATTTCGATCCGCGACTTAGCATGACTTGATCGCCTTCGTTCAATCCGGCAAGGATTTCGGTTTGCCCGCCAACCGACAATCCGATCCGCACTTCCACTTTGCTAACCGTGCTCTGAATTTCAGGTTCTGGCTTTGGATCGGCTTCCCCTTCGGCGGGCTGAACCGCCTTCTGGATCGTTTGGGTGTGCGAAACGTAAACAAAGAAATTGGTCCCATCGTCTGTAAATACGGTGGCCGCAGGAACGGTCAACGCCTGTTCGTTTTGGTAGGCGCGAACTTTAATGCCGCAAGTCATTCCTGGCATCAAATTCGATGGTTGATCGGCCAAGGTCAATTTACAAACGTAGGTCTTGTCGGAATTGGGCGCCATCTCAATTTTGCTGACCCGAACTTTGGTGGCTTGTCTAGGGAACGCAGTTGGCGTTGCATAGCCACCCATTCCTGTTTCCACTTTGGAAAGTTGTTCTTCGGTCAAATTGACACTCAAACTAAGGCCCTCCATCGACATCATCGTTAACGCCGTACTTTTGGGTACCACTTTCCCTTCGACTTCCAACACAACGGTTTTGCCACTAACCGGCCAAGACCCGTGATAGACCACGCCGTCAAAAGGCGCTATAAGGGAAGTCGCTGCCATTTCTTTCTCTAAACCTTCCATGGCTTCTTGCGACTTTTGAAACGCAATTTCCGCTTTCTCCATGTCCATTTGTTCGCGTTCGACGTTGTTCGGTAACGTCTCCAATTCACGCTCCAGTCGCATCATCGTGCGCAGGTGGTTTTCGCGATATTCCTTTTCCTGACGAGGCATTTCAACTTTTAGCGTTCTTTCGTAACGCTGTTCGGATCGTTCAAAGCTCTTTTTCGCTCGTTCCAAATCACGTTGTTGACGACTCAGTACCAACTTTTCTGATTCTTCAACCAGTTCGTCTTCGTCGTACATCTGCTTCAATTGGTTGTATTCTTCAATCGCGTCCTGTAACGAGTCTTTTGAATATTGACGCGCATCTTCGATATCAATCATGCGTTGCAGCCTAGTCACTTCTTCCCAATACTGAAAATCGGTGTTCGCTTCTTCGATAGCGCGTTGTTTGGCTTCACGATTCAGATCATTCAGTCGCTGCGCCTCTTGGGCGGCCAACTGCTTGTCTTGGAATGCCAGTTCAGCCAGTCGATGCGCCTGACGAAGTTCATGTGCCTTCTTTTCCAATTCCTCTTTCTCTAACACCAACAGCTTTTGGCCCTTACTAACCATTGTTCCATGATCGGCAACCTGCCCAATTTGCAGGTCAATCAATTGTTCGTTGTCAAATTTCAATGGCTCAACCGAATCGGACTCGATCGTTCCGGTCAGGTCGACTACCAATTCCATCAAGCCTCGCTTGGCTGGGGCGGTCTTCTCTTGAGCGAAACCGACATTGGCCGATGTGCCAATGAACAACGCTAACAAACAAAGGATCTGTTTCTCAATCACGCGAATGGACTCCACCAAATGACTATCTTCTTGGACTGGTTAGCTGTTTTCAAGCTATTGATCGATACAAGATCAATTTAGAAACGCACCAGATTGTACTTTACTTTTACGCCCCAGGCGCACTAAACGAATGTTTCGATTATCCAAAAAATCGGGACAGTGCCGTTAAAAAACGTCCGTTAACCCGCTTCGCTAGCGATTGGACTGACACCAGCACTACCATGTTAGGGTTGATGGGCTTGGGAAAGTCGGGGCCTGTTCGCCGCCACGCTTCCTTCCACCGCTGGGGTTGCCAACGGGCCTGGAATGCAACCATGGGCTTGCCCAAATCCGTTTGGGTGTTGGACGCCAGCAGCCCCTACGTTTCGACCCGCAATTGAATGTCCGTTCACTTCTGGGGCAAAATTCGTTTCGATCGATTAGAATGATGTCGAATCCCCCAAGCAGCCCCGTGCCTAAAACAGTTCGCGGGTTATTTGGTGCGACCAAGTTTCAAGGCTCCAGTTTTTGACCAATGGTGCCTCCAGACCTACCCATTTCACTTTTTACCGGTAGTTAACCTGCACCCCTGGTAAGCCCCAGTAGAATTTGATCCCTCACGAACGTTCCTTAAAAACAGGCCAGCAGCCTTGACCCTCGATCCTGAAATTCGCGCAGCCCTGAAGGCCAATCCCTCGGAAATACTTGCCGATCAATTTTCGCTGCACCACACCAAATTGTGGCGGTTGGTCAACTTCCGCTTGGATCCCGTTCTCGCCGGCCGCGTCGACCCCGACGATGTCATGCAGGAAGCATGGATGGCGGCCGCTCAGCGAATCGATCACTTCTTGAGCAACCCAACTTTATCCGTCTTCGTTTGGTTGCGGTTGATCGTGGTTCAAACCTTAGTTGATGTCCAGCGCCGACATTTAGGAGCAAAAATGCGGGACGCGTATCGTGAACAATCATTAGCTCAACCGGCAAACGTTGCTTTGTCTGCGGGCACTTCGGTTTCACTTGCCAGACGATTGATGGGCAATTTTACTTCGCCCAGCGGTGCGGCCATCCGCCAAGAACAGGCCGACAAATTACGCCAGGCCATCGACGAAATGGATTCGATCGATCGCGAAGTGCTGGCCCTTCGCCACTTTGAGGAATTGTCCAACAGCGAAACCGCCGAAGTGCTGGGCATCCAACAAAAAGCCGCCAGCATTCGCTACGTCCGTGCCATGCGCCGCCTAAAAGATATTTTGCAATCGCTGCCCGGCTTCGCGGAGAACCACTAAATGCGATTCAATGATCCTGATCGTGACCCGATTGAGGTTTTAGCGGACCTATTTATTAGACGTCATCGCGATGGCTTACTTCCTACGATTTTTGCCTTTGCCCAGGAATTCCCGGACCACGCGGACGACATTCGAGATCTATTTCCCATGATCTTGGACTTGGAATACTTAAAGGAATCCGACGAAAATTCGACTCCAAGACCCGCCACTATCGGGTCGATTCCACGTCAAACGCTGGGTGATTTCCGAGTCCTAAAAGAAATAGGCCGGGGCGGTATGGGCATCGTCTATCTTGCCCGCCAACAGTCGCTGGGACGATCGGTTGCGCTAAAAATTCTAAGTAAAAATCTGGCCAGTTCACGCCAACAAGTTCTACGTTTCCACCGGGAAGCTGAAACCGCCGCTCGCTTGCACCATACCAATATCGTACCCGTCTACGGTGTCGGCCAAGAACAAGATTTTCACTTCTATGCGATGCAATTGATCCAAGGTGTTGGCTTGGACGAAGTGATCGAGCGCTTGGCAAAACGCCCATCCCCAACCAACTCGGATTTCCCCAGAATCCCTGGCACTGGTCCGGAAACCCGAACGTCCAACCAGTCGTCCAACCTTAGTCCCTCGGACCTTAGTCCCTCGGACCTTAAATCCATCGACCTTAGCCTGACTGAAACGGCAGCCTCCGATGTTGGCCTTTCTGGAATCCGACTGACCCACCGCGGTGGGTCACCCGAGGGTGATGCCCAATCGGGCATCGATTCGGGCTCTGGTTCCCTAGAACGTTTAGAAAAAATCTCAGTCATTTCAGCGGCCTCGGCAGCTAACATGCTTTTGTCGGGCTTCAAGAAACTACCGCTGCCAATCCGTTCGGGGGATAGCGTCCATTCCACCACGTCGCACGATCAACCCGATGAACCAACACTGACCCAAGGAAAACCGACGGGCCGACGTTACTGGCAAAGTATCGCTAAGATTGGCGTCGATATCGCTAGTGCTCTTCATTACGCCCATCAGCATGGCGTCCTACATCGCGACATCAAACCGTCCAATATTCTGCTCGATCGCGACGGCATTGTTTGGGTCACCGACTTTGGCCTTGCCAAACTGGCCGATGTCGATGACTTGACCAAAACCGGTGAGATGCTGGGCACACTTCGCTACATGGCACCCGAACAAATGGACGGCATCACCGACCATCGCAGCGACATCTACAGCTTGGGGCTGATTCTGTACGAATTGTTAGCCCTTCGGCCAGCCTTCGATGAAACCAAACAATCTAAACTGATCAGCCAACGTGCTAATGAAGGCGTCCCAAGACTTCGACATCGAAACCCGCAGATCCCTCGCGATCTTGAAACGATTGTCTTAACCGCTTGTGCCATCGACCCAAAACACCGCTACTCAACCGCCGAACAATGCCAACAAGACCTGCAACGGTTCTTAGAGGGCGAACCGATTTCCGCCCGGCGTATCAGCACCACCGAACGTTGCCTACGCTGGTGTTATCGAAACCCAGCCATCGCCAGCATGTCCGCGGTTGCAGCCTTGTTATTGGTAACCGTCGCGGTGGTTTCGGCAACCGCTTACGTCCAAACGCGTGCGGCGCTAAACGTCGCACAGACTGCGACCCAAGACGCAAAGCTAGCGCAATTGGACGAGCAACGGGCCCGCGACCAAGCCGAAAAAAATCTTAGCGTCGCCGTGGCTGCTTTCGAAAGCATTTTCGACAACGTGGCCAAACGCGGTATTCCGCAGTCACTAAGCTTTCAACTTGAAGGTCAAGACGCTACTTCTTTCCAATCCATGTTGACCGACGACGACGCACAACTGCTACAACAGTTGCTCAGTTTCTACCAGCAGTTTGCTGTTGAAAATGTCGCGGTTCCTTCACTTAAAGAAAAGATCGTTACCGCCTACCAACGCATGGGCCAAATCCAATATCGACTTGGCCAATCTTCAGCCGCAAACCAATCCTACCGCGACGGACTAAAGGAAATTTCAAGACTGATCGATCAAGACCCCAGCCATCAAAAATTGCTCGCCGCGAAGGCTGCCATTTTAAACGACTTGGGCGAATTGCAACATCAGCAAAAACAATACCGACCCGTCGCGTTCACCACTCACAGCCAAGTGGTGCAGTTGGCCAAATCGTTACCCGCAGAAATTCGCGAGCTACCTGAATTACAATTCCAAGTCGCTCGAGCCTACCACATGATGGGATCGATCCGACTGAGAACCGAAATCGATGCTGGCCTGATTGGAATCGCCGCCAATCAACCGCCGGGATTCAGCAACCCCCGACCAGGAAGATTGGGCCCAGGTCGCTGGGATTTTGGTCGCTCTGGCTTCGGACGCGGTCGGGGTGGTGATGGTCGGGGTGGTCGGGGTGGTGGTGGTTTCCTTAGTGAAGCGTTTAGTAGTCTTGGTCTTGCTGAACTCTACGATCGTCCGCCCAGACCAACGCATAATACCGGCGGCTCTCGTTCTGAAACAAAGGCCACCGATGGAACGCAGGTGCAGCCATTTGATTATCCGGTAGGGCAGGGCCCGCTTCCTGATATCGAAACCGGCATCATGCTGTTAACAAAATTGATCGATCAATTCCCTACCAACACCCAGTATGCATTGGCGTACGCCCAAGCACTCCAGCATCGATACATTTACCTGATACACGACCAGGATTCCCAATTGGCCGACCAAGCGTTTGAAGACGCCGAAACTCACTTGCGATCTTGGGTCACTCGACAACCAGATAACCCTGCGTTCTTAGTCGAACTGGCGGATCTGTTGTCATTGGCTGGCGTCATTCGTAGCGAAACCACTTCCCAAGATAGCCTGTTGAAACTCCAGGAATCCGTTGACTACTGCAAACAGTTGAACCAAAAGTTCCCGAAAATCTCCGATTACCAAGCACTGTTGGCCACCAGCTATCGCAACCTAGCACGAGCCCTGCGGGATTCAGGCGATTCGCAATCGGCAACCACGTACTTTGGACTCGCCCGCGAAACGTTTCTATCGTTGCAAAACCCACCCAACCCTTCGCAACCCTTCGACACACCTTTACTGATTTGCGATATCGATCTTGCCATTTTGCAGATCGATCAAGGCCGAATAAATCAAGATCTACTGGCGATCACGAAGGCTAAGAATTCCCTGGAAACGGCCTTGGCGACCTTATGGCGAATTCGAATTCCTTTCGAATATCGAGAATCACTCCAACAAGAGATTCACTTTCAATTGGCCCAAGCGTGGGATCTGCTGGGCGACGCGGATCAAGCGGAAAGCTGGCGACAGAAATCGCAAAGCGGCAACCGACGACCCAATCTACCCTTTGGCTTGGATCACCTATGGCCTGGCAATCCACCCCCCGGCAGTAGACCCAACCCTCGGGAAGAATAGGACGGGATAAATCGCGGCCAAAAGACTGACGCGGCCAAAATGACGCCAACCACCCATCACTAAAGTTCTTGCCAGACGCCTTTATCATCACCCGCATGCCGTTGTCTAAATTAGAACGCCTGGCACCAATTGCGTTGATAGATTGCGTTGATAGATTGCGTTGATAGATTGCGTTGATAGATTGCGTTGATAGATTGCGTTGATAGATTGCGTTGATCCAACGGCACTCAGGTGAGTGGCAGAAGAAAACTTACCGCAATACAAACACGCTGGGCACGCGAACCCACCCGCTATCCACTTGCTTGCACTGCGTGCTGGTACTTTTATCCCTACCGCTCACCTAAAGGATCGACTGCGACTAAGTTCACGGTTTGGCGAAAGGGCATAAAATCGTACCGTACGGCGAAACCGCTGCACTTGATCGCTTTCCCGACTTTTGATTTGGGAAGGTTATTTGGAGACTGTTCTTAATGCCAACTCTCGATGACTTTTGATCGGTTGATCAAAGCGCAATGAACGGAATTAAACGAACGTCCCATCGCTGTCGATCCCGCACATATTTCCGAGGATGGCACCCAAATCAGATCTTCATTTGCTTTCACTCGCTCACGAGCCACTCGGCGATACAGATCCACCGAATAGAACGAAACGGCAACATGAGTCAGTTCGGTTTCACCGGGCAATACGTCGTCATATTCTAGATTAATTTGAGCCATATTCGAAACTAGAAAGTCACGATTCCGTTCCAAATCTAATTGCCAGGCAACCTCGCGGCTAACCGTTTCCCGGAACGATTCAGTTTCTAAACGTTGACCACAAATCATTTCCAGAACTTTGCGACAACCATTCCACTTGGTCAACCAAGTCGAACCCTCGTCCGATCGATTTCGGATCAAGGCCATAGCCAGAATAAGCGTTTGCATCATCGACCAATCATGAAAACATAAGAATATGAATTACGTTCTACCGACCAGAATGGTAGCCGGAGCCAGGAGTTCCGTCCACCGTGATGCCGTCCACCGTGATGCCGTCAATCCCATGCCGTACCCCATCCAGATGGGCGCCAGCAACCCTATAAAACCTGCCACTTGAAAACTTGTGGCTTCTCGTTCCCACGGCACATCACGCCTAACATGGGCGCAAACTCCATCATCCTTCCAAACCGAAATTACCCGCTTCATCTTAACCCATACCCCCAAGCATCCAGCAATCTGTCCTTAATGAATGTCCCCCAATTCCCAAAACCGTGGGCCCACGCCTTATTTCAGCGGATCTCAACCGGTGCCTTGCCTGACGTGGGTGTGCCAGGACGTTCACTTACCCGGACCTTTGGATTCAGCAATGGTGACAGCAATGGTGACTGCAACGGCGGCAGCAACGGCGATGTCGCCGGACGAACTTGGTGAACGTAGGCCAGCACTAATCACGGCGACCGGTTTCGACTAGAATTCGGAACCGTCGCTGCAATTTCCCCGATCCACCTTTAGGTTTCCGACCCACCCACCGGGTGCTGGTGATTCTTGAATTGTCCCATTTGACAACGCTTTGTAACCATGAATTGTGCCACCTCTACGCCAGAAACCGCTGACAAGTCCATCGTAAATATTTCGTGCTACAAGTTTGCTCACTTGCACGAATTACCTACGATGCGAGAAGACCTGCGCAGTCGCTGCGAAACGTTGAACATCAAGGGCACGATCCTGTTAAGTCCCGAAGGTATCAATTTGTTCTTGGCAGCCGACCGAGGGTCGATTGACGACTTGGTTGATCACCTGCGAACCTATGATGGCTTGCAAGATCTGAAGCCTAAAGAATCCTTTAGCACCGATCAACCTTTCTCGCGAATGTTGGTGCGGCTAAAAAAAGAGATCATTGCGTTTGGTGTGGCGGGCATTGATCCGGCCAATCATACCTCGCGAAAGATCTCTGCCACGCAATTGAAACAGTGGCTCGACGATGGCGAAAACGTCACTCTGTTGGACACCCGAAACGATTACGAAATTGAAATCGGTACCTTTCGTGGCGCTAAAGCAATTGGTGTTGACCACTTTCGCGACTTCCCAGCGGCCGTAGATCGATTGCCTGATTCTGAGAAGCAAAAACGCATCGTCATGTTTTGCACTGGCGGGATTCGGTGCGAAAAGGCTGGCCCCTACATGGAACAACAGGGCTTCCACGATGTCTACCAATTGGACGGTGGCATTCTGAAGTACTTCCAGGAAGTCGGTGGTGATCATTGGGATGGCGAATGTTTTGTGTTTGACAAACGAGTCGCCGTGGATCCAAAACTGGATGAAACCGCCACCACCCAGTGTTATGCATGCCTGCATCCGTTGACACCGACCGATCAGCAATCACCGGACTACGTTCCCAACCAATCTTGCGCGTACTGTATTTCGGTCGCCGATCAGCGTCGCCGCAAGTCGATTGACTTGAAACAGAAGCGTCTGAATCGATTCGCGGACAATTTGCCCGGCAGTAAACCTTACAACAACTATCGGCCACTGAACGTTCAACAAAAATATGCTGGCCTGTCACTGATTGATTTTGTAGATCAAATGCATCCGCATATGGGCCGAAGCTTCTGGGAAGAAACGATTGGGGCAGGGCGGTTGTCATTGGGCGGAAACCCCGCCGCTGCGGATTTGATTGTCCGCGAAGGAATGAGTCTTCGGCACTTGCTTCCCAACACGGTAGAACCGGCCGTCAATTGCGCAATTAAGATACTGCACGAAGACGATGATTTGGTAGTGGTCAGCAAACCAGCTCCGTTACCTGCGCATCCCAGCGGTCGGTTCAATCGAAACACATTGATCTGGATGTTGCAAGATACTTATGCTCCGCAGCGACTGAAAGCTGTGCACCGTTTGGACAGCAATACCAGTGGAATCGTTGTTGTCGCTAGGCATCGGAAAGCCGCCGCCGCGATCCAACCTTTATTCGAAAACGGCCAAGTCACCAAAACGTATCTCGCCAAAGTCCATGGTCACCCAGAACAAGACACGTTTAAATCCGACGCACCCATCAGCAACGAAGTTGGCGATCATGGGCTGCGGACCGTCGATACCGAACTTGGTCTGCCGTCGGAAACTCACTTTCAAGTCTTACAACGATTCCAAGATGGTTCGTCGTTGCTGGAAGTCAATCCGATCACCGGCCGAACCAATCAAATTCGAATCCATCTTTGGCATTTGGGGCACCCGATCCAAGGTGATTTAGGCTACCTTCCCCAACATCAATTGGGCCACAGTGGAACTTTGGAAGTGGACCAAGTCCCCATGTGTTTGCATGCCTGGAAAATCCAATTTGCTCATCCGCAATCAGGCGAAACCGTGCAATTTGAAGCCGAGCCACCCAAGTGGAGCCACCACTGATTGAACCAGATCGATGGCCGGATCCAAAACCAGCGAAACATTGGTTGTGGGCGTGTGGCACTTTTCAAGATTCGCCTGCAATCGCTAATATTTGGCTTTTCACTCGATGGTTCCGTCTGCTAGTGATTTTGATCGGCTGCCAGCCCGACACCAAACCAAGCCCATCGCAACCTGCTTCAATCGGGAACAAGGATACTTCCGATCCAGCAAACTTAAAACAGGTCAGTATCAGCAAATCACTGCTGCAGCCCAAAACATTTTGCACACCGCTAATCCTGGATCGGCATGCCAAACTTTGTCTGCGTGATCAAACGCAACCGGGTTGCTACGCGATAACTCGCACGGAATAACTGCGGTCTTTCATTGGTTCACTTGGACGAATGACCCTCTTTTCTAACCCAAAAATTATTTTGCGGTTTCTTGCCCCCCCCCCCCCCAAGAATTCGCTTGACGTGGCTTATTCACACTTAGATACTCCAATAACTAAAGATTGCACTTAGGGCAATTGAGCATGGGCTCTCTAAATAAATCCATCAGCCGCAACACCAAAAACAAACGCGTCGCTTTTACTTTGATCGAAATGATTGTCGCCTTCGCTTTTCAGAAATGGCAATTGAAAAGAAAGCCAATGCAGGTTGGTGGATCGCCGGAATACTGGCACGGCTAGTCTTTGGTCAATCGGTACAGTGACCGGACAGTTTTTTTGTTTAACTTCTGAAAGGGCGTTATGTTACGATTTTCTACATTTGTAATTTTCTATCTGCTTTGGACATCCGTTAGCCACTTCGTTGTAGGACAAGAGAGTCTGGTTCAAGAGCCAGAAACGCGAAAGAAGGATCCGGCGGCCAAAAGTGGACCGCCGGTAATAAAAATTGAACGAGATGCAGTGCTGCGTAAAATTGGCAAAAGCGAGCATTTGGCGAAGTTCGATTTGGGCACGCTTAGCCCAGGAAAAGACTATGAACTAAGCTTCAGTTTAGCCAACCATTCAGACACAGAAGTCAGTTTCGACAGCGTAACCTTGGCTTGTAACTGCGTAAAGTTTGAAACCAAAAGTGGCACGATTCCCGCAGGCGGTGAAAGTAATTTCAAGATTTTGCTTTCCGCACCCAAGCGAAGCGAACAAACGGACATGTCAACGTTTGTGAATTTTGTTTCCCAGGACCCAAGCAGACCGGTCATTCGTTTGAGTATCATGTACCAACTGAACAACATGTTCAATATCGCAAAAGAACGAGTCACGCTTGTTGTAAATGGAGACGAGAAAGTTGTCTCTGAAAAGGTTCCTGTCTTAGTGGTTCCACCATTGAAGGTTCAGGATCTACAACTTGCGGTATCAGAAAATCTACGTGATCTTCCAATAAATTTGGTGGTGATTGAGGGCCAGGTCTTTATTGAAGTTTCCGCCAGCGCCGAAAGTATTCCGCCTGGCGGGATTTCTGGAGAAGTCGCATTAAGACGAGTTGGTAGTAAAGATGCTGACGGTTTTGTCTTGACTGTGGTCGAGAGGGAGCGCCTATCAATTTCTCCAGAGTCCCTTCGCTTTATTTCAAAAAACAGTGTGTGGAAAACCAAGGCCGTGCTGAAAATCCAGCCCGACAAGGATGGTAAGAAAGAACGACCAGCAAGGCCTAAGGTTCGAGTATTCGTTGGCGAAAAGGAGGCTAAGGTTACTTTAAAAGAATTAGGCAAGTCGGGAATATTCAAGATGGACATTGAGATTGCCGCCCCTGAAGATATTTCAACCGAGCCAATTTCTGCCACGTGGACTATTCAATGTAACGGTGAACTGCGCGAGGTGATTACCTCGGCCAGCTTTACAAAGTGACTCTTTATTTTGGAGATTGTAGGTTATGAAACAACTATTCTTTGTCGTCTGCTTATTGGGTATGTACAGCGTTGCCACTGGGTAAGATTTTCCCCCGCCTGTACCTGTCTCAGGCGAGTGTTACGTTCAAGTCTTTTTCGAATGCGACCAAATTTACGTTGGTGGAAGTTGCCCGAGCGATAATGAATGTTCACCCGTAGGCAACGGTTTTTTTGCGTGTCAACGCAGTTACGGAACGGAAATCATCGGGCCTTTGCTTGTAAGTCACGTTAGTGATCTTCATCCAGATGGAAGTTCGGGCTATTCTAGCTGGCAAGAGATTTCAGTTTTTTGCGGAGTAATGTGGCATTGCCAATGTGATGCACAAACCTCCTGCCATAATGTTGGTCTAAATTGGACACCTAGTCAATTGATAGCGGAAAGCTTCGAACCAGTAGGACCACCGTTTCAAACGTGTATCACTGGCGGACTGGGCATGTAAAAAGGGTTGGTCTCTTTCCCCAATTTTAATTTGAAGCAAACGTAATGAATACTGCATTCGCACATAATGATAATCGATTTCAGAATGTCGAAGTAAAATTTTCAGTGGTTAGTTTAACCTAAATTTTTGCCGTTGCGGGTAACACTTGTCTTCTTGGGTAAATTAGCTTGCAAGATGTTTTACTTTTGATTCGTTGACTCGGTGTTGGGATAACACACAGTGAATTTTACTCGCGATCTTTATGTGCGTTTGTTTTTCTTTTCCAAGGTCTTATAAGATGTGGATTCGGTCAACACTGGGTAGTTTGCTACTATTGGCATGCTTTATTTCGACGTCCAATGCACAGCGTGACGAACAATTAATTGAATATGTCATAGGCGTTGCCGATGCCCATTATGCAAGCGTCGAAAGTTGGCGAACCGGTGACTTCTTGATGAAGATGAACTCGGTTGGAACCGGTTACGTTCTTGGTATTCCGGCAGAAACAAGTCCTGAATTAATTGAAGATTCAACTGTTTACATACGAATCATCTTTGATCTTGACCAAAACTATTTTTTGTTCGTTCGATCAGTCCAAACAGATAAACACCTATTTTCCCCGGAAGGTGAGGAGTTGCCGATCGGGAACCTACCTGCACTTAACAAATCACATTTCGGCGCTGTGACGGATGCGGTATCTATGAAGACATTCTTATCATTCAAGCCTGGAACGTTAGAAAGTTGGTCGAAGCCGATACAATTTTTCGAAGCGCTTGGCTTATTTTCTATTCCGGACATTCGCTCGACTGGAATCCTATCAATCGGACCGCGGCGAGAGAGTGAACTTCGGATCAGGTTGGATGAAATGATGAATACCGATGCAATTGAAGAGGTTCGCGCAGTTGGCAAGAATGTTTTTCGGGTCCGTTCAAAAGTAAAAAATGGTGCCAATCACTTCTTTGCTGAACTGGACTGGGATTTAGAGAAAATGATTCCAACGCGCCGTGCGATCCTTACAGATACTGGACGAGTATTGACACCCTATGTTTCAACAGACGAAGAGAGCATCCAATGGAGCGAAGTTCATGATCAACTTGTTCCAGTCGGGTTGCGCAACACCGAAAAACGGGTAACTTTTGCAAACGCCGATCGTTTCGGTTTGGAATACGAAACGGAAATCAAGATCAAGTGGTTTTCGATCAATGAACCCATCTCAATTGAGCGATTCAATCGAAAATCGATCGAAGATATCGCCAAACAAACCGCGTGGGTCGATCCATCGCTATTCGAAGATAACGATGAAAAAGATCCCAAAAAGAAGTAATGATCCGCTGGCTTAATATGGCAAGATAAAAATGATTTGGACGGTACCGCTTATGTCATCATTTGCATCATTTCGACACCAACAAATTACGGCATGATGACAACCCAACAAGTGCCACACGCCTTAATACGAATTTCTGTCAAAACACCTCGACACCACATTAATTCACTTGAACGAATGGCCAACCGTTGACCCAAGCCGGGACTTATCGTCTAGAGATCAAACGCGGCAAGTGTATTTTCTGGATACACTTCACTGCTAAATAACCTGGAGCCGCATTTACCAGTGCCGTGTCTTGGGATGCCGTGTCTTGGGATGCCGTGTCTTGGGATGCCGTGTCTTGGGGTCGGTTCACCAACCTGAACTAGCGTTCGGAGGTTTCGACTACTGGACCGCTTGGGAGGCTGGGTCGCCTTGTGTCAAGATTTCTCCGTCTTCAGACACTTCTTCGAATTTGATGCTGACGCGTTTGCTAACGCCTGAATCTTGCATCGTAACGCCGTACAGCGTGGTGGCCGCGGTCATCGTCTTTTTACTATGGGTCACAATGACAAAGCGAGTCCAACCCAGGAAGTCCTTCAACACGTCGATAAAACGTCCAATGTTTGCTTCGTCAAACGGTGCATCGACCTCATCCAACACACAAAATGGGCTAGGGCGGTATTTAAAAATCGCCATTAGCAAACTGACAGCTGTCAACGCTTTTTCGCCACCGCTTAAGAGTGAATTATTGAATTCAGATTTCCCTGGCGGAGTCGCCACAATTTCCACTCCGCATTCCAAGATATCTTCGTTTTCCTCCAACACAATATCAGCGTGACCGCCTCCGAATGTCTTGCGATAGAGTTGCTGAAAATTGACCCGAATGATCTCCAATGTCTCGGCAAAGATCCGTCGACTGTCGGCGTTGATTCGAACAATAATTCGTTCCAATCCGTCCTTAGCCGACACCAAATCTTGGTAATGGGATTCCAGATGATTGTATCGATTTTCCAGGTCTTCCAGTTCTGCCAGCGCATCCAAATTAACCGCACCGATACTATTAATCTTGCGGCGCAGTTGTTGAATTTCCTTGTCCACTTCCTCACGATCCACAGAAACCGCAAGTTCCGGGTCCACGTCATTGCTAACGGTCAACTGATTCGTCTGCCCGTCCACCTGAAGGTCGGATGCGGGCAATGAACTTTCGCCTTCGGCTTCTTCATCAACGGCATTCTCTGTGGGGGCGGATTCGTGATCGCTTTGGTCATCTTCAGAAGGTTCGACTTCTTTTGCGTTGGCGGTGTACTGCGCCTGATACTGTAATACTTCTTCGATTTCCAAGCCGTAATCATCTCGCAAACGTTCAATCAATTGATTACGCTGCATCACCAATTGGTTGGTCTCGCCCTCGATTTCATATTTTCGCTTCTCTTGCTTCTTCAAACTTGCTCGGGCAGATTCCACCAGTTCCACCAACGCTTTGCGCTGTTGCTGAACTTCATCTCGTCGAATGGACGCCTCTTCCAACTGTTGCGCTAACGCCGTTCGTTCGTACTCGTTAGAATCGATCAACTGCTGGATTTCTTCCAAGCGAACTTTAATCTCTTGGACCTCTTTGAATGCCGCTTGGTACTCGGTGTCCAGTTCCGCTAAATTTTCGTCCCGTTCTTGGATTGCATTTTCAATCGCTTCTTTCTGGCCTACGAACTGGTCTAACTGCTGTTCCACCTTGGCCAATTTCACTTTGGCGGTAGTGATCGTCTTTTCGGTTTCGCTATGTTGCAGCGCCAATTCTTGTAACTGCTGTTCGTTCCGAGAGAAACTGGCGGCCAACGTTGTGATCGTTTGTTGGTGCTGATCGTGTTCGCCTTGCTGATCAATCCGTTGGGTTTGTAGCTGTTCCCACCGCTGCTTCTGTTGATCGCATTCTTGCTGCACTTGTTGTTGCAAGGATTGAATTTGTTGCAACTGGTTACCCGACGCATCTAAGGATCGTTGGACTTTTTGCAGATCTGCACTCAATTCTTTTTGTTCGTCCAACAATCGCTTATGCTGGCCACGGTCCGCTTCCAATTGCTCTCGACGTTGTTGAATGGTGTGCGAAAGCTGTTCAATCTGGGACCGGCGCTGTAGCATTTGAGTCTGCAGCAAGCGAAGCTCGCTACGCCGGGATACCAGATTGTTGGCCGGTGATTTGGCACCCACAATGACTCGGCCGTCTGCTTCGATGATTTCGCCCGACATGGTCACAAAGCGGAGCGAATCAAAACCCTCTTTGCGAAAGCGGATCGCGGCGTTCAACGTTTTTACGATCCAAGTGCCACCCAGCAACGTACCGACAAACGCTTCGTACCCGGATTTCGCTTGCACCATTTGATCGGCCCGACCGATCACGTCGGCGCCGCCATCGAACTGTCCGTCCGTGCGTCCACCCAAAGTGGTAGGCTGACTTAGTTGTAGCAATCCAACGCGGCCGGCCAATTTGACTCGATCACTAGCGACCGCATGGATCAACCGGTTCCCATCAATCACGATATGCTGGGCAACCTCGCCCAGTGCAACATCGATCAGCATCGCATGTTGCATGTCCACTTGAACCAAATCGGCCACCAAACCGATAACTTCGCTGAAGTCATCCGACGAAGCCTGCCGGGCGGATTCTAAGACTTGCTTCACGCCCGAATTCACACCCTCCAAACGACTTTCCATCTCCCGAATCACACTAGAACGTTGATCATCACCGTTCTGTTGGCTTTTAAGCTCTGCCTCTTCCGAACGCAGGGATTCCAATTCCGCTTCCAGTTGCACGATCTGTTGCGACAGGCCCGCCAAGGCAGAATCTTTTTGCTCGGCCTGTCCCTTGAGATCTGCCGCCTGCTTCGCCAGAGACTGGTTCTGCGTTTGCAGATCAGCAATCTGAGTCACATAGCCGTCCAAGGTAGCCGACTTCTTTTCCAACGATTCATCTAATGACGTGATCTCGGTGACGGTGGCCGACAGTTTGGACGCCAATTGCGTGACCAAGCTTAGCAAATTCGTATGATTGTCTCGATTGGTTTGATACTGACCTTCCAACGCCGTTCGTTGCTGCAACAAGTGATCCAACTCAGGCTGTTGGGTCTCCAGTTGTTTTCGCAGATCGAAGTGCTGCGCTTCAACCTTCTCGACCTCTGCCAACAACAACGTCTGTTCGTTTCTTAGCTGTTGGTACCGTTGCTTGCCACCTTCGATTTGTCCCGCCAAGCGTTTCTGTCGTTGCTGCAGTTCCGTGGTGCGATGCTGTTTGGCCTCGGCCTCGGAATGAATACCGGCGATTTGTTCGCGCAAATCGGCAACTCGCTTTTGAATCGCCTGGTACTCGTGTTGGCTTTGGTCAGTTTGTTCGGATAGCTGTTGCAGCGCCTGCTGGCTTTGATCCGATCCGCCTACCAATTCCTCCAGCGCCTGGGCAACGACCTGTGATTCGTTTTCCAGTTTGTCTAAGCGAGAATGAAAAAACGTGTAATCAATCTTGGCGGCATGAGTCCGCAGCAATTTTAGGCGATTGGTGTATTGACGATAACGAGCCGCTTTCGAGGCTTGTGCTTTGACGCTACGGTAGCGATTACCGACTTCTTCGACGATGTCGGCTAAGCGAATAAGATTTTGCTCGACACGAGCCAATCGACGCTGGGTTTCCACCTTCTTGGCTTTGAAACGGCTGATCCCGGCGGCTTCTTCAAAGATGGCGCGGCGATCTTTGGATGTCGATTGCAACATCCGATCGACTTTTCCCTGTTCAATCAAACTGTAAGCATCGGTCCCTACCCCGGTGCCACGAAACAGGTCTCGAATATCCTTTAGTCGAACTGGATCATTGTTGATCAGGTATTCGCTTTCCCCGCTTCGGTAAACTCGACGGGTCACATGGATTTCGTCATTGTCGTAGGGGAATCGTCGATCGACATTTTCCAAAATGATGGTCGCTTCGGCGCTATTGGCTGCCTTTCGACCATTGGAACCGCCGCTCCCTTTGAAGATAACATCGGCCATGTCTTTGCCGCGAAGACTTTTGGCGCTTTGTTCGCCTAGCACCCATTTAAGTCCATCGACGATGTTCGATTTGCCGCTACCATTTGGGCCCACAACCACGGTAATACCCGGCGGAAAGTCGAAACGAGTTCGATCCGCAAAACTTTTGAAACCGAAAAGTTCTAGAGCTTTTAGCATGTGAAGAATTGATCAGACTGTGGCCAAACCAAAACGTTGCGTCTTGAATTGGCTTGCGAAAAAGATTCGATCGTCAACCGCCATCATAGGTCAACGCCCGATTGCTGGAATGGAATGACTGTCACGCAACGCCGTTGAATTATCGCCAAGCGACGCTGAGTGTTCAGGGGTCAACCGAGTATATTTCAATCGCAGTGTTCGCAAAAGGCGAGCAATACTGGCTTTAATGGGTCATTTTCCGCTAGATCGAGCCCAGTCCGACTCTGAATTTTTCACAATAGAAACATCGATGATCGCCCAAAACGTGCGCGCATCTCTAGCGGATTGCCCCGAACCTGGTTTACTGCCCAGTGAAGGTATCCTTCAGCTTGCCAACAAAGCTGGAAGAAGATTTCGACGTTTCCTTCGACTCTAGGTCCGCCGTCCCATCCGTGGTCGCGATCGGATCTTCTTCTTTAAGCGTCCCTGGCGCCGATTCCATTTCGCCTTGAAACATGTCCGGCATTGAATCGCTGGCCGACGCTGGGTTGTAGGCTCGATTCGCTTTGGGCAACGCATTGATTACCAAGCGACCTTCTAAGTATTGTTCAATTGAAGCTTGTTTTAGCCACTGAACTAACAAAGTGTAATTGGCGCCCATCTGCCCAAGGGTGCGAATCACATCCGTTGCCATATTGCTGCAACGAACGGTGCGATCGCCACCCTCGGATCGATAGTTGATAATTTCGACGAACTGGTCGTTACGACTTTTTATGGTCCATCCAGAACCCACGAATAACATTCCTGGTTTGATCTTTTGATCTGGATTGAAAACCGCGATCTCGGTTCGCTTAAACTTGGCAACATGGATGATTGGATCAGCGGTACTGTAGATCGTATTTAGGGAGAAGTTCTCGCCGCTTTTGCCAAAATTCTCGATCATCATTTCCGAATCGGTTTCGCCTCGTTGGGTCAAACTGCGAACCGCACCGTACCGGGTTTCTACACTCTTAACATGCAATAGTTTTTGGAGTTCTTTACGGGCGACCGGATCTGGCAGTGCACTAAGGGCCGTGAACGCGTGCCAACGATAAGCCCACTGACTTTCGGCCAATCGTCCTAGTTCCGGGCAACCTGTATTTTTTCCCTGATACGTCAACGCCATTGCGGCCATGAACCTAACTTTTTCCTCCGGGCTGCGCAGCGCTCGCTCCAGAATTGCGGTCCCATTCTCGCCGATGGCTTCCAAACGAATGGACGCCAATTCCGCGGTTTCAGGATCCATGATCAACTGTTCCAAAGCTTCCAATCGATTCACTTGTTGGCTGGCCGTTTCGGCGACGACAATGTTTCGCAGCACATGCAAATAACGATAGACATTGTCACGATAGATCGCCGGAACTTGCAATTCGATCACGATATCATTCTTGGCATTAGCAACCGGCTGTCGTTGCGAATTATCAAAATAATTGAAGCGGTTGTTGATCGATTTGGTCAATAGGACCGCTTCGCGAATCGATCGATTTTCTTCCTTGGTTTGGAACCCAAACGGTCGATCGATTGTCATCACACCACCGCCGGGAACGATGCCGTTGATTTTGGTCGTCCGTCCTTCAGATTCAAATAGATCGTAAGTCAAAACTGGCCCGGTCACGTTACCAGCCAATTGTCCGTTCAGGACTTGACCCGAATTGGTGATCTGCTGGGGCGTTAGCCTAGCGGGCATCAGATAGCCGCCTTCAAGACTGCTGGTCGTACTGCCTGGTTCCAACGTTACAAAAACATCAAAGCCCTGACCTTTGCGAATTCCAGCGGGAGCAATTCCATTAAGAATCACCAAACTGGTCCAATCGGAACTTAGCAGTTTGTTAGGCTCATTAATTTGACGAGTCCGAAGTTCTGCAGTCAATTCATCTCGAAACTTCGAGGGTGCTGGTGCGCTACCCGTTCCGTTCAATTCGCTGACCATGCCCACGCCGGTGATGCGGGCAGGCGAAGCACCCCAAACCCTTGATAGATCAGAAACAAATTTAACCCCTTCATCGCCCGGCAATGTTGGGGCTGTGACCGCGTCGGAACCCTTGCCACGATTGATCCATGATTTACAGCCACCTAATCCCAGTAGACCTGCTAGCAAAAAGCTACGCCGATCCACCATCCACGCTTCCGAACGATCGGCGGAAGTGCCGTCTTGTTGAATGCTATCCTGGATAACCAATTCATTCTGGGTGTTTGACTGTCGACGTGCCATTATCCCTGCGCCTTTTTTCGAAGTCTTGTCCAAGAATACCCTCTTCAAATTCCGTTTTGAAGCTGTTTACTGAACGTCGTATTCCCGGCCGGCTCTCGCTATGTGTTCCACTTGTTGGGTCACGACTGATTCCGTGCCCAATCATTTGGTGCGTTTCATGTTTTGCCGAAGGGACAGTAGGGCAGGGGCCACGCACTGGTCAAGGTCAATTTGCTGTCTTGAACTTAACTGTAAAGATCACGGCCTACTATTAAGAAATAAGTTGGGTGGCTGCTAGCTGTTGTAAGTAAACATTCACCCTAAGCCACGCATCTTTCGCGAATCATAAATTCGATCCCAACCCTGAATGAACGGTGGGGTATCTAGCCGATGAAATCCAAAGTCGTACCAGCGGCGACTGTTTCTGATCCGTAGCAAATCGTTGCCGTAGAAAGCAATTGTTATCAACGAAGGCGACCGTATGTCTGCAGCCCAGGAAAATCAATTCGTTGAAGATGCCCAGGAAATGGTTTCGCTAGATCCGTTAGCTCCGACTGCCGCTAGGGTGTCTTTAGCAAAGGTTGATAACCAGCGGTCAACCATTTCGATCTGCGAATCAAAAGCCAGTGAATCTTGGGCAGATGAAGAGAATCAGACCGATGACACTAACGGCGGCACGAACAGCGATGTGACCGCGACCTTGGTCTGGGATATGGAAGCGACGCTCCAGCAATTGCAGCTTTCCAATAAAACGGGTGAAGCCGATCCAGTGTCGACAATGAACACGATCGAGAGAATCCAAGACCAATTGATTGCGAACCTTGACGATCTGAATTCTAAGGTCGAACTGTTCATTGAAAGCTTGGTAGATCAACGAAAAGCTGCTTAGAACATGGATTTTGCGCCCGTCCCGGCAACCACGTCCCGGCAACCACGTCCCGGCAACTTCCCGACTGCCCTGAACATCTTGTGCCACGTCTATCGCCCAATGGGTCGCTTCTGCGCGTGGAAACGCTAACCCTTGTTGATCGTTTCAGGAGGCTAGCCAGCATGTTGCGTGAGATCGTGTTGCGTGCGATCGAGCGGAAATAGGTTTACAACCGGTTGCTGGATGATTTTAGCTTCGGAGATGCGACGCTTGGTGGAATCATTCCATGAAAAAAGGCCAAGACTCGATCAATCAAGAGCTTGGCCTTTGCATCAGCGGGGGACAAATGTATTGGGTGGGGGACGATAGTGGGTGCTAAATTCAGTTAGTCCCAATCTTCTTCTTCTTCGTCGTCGTCTTCCCAGTCGTCGTCGTCATCCCATTCATCGTCGTCATCTTCTTTTTCATCTTCTGAATCATCTTCGTCAGCGTCGTCGTCGTCAACTTCTTCCCACTCTTCGGCTTCCGATTCTTCGTAGTCTTCATCTTCTACGTCTTCTTCATCGAAGTCTTCGTCGAATTCCTCAGCGTCGTCGCCTTCGACTTCTGCATCATCTTCTGCCTCATCATCTTCTTCTTCATCATCTTCGAAGTCGAATTCATCATCCTCTTCCGATTCCGATTGTTTACCGTCTGATTCCTCAACTTCGTCTTCGTCTTCGTCGGCGACGGCGAAAACGGTTGGCTGCGCTAGAACCCATGGGTCAGCGTTAAACGAGTCCTGAGATTGGGCCTGTTGGTCCCATGATTGGGCAACAGTTTTTGAACTAACGCTCACGTTCGGATTCCTCCAAGTGTCAAGAGTCAAGAGAAAAAGTTAGGCTGAGGGTTTCAAGGGAGCATAAACGACGTGAATTCTACAGGCAACCTAAGTCTGGAAACAACCTATTTCTGCCTTATTTTACAAACTTTGGGTGCGGCGAATTCGACTCAACGGCTTGAAACATATCCAGACCTAACAAGGCCGAATCATGATCTTCGCTGGACCGAAAACGGTACGCTGGGCACCCATTTACCTTCAAGACCCTTTGCAAGATCAATAGGTACTTCGTTATCTAACCATTCGCATCTTAAACTTGTTTTCAAGTTAAAAAAAGCAAAGGCCCAAGTTAAAAAGCAAGAGCCCTCCGTTTTTCTTCCGTCAACTTGTGTTTTCCAACAGTCAAACGGTTCCTTTGGCCAATCGGATCTATGATCAAGTGTCAACCTGAACCACATTTGCACTGGCCGGATGCTTGGACATTTCCGAAATCAAACCCTATCTAAAACCTTGACCCGCCCGGCTAAGGAACGGTTGAGCCGACTAACCGTGAATAACAGGGTTTGGTAAGCAACGTCACCCAACCTTATCCATAAATCTGACTCAACCATTAACCGGTCTCGATCCAAAACTGGCCAACCGCCTTGGTTCAAACCAGTCGGTGACTTCGCGTCCTCGGTCAGACCATCCGTCACTTGGAACTAATCTTTGGGTATTTCTTCGACTAATCCTTGCTGCGAATCAACCAAAATGGGCGAATCGCCAGAAATCAAGCTTCTTCGCAATCTCCGTGCTTCGGGCAGTTCATCTAAACTACCCAATCCGAACATCTTAAGAAAGTGCCGGGTTGTAGCATAGAGGAATGGTCGACCTAAATCTTCACTACGTCCACATATTCTGACCAAGTCACGCTCCATCAATTGACGGAGAATTTCCCCGCTGTTCACGCCGCGAATACCATCAATCTCGGCGCGGACCATCGGTTGTCGATAGGCCAAGACCGACAATGTCTCCATCGCTGGAGTACTAAGGCGAACCGTTTGAGGGACATGTTCCAGTCGTCGAATCCACTTTGAGAAAGCTGGGCGAGTCATTAGCAGATAGCCGCCGGACACGTTTTTAACGTGAAACGACCGCCCCCGAGTATCGTAAAACTGATTCAACTGGGCGATCAGCGTGCGGGCCTCGGTTGCATCCGCCAATCCGGCCAAATCCGCCAATCGCCGAGTCCCCACCGCTTCTTTGGAGATCAATAGGGCCGCTTCCAATCGCCGCATCGGATCCAGATTATCGAAATCTTGGGCCGCTGAAGTAGCGTTTGCCATCAGGCCTTGAGGATCAGATCGGTCACCCGTTGCCCCGCCATCCCAGGCCGGGTGGTGCTTCCCACACCCCCTCCAAGCGTGTTGCCCCACCTCCAATCGGTTGACGGTTGACCCTAGCGATCCAATGAACCCCATCACGCCAGACCCATGCTGATAGGCCGGCCGAATCGGCTGTCGATAAATCAGTGGCCTACCGCGTCGTAGCATGGTCTGAAAATCCTTGAATTGAGCAACTAAAAGCGAAATCGTCACTTATTAGAACTACGGTTGGAACGTCTTGATTTCAACATCACCGCCCATGCGGCCAATGTTAACCCGGCTGGGCAATTTTAACCGGCCCCACCGGCTGGCTGTTCTTGTTTGAATAGGTTTACTGATTCGTCTGTCGGCCGATTTGAGTGAACCCGCAGGAAGTTCAAACCATGGGAATGATTTCGCCTAGAATGAAGGGAAACCCCTTATAAGCAGCCGTTGGAATTAACCAACGCTGCCAACTTCTTTGGCGTAATCAACGATCTGGCGATTGGGTTCTACCGGGCTCCTCAAAACAGGGTCAATAGCGAAACGATGAACCTGGTGACGATTACTGACCTGTGAGTTCCTAGATCCTAGCCCAAACTTGGTTTTATTGGCTACAATGGGACTATCCGATTATTTGACCGGTGGTCCCAACGCGTTGACCATTCGCCTGATCCGGCGAAAAACGTAGCAATGTTTCGCCCATTAGTTAAGGACTGTTTGCGTTGCTTGGAATTTGGATCTACCGTCTGGTTTTTGGCTTCATCAGTCTGGTCATGACCCTTGGACTGCTGTTTTGCCTGTTTTGGGTTTGGCTGTATGCGGGATATACCACTGGGGTCGAGTTCAGTCCTGACGATTTTTCCGTAAGACAATTTGATTACTATCGACCCTTCCCTTATTCGATTGGTTTCTGGAAAACGATTTCCCCGGCGGGTGACTTTGACGTCCATATAAGATCCCTTAGCGTTCTTCCCAAACGTAACCCAACCACCTGGCACTTGGTCAAGGATAATCGCACTTCGATCCGTAGCCGAAACAACCAAGCGATCATTCTCACCCAGTATTTATCGACGTATTTATCGACTCGAAGCCGCGGCAACTCGGACAAGTTTTGGATTGTTTGGTCCAATGGTCACTCTTCCAAGGCGAAGCGGCTATGGCCATTGATCCAGGCGATGGCTTTCGACAATCTGTATTTGATCACGCCCGAGGTTCTTAACCAAGCGATCTTGCTTCAAGATGTGGACGACCAATCATTTATCGATACGTTGCGAACCAAGGTTGCCGACGAATTGGACTTGATGAGTGAAGAACGCCAGGTCAAAGGTCTGACCCAGCAGGCGGAACAGCTAACCGGTTTAGCAGTCAAATATCGAGCGACGTCGGGCGTCTTGGTGCTGCCCCCGGTTCCGCTGAATACGCCAGAACCGGCGGAAAATTTTGGGACCGAAGAAATCGATTTTCCTCAGCAGCCTAACGCCAATTAGCCATACCGCACCTGGACGCTGCTGGCTAAAAACCACTTCGTTGTCTCGTTGCCAGATTGAAGTTCTCGGCAATTGGGCCTTACTGGGGCTGACCCATCGCTTTGTTCACCCCTGACTTAAGGATGGGGATTGAAGCGTTTTTTTGTAGATTGCAATGACTAGTATTTACTTAGACAACAACGCGACCACTCGATTGGACCCGGCCGTCGCCAGCGTTATCAATGCTTGTTGGACCGAAGGTCTAGTCAACCCCTCCAGTCAACACCGGGCCGGGCAGGTTGCTCGTCGCCAGTTGGAGAAAGACCGCGTAACGATTCTTCAGCACATCGGTGGCAAGATTGACGGTATGAACACTGATCGTCTTCTGTTCACCAGCGGTGGAACCGAGGCCAATAATCTGGCGATGTTCGGATTGTCAGGTCCTGGACAGCAGATATTGATTTCTGCCGTCGAGCATCCAAGCGTGATCGCAGCCGCCCAGCAGCTGGCGTCGCTGAATGTCGATGTTCGACTGATTCCCGTCAATTCGGCCGGCGTTGTCCGATTAGATGCCTTAGAGGGCTTATTGCGTGATAATTCCACCAGCCTGGTTTGCGTAATGGCTGCTAACAACGAAACCGGCGTGATTCAACCGATCCAGGCGGTTGTACAATTGGCCCATCGCTATCACGCCTTGGTTCATTGTGACGCTGTTCAGTGGGTGGGAAAATATCCGACCCAGTTCCAGGAATGGAATGTGGATAGTCTGTCAATAACCTGTCACAAGTTCCACGGTCCGGTTGGCATTGGCGGGCTGTGCCTAAAGTCGGGACTGGCATTGAAGCCGCAGCTATTTGGTGGTTTCCAGCAAGAAGGACTTAGGCCTGGAACCGAGAACGTAGCTTTAGCCGCGGGATTTTCCGCTGCTTTGGCCCGCTGCACAGCTGAGAAAACCGAATTCGTGCTGTCCATGCGTCAATTGTTGGAATCAGAATTGAAGGAAAAGCTGCCTGGGATTGTGATTAACGGTGACACGGTCGCCCGAATGCCGCATACCTCCAATATTGCGTTGCTGGGCGTCAATCGACAGGCCTTTTTACTGGCGGCGGACATGAACGGACTGTGTCTGTCCACCGGTTCGGCCTGCGCCAGTGGTTCCAGCGACCCGTCACCGGTACTAGTAGCTATGGGGTGTGAAAAACAGATCATTGATAGCTCGATTCGTATAAGTTTGGCAGCCGACAATACGTTCGCCCAAATCCACCAGACAATCGAAATAATCAGCCGAATCTACCAAAGCCTTAAAGCCTAGATTTCAAGGGTAAAACCCGCTTGGCGGCCTCGTATGGGACCGCGGAAAATGATAAGATATAGGCGGAAATAAGCTGGTTTTAGCTACTTAATCGCGGCCACTGAAAGTTAGTTTTGGATCGGCTTGGTCGTTCTTACCAAGCCTGACTTTTTCCTCTATCAAGCGGCGATTGTTCCTTAGTTCTCCCCTTAAGCATCGAAACATTAGTTTTTGGTTCACTTCTATCGAATGACCTTAACAAGCAACACTCCCCTATCGAACTTGGATTCGCCTTCGGCTGATACCGCTTCATCAAGTCCATTGATGAAGTTGGATCAAACGACGGTGCCAGGCGACTGTTCGCTTAGCGGTTGGTTAGGTACCGGTCGCCAACCACTTGTCAGTGCCGATAACCATTTCGTTATCGATTTTGTGTTGCTTGATAGCATGCTCTCGGATCCGACAAATTCCACGGGTGTCTTCGCTAAGAGGTCTTCTGGGGGTTTATTAACGGCCAAGTCGCGAACGGTTGTGGACTCTAGTCATTCTGTGCCCGTTAGTGATCGTCTGTTGTTAAGTCAATTTATTGGCGATCAATCTAACGCTTCAGTTGCTTGGTTATGGCAATCTGTCGTTGATGGCCAATGTGATTTTTGGCCTTTGACTTTGTTCGGGCCTAGCGGTGTTGGTAAGACCCAGTTGGCTGCCGTTTTCGCCGCTGCCACGTTGTCCCACTTTAGGTTGTCCCACTTTAGGTTGACGCCATTTAATTCAAGTTCCAATGGGCATGCCGAAACTGGGCAACGTCACAGCGTTTTAAATTTGCAGAGCAAAGATTTCGCTCGTGCTTTCCGTTCGGCCGAAGAAATTAATTCGGTCGCCGATTGGCGGATGAAGATGGAAACGGCATCCGTCTTGTTGCTTGATGATATTCACTATTTAATTTCTCACGTTGACGCGCAACATGAGCTGGCTGAAATTCTTGATCAACGACAACTATGGTCGCTTCCCACCATTTTGGTTTGTCAGCAGCGTCCCAGTTTATCCGGCTTTACCGGTCGCTTAGCTTCACGCCTTAACGGCGGTTTTAGCTGCGGTATTTCATCACCTGGCCTTGTTGCGGTCGCTGTCATTATCAAACAACTATTTGTCAAACAGAACATATCGATCAGCGATGCTGAAGTTAAAAACTTGATTGATTTAAAACTGACTAACTTGGCAGCCATCAATCAGGTCGTCTGGCGCTGGAAATTAGAATTTGGTGTGGCTGATTTTAATTGGGACAACGCTTCAAGTCAGTTGAAATCGTTAGCGATTTCCAATCCATCGGTCGTCAAACCTGAAATTATCCTTAAAGCGACCACTAAGCTACTGGGATTAACCCTAAAGGATCTTAAAGGTTTGTCCCGACGGTCAGCAATTGTTAGGGCTCGAGGCATTGCTATGTGGTTGTGCCGCAAACACTTGAACCTCAGTTTTCAAAAGATTGGTAACTATTTTGGTAACCGAGATCACACCACGGTCATGAATAGTTGCCAGCGTATTGATTCTACTATGGATCAAGACTCGTTAATCAAAACGTCCATTGATCGAATTCAGTTGCAACTTGGTCTAACTTAGTCGGCTTCATTCGCTTTTGGTCTTGGTCTTAGTCTTGGGGTTAGTCTTGGGGTTAGTCTTGGGGTTAGTCTTGGGGTTAGTTGGTGCGTTGGTTGGTGCGTTGGTTGGTGCGTTGGTTGGTGCGTTGGTTGGTGCGTTGGTTGGTGCGTTGGTCTTTGTGTTGTTCGGTGGATTTCCTGTTATTAATCCGTTGGTCTTTTTGATCACTTGTTGATGGTTGTGTTGATTCCTTGATTCACCTGTTGATAACGTGGCTGGTTATTAACTTTTTCCAACATCACCTGACTATCAAACCAACAGTTTTTCCACTACTTGTGTCATTAGATATCCCCTGCGGTTCCCGTGGTTTTACTGTGTTTTGGTTGCGTTGTTAACAATTTTCTTCCCGTCATATTACTACTGTCTTTAATTAAATAGATAAATAGTAAAAGGGAAGACCAGAAGTAAGTGATCGTCAGTTAACGACAGATCGGTTTGGATTGAAGTGACCAGGCCAGCACAGACCTAGTTGCTTAGCCAATATCGTTGAGCAACGGGTTAACGATTGGCTGGAGTCCGTTAGTACTATAGAAAATGTTTTAGAGTCATTTGGATCGTGGGATTTAAATCAAGATTGATTGTTAGGTTATACGGTCGGTCAACCATTCCAGGGAGGTTAGTAATAACGTGAAGATAACGATCAATCGAGAATCGTTCGCGGCGGTGTTTCAGGTAGCCGCAGCAGTCGCTCCTCAACGTAGCCCTAAGGTGATTTTGCAGAATGTCAAGATCGACGCGTTGAAGGATTCCGTAGTCATTACGGCGACGGATATGGAGGTAGGTGTACGGTTAACCGCGGACGATGTAGAAGTGCATCAGCCGGGTTCGGTGGTAATGCCGGTGGGGCGATTTGGATTGATTTTACGCGAGTTGAACGATGAAAAGTTGACGATCGACGTAGGTCCCGACGGGGCAGTGGTAACGGGTAAGAGTAGTCGTTACGAACTGCCGGTGCAGGATCCGGATGAATTTCCACAGGTGGCACCCTTTGACGACAAGAACTACGTGGACGTGCCGTCACGAGTGTTGAAGGAGATGATCAAGCGTACGGTCTTTGCGGCGGATTCGGAGAGTACTCGGTTTGCGTTAAGTGGGGTGTTGTTTGAAGTAACCGATGAAGGGGCGATCACAGCGGTAGCGACCGACGGTCGGCGTTTGGCCAAGATGGAAGGGGCAGGGACCATCGTCGGTGATAAGGGCAATGAGAACATGATGACCATCGTGCCGATAAGAACGTTGCAGTTGGTAGAGCGAATGCTGCCAGACGACGAATCGTTGGTAAGCATGGCAGCACACAATAACGATCTCCGGATACGGACTCCCAAAGGCGTGTTCTATTCAAGGTTGGTCGAAGGTAGATTTCCGAAATGGCGAGACGTTTTGCCAAAGCAACGAGATTCGGTCAAAGTAGAAATGATGGTCGGCCCGTTTTATTCAGCCTTGCGTCAGGCGGCAATTGTAGTCGATAGTGAAAGCCGCGGAGTGGACCTAACTTTCGGTGGTGGTAACTTGGTTCTAAGTAGCCGGACCGCGGAAGTGGGACAATCAAGAATCGAATTGCCGATAGCTTACGACGGGGCTGAGGTAGGAATATCGTTAGACTTTCGCTTCTTCTCGGATATGCTTCGAGTCTTATCGGCTGACAAAATGATTACTGTCGATGTCGAAGGACCTGATGGACCGGCATTTTGCACAACCGACGATGGGTATGGTTACGTGATCATGCCACTTTCAAGAGATCGCAAAAAGTAAGCCGCCAGACAAAACGGCCAGACAAAACGGCCGAAAAACGTCGTCAACGTAAAAGCGAAAGTGACCTAAAAAGACTAAGTCGATACTAAGTGGATACTGGAGCGAACATGGATCAAGACGCCGAAGAAGCGTTCAATAACCAGGATCGACAGAACGCTTGGTTTGATTTAGAGGATCATTGTAAACGATACCAACGACATCCAATTCGACCCAAAACGTTTAAGACGGTAATCAACCGAGTGATGGCCAAAAAGGGATACGGACAGCAACAATCCAACAACGCGTTGGAAGCTTGTTGGAGGGTCATTTTGCCCAACAATATGGAAAAGCAAACGCGATTAGGACAAATTCGCCGAGGCACATTGGAGGTTTTTGTGGCTGATTCAGCGACGCTGCAACAGTTGTCATTTTTGCAGCACAAGTTAGTCAAACAATTGAAGTTAGATCTACCCACGGCAAACATTCGAAATCTGCGTTTCAAGTTGGGCGAACTAAACTAAATTAGCTAGAAAACATAACATTTTAATACGCCGATCAGTACCAAAGACCAAACGTAGGTAATTGTCATTAGAATTGACCTGCACAATTAATTGATGGACCCAAAGACCGATGAGTGACGAACGACCTGAAAAGAAATCCAGCGACGGAAATGCTGAGTACAGTCAAAGTGACTTAAACTATTTGAACGATCGTGAACACGTTCGCGAGCGACCAGGTATGTACATTGGCGATACGACCAGTCGGGGTTTACATCACTTGGTTTACGAAGTGGTTGATAATTCAATTGATGAAGCGATGGCTGGGTTCGCTAAAACGATCAATGTCACGATCAATCAAGACAATTCGATTTCAGTTGTGGACGACGGTCGGGGAATTCCGGTCGATGAACACGCTGAACTAACCGAAAAAGAAGGCCGAACGGTGTCGACATTAGAAGGTGTGATGACCTTTCTAAAGTTCGGTGGTAAGTTCGTTGAAGGTGCTTATAAGATCTCGGGTGGTTTGCACGGGGTGGGCGTGACGGTTGTAAACTTTCTGTCTGAATGGTGTCAGGTGGAAGTGTACCGCGCGGGCAACGTCTATCGCCAAGAATACGAACGGGGAATTCCGACCGGCTTGGTAGCAAAGGGCGAAGAAACCAAGAAGCGCGGAACCAAGACCATCTTTAAACCAGACGGTCAGATTTTTACAACGACCAAATACGAGTATTCGATTCTGAACAAGCGGTTACAGGAATTGGCGTTCCTCAACAGTGGTGTCCGAATCACCATCGAAGACGCTCGGACTGGTGATAAAGACGATTTCTATTACGAACGAGGTATCATCGAGTACATTGAATACTTGAATCGTTCGACAGACGCGATGCATCCGGATGTGATTTATATTACCGGCGAAACGAACTTAGTTGGCTATGAAATCGCGATGCAATACACCTCCGAACATACGGAGAATGTGCATTCTTATGCAAATAATATTAACACGCATGAGGGCGGAACTCATATCTCCGGTTTTCGGGCAGCGTTGACTCGAGGACTGAACAACTACGCCAAGAAGAGCACATTTTTGCCCAAAGATGTAAGCTTGACGGGAGAAGATTTTCGTGAAGGTTTGACGGCGGTTATCTCATTGCGAGTGCCTCACCCACAGTTTGAAGGTCAAACCAAAACGAAGCTGGGGAACACCGAAATCGAAGGGATTATCTCGTCGGTCGTTAATGAGTACTTGAATAAGTACTTGGAAGAAAACCCCAAGAGTGCCAAAGAAATTGTTCGAAAAGCGATTCAAGCAGCGATGGCGCGGGAAGCGGCTAAGCGGGCTCGGGAACAAGTCAGACGCAAAAGCGTTTTGGGCGGAGGTGGTCTGCCAGGCAAGCTTCGCGATTGCTTAAGTAATGATATGGAGAAGTGTGAACTGTATCTGGTGGAAGGTGATTCCGCAGGTGGTAGTGCCGAAGGAGGTCGGTTGAAAGAATTTCAAGCCATTCTCCCTCTTCGCGGTAAGATTATTAACGCTTACAAGGCTCGTGAAGATAAGGTACTGGCCAACGAGGAAGTGCAAAGCATGATCAGCGCCATCCGCATTGGTGTGGGTGCGGATCAAAATTTAACGCGACGGCGTTACAATAAGATCATCATCATGACCGATGCCGATGTGGACGGTTCGCACATTCGCACCTTGTTGTTATGTTTCTTTTACCGACAAATGTACCAATTGATAGCGGAAGGCCATGTCTATGTGGCACAACCACCGCTATTCCGAGTCCAACATCGCAAAGAAACCTATTACGTTCAAAGCGAAGAAAAAATGAGGCAGCAATTGCTGCAACGCGGTATCGATGAATGTCGTTTTGATGCCAGAAACGATCAAATTTATGAAGGTGAACGTATCGAGAAGTTGTGCAAGATACTGGCCAGCATGGAAGATGCGCTGTGGACAATGGAACGACGAGGCATCAGTTTAATTATTCATTCAGAACGAATTGATCCAGTGACCAATCGTCTGCCCATGTTCCATGTGACGCTGGGTCTGGAAGATCGGTGGTTTGGCAGTCGGCCCGACATGGAAGTGTTCATCCAGGAATACGAAGTAAAGCATTCGATCAAGGTGCGACAAGATTCTGATGAAGAAGGTGAAGATCAAGATGTCGACAAACTACATCAATTATCGATCACCGAGATCCATGAAATCCGTACGATCAATACAGGGCTGAAGGATTTGGCGGAATTTGGCTTTGGGCTCGAAGACTTAATGCCCAAGGAACGAACGGGCAGCCAAGAGGCTCGCTACGTTTTAGTACGTGGTGATGTCGAAACAGGAATTGAAGATCTTCGGCAATTGTTGTCAACTGTCCGAGCAGCCGGCGAAAAAGGCTTGACAGTGACTCGCTTTAAAGGGCTGGGCGAAATGAATGCGGAAGAACTTCGTGAAACGACTCTTGATCCAGCAAATCGGACTTTGATTCAAGTCACGATGGCAGACGTGGGAGCGGCAGATGACATGTTCCGAATCCTGATGGGTGAAAAAGTGGAACCGCGTCGGGAATTTATTGAACGTCACGCATTAGATGTTCGCAATCTGGACGTCTAGTGATTACTAAGCCGAAACTTAAATGAATCCCAAAAGAGCAGGTCTAAACAGCCGGCTCTTTTTTTGAATGTTCACTGAGTGGTATGCATTGAGAAAGCGCGTCAAATGAATGACAACACAAAAGAACCGGCCGAGGATTTATCCAAGGGGATAGCCGAGAGACGAATTCAGACGATTTGTTTATTGATTTTGACGCTCTTGTCTTTAGTCGCTGCGTTGTACCTGTTGAAGGCGGTCCTACTACCGTTTGTGTTGGCAATCTTTTTCGCTGCGGGAATCAAACCAGTCTTGGAAGGCATCCAGAAGTACGGAGTGCCTCGATACTTGGCCGTAGCGGTGGCATTTACCCTAGGTTTTGTGGCGGTGGTGTCGCTTTGGAGCATGATTTGGATTTCGGTGGCAGGCATTATAAATGATTCTGATGCCTACGGGCGACAGTTGGAACAGGTGGTCAGCCAAGCGACGACGATGACGGAAAAGTGGTTACCCAAATCGGAACTGACCGATTTAGCAACCCAAGACAGCACCCACATGAATGTCGAACCTAAACTACTAGCCGACCCGGGCGCGAACGGTGTTATTGACCCAATGAAACCGCCAACGGCAGCGGGTCGTGATCTATCTGAATATACAATGACGGTGTTTCGTCAAGTGATTCAGTATCTATCGGTGGGGTCATTGGAACTGGTCAGCACCGGGATCTTGATCATTATTTTCATGTATTTCTTACTATGGGGAAATACCGACAGTCAGACTGAACAATCGCCTTTATGGCTTGAAATTGAATCAAAGATACGACTGTATATCGCTGTCAAGACATTGGTCTCCATTGTGACAGGGGCAGCGGTTTGGTTTGTCTTGATGATATTTGGAATTCCCCTGGCTCCAGTTTTCGGCGTGCTGGCATTCTTGCTAAATTACCTGCCCAATATCGGGCCACTGATCATGATCGCAATTCCTTTGCCAGTGATTATTCTTAGCCCAACGCTAAGCGTGTTCACAATGATTCTGGTCATTACATTATTGACAGCGATACAGTTCATCAGTGGAAATGTGATTGAAACCCGGATCATGGGCGATTTGTTTGATATTCATCCGGTGGTCGTCTTACTGGCTCTCTTGTTTTGGGGCATCATTTGGGGGGTACCAGGAATGTTTGTGGCAACACCGGTGACAGCAATTGTAAAACTATGCTTCTATCGATTCGAATATACGCGGCCGCTGGCCAACGCAATGTCAGGCGGTCTTTCGATCAGTACCAAATAGAAACGTGTGCAGTGGGTGTCCGTTTTGGCTCCGTCAGAGGTGTTCCCTTCGTTTAGAAGACTTACAGAACTCTGGCGAAGCATTCGGAACGCATCATCGATAAGACCGTTTGCGTCAGAGCGATAATGGCATTGGACTTGGTTTATCTTAGGCAAGAACCTTGGACCCAATCCACGCCGCTGGCCATAACCATTGACCATTCAAACATTGCTTTTAGCAATCGGTGAGAGTTCCCGTTGCGAAATGAATCGCATTTCAGTGATAGGCCACTAGTTCATCTCTTCTAACAGTTCTGCCAATTCGGTCATCCGGTTGGTAGAGGGCGTCGACAGCGAAAGTTTTTCTTCCAAACGAGTCAACGCGATTACCAACTGATTCCATTCAGCCAACGTATCAGCGGTGTCAAAACAAGCGGCTTCATCGCGGCCAAAACCAATTTCGCTAACGCAAACGGTTTCACCAAGTTTTAGTAGCCCGTCTTCGAAGCCGGATTCAGGGATCTGGTCTTCATCCAACCAATCCACTTGATCGACAGGGACAACCTCTTCCATTACCAGGTGCATGGCCCAAAGGGCAGCGCTGTATGCATCATTGGCGGTAACGATTTGCGAGAATAAACCTGATTGTACGTAAAACTTGGCCATGATCAGAATCCTTTCAATGATTTCCTGTTGTTTAAGGAGGACCCGGAAAATGTTTCCAATGGTCTCCCTCTGGCTGACAGTTATAAGTATCGTGGAGGCCTAGACTCAGAAGGTCCGCCGCAATACGAAAGAGGGTAAGCCAGTAAAATTTCGCTAAAATGTCCAACATCGCTAGCACCTCATGTGCAGTATCGAAAAGAAGATTTCCCACCAAAAGCAATGATTTACTGGGGAAAATCGCAAAACTCGGTCGGCTTCGTGTCGACCGGTCAGTTCTACTACGACATGGCAACCGGCAAAGTTCGCCATGCCAGCACAAGTTCACCAATAATCTGGGTTCAACGATTACTGGCCATTTGCGTGTCAGTTCCTATTCAGGGGATTCCAAAAGGTACTTGACCGGCCAGCGGCTAAACGGTGCGATTTGTTTAGCTTGGTCCAAGGTTTGAACAAAAACCAACAGGGAATCACGGTCGAATGCATTGAGATGAAGATCGCCGGCAAGACGATATTCACGCTCGTTGGACCAATCAATTGCATCCCGATTTTTACTGTGGGTGAAACGTTTCTGTTGGAAGGGGTGCAACCGTCGAGCGTGTTGGACGTACTCTACGGGTTGAGCACCCGATTGAATCATCGCCTGTCGGTCGATCGCAATACCAAAGGGTTCATAATCCCACCGTCCCAAATGCGAACGAAATTGTCGCTTCGAAAAAGATTCAAAGGGACTACGTTGGCTAAAGCACACCATCGGTTGACTACCAGGAATCAAGTCACCGCAGGCTCGAAGTCTTTGCTGGGAAACGATCCGGAATAAAGTCATCATCGCACCAGGCATCTTCAAGTCAGATGTCAGCCACCGCAGCCAATACTCTTGGTCGGTTTCTTCTGGCCATTTACCATGCGTGGCACGGGTATGATGTGCCAAGAGATTTTCTGCCTCAGTAGCCCTTAGCAATGACACCGTCCCAGACACCGTCCCGGGCAACGCTCCATCACTATCAGGTGGGGAAGAAGATTCCATGGTCGGATCAAACGGTTGGTCCATTGGTTTTTTGATGGCAGATTCGGTGTTGGGTAATGGATCGACAGTCGTTACTGGACTGGAAACGTACCAACCAATAGCTCCCAGTTGCATCAGTTGGTGAGTGACATCTTTGGTTGACTTGGGATGATTTGTATCTTGGGAAAGAACCGCATGGGACGGCAAATACACAAAGGCACGTTTGCGATGGACTGGAAAGGTCGCGGCGATCTGCATCAATTGAAGTGAATTACTTTTGGGCCGGAGAAAAAGGGCTCGAACCTCAGTAGCGATTTCAAATACGATACGGTCCACTAAGGGCAGGGCAGTTGAGGCATGGGTAGACGGCGGTGGAGTTGGGCCCGGCCCGCTTTCCAAAAGGGGTGAAAGATAAATCGCTTGCTTCCAAGGATGCTCATCTTGCGAATCAATACCAGCGGAAACCGTTTTGGACCAAACTTTGATTGACTTCGCTTTGGGTAAGATTAGATCGATACAAGGGCGTGAAAATAGTTGACAGGCATTGATCGTTAACGACTGGCAAGCCAAACCAGTTCCAGTCACCAAACGGCTTCCCGGATTTGCGGAAACGGCCAAATAGCTGCGAACCGCAGCGGCCACGTCCGACAACTCTTGCCAGTGGGATCCGATTCGACTGCTGGCCAATAAGACGCGATCACCATCAAATGAGAAGAGTGGTTGGGAAGAAACCACAATCCGATTAAGTTCTGGCACAGTAAAGGGAATACGCAGCGATGTGTCTTTGGGATCACCATCACCTAACGTGCAGTGACACGTAATGAAGGTAGATGGATCTTCAGTGACATCAGAAAGACGAACCCAAGGCTGTGCTACAGGCGATTGACAGCGATGGGCAGCAAGCCAACAACAGAGTTTTTGAACATAGATATCCCGATTTCCGTACATCGGACCTAGCGTCCGAAGTAGGGTCGATAAAATCGAAAAGACCCGCTTTGGTTGGATCGTCATAAATGACCAACGTGTTTCAAGGCCAGGAAGTCCAGTCGATTTGACGAATGCGAAAGTCAAAACGCTGAAGGAACGCACGCTAATTCTCAACAAGGTTCCCAGTTAAGACATTAGACTTTTAAACGTCCAGTCGCTAAAAACGCAACCGATGAGAGAACGCAACCGACCAAACAAAAGTCATCGCCGGCGGGCATATCTAACGCTGATCAGGATAAACTAAATTTTGGGACCAGCGGACTGTTCATCAATATCTACCAGGTGGACAGCGGACACAATCAGTCGAACCCAAATCAATTGCCAGCCAGAAAATACTCGTTGCCCAATCGCTAGGTCGAATTTGGCAGCCCAAATTTGGGCACCCGATCAGGTAAGTCGCATACGCACAAGCATAGTTTTCCAGGTTTGGAACCCGCTAGTTCTTGTTGCCTATCGGCGGCAGATAGGGTTTGCGGTCCAGTCCCCCAGGATCCGTGTGTGTCGGAGAAAGTGATCCATCGCGGGTTGAGGTGATCCATTGGAATGGGTGGCTAGTTCATGTCAAATTGGCACCAAAGGCAGTATGGGAATCCGCGAGGAGCCCGAAAACCAGGGCAAATTCAAGCAACATCCGGAAAAATAGGGATAAAACGCCGCTTTTCAGGTTTTGGCACTTCATTTGCTTTCAAAGTCTCAGCATTGGTAATTCCGCAGGAAATTGCCGCGTTCAAGCAGGTTGCGGAGTCCGTCGGCCTGCGGGACTGGCAAAAGGAAACTTAGGGCAAGTTGCCGGTTTCCCAATACACAAATAGCAAATGTGAATACGTAGTGCACAAACGCTAGAATTCGTTTGGTCGAGTTGAAGTCCAAACCAGCTAGAAACGTGCCTGTTAAATACCAAACATTGAATCATCCGTTAGGCAAAAAAGGAGCAGATCATGGCTCAAGGCGAAAAAATTATCGGTATCGATCTTGGTACCACCAACTCAGTAGTTACGGTGATGGATGGTTCGGAAGTCACCGTGATTCCAAATCCCGAAGGCAGTCGGTTGACTCCTAGCGTGGTCGCATTCACTGAAAAAGGAGAAGTCCTTGTCGGTGACCCGGCTCGTCGCCAAGCGGTGACCAATCCAACGCGAACGATTTACTCGGTCAAGCGTTTTATGGGCCGCCGTCACAGCGAAGTTCAATCTGAAGAGAAGATGGTTCCATACGGAGTTGTCGGCGGTTCAGGTGATTATGTAAAAATCAAGATTGGTGACAAGGAATACACACCTCAGGAGATCAGCGCCAAAGTGTTGATCAAGTTGAAAGAATCGGCCGAAAGCTACCTGGGCCATAAGATCAACAAGGCAGTGATTACGGTCCCTGCTTACTTCAACGATGCTCAGCGGCAAGCGACCAAAGATGCGGGACAAATCGCTGGATTAGAAGTGGCTCGTATCATCAACGAACCCACCGCAGCGGCAATGGCTTACGGTATCGACAAGAAGAAGAACGAACAAAAAATCGTGGTCTTTGACTTGGGCGGCGGTACATTCGATGTGTCGATTCTTGAATTGAACAACGAAGATGGCAAGCAAATTTTTGAAGTGATCAGCACCAGCGGTGACACTCACTTGGGTGGTGATGACTTTGACAATGCATTGATCAACTACGTAGCGTCGGTATTTGAAAAAGAAAATGGAATCAATCTTCGCAAGGAAACCATGGCTTTGCAGCGTTTGCAAGAGGCGTGCGAAAAAGCGAAGAAAGAATTGTCAACAGTGCCACAGACGGATATCAATCTTCCGTTTATTGCTCAAGACGCATCAGGTCCTAAGCACCTGCAAATTACGATAACTCGGTCTAAGTTTGAAGAACTTACTGACGACTTGGTTAGACGTTGCCGTGGACCCGTCGAACAAGCGTTGAAAGACGCTGGGATGAAACCAAGCGAAATCGATGATGTTGTTTTGGTGGGTGGTTCGACTCGGATTCCTAAGGTTCAGAAGATGGTCAAAGACATCTTCGGCAAGGATCCGCATAAAGGCGTGAATCCAGATGAAGTGGTCGCCATTGGCGCGGCGATTCAAGGCAGTGTTTTGGCGGGTGATCGAACCGACGTGTTGTTGTTGGACGTCACACCGTTGACGCTGGGCATTGAAACCGAAGGTGGTGTTTTGACCGCGTTGGTGGAACGAAACACGACCGTACCCACCAAGAAGACTCAGATTTTCAGCACGGCGTCGGACAATCAAACCGCGGTGACCATTCAAGTGTTCCAAGGGGAACGAAAAATGGCAACTGACAATCGTTTGTTGGACCGTTTTGACTTGCAAGGAATTGGACCAGCTCCGCGTGGCGTTCCACAAATTGAAGTTGCATTCGATATCGATCAGAACGGCATTCTGAATGTGTCGGCAAAGGACTTGGGAACCGGCAAGGAAGCGAATGTAAAGATTCAACAATCCAGCGGTTTGTCGGACGACGAAATTAAGAAGATGCAAACCGATGCCGAGGCCCATGCCGACGAAGATCGCAAAAAATTTGAATTGGCGACGGTAAGAAATGAAGCAGAACAGCTTTGTTATCAGGTGGAAAAGCTAATTAAGGATCACGAAGAAAAGTTGAAGGATTCCGATAAGGAACCCTTGGAGCAGGCGATGTCCAAAGCCCGCGTCGCTGCCAAGGGCACGGATCTGGACGCGATCAAGTCAGCTGTGGCCGAACTGGAACAGGCACAGCAGGCGTTAAGTAAGATGATGTATGAAGCCGAAAAGACTAAGCCAGCCGATGCGGCTGCTGCCGGCGATTCGACGTCCGAAGCGGCTGAAGACGATGCGATTGACGCAGAGTTTGAAGTCAAGAATGACTAGGGCCTCAAGGCATAGTTAGCAATACGTTTTAAGTGAGAAGGTTTGAAGTGGGTACCGCTTCAAGCCTTTTTTCGTTTCACAGCGACCACAGCGACCACAGTGACCACAGTGACCACAGTGAGAAATAGAACAGGGGGACCGATCGAATTCGCCTTTGCAATGTGGGTGATTCACGGTCATTGGGTCGATGATTGGGTCCAAGCAGCCAAGAGAACTTGGGTCTCATCAAGATGCTGTTATGGCGTCATGCATGAAAGGTTTTAGAAAGCTAGTGGCAATTGGCCCAAAACCTGCAATGACTGTTAGGGTAGAATAGATGCGTCGAAGTGGCAGTTGACAGCAGTTGGGCGATCCAAGGGCAGCTGACAGGTTCGATTCGAAGCAGCAGCATTTGTGGGTCTAAAAAGTTCAGGTAAGGTCAACGACAGTGACTCCCAATCAAGGAGAGACAAGATGGCGTTTGCATTCGACAAAATGACAACCAAGGCTCGAGAGGCGTTGGCAAGTAGTCAACAATTGGCACAAACGGCGGGTAATCCCGAAATAACGCCGTTGCACTTATTGACGTCCTTGTTAGAGGAAAGTCAGGGTTTGGTCGTACCCGTTTTGCAGAAGATGGGCGCCAGTCCAAAGCGTCTGAAGCAAGAGGTGGACAGTGAATTGAAACGTTTGCCAATTACCAGTAATTCGTCACCCAGGGGAATTGGCGGGCAACTTAACGAAGTACTTAATCAGGCACAGCTAGTCGCACAATCAATGCAAGACGAGTTCGTATCGACCGAACACTTGCTGCTTGCGCTGACTAAAGTACCGACGACGGCTAAGACAATTCTACAGACACAGGCAATCACCGAAAAAGATTTGGTGACAACGATTTCGGAAGTTCGAGGGAGTGGACGAGTGACAGACCAAGATCCAGAAAGCAAGTTTCAAGCACTAACCAAATATGGTATCGACCTGGTCGAACGGGCCAAGGCCGGGAAGTTGGATCCGGTCATTGGTCGTGACAATGAAATTCGTCGCGTTATTCAAGTGCTGTCGCGTCGTACCAAGAACAATCCGGTTCTGATCGGCCAACCGGGGGTCGGTAAGACCGCGATCGCGGAAGGACTGGCGCGGCGAATCGTAGAAGGTGATGTGCCCAGCAGTTTGCAGAATCAACGCGTGGTGGCTTTGGATATGGGTGCATTGGTGGCAGGCGCCAAATTTCGAGGTGAATTCGAGGAGCGGTTGAAGGCAGTCCTTCGCGAAGTGGCAGACGCGGATGGTCAAGTGATTCTGTTTATTGATGAATTGCACACCGTGATTGGCGCTGGCGCAGCAGAAGGCGGCAGCGATGCCGCCAATTTGTTGAAGCCAGCCTTAGCGCGCGGTGAACTGCATTGCATTGGTGCAACCACTCTGGATGAATATCGAAAGTATATCGAAAAAGATGCCGCGTTGGAGCGACGTTTTCAGCCAGTTTACGTGGCTCAACCCACGGTCGAAGACACAGTTACGATTCTGCGAGGCTTGAAACAACGATACGAATCTCACCATGGCGTTCAGATCAAGGATTCGGCATTGGTAGCCGCCGCCGCGCTTTCGGCTCGCTACATCACCGATCGGTTCTTGCCCGATAAAGCGATTGATTTGGTTGACGAAGCGGCCAGCAAGTTGGCAATGGAACGTGACAGTGTGCCTGATGAAATCGATACCGTGCAACGGAGAATAACTCAATTGGAGTTGGCAGCCAGACAGTTGGCCGATGAACAGGAAGCCGGTGCACAGGGTCGCTTGGTGGAAGTCAATCAAGAAATGACGAATCTACGAGGTCAGTTGGCCAGTTTGCGGGAACAGTGGGAGGCCGAGAAGCTGGGGATGGTAGATTCGCAAAATTTGCGTAAGCAGTTGGAAGAAGCACAGTTGCTATTTCAAAAGCAACAATCGGATATGAGTTCGAAACTGTCGACCGGTCAGATGGTTAGCGAAGCGGAATATCAGAGTCTGTATGAACGGGATAACCAGCAGAAGCATTTGGCGGCCCAACTAGAAGCGGTGACCGTTCGCGAAAATGAAAAACCTACTCAAGATTCTGATCAACGTCGCTTGTTGCGGGAAGAAGTCACCGAAGAAGAAATAGCAGAAGTGGTCAGTGCCTGGACCGGGATTCCAGTGACTCGAATGATTGAATCCGAACGGGCTAAACTCTTGGTTTTAGAAGAGCGTATTCATCAGCGAGTGATTGGGCAAGATGAAGCCGTTGTCGCCGTTGCCAATGCAGTTCGCCGCAGTCGGTCGGGATTGCAGGATCCCAACCGCCCAATAGGTTCGTTTCTCTTTCTGGGGCCCACTGGCGTTGGTAAAACCGAACTGTGCAAAGCGTTGGCAGAAGTGTTGTTCGACGATGAACACGCATTGGTACGCATCGACATGAGTGAGTATATGGAGAAGCACAACGTCAGCCGACTCATTGGTGCACCTCCAGGTTATGTCGGCTACGAAGAAGGTGGCAAACTAACCGAAGCGGTCCGCCGCCGGCCGTTCTGTGTGGTGCTACTGGACGAAATTGAAAAAGCCCACAACGATGTTTTTAATATCTTATTGCAAGTGTTAGACGATGGCCGGTTGACTGACAATCACGGACACACAGTAGATTTTACGAATACGATCATTGTGATGACTAGCAATGTGGGCAGTCAATTGATCCAAAAGATCATCCATGAACGGGGTGATGAACAGGAATTGCAGGAAGCGGTGGAAACCGCGTTGCAATCGCGGTTCTTGCCCGAACTGTTGAATCGCATCGATGACAAAATCATATTCCAACCGCTACTGCAATCACAGATTCGCAAAGTGGTTGATATTCAGGTTCGAATGCTGGCAGATCGATTAATTGAGCAAGGCCTGAAACTGGAGATTACCGAGTCCGCATCGCAGGCACTGGCACATGAAGGATACGATCCTCAGTATGGAGCACGACCCTTGAAGCGGTCGATACAGAATCGTTTGGTGAATCCTTTGGCTACCGAAATCTTGAAAGGTGATTTGGTGCACCAAGGAGGAGTTCGAGTGGATTATGATATCGATGGCGGATTCTATTTCGAAGCTTTTGAAGCCAGTCGGCCATCGGTTGGGTAACCCAATCAGGTTTGATTGCTTGACGTCGAAAAAGGGTTATCGCCGTTTGCAACAAGGGAACATGGCCGGTCTTAACGTGGTGGTCGCGTGATCACCGGCCACAATTCTTTTTGGCAGGTGAAACTATTTGGCAGGTGAAGCTAAGAGATCAAGTTCTTCTAACTGGTTTCAGGGTTTGGTAAATCGTCCATTAGGGAACGTTAACATCGAATCGTCGACGATTCAGGCGGGCGCAACTAGATGTCGATCGGCTAAATTCTGATAGATCATGTCGTTATTGCGATCGACCGGTTAAGCCTGGTCATTGATAGCGGGTTACCTTAGCTGGCGTGGGCGAAGATAGGTCGCCACGTCCGATCTGAATCAAGACGTCGACCCGAAACAGGGCATTGATAGCTAGAATTGGACTTCGTTGGAATTATGAACCAACTTACCGAAACAACCCCCGTGGATGGAATATTTCTGGCAGATATTGTTGACGGTCTTACCAAGACCCAAAAAACGATACCATGCAAATATTTGTACGATCAACGCGGTTCAAAACTGTTTGATCAGATTTGCCACCTTGATGAATATTATCTGACTCGATCCGAATTACAGATCATGCAGCGGCACGGCCAGGCAATGGCCCAACAGCTGGGACAGCGAATCATGCTGGTTGAATACGGAAGTGGAAGCAGCGTTAAGTCGAGGATGTTGCTGGACGCTTTAGAGGAACCGGTGGCTTATGTGCCGGTCGACATTTCCAAGGAACACTTGTTGCAGACGGCGGATCGTTTGCGAATCGCGTATCCAAAGACGCAAATTCTTCCGGTGGTTGCGGACTTTACGTTCCCCTTCGTTCTACTCAAAAGCGATATCGAACCATCGCATATCGCTTTGTACTTTCCAGGTTCAACGATCGGCAACTTTACCATGCAGCAGGCTGGAAAATTGTTGCAATTCATGGCAACGATGCTGGGTCCCAAAGGTGGGCTGCTGATTGGAATTGACCTGCAAAAAGATCCGGCCGTAATCGAGGCCGCGTACAACGATTCTGAGGGAGTGACCGCAGATTTTAATCTAAATTTACTGCGACGGATCAATAGCCAATTAGATTGCGATTTTGATTTGGCGAATTTCCAACACCAGGCAATCTACAATTCGGTTGAACATCGAATTGAAATATCGCTGCTTAGCTTAAGGGATCAGGTCGCGCGTTTAGGCGAGCATGAAATTTCACTTCATGCAGGCGAAGAGATCTTGAGCGAATATTCACACAAGTACACGGTGGATGGCTTTACGCAAATTGCGGCGGAATTTGGATTCTCATTGCACAGCTATTGGACCGATGATCGTGACTATTTTGGTGTACTGCATTTGGTTTTAGATTAAGCGAAGTTGCAAATTTTTTTAGTAAAACTTAGAGGAGAATGGAAATGAAGGCAATTTGGAATGGCGTGACAATCGCTCAGAGCGATCAGACCGAAGTGGTGGATGGAAATCACTATTTCCCGATGGATTCGCTAAGCAACGATTACTTTCAATCAAGTGAAGCGACTACGACTTGTGGTTGGAAAGGCCTAGCTAACTACTACGACGTGGTGGTCGACGGGGAAGTTAATTCGCAAGCTGCGTGGTACTACGCAGAACCGAAGTCGGCGGCTTCGAATATTAAGAATCACGTTGCTTTTTGGAAGGGTGTTCAAGTGACTAGCTAACTTTCCAGAAAGCCCAACACCACGCTTCGGGGCTTGGACTTGGCCAAGTGGAAATTCGGCCCGGTAAGCGTGAATATCCTCTGGATGGTGCCTTCAAATTCACTGTGTCTTTAGATTCACTGTGTCTTTAGATATACTGTGCCTTTAGATATACTGTGTCTTCAAATTCACTGTGCCTTTAGATATACGGTGTTAGGTATTGCAACGATTTCGCCAGGTAGGAACGCCATGACATTTCTGGCTAGACGCTTGCTTGCCAAACGGCGTTGACGGGTCCCGTGATGGAGTGTTTCAGTTGCTTTTTGAAGAGCCTTGATTTTAACGATCAGCAGTGGTGCTCAACCGGCGAAACATTAGTGTGGCGATGAATCCGCAGCAGGCGAAAATTGCGACCGTCAGAAAGACTCGTTGGTGCCCCAGCACACCCGGGTAATCGTCAAGCAATTTTCCCATCAATGGTCCCATAAAAATATCTGGCGTGAAACCTAACGCGGAAACGATACCCACGGCGGTGCCGGTGTAATGAAACGGAATTTGTCCTTCCTGCATAATGGCAAAGTATAAACCGCGCAAGGCGAACACAGCAGCGCTGGTAGCGACAATGGAAACAAAGAATAGCACCGTCATTCCGCTGCTAATTGTGTCCGAGGCAATGAAGCCACAACCGATCGCCATCAGTGCAAAGCAGATCGCAGAAACGGTCGAGACTCGAAATCGATCCGCAATCAACCCAGCGGAAATGGCGGCTGCTGGTCGCACCCACATTGAAACGGTGCTGGTATAGGCGGCGGAAACCTCGTCGAAGCCTAGAACCTCTTTGGCATACAAGGACAGATCATCCAAGCCTTTATATCCAACGTAAGCGCAGACGACGATCAACGCCTGCAACCAAACCGCCGGTAGCCTTAAGACGCTGAGGACTCCGGTGCTTGAGAACGCATTGCCTGGAATCTTTACTAACGACACTTCAGTGTCTGACGGATTGGGGACGCAAAACCAGACCAAGATCGCAACCGCGATCGTGAATCCGGTGAAAGCGAAAATCACCATTTCGAAGGCATCGGTGCGCTGGGCCAGGGATGCGGTCTGTACCGAACCGGGCAGCATTGCGCCGTAAATCACAACCGCGATGGAACTTGAAACCGCCGCTACCAGGCCTCGACCACCATCCAAAATACCGAAGGCGGTTCCCGAAAGAGATTCACCACCCAGTTGCCGAGTGGCTCGCATTAAGGCCGCCCAAAATAATAAGATGGTGGTCAGACCCCAAAAGGCATAAAGCAGTTTTAGCGCATTCTGAGTTGGAAAAGTGGCCATAAACAAGCCACCCAAGCCGGTCGAAAGAAGCGCCGTCGCCATCAACTTTCGCGGCGGAAATAGATCGGCCAAGGGTCCACCAGGAAAGTAGGCGATCATCGCTACCACGCCGTAAGCTGAAAACGCGAACCCCAATTCTAGGTTCGTGATGCCGAAAACCTCCAACATCGTTGGTCGAAAGACTCGGGCTATAACAAACGGCAGGAAAAAGATCGCTTCACCGGCGACGATCAGCGAAAGCAAGCTTATGATTCGACGAGTTGAACGAATCTCTGTTGTTGAGTGCATGTTGTGATCGATCCAATGATCAGTAGCGGACTAACCTTTGGCCTTTGAATGGACGTCAGTGCCAAAGCAGTTAGCATTAATGGTAACATGTTGTAAAGCTAACATTTTTCGCCCCGCCGTCCACCTATCAGGACGTTGAAGCCCAGACGCGTTGGCGTTGGATCGGAAAGTGAAGTTGGAATGACGACCCTACGGGCTTAAAAGAAGTAGCGATTGTTCGCACGAATTGACATTGGTGTAGAGTTGAAACTGTCAGCTAAGAGTAAGAGAAAATGAGTGAATCGGTACCGACGTCGGCCACAGGACCATTGGTGACATCCGAAAAACAGATTGAAAGTCACTTAAAATGGGTCGCTGACTATGAAAAAGTGCGGAGATTTAGTCAACGAATCACGGAACCGCTGACGGTCGAAGACTGTGCCATTCAGTCAATGCCCGATGTTAGTCCGATCCGTTGGCATCTTGCCCATACCACTTGGTTCTTTGAAACGTTCATGCTAACAAAGGTGCCAGGCTACCAAGTTTTTGACCGCAGTTTTACTTTCTTGTTTAACTCTTACTATAACTCGATCGGACTGCAGTATCCGCGATCCAAGCGAGGCTTGATTTCGCGGCCGGGTCTGCAGCAGACATACGAATATCGCCGCTATGTGGATCAAGCCATGGTCGATTGTTTGTCGAATTCGATCTTATCGGATGAACAAATCAAGATTCTATCGATTGGACTTAATCATGAACAACAGCATCAGGAATTAATGCTGGCCGATATCAAGCACGTCTTTTCCTGCAACCCATTGGACCCAGTTTATTGCGACCAATCCGTACAGACGCAACCGGCCTGTGAATTGTCGTGGACGGCATTTGACGAGCAACTGGTCTGGATAGGAAGTGAGGGTAAGGGGTTTACTTTTGACAACGAACAGCCACGACATCGTCACTTCTTAGAATCGTTCGAATTGGCAAATCGTTGCGTGACCAATGCAGAGTATGGCGAGTTCGTTCAAGACGGAGGATATCAACGAGCCGAATTTTGGCTTTCGATGGGTTGGGATTGCGTAAAAAGTCAGGGTTGGACTGCGCCGCTGTATTGGTCGCAACGTGATGGAGTGTGGACGGAATTTACAATGGGTGGTCGGAAGCAGTTAAACCCACAGCAACCGGTCTGTCATGTAAGTTTTTTCGAAGCCGAAGCGTATGCCAGGTGGGCGGGTTGCCGGCTGCCAACGGAACACGAATGGGAGCACGCGGTTGCTATCCGTCGCGAAAGTACCGAGAACTGCGGAACCGAGCATTGGGCCGATACTCTGATGGATCAGGGCAATATGATTGCCCCGCAAGTGAGTATTCCACAAGATCAATCCAAGCCAATGGTTGACGCAATGGGCCATGTTTGGCAATGGACCAGTAGCCAATATTCGGCTTATCCAGGATACAAACCACCACCAGGAGCGTTGGGTGAATACAACGGCAAGTTTATGTGCAACCAATTTGTTTTGCGAGGCGGATCATGCGCCACGCCATCGGGTCATATGCGAACCACTTATCGCAACTTCTTTCCCCCAGAAGCGAGATGGCAGTTTAGTGGCATAAGGTTGGCTCGCTAGACTTAAGAAGGGAAGAAATATTACAGCATTACAGCACTACAGCACTACAGCACTACAGCACTACAGCACTACAGCACCTTGGCACCTTGGCACTTTGGCACCTTGGCAACGTTAGAATTCTTGAATGAGATTGGTTGATATGGTTAAGAAAATCACTGTGGCATCTGTCGTTAATGGGTGGATCTGTGTTGGGATGGTGGCCTGGGTGGTGTCGATCGGCGCAGGTTTGTTAGCACAAGAGATTGATGTGAATTCCAAGCAGCCATGGGGTCCGAATTTTCCGGGATTGGAATCCAAATCGACGGGTGAATGGTGGTCGGTGAAGAAAGGCAATTTAATGGTGCCACGCGACCAAGTGGTGGCTTTTGCCTTGTATACGCACGACAACGGCGTCTTGAAACTTTCGGCCCAACTGTACCCACTCAAGCCCGCAGAAGATCGCCAGGTTCGCCTCGAATTCCAGGAAGGCGACCGGTGGAAACCGATCGCCAATCAAGCGGTGATTGAATTGGGTTGGAGTGCTCACTTCCGAATCGAGAATTGGGATAACACCCAAGATGTGGTTTACCGAATTCGTCACGGCCAGGACGCCATGTTTCAAGGGTTGATTCGTCACGATCCGATTGAAAAAGAAGTGATCGTCGTGGCAAATCTGTCGTGCAATTCGTCTCGAACTCCCGGGCCCAGGCCGCGAATGATCGAAAATTTGAAAGCTCAAGATCCTGACCTGTTGTTCTTCGCGGGCGATCAGTCGTATCATCACACCGAACACACTTTTGGTTGGCTAGAATTTGGTTTGCAATTTCGCGATGTATTGAGGGATCGTCCTGTGATCACGATACCGGACGATCATGATGTGGGCCAAGCAAATATTTGGGGCGAAAGTGGAAAGCAAGCCACCACTGCGCAGGGTCCCAGCGGTGGCTACTTCTATCCACCAGCATACGTGAATATGGTCCAGCGCTGTCAAACTTGGCACTTGCCAGATCCCATCGATGCCCAACCGATCCAGCAGGGAATCACGGTCTACTTTACGCGGCTGCGAGTCGGCGGGATCGACTTTGCAATTCTGGAAGATCGCAAGTTCAAGAGTGGTCCTGAGGGGAAGATCCCTAAGATGGGGCCTCGCCCTGATCATATCAACGACCCTACCTACGACCGGGCCAGTGTCGACTTGCCTGAACTTGAATTGCTGGGCGATCGGCAGTTGCAATTTTTGAATGATTGGGGTGCCGATTGGACGGGCGCTGAAATGAAATCAGTGTTGTCGCAGACCGCCTTTTGTGGCGCCGTTCATTTACATGGCTCGCCAGACAATCGATTGTTGGCAGATCTAGATTCCAACGCCTGGCCCCAAAAAGGACGCAATGACGCGCTGCGGGCGATTCGCCGCGCGTGGGCAACCCATCTTTGTGGCGATCAACATTTGGCTGTGGTCGTCAAACACGGAATCGATCAACCCAGTGACGGTCCCTATGCGTTCACCAGTCCCGCGATTGTGAATACGATTTATGGTCGTTGGTGGCATCCAGAAAAGGAACGCCCAGGGCCTGACAGTCGTCCAAACAGCGTATTGCCTTGGACCGGTGAGTATCAAGATGGATTAGGAAATTTTATCAACATGATCGCTTACGCGAATCCTGAAGATCGAACGGATGAAACCAAGCGCGCCGATGGTCATGGTATTGTTCGGTTCAACAAGATCAGTCGTGAAGTGACATTCGAATGCTGGCCTCGTTTTGCAGACGCAAGTTCGGGCGACCAAGTACAATTTCCCGGTTGGCCGGTGACCATTGAAATGGCCAAGAATGATGGGCGAAAACCGGTCGGCTACTTGCCAGAATTAGTGATTCAAGGGTGTGACCAACCGGTGATCCAAGTCATCGATCAGGCCACCGCAGAAGTGCTGTATACGGTTCGCGCGGCGAGTAATCGGTTTCAAGCGGCGGTCTACAAACCTGGTTTGTATACGGTGAAGTTGGGACACAATCGTCCTGATCAAAAGACCATCCAATCACTTCAGGCTGGGCCCAAGGCGGCTCGATTAAAAATCCAGTTGTCAGCAAAATAGGCCTAAATCGTCAGCTAATCCATAAAATCGCTACAAACCGCCGTTTTCCTGGCGTGAAGGTTCACTAGCTGGGCTGTTTCGCTGGGTAGGGCAGACTACAATAAATTTGTGGATCATTATCGTCGGAACAGACTTGTCGCCCAAATGATCATTAGTGCCGGCTGTTATTGAATCTGGTTCGCTGTCTTTTCGTATTTATGGCGTAGTTTTTGGTCTGGACAGGCGAACCGGTGCAGATCGTGCAATCAGGTGCGGTTCGGGACCAAGATGGACGCAGCCTTTCAAGTTACCAACGAAGTTTTGTTCAAGGGAATATTAAATGCAACGTAAGTCGATAAGAGGCTTCTTAGTTGGAACCATTGGTTTAGGATTGTCGGTAGGTCTGGGATTGTCACTGGTTGCCGAGTCGACGTTGGCTCAAGATCGCATGGATGCTGAACGACTATTCGGTCAAGGCGTTCATCAGTATTTTAGCGGCCAGTACGAAACCGTGGTAAAGGATCTTGGCACTGCGATTGATGCAGGTTCGATTGATCCAAGAATATACTTCTTCCGCGGACTAAGCCATCTGCAGATGGGCGAAAACGGAAACGCTCAAGCGGACATCAAACGCGGTGCGGAATTGGAAGTCGGCCAGTTTGGAAAGCGGAACTACAACATTGGTCGGTCTTTGATGCGAATCCAAGGCGAAAATCGAATGCTGATCGAAAACGCTCGGGCCGAAGCGAAAGTCCGTAAAGACGAGATCCGAATAAGCGGAAGCGGAATTCCTCGGCAAGAGATCATAGCGGCGATGAACAAGCAGGGAATCGACTTTGGTGCCACAGCCGGCAATCCTTCGCCGCGGCCAAATCTTCCCGACGTTAGCACGATCAACGATCCATCGGCTCCGTTTGCCGACAGTGCAAATACGCCAGACGTTCCGATGGAAGAAGGAACCGATGATTCGCCATTCGCAGGTGAGCAAACTACCCCATCGACCGATCCATTTGGTCAATCGGCTGCGGACGCGACCGCAACCAAAGCACCCAGTCCAGCTGACGACTCCTTCGCTGAACCTGTCATACCGGCAGATGATCCAGCAGACGATCCGTTTGCCGAACCCGCAACTCCAGCAGCCGACCCGTTTGCCGAACCCGCAACTCCGGCAGCCGATCCGTTTGCTGATTCCGGGGAAACTGCCGCCAGTCCACCGGCCCAGTCGAAGCCAATTCCTAAGAACGTCAATGGCAGCCGAGTCTTCTCGAAACTGTTTGGTGCTTTGACCTCGCCGATCCAAAAAGCAGCAGAGCAGGGCAGCAAGGTGATAAGCGGAATCCCAGGTATTGGCGGACCTCCAGAAGGCCCGCCCCAGGGCGATCCGTTCGGAGATGACCCTTTCGGAAACTAACCGACAGGTTCGAATTGAAAACGAAACAGCCTCGATTGGGACGATTCCCAATCGAGGCTGTTTTTTTGGAAGGTACTTTTGCCAGCAAACCGAAGCGTGCCGGCAAACCGAAGCGTGCCAGCAAACCGAAGCGTGCCAGCAAACCGACGGCGGCAGCAAGTCGCAGGAGCCAGCCAGCGCCCGGCTTGCCAGTTTGTTTCACTAGCGAGTTTCGTCGTCGCGATTAACGCAATTTGTCGACCAAACGTCCAGGTGATCCCATAATGTTGTAACCGCAATCCAAGTGCAAGATCTCGCCCGTGATACCGCTGGACATATCCGACAGCAAGAAGGCGCCCGTCTTACCAATTTCATCGTTGGTGATATTCCGGCCCAAAGGTGCCATGCCTTCATATAGGAACAGCATTTCTTTAACACCCGCAGCACTTCCCGCCAACGTGTAAACCGGACCGGCGCTGATCGCGTTGACTCGGATGCCATCTGGGCCCAAGTCATGTGCCAAATACCGAGTGGTCGCGTCTAATGCGGCTTTGCAAATACCCATCACATTGTAGCCGGGCACGCATTTTTCGCCGCCCAAGTACGTCATGCAACAGACCGATGCGTTGGGATTCATCAATGGCCGCATGTGTTTGCAAGCGGCGATTAGGCTGAACACACTGACGTCCATCGCCAGCGTGAACCCGTCGCGGCTGGAATCGATCGTGTCGACTTTCAAGTCGTCCGTTTTGGCAAATGCGATCGAGTGCACCAAGAAGTCAATCTTGCCGAATTCACTTTCGACCGTCTTGGCCACCTCCGCTAAATTGTCATCGCTTTGCACGTCCAACGGGACCAAGAACTTGGCGTTTTCGTGTTTGCTGGTGCACTTTTCGACTCGAGCCCGATTGCGTTGCTTTCCATCATCGGCACGGTCTGGCAGATGCGTAAAACCACATTGACCACCTTGGTCCATGATCTCTTTGGCAATCGACCACGCGATCGACCGTTCGTTGGCCACGCCCATGACCACGCCTTTTTTACCTTCAAACAAACCCATCGTGTTTTCCTTCAACTTGAATGGTTACCACCAATAATCATCGTCAACCCAAAGGTGACTGGAAAACGGGATTGGTAGATCGCCTATTTCCAAAGTGTACTTCTTGACCGTGCGTTGCTCCCGCGCGATATCACCAGGCTAAGGTCACCAGGCTAAGGTCACCAGGCTAGTGCTTCAGCTGATCACCAAGGCAAACGCCTCGCGTATCGAAACAAAATCCCAGCGAATGAATTCCACACTTCGTTCTCTAATGGGAATCCGTTAGAATCTAGCAACGGGTGACGGGGTCTGGATACGAACCAATCTTGGTAAATCCCCAAACTTGGCAAATCCTACGGCGTACCGCCCAAAATATTCATCCAATCGCAGCTAAAGTTTTAGCATTAAGCCCTGATTTTCCCAACCGTAGGTAACTGACGATCACACGGTTTGCGGACTTAGGATCGTGATCAACGCCAGCACGACGGTGGAAATCGATTTGGACCGGTACGTTGATTATTATGGCCCTGACGTTGACTTTCCTGACCCGTACCTTGACTTTCCTGACCCTTACCTTGACTTTCCTGACCCTTACCTCGACTACAAAGGCAGCCTTTCACGGATGATTACCCCAGGACCAGGCAATTCGGACGATCAATGGGCTGCCGTTTGGCCGCAATGGATGGACGCCGTTTCGCACTGTCCGATCAGCCAACGCTTTCTAGCGGACGGTCTGAGCGTGCTTGGGCGAAGGGAAACCCGCGCCTTGGACGCCAGCATTCTATCATCGCTGTGCCAGCAGATGGACGGCGTCAACGTGGCGGCGATCGTCAAAGGCAGCAAAGGTCAGTGGAAAACGCAAACGATCTCCCAACACGGCCTGTCGGTACCGAATATTGTCGCCGTCGGCGATGAATGGTTGTCTGACGTTTTGGACAATGCGAGTACGAAAACACGCCAGTTGTGGATCGCCACACCACTAGCGCCACGGGGTGCCACCGGACAGTTGCTGTTGGTGCAGGTTGATGACGCCAAGTATCTTGATCCAATCGTCAAACAAATAAGTTCTTTGGCAGCGGCGACAGGTATGTTGATGTCGTTGGCCCAGCGCTTGGATCACGGTATTACGTACACTCAACATCTGTTGGGTCTACTGGAAATGACCGCCACCTGGAATCGGTCGCAAGACACCGATTCGCTGCTATTGCAGATGGCAGAAACTTCCACCCGCTGGATTCCTAGTGAACGAGCCACCATTTTTCTTTGGGATCGGTCCGCCAAACAATTGGTTGGTAAACCGGCACTGGGGGTTGAAGGTGGGGAACTACGCATTGCGGATGATTCAGGACTGGTAGGACAAGTGGTTCAAACCGCAACGCCAGGTCGGGTCGATGTGGGAGTGGCCGCCGAACAAGCACAAGTGGATCGACGTACTGACAAACAATTGAACTTTCAAACGCGATCGCTGTTGTGTGTTCCCCTTGTGAACGAGGCAGGGCAGTGCCTGGGCGCGTTTGAATTGATTAACAAGATAGGTGGAGATTTTTCTGATCAAGACCAACAATCTTTGGAACAATTAGCCAAACACGCTGCGATTGCTATTGCAAATAGGACTCGAGTGGATCGGTTGGTGACGACCCAAAAAACGGCTGCCACCGAGGCGGCGTCGTCGGTCCAGTTTCGTGGCAGTTGTGATCCCATTCGATCGCTTAAAAAGACGATACTACGCGTGGCACCGACCGAACTTTCAGTCTTGTTGTTGGGAGAAAATGGAACGGGTAAAGAAGTCGCCGCCCAATTACTCCATTTTTCTAGCGAACGACGCGACGAAGTGCTGATTGCGGTCAATTGCGCAGCAATCCCCGAAAATCTCTTGGAAAGCGAACTGTTTGGTCACGAAAAAGGAGCCTTTACCGATGCCCAACAGACGCGCCAAGGCAAGTTTGAACTGGCCAGCCTTGGGACGATCTTCCTGGATGAAATTGGTGACATGAGTCTTGCAGGACAAGCGAAGTTGCTTCGAGTCCTTGAAGAAAAAACGATTGTGCGAGTCGGTGGATCACAAACCATTCCCACCAATTCGCGAGTGGTAGCGGCAACCAATCAGAATCTCGCCGAATTGGTTCGACAGCGGAAATTTCGAGAAGACTTGTTTTTTCGCCTGAATGTGGTGACGTTGGAAATTCCACCGTTGCGAATTCGTGGGAACGATATCCTGGAATTGGCGCAGTTCTTCATGGAAACGTTTTCAGTACAAGCAAGACGCAACGTGCCGACGCTTTCACTAGCGGTCCAGAAAAAATTGCTCTCACATCCGTGGCCCGGGAATGTTCGGGAATTGCGCAATATGATGGAACGCCTGGTGTTTCTGACTTCAGAAGATCGAATCGAAGTGGAAGACCTATCGTTCATTACCTCTCCGTCGCGAGAAGCGAATACGCTGGATCTCGAGCTGCCACTTAATGATGCGACGCGGTTATTTCAAATTCAATACATCACCCAGCAAATCCAGCAATCCCACGGAAGCATGACCTTGGCCGCCCAACGGATGGGACTGCATCGTACTAACCTGTATCGGAAAATGAAACAACTGGGACTAAGCGTAGATGAAAGCTAATCCCGTGCGACCAACCACAGGATATAGAAACAATCAGCAAACCGCCCAGAATCACCGGTCTAAGGTAACGACTAGGAAGAATCCGCACCGGATCAAAACATAAAAAAGTGCACGTAATGCCTAGCGGAAAATAGGGAATCAAGGCGTTCCTATCAATCAGTCAATCGCATTCCCTATCATGGGTAGGTCTACAACGGATACGCCGTGACCACGTTCTTACCCTCAAGCACCAATTTGATCTTTCGGGCGGGTGGATTATCGTTTCGCTTACCGGTCTGTCCGCCGATGTAACCAATTCGCTTCTTCAGGTTGATTTCATAAACGGTACGATTGCCGTCCTGTTCCGACTTGACGTCTGGACTACGCAATTTTACCAACTTGTAAGCCTGGTCCAACAAGGTCAGCACCTGATCGGGATTGCCATCAAATACGCCATGCTTGCCAGGGCGATCGGGTTGGTTTTTGGTATGACGAAAAATGTGTTCAAGCCGATGTTCATTGCGTGGCCCCATAACATAGATCAAGCCCTCTTTGGACGTGAACTTATCGCGCTCCACTTTGCTCCAGCGAAACGAATCCACACCATACTTGGCGGCAAGATTCTTGGCTTGCGATTTCTGGTCGTCGTTGGTTAAGGTACCTGCACCTGACGAGCGGTTTGCTTGGTCCTTAGGGTCAACCAGGGTCTTGCGATCTTTGCTCTGGGTTGGATTGGATTCTGAACCGTTGGACGAAGTTGGGTTGGACGTAACCGACGCACCAGTTGTCGAGGCGACCGACGTTTCGTCCGGAAATTCGCCGCGGGCATTGGCCACTTTATCCGGTTGGGGCTTGCCGAAGTTCTGTTGCCAGTAGGCGTAACCGGCCACACTTAAGAAAATAAGGATGTAAAGAATTTTAAGCCAATTGGGCTGATTTGGTTTCATATTCTTGTGGGCTCGAAAAAGGCATGGAACGTAATGCGCAAGTGTTTTGGATGCGCGCCTGTCGGCTGACCCGGCGACGCGATTACCATCTTAATGAAAATTGTCTAACGCTTACAGTAAGCCCGATAGGGCGAGTTTAATCAGGTCGGTGATCCTAAAAACGGCCTAGGGCAAAGCTTCGCCCGTCGATCCATCCAGCCATCGCAAATTCCGGCCCCGACGCAGGGAAGCGATGTGGGTGTCGGCTTAGCGGTCTGTGAGCGAAAACGACAGGCTGGAAGCCGATACCACGTTCAAAATGCAACCGTTATTGTTCACGCGCTGCTTAGGGACAAGGGTCGTCTCCTCGATGGCGACAGTGTAGCCAGTGGACTAAACTAATTCAGACGAAAAATGAAGTGTCTTTTTTGGCGAAAACTCGACAAGTGAGCAAGTGGATGAATTGGAATCGATGGAATCGATGGAGTCGAAAACTGCACCGCTGGGGCGCCGTGGTCACTGCGATCCCGCTGCTGCTGGTCATTGTGTCGGGCCTGCTGTTGCAAGTAAAGAAACAGGTCACCTGGGTTCAGCCACCAACGAAAAAGGGTGGTGGTGAAGCGGCTGCGGTGACTTGGGATCAAGTCTTGGAAATCGCTCGACAGCAACCAGAAGCTGAAATCAAGTCTTGGGATGATGTGGATCGGTTGGATGTCCGACCTGGAAAAAGTTTAATCAAGGTCCAGGCAAAGAACCGCTGGGAACTGCAAATTGATTGGAACTCGGGCCAACTGCTTAGCTCCAACTACCGCCGCAGTGACTGGATCGAAAGTCTGCACGATGGGACCTTCTTTGGTGACTTTGGTAAACTGTATGTATTCTTGCCCAACGGAATCATCTTGCTGGGACTTTGGTTCACCGGCGCGTACTTGTGGTACTTGCCAGTGGGTGTCAAACGCAACAAAAAGAAGAAAATGGCAAGGTCGGCCAGCAAGCCATCCATCGACTAACGGTGTCGCGCGAAAATAAGTTACCCGATTCAGCCGCGCTGCTTGGCTTGGCTTGGCTTGGTCTGGTCCATGGTCCATGGTCCATGGTCCATTGGTACGGGTACGTGATCCGACCCGCGATTGATCGAGTGCAAGTATGACGAGGCAGGCGGAATACGAATACGAATACGAGTACGAGTACGAATACGAGAAAGCGAGGCGAAGTACGGAAAAGACTTTGACGATTCGGCTAGATGTTGTAGTTTATTTGTGTGCCGTTGCTATGGGTCACCCGCAGGGCGGAAATTCAGAACACCCGAAAGCGACCCAGCGATGGCAGCGATGGCAGCGTTGTTTAGCACGGATCGTTGTGGCTAAAGAGAGTGGAAGTTTGAAATGAGTCAGAATCCAACGTCCCATCCAACGTCCCATCCAACTGATGATTCCTTCGACAGTGTCTTCCAGCGGATCAGTCATCCGTACGAAGGTAAGCCCTTGGTCTTGGTCACTGGGGTCGGACGATCTGGGACCACGGCCCTGAGGACAGCCTTGGGCCAGCATCCTAATTTGCATGAAACCAATCGTGAGAATAATGTGCTGTACGATTTTTTGCACGTTGGCAAGCAAAACTGCACGATCGCCAGCCGACGATTTGCGATGGCCACCGATGACGCCACGTACGTTCGCTTGCTAAGACTGTATTTGTTGAACTTGCTTTGGCCGCTGCCTCGCCAGCCCTTGGAAGCGGTGCACGGAATGCAAGGTTTTTCGGCGCTAACCCAGGACCGTTTAGCGTTTTTACGAGAAGTGTTTCCGCAAGTCAAAGTGGTCTTGATTGTAAGGCACGGCGTGGAAGTGGTCGCCTCGCGGATGGTGTATCCAGGGTTTCGCGACCAGTCGTTTGAAGCGCAATGTCACGAGTGGCAAAGTGGGGCACAGTTTGCCATCGCCGTGAGCCAAGATGCCGATGTGTTGACCGTCCGACATGAACAACTGTTAGATCAAGTTCAACAGGCGCAGGTAATGCAGCGAGTCATAGAATTTGCAGGTCTATCCGATCATCGGTCGCCGTTGGAATCATTACAACAGCGTCAGCATCATCCGACACAAATGCAAGGCGAAACCTTAACGGCCGCCGCCGATCTTAGCCAGCGATCCCAGCGTTGGCAACTGTGGACAGAACCCCAGCAGCAGCAATTCACCGAAATCTGTGGCCCAGGCATGATGCATTTAAATTACAACCTGACCGAAGGAGTGACGCGAAAATAAGTTACCCGATTCAGAGGTTAGGTTGACCGCGTCCCTGGTCAATTCGCAGTCAGCCTGCAAGGCGGTTCTGGTAGTCGATAGATCGCCGGTCGGATCAATTACAAGTACGAGCACCGCGGGGCTGAGGCCGAATCCGAATCCGAGAAAGCGAAGTGAGATCTGGAAAAGACTTTGCCGAGTCAGCCAGATGCGGAAGTTGATTTGTGCGCCGTTCTCTACCCGCAAAACCTCGCCCAACAACCCAGCCAACCAAGAGTCCAAGTCGCCACCAACGTAAAATGCCAATATGATCAGGCATTACCAATAGTTTCAATCCACGCGGCTCTGCGAGCCGCGACGTAAAGAACGCAGACCCAGCCCACTCCCAGACGTTGTTTCAATCCACGCGGCTCTGCGAGCCGCGACGCGCGGCACTCGGCCTTTGCCGGGAGCGGTAGACGGTTTCAATCCACGCGGCTCTGCGAGCCGCGACGTCAGGAATAGTAGATACTTGCCCGTACTATTACGTTTCAATCCACGCGGCTCTGCGAGCCGCGACCGATAATCAGATTATCGCGGCGCTTGAATACCGGGTTTCAATCCACGCGGCTCTGCGAGCCGCGACGCGATAATCAGATTGAGTTCGCGCGTGAATACCGGGTTTCAATCCACGCGGCTCTGCGAGCCGCGACTGCGCAGAGGCCAACGACATTGCAGCGATAGAGCGTTTCAATCCACGCGGCTCTGCGAGCCGCGACATGGGCCTGAATATGTCTCCCGCATAGTTTACAACGTTTCAATCCACGCGGCTCTGCGAGCCGCGACCCCAAGGGAGGTGCTAAAACTGTACGAAATACGCGTTTCAATCCACGCGGCTCTGCGAGCCGCGACTGCCAGTTGTCTTGACTCGACTGGATTCGTCTGGCGTTTCAATCCACGCGGCTCTGCGAGCCGCGACAGTTCGCGCGTGAATACCGGGAACGGT
>Ga0209491_10000766_pt1 | contig 64453 bp, 49 predicted proteins | sample BON02_FD_187213 | JGI IMG/M metagenome (GOLD analysis project Ga0209491, IMG submission 187213) | Freshwater microbial communities from Lake Bonney liftoff mats and glacier meltwater in Antarctica - BON-02 (SPAdes) (version 2) | ecosystem: Environmental > Aquatic > Freshwater > Ice > Glacier... | reverse complement strand
AATCGACTGGCCGTCTTTTCCATTAGGCACCTTTTGAAACTCGGCAAAACCCGGGAAGTAGAAGAGCCCACCAGTCAGACCCTTTTCATTCATTCCCTCACAGAACAAAGGCATGTTGAAAAAATTGCCGATGGCCGATTTTCCGGTGGCACCCATGGCTTTGTCGTAGGGCACATCACTCCCGAGGCGTTTCTAGGAGGTCCGCTTGCTCTCGTGAAGACTGGCGACGAAATCACGATTGATGCCCAAAAGCGTACTCTCACCCTGCACATCGAGTCGGACATCCTCGCCCGCCGTCGCCAATCCTGGACGCAACCAGTTCCTCGTTTTCGTCGTGGAGTGCTCGCCAAATATGCCGCTCAAGTCGCCGATGCCTCGCATGGGGCTGTCACCGATAAGGGCTTGTGATGCTGAACATCCGGCACGAGATTTTAAAAGGTCGTTCATGCGGAAAGCTTTGAAATGACGACATGGGAAAAGATTAGAAGACGTTTTTGCTCACGACGCTTCTTTCTCTCTGGAAAATTTGATCTTTCCGCCAATCATCACACTCTCCACATTCAGTTCCTTATCTAAAAACACGAGATCGGCATCCTTACCTGCAGCGATACTTCCTTTGCGTTTAAAAATTCCTAAAGTCCGGGCGGGAGCCTCACTGACCATTGTCAGCGCTACTTCGAGAGGCACACCTGTATGGTGGATGAAATTTCGGACCGCACCGCACATCGACATGACACTGCCACAGAGACCGCCCCCTTCGAGTCGGGCGACATCCTCGTCCGGAGATGTGATTAAATTTTGGCCGTCGGCCATCGTAAATTTTCCATCCGGCAATCCCGCGGCCATCATCGCATCGGTAATGAGCGAAAGCTTTTCGGGCCCCTTGCACCGAAGTGCCGTCTTGAGAAGAGAGGGGTGCACATGCGCGGCCGTCGCATCACATAAGATGTCCGCACTGATACCGTCATCGGCCAAAATCAATTCCTCGATGCCCGCGAGTTTGGTGCCATTGTAGGTCTTTGTTGTCGGCCAGACTTTAGGCGGCATGGCATTGAATAGATGCGTGGCATGGGTTATACCGGCCGCGCGGCCCGCGAGATATTCCGCTTCGGTCGCGTCCGAATGGCCTATGGATACTATCGCACCCGCGGCGCGAAAGGCTTTAATTGCGGCGATTGCTCCCCTCCGCTCCGGCGCGATGGTCACAAGCCGAAGACTTTTTCCGCAACGTTCGATGAGTTGCTTCACGCGATGAGGTTCAGGCTCGATATTGGCCTCGGATCGTTGCGCGCCGTATTTCGGATTAAGAAAAGGGCCCTCCAGATGAATGCCGCCTATGGTGGCGCCATCGCTGACCCGTTCAGTGCAAGAACGAACGTGGTCGATGGCTTCGAGCATTTTATCAAAATTATTCGAAATGAATGTTGGCAGAAACCATGTCGTTCCATTGCGGATTATATGCTTGGCGATTCCGATGACATCATCCTCTGCACGGCATCCCCCCGAGCCGTGGATATGGATATCAATAAATCCCGGCACGACAAATTTTCCCTTTGCATTAATTTTCCGCGCATCGCTGGGAATATGGATTTGTTTTGATTTGCCAACCATGGCAATGCGTCCATTGGAGATAAGAATTGCGGCGTCAGGAACCAATGTGCGGTTGATGAGCGCGGTGCTGTGAAGAATCACAATAGGAACTTTGGTGGTCTTTTCTTTCATTGAGTGCCCCATTTAAATGTGACCAAAATTCGCAATAGTCGCACGTCTCTTCATCGGAGGAATGTGTTTTTTTCTGAGCGACAACGCTCACCTGCGCGCTGAGACGCCCTCTGGGGTACGTTCGCAGTATAGCGGGTATTCCGCAATTTGTTTCGCCTCGAATGACTCGCTCGGCGAGGCATTCACAAAACGGTCCTTCAAAAAAAGTTGTGGGTGAGAAGAACCGGTTTGATGGGGCTGTGCGCCCCCAAACCCTGCCCCGTTCGCTGCGGCAGGCGTTCGGGGGGAACTTTGTGGGCGGTTTGGGATAAGTCGGGAAAAATGGGGCTGGCGGAGTTCAGAGGAGCTCCAATATCTCCGTCGCAATGAGCAACCGTGTCGACCTCTGTCCAGCCCGGCTCGACCGTTTCCCAGCTTTCCGCCCTCATCTCAACCAGCGCCTTGACCCCGCTTGCTGGCTTCGGAGGACGCGGTCTCCTTCCTGCACTCACCTTGAATGCGCCCAGCAGACGATCAATACTCGCCGCGCTGATCCCGGCCATACCTTTCCCGCATTTTTTCCGTGTATTCTTCGAGACTTTTTTCGCTCATTTCCATGGCTCCGCCATGGTGTCCTTATTTATGAGGCAACCGCACTTCTCCTTCCCTTTTACCCATTTCCCCTCGGTGGCCGCTTCAATGAGGCAATACGCGTTCCTCACAAGGGTTATTTTTTTATTTTTTTTATTTGCGTCCGGAACGTCAGTGGTGTATTGTCCACCGTCCCCCAAATATATGAAAAATAAAACTCATAACAGGCATCAAGCATTCGGGCCGGGCGCCGCCGTCGCCGCCGGACTCATTTTTTTCGGAGCTATGATGGCACCCACCCCCGTAGTAGCGGCTTACGTGTTGCAGGATAACCCCGCCCCGGTCGATTTAGGCAGCGCTTACGGTTTCGCAGTCCTTTCGTATGCCGCCATCACTACTGGCTCTCCGGCAACCTACAGCGGCAATATGGGATCCAAAACGGCAGCGGTCAACATTGCTGCGGACAATTTAATCAAAGGCAATCTTTATTCCGGTGCACCAGTCAACGTAGGGGCGGAGACAACCGTGAACGGCAATCTTCATGCATTCACATCCGTTAACGTCGGCGCGGACGCCACTATTTACGGAGGAGAGCAGGCCGGAACGACCGTGTTCAACGGCATTGACTCCATTATTTGGGGATCGATACAGGCCGGCTCGACTATCACTAACGACGTAGGTGTCGTTGTCCACGGCACTCAGGTGCCGAACTCAGCGCCGCAGCCGCCCACGGCTCTTTTAGATCTTGCCTTGGACGACGCAGTGCTTGCATTCAATGATTTAAATGGCCGAACATCACAGAGACTGGACAGCTTACAGATAGGTGGTCTGACATGGACTCGTGGGGTTTATGATGGATTGGGAGTCGTAGATGTCACCGGGGTAGCTACTTTTGACGCTCAAAACGACCCTAACGCAATTTTTATTATTCGCAGCTCCGGCGCCATGACTACGGCAGCGGGTTCCTCGATGGCGCTGATCAACGGCGCCCAGGCAAAAAATATTTATTTCGTCCCCAACGGCGCCGCGACCACAGGAGAAGATAGCCTTTTACTCGGAAACGTCCTTGCTTCTGGTGGCATAACGTATGGTGCAGGTGCCGGCTCGGAGGGTCGAATCTTCTCGACCACGGACGCCATCACTTTCGGCGCAGGTAAAGCGGGTCTCAATTTCGGATTAAGCGAACTCGCCATACCCCCCGTCCCCGAGCCCTCCATCGCCGTGCTAGCCGGTCTGGGGGTGATCGTCCTCGCCGCCACTCGACGCCGGAGGTCTCCCCGCAATCGTTAGGCGTTCTTGCTATCTTTTGTGATTACACCCATCAGTTGATCGGAATTCGCTCTCGGCCCTCCGGAGCGTTGGCCCGGAGTTTGAAGCTGGAAGCGGGTATTCTCACGGCCAGATGGTGATAGATCGGGATTTGAGAGTCAAGCGCCCGCCATTTCGTGATGCGGGGCGCGCCCCGCATCACGAAATGGCCGCTCCGGCGGGCTGATGGGCGGAAAAGACGAGCCTTTAGGGCGCACCCTGCCTTTGCCGGGGTTGTCAATTTTCTGCAAACACAATCCGTTCAAATATCCGGCTCTCCCAAAAATCGGACACAAAGTTATGGCCAGGCTTTCAAATCAGCGGTTCATTTTTCTGCGGGATTCAGGCTGACAAGTCCGGGATTTTTCATTCTAGCGCCATTCGTGTTTCGGGTAGCGGCGCTGGAGTTCGTTTTTGAGCTTGGGGTAGGATTCGGCCCAGAAGGTTTTTAGGCTCTTGGTGATTTGGACCGGGCGATGATTGGGAGCCTGGACTTGAATCGTGACCGGGAGGTGGCCCCGGGCGATGGAGATATCTTCTTCCACGCCGTAGAGGTCCTGGATGCGGGCCCCGAGCACGGGATCGCCGTCGGCCGAATAGGTGATCTTGGCTTTTCGGCCTCCGGGGAGGGCAAAGCGTTCTGGGGCGAGTTTGTCCACGAGGTGTTGTTGGGCGGGGGTGAGGAGGGCCCGGGCGAAGGGAAGGATTTCGCGGTCGCGGACTTCGCGGGCCTTGGTGGCCTCGTCGCAGGCCATATGGATGAGGAGCTCGCGTTCCGTCTCTCCGATGGCGGGGAGGTTTTCGGAGGGAAGGGCGCGGACGAGGGTGTTGACACGGGCAATCCATTGTTCGACCGCGTCGTCCCAGCGGGTAAGTTTCAGTTCGCCACTGAGTACGAGTTGGGCCAGGCAGGTGGTGGCGGCGGGGGAGGGGTCCGCATCCCGGTCGCGGCTGGCGAGAATGAGGTCGCGGAAGAGTTTTTCTCGACGAACGACGACCCGTTTTTGCGAAGCGTCATAAATGTGGGTCACCCGTTCGACGAAATGGGAGGGAAATATTTCCTGCAACCATTCCTCTTCGATCGAGGTGGCGAGGGAGAGGATGACTTGCACGCCGCCGCCGCGGTCTCCGATTTCGTTGATTTCCGTCGCGACCAGGAGTTGGCTGTCCTGGGCGGCGCTGCCTCGGGCGAGTTGTCCCCGGCGTCCGTGGACGATGTCGCAAACCAAGGTCCCCTCGCTCCGGCGGCGGGCGACCTGATCGGCAAACCCTGCGAGGACGCATCGGGCGATGGCGTCCTCGGAGGGTGGGGCTGGCTCCTCTCCGGTCTCGAGGCCTTCGGCGGTGGCAATTTCCAAAAATTGTTCAAAGAGTTTTTCCACTTGGCGGGCGGCCTCGGCATGAATGGCGAGCGGGCGGAGGGCATCGACCCGGAAGCCGAGATGGCGGGCATGGGCAAAGGCCTGCATGAGGAGAAGGAAGTCCGATCGTCCGGTCCCGAAGGTTTCCGACCGGAGTTCCTCCACCTGGCGGTCGGCACGGAGGAGAAGGTTGCGGGATTGGGTGAGGGCGGCAATGAGGGCGGCGGCGCGGACGCAGCCTAGTGATTCGGCGGCGAGGAACATCCGGGCATAGCGGGGGTGAACCGGAAATCGCAACATCCGGGTGCCGAGTTCGGTCATGGTGCCGTTGGCGGCGTCCAAGGCCCCGAGGTCGGTCAGGAGTTGTTCGGCTCGAAGGAGAGATTCGGTTTCGGGAGGATCGAGCCAGCGGAAGGTGGTCAGATCGGTGACTCCAGCCGCTTTCAGGGTCAGGGCGGTTTCGGCCAGATCGAGGCGGCGGACTTCAGGGAGTTCGGAGGCGGGGCGGCGACCGTGGTCGCGCTCGGTCCAGAGGCGGAGGCAAATTCCGGGGGCGGTCCGGCCGGCCCGCCCAGCGCGTTGATCGGCCGAAGCGCGGCTAATTTTTTCAATCAGAAGCGTGTTGATGCCACGATGGGGATCCTGGCGGGCGATCCGGGCCAGCCCCGCATCCACCACCATGGTGACGCCGTCGATGGTCAGAGAAGTCTCGGCCACATTGGTGGCGACGATGACGCGACGTTCTGCGCTGCGGGTGACGGCCTTGTCTTGTTCGGCGGCGGGCATTTCTCCGTGCAGGGGCAGAACCCGCCACGTTGACGGTAGGCGGCGGCTGAGTTCGCTCACGGTCCGTCGGATCTCATAGGCCCCGGGCATGAAAACAAGGATGTCGCCCTCGGTGCGGGCCTGATGGGCGACGACGGCATCGGCCGCCAAATCCCAGGGCGGGTCGTTTTGGGGTTCGTGGGAGAGGAATTCGATTTCCACCGGATGGGTCCTGCCTTCCGAGACGAGGGTGCGGGCGGGTGCGAGATAGCGCTCGAGGAGCGAGCCATCCAGGGTGGCCGACATGACGATGATTTTCAGGTCCGGACGGGTGGTCTCTTGCAACTCCAACGCGCGAGCCAGGGAGATGTCGCCGTAGAGGTGACGTTCATGGAACTCATCAAAAATGAGAGTGGAAACGCCCTGCAATTGCGGATCCGCCAGCATCTGACGAAGCAAAATTCCCTCGGTGACAAAAAGAATCCGGGTCTGTCGGGAGGAGACATTGTCGAGGCGAATGCGATAACCGACCTCGGCGCCGAGAGAAACGTTGCGTTCCTCGGCCACGCGTTTGGCCAGCAAGCGGGCGGCCAGGCGCCGGGGCTGGAGGATGATGCAGCGTCCGGCGCCGAGCGCTCCACCATCGAGGAGGATTTGCGGAACCTGGGTGGATTTTCCCGAGCCGGTCGGCGCCTGCAAGATCACCCGCCCTGAGGCGAGAGCCGCGAGGATTTCCTCATCAAGTTCGTAGATCGGCAGCATTTGAGTGGCGGGTGGGAAGGTGGGAAGGTGGGAAGGTGGGTTTCTAGATTAAGGAACTTCGAGGTTGGACCTTCAGCTTCCCGGACGAATCGCGCTCGCCAAATTTCCTGAATTTGTATTATCTGCCGAGATGGATCGGATGCGATGGATATTTTTTGCCACCCTGGCAATCGTTGGGGTTGGTGGCGCCCATGCGGCGGAGACCGCGATGACCGCAGAGCAAATCGGTCAGGTCGAACGGGTCGAAAGCATCACCATCCCGATGCCGGGCGAATTTTTTACCGCCATCGGGAAATTGAGTCGGCCCGACTGGAAAAAATTTTTGCGGACCGGGACCCCGGTGGCGACCGCGAGCCGGGCGCAGATTGCGCTGGGCCTCGGTACCTTGGTGGCGGATGGCTACGTTGCAGTTGAAGCTCAGGATGGCCAGGGCGTGAAAAACATCGGGAAGGAAATCATCAACTTGGCCAAGAAACTCAATGTCAGTCAAAGCGTGCTCGGACGGGGGAACAGCCTCAACGATTTTGCGGAGAACAATGATTGGAGCGCCCTGCGGGAGGAACTCGAAGCCACCCAGAACGAGGTGAAACTCGATATGGAGATCCAAAAGGACGGCGGACTCATCACCCTCGTGACGGTCGGAGCCTGGGTTCGGGGGATGGAAATCGCCAGTGGGCTCGTCGCGGAGACCTACACGCCCGAGGCGGCCCGGCTCCTCCACCAACCGGCTATTATGACCTATTTGCTTGACCAGTTGGCAGCCGTGCCTGAGGGGATGCAAAAAGAGCCTTTGATCTTGGATCTTCGGGCCGGCCTCGAAAAATGCCAATCGGAGATCGCTCCCGAAACTCCCTCGTTCGAAAATGTGACCGCGGTCCATGAAGTCATGGCCGAAATGGTTCGTGAGATCATCATCAATCCCGAGGAATCATGATCAAAGGCCTTCTTTTCACTCTGATGCTGGCGGGGGCCGTGCAAGCCCAGGAAGAGCCGGCCAATGTCCAGGTCGAAACCCCGGATACCGAGATTAGCGCCCGGAGCCGGGTCCTTGAACTGGCGGGAGCGTTCAGCAACGATGGCTACAAAATTCGGGACGGCTTCTGGGCCGGGAACCTCGAACCGGACCGTCCCAAATTCCTCGAGGTGAATTTGTTCTCCGGAAACGAATATTGGTTTTCCGGGGCGGCGACTCCTCCCGCCCGGCAGATCGGGATTCAAATCTATGATGCCAAAGGGCAACCGGTCAAAATACAAACCTACGAGGATGGACCCGTGGCGGCCGCTGGCTTTGTGCCGGAGGTGAGCGGGCAATATTTTGTGGGCATCCGCCTCTTATCCGGCGAAAAGTCCGAATTTTGCCTTTTGTATTCCTACAAATGATGGCAAATTCCTGCCTCAAGGTATCCTGATTTCCATGCCCGCTGCACCCACCGCCGAAAATCTTGATGACGTCACGGTACGTCAATTTTCCGTCTTTCTTCAAAACAAGGTGGGAGCCTTGCTTGAAGTTGTCAAGTTGCTCAATGAGCACCACATCATGGTTCTGGCCCTGAGTATTCAGGATTCCTCGGATTCCTCCAATGTTCGCATGATTGTTAGTGACCCTCAGGCCCTGGCCGAGTCGTTTCGTGAACACAATATCCCCTACAGTGAGTGTGGGGTGATGGTGTTGGAATTGCGCGAGGGCGCGGCGGATTTGGCGACGGCCCTGGCCGCCCTGCTCATGGCGGAAGTGAATATTTATTTCAGCTATCCTCTCTTGATTCGTCCCCGGGGCCGGGCGGTTTTGGCTCTGCATCTCGATGATGTCGAGTGCTCGAGCTCGGTGCTCCGTGGCGAAGGATTTCAGCTTCTCAATCAATCGGACCTTTCCCGTTAATCGACCTGCCAGCTTCCCCCCCTTCCTATGAAACTCCTCCCCGTTTCCTTCCTCCTTGCTGCCTTTGCCACCAGCGCGTTTGCCGATCTCACGCTCAGCCAAAAAATTGAGCAAGAGGGTCAGACACAGGGCGATCAAATCATCACTCTGAAAATCAAGGACGGGAAGGTCCGGGTGGATGCCGGACCCCAGGTTTCGACGATCATCGAGATCAAAACCGGGGACATGGAGACCCTGATGCATGATCGAAAAATGATCATGGCCGTGCCCGGAGTGATGGTGAAGGCGATGCAAAAAATGGCCCAGCAAACGCTCGACGGCAACACCGGCAAAGTGGAAGCACCCAAGGCCACCGGACGGAAGGAAACCATCAATGGATATGCCTGCGAGGAATACGAGACGACCACCAATGGATCCAAGGTGACGATGTGGTTAACTAAGGATTTGCCCGAGGCCGAGAGCATGCTTAACCAAATGGCGACGCTCTCGCCGGAAAGCAATATCTACGCAGGGATGGGCGACAAAGCGGCAGTTTCGGGATTTCCCATGCGTTCCACCATGGTGGACGCGAATGGCAAAGTTACTTCCGTGACCGTGGTGGGATTGAGCCAGGACCCCTTGCCGGCAGCGGATTTTTCTGCGCCTTCAGGGTACAAGCGCATGGCCACGCCGACGATGCCGGAACGGTAGCCGGGATTATTTTGGAGACGGGAAACGGGGCGCAATGAAACCTGCCGATCTTCGACCGGAGGATTTCGTTGGCGCGAAGTCTCATCCTCTGACCTGGAGTCGGAGGGAGGAGATTCGGAAGGATGTGATCTTGCAGGTACTCTCTGCTCTCCGGTTTTTGCTTCAACGGCAGGAGGGGGATAAGCCCTTTCTCGATACCAAATTCCAGGTGGGAAGCGGCAAGGATTTTGATCGGGATGATCCTCTCCGGGGAGGGCACGTGATTTACACTTGGATTCAGGGACGGGGACTGGAGGCCTTGGCCGATCATGCCCGCTGGCTGGAGAAGGAAGAGGCCATCGGGGAGGAACTGCGGGAGTCCTTAATTTCCGCCATCCGGGTGGTTTTGCCGCGGGTGATTGGAAGCATGGAGGCGGCGCTGGCTTTGCCAACGGCTCCGGCTGATGAAAAACAGGAACTGGTAGAAATTTTTCTTCGATCCTGGGAGGCCTTCGCCGGTCGGTTTGTGCGAAAGGAATATCATCTCCTTCCGGTTCCCTGTCTGGACCAATGGGGGAACGAATCGAAGGCCATTCCGGCAGTGCCCGACGGTGACCCCGGATACCATACGGGCCTCAGCCTTCTGGCTTGCCTGCCGGCCCTGAATTGAATCTTGAGACTGAGCCCGGTGTCCTTTGTTTCCTCCTGTGAAAATCGCTTCAGTGAATCGCGTTGAGGTTTGGCTCGATGACACCAAACGGGTTGCCGGGAGAATTGTTTTCGCTAGTTTGGAGGTCATGAAGTGGGGATTGTCCGTCATCGCGCTGGCCCTAGTCTCCTTGGTCTCGGCCGGGACGGCTTGGGGGTTGGACGCCGACTCGCGCCGGAGGGCGGATGAATACTTGGAAATCTTAAAAAAGAATCCGGTGGGAAGTCCGGTGGTGGATCCGCTCTGGACCATTTATGAGGATGCGGACGAGGAGGAAACTCTGCTGGCCTGGAGCCGCGAACATGCGGGAGAGATGCCCGTGGTGTCGGCCCGGATCTTAATGAGGGGAGGCCAGCAGGAGGACGCGGTGACCATTCTCCGGGCGGCCGCTTTCGAGTCCCCGGCGGCGGCGGAAACTCTGGCTGAAGTCTTGGCACGCAAGGGCGATGTCGCCGGAGCGGTGGCCGCCATCGAATTGGCCCTGAAACAGGCCGACTCTCCCGGTCTGCTTTTTCGGCTGGGTGAATTGGCTGCCCGAGCCGGCGATACGCAGAAGGCTCGCCAAGCCTGGGAACAAGCCGCAGCCGGAGCTTCCGACGATGCCGGACTGCGGAAGAAACTTTCCGCCGCTTATGCCCGATCGGGGGATTTGGCCGGAGCTTCGGCTCAGGCGACGGCTCTGACGGCCCCGGCCGATCGGGTGACGGCTTGGGAGCAAATTGCCCGGGAGCTTGAGCTCCGGGGCGATTTCTCGGCGGCCGTTGTCGCCCAAGAAACTCTTTTGGGTTTTTTGGGGCCAGGGCATTGGAAGCGCCCGTTCGCGGAAAACCATCTGCTGACCTTGGAGGAAAGCGGGGGCACTTTGGAGGCGCTGCGGGACCGCTGGCAACGGGAGGCTGACGAGCGTCCGCATGACGCCGAGGCCGCCTTGCGGATGGTCGCCTTGGAGAAATTCTCCGAGAATTTTCCTGCGGCCCTGGGCTGGATGCAGAAGGCGGGTGAGCGGCGACCGCGGGATGTCGAACTGGCCGTGGCAACGGCGCGCTTGGCCTTGTCGCTGGGCAAACTGGATGATGCGGTGGCTGCGTCCGACCGGGCTTTGGCTCTTCGTCTTCAGGATGCCGAGGTCATTTTTCTGCGAGCTGAGCTCTCGGCCTTGTTGGGAGATCCCTCCGAGGCGGAGACCCGGGTTGCCGCCTATTTGGCCCAGAATCCCAACGATCCCGATGCCGCTGCGCGGGCGGAGAGTTTTTACCGGAGCTTGCGGCTAACCGGGCCTCTGGAACGTCGCCTAACGGGAAATTTTAACGCGAACCGCAGCCAGGTTGCCGCGGCCACCGATTTGGCCAACTTCCTCTTGGACGCCCAGCGGTTTCCGGAGGCGGCCAAAGCGTTGTCCCGCTTCGAGGCGGGTTCCATTTCGTCGGCCGAGTCCGCGGCCATTGCCCTCCAGTTTTCTGCTCTCTTGCGGGAGGCCGGGCGGCGGAAGGACGCCTTGATCTGGGCCCGCCAGGCCTGGAAGGATGCCCCTGAGAATGTCGATGCGGCTCTGGTTTTGGCAGATCTTCTGAAAACCGACGGCGACGAAGTTGCGGCCCGGGAGGTTTTGGAATCGGCCGGTGACGCCGCTCCGGGACTGCCTCGGGAGGATCTTGATCGCTGTGTTTTTCTGGCCCGGCAGGAGGCGGATGAGGAGGCTAAAAGAAATGCCGAAGAGGTTTTTCCCCGGTCGGATGTTCTCGTTCGGGAAATGATCGCGATGCTTGGCGAGTCGGCCCGGGCGGAAACGGGAGAGGAAAAAGACTGGCTGCGATGGGGGCGTTGGTTGAATTGGCAGGGGGACTTGCCGGAGGCCGTTGTCGCTCTGCACGATGGCCTGCGGAGGAACCCGGATTCTTTGGCGATCCGCACCGCCTTGGTGGAGGCCCTGGCCTCCACTGGTCAAACCGACGAAGCGTTGACGGAGTTGCAAACCTTGCTCGCTCGGGAGCCGGAGAAAGCTCTGGAATACCGCAAGCGGATGGGCCAATTGCAACTGGACGATGGACGAATCGAAGATGGGCTCGCCACCTTTAACGACGTGGTGGAGAGCGATCCCGGGAATTGGCAGGCCCGGGCCGATTTGGCTTCGGCGGAACAACGGGCGGGAAATTGGTTTCGTGCCGTGGAGACCTGGCAGCAAGCGTGGGAGCGGGCTCCGGGCGAAGCTCGTGCCGGCATCCTGCCCTCGCTTCTCAATGCGGCCACCCGGCTGCAGCGCCGCGAGGATGCCTTGGATTTTTTTGAAAAAGCGATCTCTGGGGAATCGCAGCCGGAATGGCGAGATGATTTGCTTCGGGAAGCCGCCCGCTATGCGAGTCGAAATGGCGTCAGTGCCAATTGGCAGGCTCGCCTGGACGCCAGGATCCAAGCGGCTCCGCAGGAAACGTCTTGGCGATTGGGCCGGGCCTGGTTGCTGCAGGAAAATGGCCAGCCTGAGGAAGCCCGTGAAAGCCTGTCAGAAGTCGGCGATGAAGACGTCACTGCGGGCGCGATGTTGGCCGCGGCCGAAGCGGCCAAGAATTGGGCGGAGGCAGCGCGTTTGTTGGAACGACAGATTTCCCGAAGCCAGGGCGATGATCCCGCCCTTGCCATCACCCGGGCGGAATACTTGCAACGGGCCGGGGATGGGGAGCAGGCGCGGACGGCCTGGGAATTCGTGACCCGTCGCTACGCCCGCAACCCAGAGGCTCTGACGGCGGCAGCGGAATATTTTGAGCGCATCGGAGAGGAAACCCGCAGCGAGGCCTACGAACGGGCGGCGGCCGAACTGGGCGGCTGCCCGCCGGAGGTTCTTTTTCGATTGGGGCAACGTGCCCTGGAGCGTGGAGATCGAACTCAGGCCTTGGCGGATTTTGAGGCGGTCTTGGCCCGAACCCAACCTGATCCTTTTGCCGCCCGGGAGTTTTTTCCCCTCCCGGAGGTGATTCGGCAAAGCCCAGACCCAACCATGGCCTCCGTTTCCTTTCTCCCCAGCGGGGCCCGGACGAGGGTGCGGGCTCCGGAACCGTGGCCGCGGGTGACCGCGAGTGCGGGGCAAGGTTGCCGATTATTGGCGATTGAGGAAATTGGACGCCTGGTGATCAATCGCCCGGACAAATCCTCATGGATCGAGGGGTTTGTCGATCCCCGCGAAAAGATTTGGGCGGCCTACGCAGCGGGAGATCGCGATCAGGCCTTGGCTGGAATCGAGACCCTTTCCCGGGAAGCGGAGGCCTCCCTTGCGGTGGGACAAATTTTTTCCGCCCTCGCTTTGGTGGAGGGGAAATCCCAGGCCCGGCGATTGATTCGGTGGGCGGATGAAGAGAGCGAAGAACCTCTTCCGGGCGCGACGCGTTGGAGTCAGGTGGGGGAGGCTTTTGGCCGCCTGGTGCGGGCGGGTTGGGAGCCGGATGCCGACGCGTGCGAAGAAGTGTTTCGGGCCGCCCCGGCCCTCGAGCGCTGGCAGGTGGCCCGGGAACTGGCGAGCCTGCGGCGGTTTCGGCTTGCGGTAGGGCTCGGGGAAACCGTCCCGGACGATTTGTCGCCGTCTCAAGCGGCGGCCGCGTGGCTGGAAATCTCCCGTTGGTGGGCTGCTTTGCGAAATCCGGATCGGGTGCTCGCCAGTCTGAACCGGGCTCTCGCGGTGGCGCCGTTGGCGGTCGGGTATGACAATGTCTTTTTCTCCGCTTTGCGGGCGCGGTGGTTGCTGACCTTGCCGGGCGATCGGGCGAACTTTGTCCAAGGCTTGAGCCCACTCTGGAATCCCACCGCTCGACCGGCCGCAGAGGCGGCTGCCCGGGCATTGTTGGCGGCCTTGGCGGGGCAATTTGCGGAATCCAATGAGCAACTCGAACAGGTCTTTGCCCAGCAGGAAGAGGTAGGGGATGGGGATCGGGTCCAAGAGATTCAACGCGGAGGAGCCCGGCTCGAAGAATGGAATTTGCCGCAGTTGGCCCGAGCCCTCTATCGAGAGGATCTGGCCCGTGATCCGGTGCTCGCGGCCATGGATGGTGCCAATGATCGAACCGCCACCGAGGCTCTGTTCATTGCCAATCTGCTGGAAAATGCCGACGCGAAGACGGTCCCCTATCTGGTCAACGAATGGATGGCCCGCGGAGTGTCCGACGAGGAACTCCTTCATGCCGCCAGCCGACTCCAGCAATCTGGCCACGGAGATGCCAGCTTGCGGGTTTTTGCGAATCTGACGGCGAGAAACCCCCGGAACCTTCAGATCGTTATTGGGATTGTGAACATGGCGCTCTCGCCCGAATACACCAAGGTGGCCCGACCTTTTCTGGAAGGACTTCTTGTGGAGACCGACGGCAAGATTCCTCCGCCGGTGATGCTGGGAGCCGCTCTCCGGATTGCGGGGTTGCTGGAACGCGGGGGAGACAGCGAGGCCGCCCTGGAGCTCTTGGAGCGGGTGGCCGTCGCCTTGCCGTTTCTGCCGGGGGTCACTCTCCCGCGGGTTCAGCTCCTCCTAAGCATGGGGCGGTTCCCGGAAGCACGGGATCTTTTAAATAATGCCGTCGCCGGGTCGACCGCACCGGAGCCGGGTCTCCTTCGTCCCCTGGTGGAACTGATCGTTGGATTCGGACGGGAAGGGGAAGCCCAGTCCTGGCTGGAAAAATTCCCCACGGTGTCCGTGGCCGAGCGTGCGGGTGCCGAGATGCGCTTGAGAGAGTTGCTCCAAAGTGCGACGCCTTCGTTGCTCCCGGCCCCGGCCCGCGCGGAGGCCGAATGGGCTCGCATGTTGGGAACCCTCGACCAATTGGCCGATGACCCGGAGAAACGGTTTGCCCGAGGGCACCAGTTTTTGCGCGACCACCGGGATCTTCCGCTCGCCCTGCGTGGGCAGGAACTCCGGCGTTTGGACGTGCTTTCGCGGAGGGAGCCAGCGAGGCGACCGACATATTATCTCCTGCGTAAGGAATTGGCGGATTCTCCGGAAGAACTTTTAGAACTGACCGAATCGATGCGGGCAGAGTGGGATCGTGGAAGGGGTTCCTATCTGGCGGGTGAGATCTACCTGCAATTGCTTTTAGAGCAGAAATCTTCCGAAGAATTAGAAACCGTTCTGGGGGACTATTTGACCGACCGTCATTTTAATGAACCGGCCTGGGACGAGATCGGGCGGCAGTTGCTGACCTCGGGACGACCGCGGCTGGCGGCGCGGGTATTTTCGGCCTTGCTCACGCGGAGACCAGGATCTCCGGAGCGGGCCTTGCTTCTGGCTGAGGCGCTGGGGAAAAGTGATCGCCTGGCTGTGGGACGGGAAATTGTCGCGCCCCTCCGCCGCTTGGGCGCCCTCGACCCCGAGCTTTATCTTGAACTGGCCCGTTATGATTTGGCGGTGGGAGATCCGGCCAGTGCCCGGGCGGAATTGTGGGCCGCCGAGCGGAACTTTTCTGGTCAAGCCCCACTGGCTGAACTTTGGGGCCGACTGGCCGAGGTTGATCTTGCGCAGGGGCGAAGCCACGAGGCGCGCGAGGCGATTCTCTTGGCGATGAAGAGCCCTTCCTTTCGCGCCGCGGGATTGGTGGCGGACTATGATGAAACCGTCGGAGAATTGAGTGCCGTTGCTCCCACCAGCAACGCCTTTGGGCTCGGTCTGGAGGCGTTGGCCGACTGGAAGATTGAGATGGCGACGCGATTGCTGGCCCGTGGTCAATCGGAGCGGGCCTGGGCCTGGATCGAGGCCGATCCCCTGCCGGTGACGGATCCCCGTTGGCGGAATCTCCTACGCCAACTCGCGGAGTCCCATCCCGCAAAAGTCGAACGCCTCTGGGAGATCGCCTTGCAACATCCTTCCTGGGATCTTCGGGTTGAGGCGGCTCAATTTTATTTGCAGCGGGCCAACCGCGCCTCCGACCCAGAGGCGGCACTTCGTGACCTTGACCGCGCCCAGACCTTGCATCCCGGGTCCTTTGCCATCGTCCGTGCCTACGCTGAGAAATTGCTCCAGCAGGGGAATCCGGCTGGAGCCCGAAAAGCCCTCCGCGATCTCATCGCTGCCTACGCCCTGCCGAGGGATCGCCGGGCGGCCAGCGAAATGCTGGCTCGCCTCGAGGCATCCCCCGCCTTGCCCCAGGGAAGGTGAATGGTGTAGGGTGCTTGTTCATGCGCAAGGGAGGAATCATTTTGATCGTTTTGACGGTCGGAGCTGCCCTGGCGGCTCAGGCCGAAGACCCCGGCATGATTGAGCGCATGGATACGTCCGCCAAGAAGTTCATGGACGCGATCAATGCCGGGTCCTCGGGAAAAAAAGTCAAAGACGATCCCACCATCGAAAGCCAGTTCAACGGCAAAGAGTTTAGGGGAGGGGGGAGTTTTACCCAGGGCGAGAAATCCGGGGAGATGGCGACCTTCCTCTATGATGAAAAATTTTCCAGTCAGAAATTCGAAACCAAACGTTCATTTTTTGGAATTAAAAACCCTTGGATTGGTCGGGAAATTCCTGACGCAAAGGCGGCTCCGTTGATGGCCCGGGGGATTCTTCCCGGAGACAAAATTTTTGCCACTGAGAACGTGGAAACCCGCTCTGTACCTGGGGTAGAGCGCGACGTTTTTTCCAACAAAGGCAACGTGCAGACGCGGGAATATCTCGGGAAAGGCAAATCTCAAGGGGCGGTCACCCAATTCGGGGGCCAGTTGACCAAGGAGATGAGTGTTGAGGAAGTCCGGGAAATCCTCAATAAAAACCGCTGACCTCGACCGAACTCTTTTCCATGCCTGAACATCCCGATGCTGCCTTCCTCCGCGAAGGTTGCGAAAAAATCCTCAGTGAAGATGACCTCAAAGCCAAGTTGGCACTTGGGCGCCCGTTGCGGGTGAAGCTGGGGGTCGATCCGACGGCTCCCGATATTCATCTCGGGCATAGCATCTCCCTGACCAAGTTGCGGGATTTTCAGGATCGCGGCCATGAGGCCATTTTGATCATTGGGGATTTTACCGCCATGATCGGGGACCCCAGCGGTCGATCAATCACCCGGCCCCAACTTACCCATGAGCAGGTCCTTGCCAATGCGAAGAGTTACCAGGAACAGGCTTTCAAGATTTTGAGTCGTGAGCGGGCGAAAATTGTTTTTAATGGCGAATGGTTCGAAGCCATGAGTTTTGAGGAGGTGATCAAACTCAATAGTCGGGTCACTTTGCAGCAGATGTTGGTTCGGGAGGACTTTCGGGAACGTCTCGACAAAGGGCAGCCGATTCGAGCCCATGAGATCCAGTATCCGATCATGCAGGGGTGGGATTCGGTCATGATCAAGGCCGATATCGAGCTGGGCGGGACGGATCAGCTCTTCAACATCATGGTGGGCCGGGACCTTCAGCGCGAAGAGGGGCAACCGCAGCAAGTTTGCATGGTCATGCCCATCCTCGTGGGTCTCGACGGGAAAAAGAAGATGAGTAAGAGCCTCGATAACTATGTGGCTTTGAACGAAAGCCCGGGGGAAATGTTTGGCAAGCTCATGAGCATCAGCGACGAGTTGATGCCCTCCTATTATCAGATGATTCTTCGGGAACCCTTCTCCGCTAGCACCCATCCCATGGAGGCCAAAAAGCATCTTGCGACCCGGGTGACCGCCCGTTTCCACAACGAAGAGGCCGCCGTGGCGGCGCGGGAGGAATTTGAAACCCGCTTCAGCCGCAAGGATCTCGACGCCGCCGACTTGCCGGTCTTTCGGGCTGGAGCGGAGGTCGGAGATATGGTGAGTGCCATCGTCGAGGCTTACGCGCAGTGTTTTCAGGTCAAACGCTCCCGCAGCGATGTCCGTCGCCTCATGGAGGGCGGAAGTGTCCGCTGGGGTGGAGAAAAAGTGAGCGATCCGAAAGCGAACTTTCCTTCGCACACCTCGGGCGTTCTGAAACTGGACAAAACCAGAGCGGTTCGCATCGAGGGGGAGTAAAAACCAAAGCCTTTTTTCTGCCATGGTCAAACGCTCGAAGATGGATTAGCGTTCAGGAAACCAATCAAAATTATGGGAAAAGGAAACAACAGTCGCCGTAAGGAAGTGAAGAAACCCAAACAGGAGAAGCCGAAGCCCCTGCCGGGTGGACGCAAGGCCTAATCTGATCTGAAGGGCCCACGAGAAGTGATTAAAGGTGGGTGCGATAGAGTGGCTCCGGGCGGGACGCCGGTCCCGCTTTGATTGCACCTTCGGTGCTCAAGGCAACCACTTTTAATCAGACTCCGGCCTGCGCCAAAGAACGCGCGTCGGACATCCTTGAGGGGCAAGTCCCATCCTGCCGAGGCCGGACCTGATCAGCGATGAAGAAAATAAATCCCGCCAAAGCGGACTACCAACGGCTGCGTCTTTTGTCCTGCGAGGAGCTTTGGGCCGAGGACGTGCCGGCTTTCGACGGTGGAGACGCCCGCGTCCGGATGGCGCGGGTGGGAGTTGTTCGCGCCGTCGGGGTGGTTTTTTCCGAGAGGGGAACGTCGGCCCAGAAGGCCGTCGCCCGAGTCTGGCTGCGGGGGTTGTTGCGGGACCCTGAGGAAAAAATTCGCCGATACGCCATGACGGCGTTGCCGAAAATCGGTGCTGGCGCCGAAGACGAACAGGCTCTGCTGACCTTGATCAAAGCTCCGGCCACGGACCGGGAAAAAAAATCCCTCAACAGCACCTTGGAAAAGATCGGCGGGGCCGCCACGTTGGAAGCCGTCTCGGATCTGCCTCCCGACGCCCGACAAAAATTGGCAGCTAATGTGGCCCGTCAAGCGGACCGGGGCGCGATCGATCTCCAGCGCCCTTTGAGCGCATGGGCCGGGGTGCGGATTCGACTCCACTGTCGCCGGGGCTTGGAGGATCTCCTCGCGGACGAGGTGGATTTGGTTTTGGTCGCTGGAAAAAAAATTCGCCGGGTGGAATGTTGGCCTGGTGGGGTGGGCCTCGAGGCCACGGCGGCATTTTGTTTGAGCGATCTTTTTGCAGTGCGCTGTTTTCACACCCTCGGGTTTGTGGCCGAAGGAAGGCCTGCAGGCTCGGATCCGCGGGCGGTGGCCGCAGCGCTGGCGTCGCCGCTGGTGGGACAAATTTTGCGGACCTTCACTCGGGGCGCGATCCGCTACCGGCTGGAGTTTGGTGGGAGGGGGCCATCCAAGACGGCGGTTCGGGAGGTGGCGGACCGGGTCCATGCTCTTTGTCCGGATTTTCTCAATGATCCGCGGGAAGCGCTTTGGCAGATTATGGTGTCTTCTCATGGGGGAGTGGAGCTGAGACCTCGTTTCCGGCCGGACCCACGGTTTGCCTATCGACGCCGGGACGTGCCGGCGGCGTCACACCCCCCCCTGGCTGCCGCCATGGTTCAACTCGCGGGAGGGTGTGAAAATGAATCGGTTTGGGATCCCTTTTGCGGTTCGGGCTTGGAATTAATTGAGCGGGCTCTGAAGGGCGGCGTTTTCCGTCTTCTCGGTTCGGATCGCAGCGAGGAGGCGACTGTGATTGCGCGGGACAATCTCCTCGCGGCGTTGACGGATCCTCCGAGGTTTGAGTTTCAGGTCGCGGATTTTCGGGATTTTCGGTCTTTTCTTAAGTCGGGAGAAATTTCCCTGATTTTAACGAACCCTCCCATGGGGCGCCGGGTGCCGATTCCGGATTTGCCGGAACTGATGGCAGATCTCTTTCGCGTTGCCGCGGAGGTGCTGCGTCCGGGGGGACGTCTGGTTCTGGCCAATCCCCGCTCGGAAGTGCCCGTACCTCGATCTCTCAAAAGAGTCATTCGTCAGAAAATTGACCTAGGTGGATTTGATGTCCAATTGGAGAAGTACGTGAAACTGGGCTGAACCGTCGGCTTTTTCCCTCCAGAGAACAAAAAAAAGGCGACCCCGGTCAGGGATCGCCTTTTTGCTGGATGTAGGTTTTCAGCATTTCGTCGATCATTTTGAAATTCTCGTTGGACGGAAAGAGTTTTTCCTTCTCGAGGTAGAAGCAATATTTGCAGTCCAAATTGCAAAGCGGACCAATCGGTTTGGTCATCACGTGGAAGGCACGCGGGGGCGAAAGAGGCGGGCTCGCAGGCATGGTGATGGGAATATTTTTGCTGTGTCGGGTTTTGGAAGGGACCGATGGGGCCGGCGGATTAATGACTCCACCGTAAAAGCGAGGATGGGAACCCGAAAAATGGAGGGGAGCGTTGGGTGTGGCGATTTTTTTCGCCGGGTGGGAAGATTTTCTCTGGTCGGGATGTGGCCGGTGGAATAAAAGTAGGGAAAATTATATTATCATGCCAGTTACAGCCAAAGGACTCGAAGGAATCATTGCCAACTCCACCTGCTTAAGCGACGTGCGCGGTCAGGACGGCGTACTCATTTACGCCGGATACAATATCGACGAGTTGGCGGGAAAAGCGACTTACGAAGAGGTCGTCTATCTGCTCTGGCACGGAGATTTGCCGAATCAAGAGCAACTCGACGAATTTCAGCGGAGCCTGCGCAACCAGCGGGAACTTCCCAAGGGTGTGGTGGATTTTCTGCGGAACGCCCCGAAGAAAGCCAACCCGATGGATGTGATGCGGACGGCGGTCTCCATGTTGGGGCTCTATGACGATGTGAGGGACATCGAAGGGGAGGCCGAAACGGCCAACCAGCGCAGGGCTCTCAGTATCACCGCCAAAATCGGCGTCATCGCCGCTTATTTTCACCGCTCGCGGCAGGGGCTGGACTTGCTCCCGGTGCGCAAGGATCTCGGCGAAGCTGCCCATTTTCTTTATCTGCTCAATGGTGAGGATCCATCCGAAGAGGCCGCCCGAACCCTGGATGTCGCTTATGTCATCCATGCCGATCATGGGATGAATGCCTCGACCTTCAGCGCCCGGGTGACGGTGGCGACCCTCAGTGATATTTATTCGGCGGTGACGTCGGCCATCGGCACCTTAAAGGGTCCCTTGCACGGTGGGGCCAATGAGGGCGTGATCCACATGCTGCAGGAAATCGGGAGCGAAGACAAAGTGGACGAATGGGTCGAAGAACAACTGGCTCAAAAGAAAAAGATCATGGGCATCGGACACCGGGTTTACAAGGTGCTCGACCCCCGGGCTCCGCATTTGCGCGAGATGGCGGTCAAGCTGAGCAATAAATTGGGCGAGCCGAAATGGATTCGCATGAGTGAGCGGATCGCTGAAATCATGCGGGAGAAAAAGGGGCTCAATGCCAATGTCGATTTCTATTCGGCCACTGTTTATTATTCGCTCGGAGTGCCGACGGACATGTTCACTCCCATCTTTGCGATTTCGCGGACCAGTGGATGGACGGCGCATATTTTGGAGCAACTGGCCGACAATCGACTCTATCGACCTCTCAGTGAATACGTGGGGCCGAAGGAAGGGAAGACCTTCCAGCCGATTGGCGAACGATGATCGGCTGAGATGCATTGACTTCATGCATGGGTGGCCATACTTTTTCGGTATGAAGATCACCATGAATATTGATGATGCGCTGCTGGCACGGGTGATGAAATTCTCCGGAGCCAAAACCAAGACGGCGGCCGTGGATTATGCGCTCCGTGAAGTCGATCGTCGGGAGACCCGGCTCAGGCTTTTACAAAAGGGTCTGAAGATCGAAGAAAAACTCGCGGGGTCGGTATTTTTGCCAGGATACGATGTCATGGCGGCCCGGATCGCTGAAAAGGAGTCCCGCTACGGTCATGGCAGCGATTCTGATCGATAGCACGGTCTATATCGACTGGGAGCGGAGCCGCCAAGGTGTCACCAACAGCCTGCTTTTCTTCACCGAATGTTACGAAGTCGCGATTTGTGGAGTGGTCACATGCGAAGTGGGTAGCGGATTTCGCGACGCGTCCCTGAGAGAATGCGTCAAGGCGATTTGGAGCACTTTGATTTACGTTCCCACGGACAATCGGGTCTGGGAGGACGCGGAAGATTTGCTTTGGAGCTTGGAGCGAAAGGGCGAGCGAATCCCTTTGGCGGACGCCGTCATTGCGGGTTGCGCGCGACGGATTGGGGCGACGATTTATACCCGCGATGGGCATTTTGATCTCATCCCCGGGCTCTCCGTCGCCCATCGTCTGGAGGATTTGTGAAGGAATTTTGAGAATTAAGGCTGTCCATCTCCGGGGTTTCCCCGTTTCACTGGAGCAATGAATCCTTCCACCCTCCCGGACGACGATTTTTATCCGCTCATTGAGGCCCGTCACGCCGATCCGTTCCGGATTCTTGGGCTGCGAAAGTCGGGGGATGGCTGGGTGGCCCGGGTTTGGAGGCCGGATCTCGATGCGGTCACCTTGAGGGAAACCGGCAAGGGAGCCCGAAGCTTCGTTTTGGAGAAAGTTCACCCGGACGGACTCTTTGAGGCAACGCTCTCAGGGGTGGAGGCCTCTTTTCCGTATGAACTGGAACTGCATTCGGCGGCCGGAACGACCTGGCGCGAAGCGGACGCCTATGCCTTTGGCCCCGTGCTCGGGGAACTCGACGTACATCTCTTCAATGAAGGGACCCACTACGAAGTTTATAAAAAACTCGGCGCCCATCTCCGGGAGCACGAGGGCGTGGCGGGCACGCATTTTGCCGTCTGGGCTCCCAATGCCCAACGCGTCAGCGTGGTCGGAGACTTTAATCATTGGGATGGCCGGGTTCACCTGATGCGGAAGTTGATCCCTTCCGGGGTCTGGGAGATCTTTTTGCCCGGGCAGGAAGAAGGAGCCCACTACAAATTTGAAATCCGTGGCCCCCACGAAGAAGTCTTTTTAAAGACCGACCCGTTCGCGTTCTATGCCCAACATGGGACGGAAACCGGCTGCATGGTTTTCGATCTGGAGCGTTATGCCTGGGACGATGCGAAGTGGATGCGGGAGCGCGCCAACCGTAATCCCTACGCCACGCCCATGAGTATTTATGAGGTTCATCCGGGTTCCTGGGCGAGGGTGCCGGAGGAGGGCAATCGGCCTCTGAGTTATCTCGAATTGGGCGACAGGCTCATTCCTTATGTTTTGGAAATGGGATTCACCCACATCGAGCTCATGCCCGTGATGGAACATCCCTTCGATGGATCCTGGGGCTATCAGGTGGTCAACTACTACGCGCCCTCCAGTCGGTTTGGAAACCCGGATGAGTTTCGGAATTTTGTCGACCGCTGCCACCAAGCGGGTCTGGGCGTTTTGCTGGATTGGGTGCCGGGGCACTTTCCCAAGGATGCTCACGGACTCGCCCGCTATGATGGGACCTGCCTCTACGAACATGAAGATCCCCGCCTCGGAGAGCACAAGGAATGGGGGACTCTAATTTTTAATTATGGTCGCAATGAGGTGAAAAACTTCCTCATTGGCAATGCCCTCTATTGGCTGGACGAATTCCATATCGATGGTCTCCGGGTGGATGCGGTCGCGTCCATGCTGTACCTCGACTATTCGCGGGAACCCGGAGAATGGGTTCCGAATTGTTTCGGCGGGCGGGAAAACCTCGACGCGATCGCCTTTCTCAAGCGGTGCAATGAAGTTTGCTACGAACGCTTTCCCGGCATCGTCACCATGGCAGAGGAATCCACCTCCTGGCCGGGGGTTTCCCGGCCGACTTTTGCCGGGGGTTTGGGATTTGGGATGAAATGGAACATGGGCTGGATGAACGACAGTCTGCGTTACATCAGCAAGGAACCGATTTATCGCCGCTTCCATCAAGGCGAGATCACCTTCTCGATGTTGTATGCCTTTCACGAGCACTTCATCCTCGTGCTCAGTCACGACGAAGTCGTCCACGGCAAGAGTTCGTTTCTCAATAAGATGCCCGGAGATCAGTGGCAGAAATTTGCCAACGCCCGCATGTTTCTGGCTTGGATGTGGGCCCATCCCGGAAAAAAACTCATCTTCCAGGGGATTGAATTTGGCCAATGGGCCGAATGGAATCATGCCAAAAGTCTAGACTGGGACCTGGCCCGACGGCCTCTTCACGACGGCCTCCGCCGCCTCATCCAGCATCTCAATGCCCTCTATACCAGTGAGACGGCACTCTTCGAACTGGACGATTCCAGTGACGGGTTCGAGTGGGTTGATTTCAATGACAGTGACAACTGTGTCTGGTCGTTCCTGCGCAAGAGTCGCGATGGACAGACGATTCTGTTCGTCATCAACGCCACCCCGGTCGTGCGCGGAGGCTACCGGGTGGGTGTTCCTGCGGGTGGTTGGTATGAAGAGATTCTCAATACCGATGCGGGAACTTATGGTGGAGGGAATGTGGGGAATTTCGGAGGGCTCATTGCCGACGAACAACCCTGGCAGGGTCGTTCCCATTCGCTGCCCATCGATCTTCCTCCGTTGGCGGTGGTCGCATTCAAACATAAAGTGCCCACTGGGGACGGAAATCCATGTCGCAAGGCGCAAGGCGCAAGGCGTTGACAGCAAGCAAAGCTCTGCTAAAAGTCAGGGTTCATTTCATATTTCGTTATGCCCAAAAAAGCTCCTAAATCCGTTAAGAACGCCAAGTCACCGAAATCCTCAGCTAAGGCGAAATCCCCAGCCAAAGGGAAATACGTTTACACCTGGGGCGCTGGCAAGGCCGATGGCGACGGAAAAATGAAGCCGCTTCTCGGCGGCAAGGGAGCGAATCTCGCGGAAATGACCCGCATCGGGCTTCCGGTTCCCCCAGGGTTCACCATTACGACCGAAGTCTGCACTTATTTCTACGACCACAAGCGCACTTATCCGCCGACCCTTCAGGGCCAGATCGAAGCCGGGGTGCGGAAGATGGAAAAAATCATGGGGTATAAGTTCGGGGATTCGAAGAAATTCCCTCTCCTCGTGGCCGTTCGCTCCGGAGCCCGGGATTCGATGCCCGGCATGATGGATACGATTCTCAACCTGGGCTTGAACGATGAAACGGTCGAATCCCTTTCCGTCGCGACGAAAAATGAGCGTTTTGCCTGGGATTGCTACCGACGTTTTGTCCAGATGTATGGCGATGTCGTTTTGGGCGTGCAGAAGAACCCGGACGAAGACCACGAGCCCTTCGAGGTCGTGATCGAAGAATTTAAGCACGAGCGGTACCAGCGGGATCTCGTCGACAGCGAGTTGACGGCCGCCGACCAGAAGGAATTGGTCACCCGCTTCAAGGCGCTGGTGAAAAAACGCACCGGCAAGAGTTTCCCCAGCGATCCTTGGGAGCAATTGAAAGGTGCCGCGGGAGCGGTGTTCGGATCGTGGATGAATGATCGCGCGATTGTCTATCGCCGCAAATATGGCATTCCTGCCGCCTGGGGCACGGCGGTCAATGTGCAGGCCATGGTCTATGGCAACACCGGCGAATCGTCCGGCAGTGGCGTTGCCTTCACCCGAAATCCGGCCAATGGCGTCAACGAATTCTACGGCGAGTTTCTCATCAACGCCCAGGGCGAAGACGTGGTGGCCGGGGTGCGGACTCCAGAGCCTGTGATCAAGCTAAAAAAACAAATGCCTAAATCCTATGCGGAACTGATGAAGGTTCGCTCGATTTTGGAGAAACATTTCAAAGACGTGCAGGACGTCGAGTTCACCATTCAGGAGGGGAAGCTCTTCATGCTCCAGACCCGCAATGGCAAACGCACCGCAGCGGCCGCGTTGAAGTTCTCGGTTGATATGGTCAACGAGAAGCTCATTGACTGGAAGACAGCGGTTATGCGGAATCCTGCCGACCAGCTTGATCAACTCCTTGCCCCGATTTTTGATCCAGCCGAAGCGAAAAAGGCGACGGTTTTGGCTCATGGACTGCCGGCCGGTCCCGGAGCAGCCAGTGGTCGGATTTCCCTCAACGCCGATCGTGCTGCAGCGGCAGCCGAGCGCGGAGAGAAGGTCCTTCTCGTTCGCAACGAAACGTCTCCCGAAGATCTTCGCGGCATGATCGCAGCGGATGGCATCCTCACGGCCAAGGGGGGAGTTTCTTCTCACGCCGCCTTGGTGGCCCGCCAAATGGGCAAGGTTTGTATCTGCGGGGCCAGCGCCTTACAGATCGACTACGACAAAAGGACCGTCAAAGTGGCTGGCCAGACGTTCAAAGAAGGAGACTTCCTCTCCATCGATGGAACCTCCGGAGCGGTTTACGCCGGTCAGCTTGCCCCCGCGCCATCCGAGATCATTAACGGGTTGATTCATGGCAACAAAGCGGCCCGTAAAACCGAGAAGTCGCGCAATTTTATCCAGTTGATGGACTGGTGTGCGAAGCTGACCCGGATGGAAGTTCGCGCCAATGCAGACACTCCGGAACAAACCGAAGCCGCGCTCGCCTTTGGAGCCACCGGCATTGGCCTCACCCGCACCGAGCACATGTTCTTCGAGGGCGACCGCATCGACGCCATGCGCGAGATGATTCTGGCCGACAATTTGGACGATCGCAAAAAGGCGCTCGCCAAGCTCCTGCCTTATCAGCGGGAAGACTTCACTGGCATCTTTCGGACTTTGAAAGGGTTCCCTGCGACGATCCGTTTCCTCGATCCTCCCTTGCATGAATTCCTGCCCCACACCAAGGAACAGCAACTGGACCTAGCGAAGAAACTTGGGATCAAAGTCGAGTTCATCCAGCAGCGGGTGGCGCAATTGCACGAATTCAATCCCATGCTGGGACATCGCGGTTGCCGACTCGGCATCGCCTATCCTGAGATCACGGAAATGCAGGCCCGGGCCGTCTTTGAAGCCGCTGCCGACGTGGCCAAAAAGAAGGTCAAGGTCAAACCCGAGATCATGATCCCGTTGGTTGGATTTAAGAAGGAACTCGACCTTCAGGTTGAAATCGTTCACCGCGTGGCCAAAGAAGTCATGTCAGAAAAGAAAATCAACTTCCCGTATTTGGTCGGCACGATGATTGAAGTGCCCCGGGGCGCTTTGACCGCAGACGAGATCGCAGAAACGGCGCAATTCTTCAGCTTCGGCACCAACGATTTGACCCAAACCGCTTTGGGCATTAGTCGCGACGACATGGGAAACTTCCTCCTGCCTTATACCGAGAACGAAATCTTCGCGAAAAATCCTTTTGCGACCTTGGATCAATCCGGGGTGGGACAATTGATGGAGATCGCCGTGGCCAAGGGCCGTGCGACCCGCAAGGACATCAAGCTGGGCATTTGCGGCGAACATGGTGGCGACCCCGCCAGCGTGAAGTTTTGTCACAAGCTCGGCTTGGCCTATGTGAGTTGCTCACCCTACCGGGTGCCTGTCGCCCGTCTCGCCGCCGCTCAAGCGGTGCTGGAAGAGCAGTAAGCTTTTATCTCAGATTTGAGATGCCGATGCCGCTCGTTAAAAAACGAGCGGCATTGTGCGTACCGGGTCGTTCAACCTAAAAACAACAAGAGTTGATAGTAGGGGATCAGCGGCCTACCCCGTTCATCGAGTTTTCAGCCTCGTTCGTCGAGAATGGCGCGCAATTGTCAAAATGGGTCTTAAGCCTTAGGGCATGAAATTACTTCCCGCGGTGCGTCGTTCTCTTTTCGCCCTAACGTTCCTTCTCTTGCCAGCGGCCTCGGCGTGGTCGGCCGCGACCATGAAGGTCACCAATGACTGGGGATCAGGATTTCAAGCCCAGGTCGAGGTTGTCAACGATACCGGTCGTCCCCTTAAGGACTGGCGACTGGAATTCACCATGACTCCCAAGATCACCAGCATCTGGAATGCTGTGGAGGTCAGCCACGTTGGGAGCAAACATACCATCCGGGGAGCGGCGTGGAACCAGACTCTCGCCCCCGGTGCCAAGACCAGTTTTGGTTTTGTGGGCCAGCCGGGGAATCTCAAGAAGATTCCGACCGACTTTGTTCTTAAGGATGCCGGCGAGGGATCCCCTGGCCCGGCTCCTACGCCAAGCTCTACCGCTACGCCCACACCGAGTCCTTCGCCCAGCCCCACCCCGACGGCCACCCCAACACCAACACCAACACCAACACCAACACCAACACCAACACCAACACCAACACCAACACCAACACCGACTCCATCCGCCACCCCGGCGGCTGCCGCGCCCGGCAAACCCACCTTGGCCATCTATAAAAACTGGGGTGCCAAAGACGGCTACGATTTGGAATGGAATAAATGGGGTGGTGTCGATGCCACTTCTTGGCGTGTGTTGGAAGATGGGCAGGAAATTCATCGGGAAAACATCGCGTCTGCCAACGGTGGAAAACAAACCGCCCGCTTCCATGTTGGCAATCGCGACTACACCGTTTTGAGTTATCGCGTGGGCCTTATCAATGCAGCCGGAGAGACCTTTAGTGACACCCAAACCTTCGTGTCCGGAGGAGCCAGTGGGCTGAAAATTGCTGCCCTCGATGAGGTTTCCCAAGCTCGTCAAGTGACGATCGAACTTCAAAAGGACACCGACCTCGAAGTCACCCGCCCTGGGGGCACGGGGACACTGAACCTGGCTCTTTCCACCAATAATGGGACTGTCTTTACCTCCGAGGATCTCGGGAATGGAAAAATTCGCTTGCGCGGGATCAAGGCCGGGCGTTCCTCCCTGAAGATTAATGACTCCGCCAGTGGCGAAGTGCGTTTCCTCGGGGTGCGGGTGAAAAATGCCGATGGCAGCCTGCCTGGGCTTCCCGATTACATGCCTCTGGGATCGGTGAGCGAAGACTCCCCGGCGGATCTCGGATTTTGGCGAGAGTTTTCCGACGGCGCAAAGAATCGCCGTATGGATGCTCGCTATATTTACATCAATGGGGGACCAAAAAACCAAAACGTGGGCTGGCGCACTTGGACGGACAAGGACGGCTTCCGGGTGACCTCGTTTGTGCGGGAAAGCCTCAAGCTCGGGATGATTCCGTTCCTTGTGTACTACAACATCCCCGACGGCGGTGAGAGCTACACCACCAACATGGAACACATCCAAAGTGCCAATTATATGTTCGGCTATTTCACGGATCTGAAGTTCGCCTTGGAGTTGGCCAAAGCCGAGGCCGGCGACGAGATGGTGGGCTTGGTCCTCGAGCCGGACTTCCTCGGTTATCTCGCCCAAAACCGGAGGGACCCCGCCACCCTCTCGGCTGAGACCAGTTCGGTTTATGAGTCTGGAGTTCTCGATCGTGCCACCGACCCCGCCTTTCCCAATACCGTTCGCGGTCTCGTGGAGGCGATCAACTACACCATAAATAAATATTTGCCGAATGCTTATTTCGGTTGGCAGTTTAATCTTTGGGCCACCCCGGCCGGGGGCTGGACCACGCCAAGCGGCGTGAAGGGCCTTATGCGCATCACCGATGATCGCGGCGTCGCCCAGGGACGGGCCGACATCGCCCGGGAAGCCGCCGCCATCACCGAGTATTATGTCAAAGCGGGCGTGCTCACCCATGGGGCCGACTTTGTCTCGGTTGACAAATATGGTCTCGATGCCGGCTCTGAAGGCAAGTCGGCCAACCCCGAATCCTCCACTTGGTTTTGGAATGCCGTCCATTGGGCGAACTACCTCGAGTTCTGCCGGGCCATGAACATGAACACTGGTTTGCCCGTTGTGCTCTGGCAACTTCCGGTTGGCCACATCAACTCAAGCTTGGAGTCCAATCCTTACAATGGGTCCGCCTTCACCGACTTGGTTAATACCTCCCAACACTACGAGGACAGTGCGCCGGTCTTCTTCTTCGGGGACAACTTTCAAGTCGGCGGGGTCCGGCTGGACTATTTCTCGCGCTTTGATACCGCCACCCGGGTGTCCCTGGGAGACGGAGCGGTCAAGTGGGGGAGCCACATCGCCGCGGCTCGAGATGCCGGAGTACGTCTCCTTCTTTTTGGAGCCGGGGTGGGTGACTCCACCGACGGCGTGGGGAGTCCGCCTACCGATGACTTTTGGTGGATCACCAAAGCCCAGCGATATTATGAAAATCCGGTTCCGCTCGCAGGAGGAGTGCCCAATCCCACGCCCTCACCTAGCGCAACTCCAACCGCGACTCCAACCGCGACTCCAGCGGCGACTCCAGCGGCGACTCCAGCGGCGACTCCAACACCGGGCCCGACGGCGACCCCGGTGCCCACGCCGACTCAGGGGCCTAATGTGACCGCGCAAGCGGGCGACGTCCGGGTTGTCTTCACCGTCACCCAAGACTGGATCAGTGGATTCCAGGGGGAGTTTAAACTCACGAACACCGGTTCGCAGACCTTGGCGAGCTGGTGGCTGGAGTTTGATTTCGAACCGCGGATCTCCAGCGCCTGGGACGCGACCGTCCAGGCCCAGGGTCCTGAGCACTACAAGGCCACGCCAATGGTCTGGAACGGGAGCCTCGCTCCTGGGGCGACCGTTTCCTTCGGCTTCCTCGGCAGTCCGGGCAATGTGAAAAATCCGCCTCGGAACATTCGCGTCAATGGCAGCGGCGGAACACCAAGCCCAAGCCCGACGGCGTCACCGGCTCCCTCGGCGACGCCCAGCCCAACCGCGACTCCAACCGCGACTCCCACGCCGTCGCCAAGTCCGTCGGCCACGCCGGTGATTCCACCCGACTCCACGCCGACGGTTCCGCCTACCGGGAGTGGGCCATCTCTCAGCGGTCCGAAGATTGTCGGCTACTTTCCTGAATGGGGCATCTACCAGAAAAACTATCACGTCAGCGATATCCCGGCGTCCCAACTGAATGTCATCAACTACGCCTTCGCCAAACCAACGGCTTCCGGAGAGGTTTTGCTTTTTGATGAATACGCGGCCACCCAGCGCACCTATCCCGGGGACACTTGGGATCAGCCGCTGGCAGGTAACTTCAATCAACTGATCAAACTCAAGCAGAGCCATCCGCATCTGATCACCATGATTTCGATTGGAGGCTGGACGCTTTCCGGAGAATTTTCGGACCTTGCGCTCACACCCAGTTCGCGGGATAAATTTGCCCGTTCGGCCATCGTATTTATTAGGAAATACGGTTTCGACGGGGTGGATGTTGATTGGGAATACCCCGTTGGAGGAGGCCTTTCCTCCAACAAAAATCGTCCGCAGGACAAACACAACTACACCCTGCTCCTGCAGGAACTCCGCAACCAACTCGATACCGCCGGACGCAATGATGGAAAAACCTATTATCTCTCCATCGCGTCCCCAGCTGGACCTGACAAAATGGCCAACTATGAAATGGCGAATGTTGCTGCCATCTGCGATTGGATTAATGTCATGACTTATGATCTTCATGGCGATTGGGAATCGGTGACCGGACACCATGCTTCTCTCAACGGCAGGGACCGGGGGGATGTTCTTTCAGTGGAATCGGCGGTCAACGCCTATCTGGCGGTGGGAGTTCCTCCGGCCAAATTGGTGGTGGGCGTTCCGTTCTACGGCCGGGGCTGGCAAGGCGTCGATCCGACCGACCATGGTCTCTATCAGACCGCGACCGGAGGAGCCCCCGGCACCTATCCGCCGGACATGGAGTGGGCCTATCGCGATATTCAGGATCGGCTGGCCTCCCGGCCCGGGGTCTATCAGCGGTTCTGGGATGACGTTGCCCAAGCTCCCTGGATCTATGCGCCCGGCGAAAATAATGGCACCTTCATCACCTACGAAGACACTAGAAGTCTACGCCTCAAGACCCAATTGGTCCGGGATCGGGCCTTGGGCGGAATTATGTTTTGGGAGTTGAGCAACGACAGCAAGAATCCCGCCGACTCTCTGCTTAAGACGATTTCCGATGATCTGAAATGAAAAACTAATGCGCATAGAGACGGTCGTGGAAAAGGCGAAGGAAACTGCTGTTTTCCGGCGACGATCTAAGTTTCTCGTTTTTGGATCAGAGGAGCTTCAGGAGAAGGTGCTCACGAAGCCTGAATTTTTCGTCCTACAGTCGAGGACGCGGACGATTGGGCGCATAGGTCCTCAATGCTACCGGTAAGCGTATCGGCGACCATCTCAATGCCCGGATCAGACCCGAGGATGCCTTCCAAGGACACGTGGTCAAATCCATCGGCAGCAGTTCAATGTCGCTCGACGACACCGAGGAAAACCAAGAGCAATACCCTCAACCTGCCAGCCAGAAAGCCGGTTGTGGATTTCCAGTCATGGCCATCATGGGCGTGCTCAATCATGCTCACGGCGGATGGGGGGATTTTTACCCCGTTTTTCGGAGTGCCGAGGGATCATCCCGACACCCGCCGGGCCGATTTCGGTTTCCTGGCAGAAAATTCCGAGCGGGCTGAAGGTGGAAGCAGAGGGCCTGGAACGCTGTCAGCCCATCTTGATCCCCTATCCGGGCGTTGGAGCATTGGTCGCGTCGTCTAACGGGCGGGAAGTACGGCAGAAACGAGAGCGACTTGGCTGCACTCTGTTTTTTGTCTCTGCGCCGATGAGGGAAATATTGCATCTCGGGTCGTGAGGCCTCATTTGTTGAACCCATGCCCTCATTTGACGTTGTTTCCGAAGTGGACCGAATGGAAGTGAAGAACGCGGTGGATGCGTCCATCCGCGAATTGTCGACTCGATTTGATTTTAAAGGATCCAAAACCGAAATCTCCATCGATCCCAAAACCGGCTCCGTCATCCTCACGGTGGATGACAGTGCCCGTCTGAAAGCCCTCCGAGAAATTGTCACCGGCAAACTGGCCAAGCGCGGGATCGATTTGCGCAATGTGGAGCACAAAGATCCGGACATTTCCTCACTGGGACATTCCCGGCAGGAACTGGCCATCGTTCAGGGTTTGGAGGGGGATAAGGCCAAGGAAATCAGCAAGGCCGTCAAAGCGCTGGGGAAAAAAGTTCAATCGACGCTTCAAGACCGTCAGGTCCGGGTGACTGGAACCAAGCGCGACGACCTCCAAGCGGTTATGGCCTCCTTGCGGGCGGGCGATTTTGGCGTCGGGCTGAACTTTGTAAATTTCCGGGATTAGGGATTCTTGCAGGGGGACCCTGGCAGTGCTGGGCGCTCCACGGGAGCGCTGCCTGAATGACAGCCCGAAGGGCGCAATGTGTGGAAGCGAGCAAGTCAAATTTCCCTTATCACCCTCCTCCCCAATAACTTGATCGCGTGCTTTCGATCATATTCGCAGAGCTCATCGAGCAAGCGACTTCGACCTTCCTGTCCACGGCCGGAAGAGCGTTCTGGCATCTTTAAAATCACTTCCCGGCGGCTCTGATCGCTCGTTTTATATGATATTTTCCCCAGGTGTCATTAGTTGCAAGGCAACGTATCAATCTTGCCCTCACTCCGACCCTCTCCCCGGGGTCATTTTATTTGAGTTAATTTGCACGGACAAATCTGTCCCTCGGAATTCTTGCATCGGTTTCCGACTCCGGCATAATGGGAAGCTCGCGAGAGGCCGCCACGAGGCGTCGCAAAAATTCCCTTTCGGGCAGTTAGCTCAGCGGTAGAGCGGCTCGCTTACACCGAGTTGGTCGGGGGTTCGATCCCCTCACTGCCCACTTTTTTCCTTTAAGCTGTCATGACGATGCTCTTTTCGAGTTCTGCGGCGAAATCCTCGGCCTCCTCTTCTTCCACCAAGTGGACGTCTTCAGCCGAACTCAAAATCTTTTTGGCTTTCTCGTATTTACCTGCATGAATTTCAAGAGCGGGTTTTCCGAGAAGGTAGTGCAATTTTGGCCGGTCCGGGCTCTGAATGAGATGGACGCTGCGCCCGAACCAAGTATGGGCTTTGCGTTCGATCGATTCTGATTCCAACAGATCGAAAGAAATTGTCTCATAAACATTCCAGACTCCGTTCTTCCATGCGTGCTTGAAGACATGACTCGCCAAGGGCGCGACAATTTCATGTTCACAGATCCGAGGAGCAACGATCTGATTTTCGAACGCACCTCGGTAAACCTCGCGGAAGACCTGGGGTTCATCCCTGCGGACCTTTTCATTCTGGTAGTGCCGTCCGACATAGCGTTCGTAAAGCCTTCGAATCTCCGCTCCTGGATCCTCGGTCAAGCCGCCGCGGGCGGGTCCCCAAATTAAGGACCCATCATCCTGGGGCACGACCTGACGGGCGAGAGCGAGCACACTTTCCGGATGGCCATCGAGCGGGAGTCCGTTGCCGATCTGTTCGGCCAACGAATCAAAACGCCTTTCCACATGGGCGACAAGCAGTCGGAATCCCTTGTCGTCGATGTCCCCGAAAAAATGCTTGAGACGCGCGTAGCGGTCATTGCCTTGGAAGGCCAGAAACCGATCTTCCGGGGACCAGAGTGCGACACCGATATTGGCAAACTCCCCGGCTTCTGGGTCCTGCCGATAGCGGAGGAAGCAATAACTGTAGGGATTGGTTTTCATGGATGGAGACTCATTCGAAGGTAGTCGAAAAAATCGGAGTTGTTCTTTTGGAGTTTCTCAAAGTAGCGGCCAATGCGGTCTAAATCCAGCTTGGCTTCAGGAAATGATTTTGCCGCAACCGCGAGAAGCTCTTGAATGTAAATATTCGGTAAACCCCGTTGGAAAAAAGTTCGGGGCGGCGTGATTTTTAGCGGGACACGATGAATTTCGCTCGTTATGGTGGGGAGCGAATGCAGGAGACGCAACCATCAAGGGCAAATTTGAGGCCCACAGAGGAACCGGAGGCGGGCGATTTTTCGTCGGCGCACGTTCAGAGATTGCTCTGCGAAAACGCGAGGTTGCGGGAGGAACTGGCGACCTTGCGTGGGCAAGGGATCAAGGATCGCCAAATGGCGCATTTTTATCAAACGATGCACGGGAAAGCGGTGGAGCGGTTGGTGGAAAAGAACCAGCAAATCGAGGCACTCAAAAGCAAGGTGGTCGAGTTGAATCACCGGCTTTTCGGTCGTAAAAGTGAACGCGGAGGTCCGAAGATCGAGAGCTTTTCCAAGGGGAAGCGGGGCCAGCAGCCGGGTGCGGCAGGTCACGGGCGCAAGGTGCGCGAAAACCTTCCGGTGGTGGAGATCCTCATCGAACCACCCTCCGAGCAAATTATTTGTGCGCATTGCAACAAGCCATGGGAGGTATTCGGGGAGCCGGAAGTCGGCGAGCGGGTCGAGTGGGAAGTGCGAGTGGTTCGTCACCGCACGAAGCGCAATAAATATCGTCGGCCCGGGGGATGCGAATGTGAGGACGGGCGAGGGCAGGTTGTTTGTGCGCCGCCTCCCGTGTCGCTGATCCCCAAGGGGCTGCTGGGGGTGAGTTTTATTGTGCAGGCCCTGCTTCTGAAGTTCCTCTACGCGATGCCCCTGCATCGGATCTTGGCGATGGTTCGCAGCGAAGGCATGCCGCTGAGCGCGGGCACCCTCTGCGGGGTTTTTCAGAAGGTCAACCCGCTCTTGCTGCCGCTCTACGAGGCTATTTTCGCGCGTTCGCGCCAGGAGGATCTCGCTCTGATGGATGAGACCCGCTGGGCCGTCTTTATTGAGGAGGAAGGAAAAAAGAGTCACCGTTGGTGGCTTTGGGTGGTGGTCACCGGGGTGACGCGACTCTACATCCTTTCGCCCTCACGCTCGGGCGCGGTGCCTAAGGATTACTTCGGTTACGACGAGGAAAGCGGCAAGATCGCTTTCCACAAGCAAGCGATGGTGGACCGCTACAGCGCCTATGCATTTTTGAAAGATCTGCTCTCCCTGGCCTACTGCTGGGCGCATGTGCGGCGCGACTTCCTGGAAGCGCGCAGCGAGGAAAAGGATCGCCTGTGGGCCGACGCGTGGGAGGAGCGCATTGGTGCTCTTTACGCGCTCAATGAGGCCCGCTTGCTTCTCGGGCGCGAAGAAGGCGCGAGGCAACTTCCTGCCCCGTTCGTGCAACTCGACCCGGAGCGCATGAAGAGCGGTGCTTATCAGAAAGCCGACAAACGCGTGGTCCAAGAGGTGGAAAAAATGGCTGGCCTCCGGCGCAGCGAACTCAAAGACAAGAGCCTGCGCCGGCGGCGGCGTAAGATCCTCCAAAGCATGGAAGCCCACTGGAAAGGACTCACGCTTTTTGTTGGGCAGCCGCAAATCCCCATGGACAATAACGGAGCCGAACGCGTCGTGCGTCCAGCCGCCATCGCACGCAAAAACTTCTATGGCAGCGGCTCGAAGTGGAGTGGAGAGTTGCTCGTCAGGATGATGACCCTGCTGCAAACCCTTCTTCTGCACCAGGTCGACCCTCGCGCTTATCTCATCGCCTACTTCGAGGCTTGCGCCAACAATGAGGGGGCTGCACCAGAAGATCTGACCCCCTGGCTGCCATGGAATTTTTCCATCTCAAAAACCTCGGCCCCAGAAACCGGCCATGTCCCAAGCGATGTTCCTGGCCCCTCTCCATGAGCCAACCGATCACACCCTCGCATCGCCGGTTTAGCGGGCGCGACTTCACGGAGCAAGAACTGGAAAGTATCCGCGACTGGATCTCGGAGAAAACGCTCTGCCGCGAACAGCTCGCGCGGCGGGTCTGCCAGGAGTTCGGCTGGATCAATCCTGCGGGAAAACTCAAAACCATGAGTTGCAAAGTCGCGCTGCTGCGCATGCACCGCGCCGAGCTCATCACCCTGCCAGAGCCGAAGCGACCAGCCCCCCAACGCCGCAAGAAAACCGACGCTGGGATGCTCCTGCCCCTGCCGCAAAGCCTCATCACCCTGAGTGCAGAGCAACTCCGCCATGTCCGCCTCGACGTCGTGCAAACCCGCGCCGACCGTGCCATCTACCACCAACTCCTGCAGGCCCATCATTACTTGGGAGCTGGCTCGATGGCTGGCGCACAACTCCGCTACCTCGCTCGCAGCGGCGGTGAAGTCGTTGGCGCTTTGGGCTTCGGAGCAAGCGCCTGGCTCGTTGCCGGGCGGGATCGTTTCATCGGTTGGTCCGACTCTTCGCGCCGCGCCCACCTGCACCTCGTCGTCAACAATAACCGCTTTTTGATCCCTCCCTGGGTGCAGACCCGCAATCTCGCCTCCCGCCTGCTTTCCCTCCTCTCCCGGCGCATCGGTGCCGACTGGCTCTCACGCTACGGCTACAGCCCCGCCCTTCTGGAAACCTTCGTCGAACAAGATCGCTTCACCGGGGCCTGCTACCGCGCCGCCAACTGGATCGACGTCGGAACAACCAAAGGTCGCGGAAAACTCGAAAAAAAACACCAGACCGTCCTGCCTCTCAAAAGCATCCTGGTCTACCCTCTCCAAAAAAACTTCCGCGCCGTCCTCTCCATCTGAGCCACACGGGGTTTACCGAATGTTTACTCTTGAATTCTTCCATCATATTCAAAACCAATGAGTTCTATGCGTAGGCGTTCGCCGATGGAACCGGTCCTTTTGCTGTTGATCGCGAGCCGGAGGCAGTGCGTGATGAGCGGACGATTGCCAAAAAATGTCCTCCATGGCCGGGCTTCTGTCTCGGAGAGACACAAATGACCAAAGCATTTTTCATGATCCACAACCGCAATCTGGTGTTCCTTCCAAAGCAAATTCGGGTTGTCTGCGGCCCGGTCGGTGTGCTGGATCAAGGCATCGAAGGTCAGAATATCTTCGATCATTTCTTCGGGGAATGCTCGCACCGACATCCCGACGGGCCAGGTCTTCCAATCTGCGCCCAAGGCGACCGTCCCGAAATTCCTTCCCGCACTCTTCCGGATCATCTCCCGATATTCGGGAGCGTGAAAAATGACCCGTTCAAATCCTGCGGGAATATCCACAATGACCGGTTCTGGAGCAAACAGGCCCAGAGCGCGAGCCAGCAACGTGGTGAAGAGCTCAACCCCAGCGGCCGTGGGGCGGTCACCGTATCCCGCGAGGGTTTTTACAAAAATCGTCTCAACGCTGCCATCGGCTGTGATTCCCCGCAAAACGACTGGACGATTGATGCCCCGATCTGCCGGTTTCAGATACTCGGTAGCCTGGAAGATTCTGACCATTGGCGTGGGAGTTAGCCGACGGTGACCTGGCCGTTCATCAGCATGGGGAGAAGCCAGTCGCGGAGGGTTGTGAGTTCTTGGTTCTGCTGTTCGAGCGTGTCTTGCTGGGCAAGCATCGGCTTGAGGATTTTTGAGAACTCCGCTCTGACGTTTGGTTCGGGGAGCTGGGTTTGAATGGCTTTGAGTGTTCCTCCGGAAACCTCTTTGAAGGTGGAGCCAGAGGCATTCTGTTCGATGACCTTCATCTGATGGTTCAAAGTGTAGTAAATGAACTCAGTGGAATAGCCTTTCGAGGGGACGAATGACTTGAAGCCCTGATTGGTGGTGACCGGATTGCGGGCGATGGCAGTGTAGCCGATGGGAGCACGGGAGCTCATTAACACACTGCCAACCGGCAGGAGAGTCAACGAAGCGCTTTTGATCCCAGCTTCCGTCACATCGGTTTCGCCTCGTGAGATGAACTTATTTTGCGCGTTCCGAGACATGTCCTTCGGGGTGATCCACGGTGTGCCGTGTGAGGTGAAGTGGTCTTCCTGTTTGGTGCTTGGTGTGCTGCCGCCGATGATTTCGCCGAGACAATTGAGGCTCTCCGCATTCCACTCCGCCGGAATCTCGCGTTTGAGGGTTTCGTTGTAGATTATCTTGCCGCCGGAGGCGCGGTAGGGTTGGCCTTGGAGTCGGGGTTTGCCTATCGCGGCGGCTTGGGCGGCGCTCATGGGGAAGTCAAACTGCACAAACCAGTAGTCGTAGAGCAGCTTCGCCATCCCCTCCAACTCCGCGTTCAGCCGCTGGTTCAGTTCGATCTTTGCGTCGAGCGCGGAGAGGAAGGAAACACTTTCATACCGCTCCTCAATGAACTGAGGAATTGGAAAATTACGTAGTGCACCCAACCCGAGAAACTTCTGAACGGCCCCGCTGAGCTGGTTTTTGATGATCTTTGCGGCCGTCGGAGACTTCAGGTAGTAATACAGCCATTGGGCGCGTTTTTCATTCAAACATGAAAAAACGCCAACGTTCTTCACGGCATATTCGATTCTTTTGTTTTTCTCTAGATACACTTCGCCGACAGACCCGATCATACTGAACAGTACGTCCCACTGTGAAACGTAGCTGCGTCTTTTTATTTCTTCGTAGTCTTCAAGAGAAATATTGTAACAATCACCAAGATCGAGCGTTCCTCCGACGATGTTTTTTGAAGTAACGAGTGGTTTTCCCTCATCAACAGCCTTCGGTGTGGCGTGGGTTCCATCAAACACACGATCACAATATTGGGAAGCGGGAAGCGTACTACTCATACCGAAGTGATTTGAGGCTTTTTGCGATAGCCTTCTCAAGTTCTCCAGATTCCGCGAAGAGTGACTCGATTGCCGATTCCTTTTCTCTGATTGCTGCATCGAACTGCTTTTCAGAGATCTCCACATGCTCCACCTTCACGTCAAAATACTGCCCCGCGCTGAGGGAGCAGTTCTTGGCAGCGATTTCGTCATAGCTCACCACAACAGAGAAGTCTTCGATGGCTTCCTTGCCGTTGAAGACGCGGATGATCTGCTGCTCATCGTCGTGGGAGAGCAGGGTCTTCTGGTTCTTCCCTTCCTTGACCTTGGTGCCGAGGTTGGAGGCGTCGATGAGGACGACGTCACCCGTATTCGTGGCATCCAGGAAGAGGATGGAGACATTTGTGCCGGTGGTGGCGAAGATGTTGCTGGGCATGGACACCACGCCGGCCAGCATCTTGTTTTTCACGAGGTGTTCGCGAATGCCTTTCTCGATGCCGCTCTGAGCGGTGATGAAGCCGGTGGGCACAACGACGGCCGCGCGACCCTTCGCCGTCAGTGAGTGGATGATGTGCTGAACGAAGAGCAGGTAAATGGCCATCTTGTCCTTCGACAATGGCGTGATTTTGGGAATGCCGGCGAAGAAGCGCTGCTGATTGGTCTTGGTGTCGAGCTGGTCGCGGAAGTCGGAGAAGTCGAGCTTGAAGGGGGGATTGGAGACGATGAAGTCGAACTTCCGCAGGCAGTTGCCTTTCTCCTCCTTGTGGAAGGGCTCTAGGATGGTGTTCCCCTGGATGACGTGGGGGATGGAGTGGACGAGGTTGTTCAGGATGAGGTTCAGCCGCAGCAGGCTCGATGATTTCTGGGAGACGTCCTGCGCGTAGAGCGTGCAGCGGTCCTCGCCAATGGCGTGGGCGAGGTTCATCAACAAGGTGCCAGAGCCTGCGGCGGGGTCATAGCAGGTGACGTTCTTCACTGGTGCGGGGACGAGGCAGGCGGCCATGATCTTGGCCACGGCGTGCGGGGTGTAATACTCGGCATACTTGCCGCCACCGTCCTTGTTGTAATCCTTAATGAGATACTCGAAGAGGGTGGCGTAGAAGTCGAACTTCTCGGCGAAGATGTGCTCGAAACTGAAGGGGATCAGTTTGTTGATGAGGGCCTTGGCGAAGGCATCCCGCTGGGTGGCGACGTACTGGGTGATGGGGTCGAAGAGGACGATCTTCTGCCCGTCGTTCGTCATGACGGAGAAGATGTCCGTGTTCAGCGCAGCGATGTCCAGCAGGGTGGCATCCAGGGTAGCGGCGAAGTTTTTGTCGTTCTGCTTTCCCCAGAGGGTGGAAAGGAAGTGCTTCGGCTGCAGCCGGGCGGTGCCAGCGCCGAGTTGCATGAGGAGCATGTCGTAGTCGTCGGCGAATTTCTTCGCTAGAACTGCCTCCCAGGACTTGGCCTTTGCCAGAGAAGGCTCGATTTGCTTCACCTCATGGGCGAATTTGTCATTGAGAAACTTGTAGAGAAAGACCTGGGTGATGATCTTGAACTCGTTGCCATCGTTGCCCAAGCCGTAGGTGGCGCAGACGGCTTTGATGTCGTCAATGAGGGTGATGGCTTTGGCTTTGAATTCGTGGGATGTCATGCGGCGTCGGGTCCGTGAAACTCAGCTAGATACTCCTTCATCACAAGGGTATTGATGAACTGGGTGTTCTCTGCGGTGAGAGGGAGTTGGTGTTTGTTTTTGAGCTGTTCGATGATGAGGCGAGTCATCTCGGCCTTGGCAAAGGCTTCGTTGGTCAGCATCCGCACGTTCTGGGCGATGCGGGCGTCTGCCTCGGCCTTGAAGGCACTGAGGGCTTCGAAGAGCTTCCGCTCATTGGCGGTGGGCTCGCCTTTTTCCAGCAGGCGCTTGTGCAGGCGGGCGTATTTCTCGTCGTTGGCGTACTTGGCGCGGAGGAGCTGGTTCTTTCGCTCCAGTTCGCGTGCGCGTGCGTGAATGCCTTTGAGGGTCTTGATGTTTTCCACCATCTCGGCCTGAGTGATCTCGGCGAGGTTCTTCTTCTTGAAGAGGCGTTCGAGTTCCTCCTTGAGGGTGACGAAGGCAGGGTCGCCGGGATCAAAGTTGCCAGCCAGACCTTCCCGCGTGCGGCGAAGATTTTCTCGCAGTTCATCGGCGATGACCATCTCGGCCTCGGAAATCTTCCGGAAGGTGAAGAGCACGTTCTCCAGGGCAATGTTCAGGATATTGAGGTTATCATCCGCCGTCTCCAAGGCCTCGCGCTGATTGAGCAGCATGAGGTGATTGGAGGCCTCGGTGGAGAGTTGGCCGAGCTTGCGAAAGTCGAGCTTCTCCAGCAACTCATACTGGCCGGAGAGGCGGATGAGGTTGTAGAGCGCCTTGGCATCGTTGAGCGCATTGATGACCTTCCGCATCTCTGCGCGGTCGGTGATCTGGGTGATCTGCTGGGAGAAGACCTCGGCGTTGGCGGTGTCGAAGTGGAAAAGAGCGTTCTTGATGGACTCGATCTCTGCGGTGATCTCGGCCTCGGTCTTGAAGAGGTCGGAGTAGCTCTGCAATTCGTCGCCTAACTCGCTCTGGAGTTCGTCGAAGTAGTCCTTGTTGGTTTTGGCAAACTCGGACTCGATATTGACGAAGTCCACGACGGTGCCGTAGCGATAAGACTTGTAGGGGCGGTTCACCCGCGTGAGCGCCTGGAGGAGGTTATGTGCCTTGATGATGCGGCCCAGGTAGAGCTTCTTCAGGCGGGCGGCATCAAATCCCGTGAGCAACATGTTGAAAACAAAGAGGATGTCGATCTGGCCATCTTTGAAGGCTTCTACGAGGTCCTTGCGTTCGCTCTTGGTGCCGGCGTCATGCAGGATGAGGGCATGAGTGGTGACCGTGCGTTTGGGGACAACATACAGACCCGGCACCTCGGCCGCCAAGTCGGTCAATTCGGGTTCGGATTGGGGCGCCGGTCTTGCGGTGGAGAATTTTTTCTCGAAGAGCCTCGCCATTTCCCGCGCCTGCTCGGAGGAATCACAGATGACCATGGCTCCGGTGGTCAAGTCCCCGCTCATGACGCGGGCGTTCTCGAAGTCCTCAATGATGTAGTCGAGCATGGGCTCGACGAACTTTTCATGCGAGTAGAGGATGGTGCGATTCTTGGTGTCCTTGAGTACCTGAATTTGCTCCAGTGCCTCCTTGAGTTGGAGCTTGTATTGGGTCTCGATCTCCTCCCGCAGCAACCGCAGGGTGTAGCCATCGACGATGGAGCGATTGTAGTAATACTTGTGGATGTAGTCGCCGAAGATGGTCTTGGAGTTGTAGGTCTGCCGCGCGGTCACCTGCCCATCTTCGCCTCTCTGCCCTGCGAGGGAGGCATTGAGCAGCGGCGTGCCGGTCAGGCCGATCTTGATCGCGTCATGGTCGGACTCGTTGAGATTGGCGAGGAAGCTGCCCTGGGGATTGTAGCTGCGGTGGACTTCGTCCAAGAAGTACACGCGCTGGAGGCCGAGGGCGTAATCCGTGCTGCGGACGACATCGGGATCATTCTCGAAGCGCTGGATGTTAACGACGGTGATCTCGGGTTTCCCTGCGTCGTTGTGGACAGCGAGGTTCGACTTGATGTCATGGGCGAACTCCTCGCGAGAGCTGACCTGATGAACGTGGAGTCCACGGCTGCGGAACTCCCGGGAAGCCTGGTCCATGAGATCAATGCGATCCACGATGAAGTAGAACTTGGGTACGACGCCCTTCTTTTGAAAATAGGCCGTGAGGTAGTGGACGCAGTAGAAAGCGAGGGCCGTCTTGCCGCTGCCCTGGGTGTGCCAAATGATGCCCTTGCGGATGCCGGCCTCGATTTTGCTCTCGATGGCCTTGGTGGCGAACATCTGCGGGTAGCGCATGATGTGCTTTTCCAGCCGCTTCTCAGTGTGAACATAGGCCAGGCCAAAGCGAAGCAGGAAGGCGAGACGATCCCGTGAGAAAAGGGAGGTGCTGAGGCGGTTGGTCGGCGAGTCGGGGTTTTTATTCGTCGCGAACTCGGGCGAGTGCTTGATGCTGATCAGGTTCGTGTCGGCGAGGATGAGGTCTTCGGTGTGCGGGTTTTCCGGCTGGAGCAGGGCGTCGAGGTTCAGGACTTCCTCTTCCCGGAAGTAGTTGAATACGGGCTTCTCGTAAGAGGTGGAGGCATAGAAGGCCCCTTCGAGCGGCTCGGGGGAACCATCGTCGTATTCCATGTTATTCGAGAACACCATGAACTGCGTGATATTGATGAAGCGCTTGAACTTGGGATTGCGAAAGCGGGTGACGATGCGGTTGCGTTCCGCGAGGATGCCGTCCCGGTTGTTCGGCTTCTTCACTTCGATGAACACCAGAGGCAGGCCATTGATGAGAAGTGTAATGTCCGGGCGGAACTCCTCGTCGTCCTTCTTGCAGGCGAACTCGGTGACGACATGGAAGGAGTTTCTGCTGAAGTCCTCAAAGTCGATGATCTTCAGGCCCGAGGTCTTGGTGATGCGCTCGTAGAAGGCTTTTCCGAGGTCTTCGTTATCGAGGAGGAGATTTAGCTCTCCGAGTGCGACCTCGATTTCGGCCCCGGTGGCATCCGGATTGATGGCGGAGAGACTATCGCGAAAGAGGTGGGGAACGATATTACTGGATTCGTCGTAAACGAGACCCTTCAAGGACAGGTAGGTAAATCCCAACCGCACGAGATGCAGGATGGCGGGAATCTTGACCCTGGAGTCCTCGTTGAATTTCATCGGATGGGGGGGGCAGACCGCGCGAGCTTTTTTTCAACCAAGCCTTCCACCTTGTCGGCCACTTCCTCTGCGGTGACGGCGGCCATGCAGCGGAAATCGATCGGGCAGTCCCGAAGGAAACAGGGACTGCATTCCACTTGATGGCGGATGGCGATGCTGTGGGGCGAACGCGGTCCGGTCAGGCGGGGTTCGGTGGAACCAAAGATGGAGACCAAAGGTACCCCAAGGAAATCGGCCAGATGCATGGTGCCGGTGTCATTGGTGACCAAGACCTTGAGGGTTTGGAGTTTGGCGATCAATTCCTTGAGAGAAGTCTTTCCGGTGAGATCGACGCCTCGGGCCGGGTCAAAGTCCTGGAGGATTTCCTTGGCCAGTGGGGTGTCAGCCGCGGTGCCGAGAACAACCCAAGAACAGGAGATGCGGGCGGAAACAATCTTCATCAAAGCGCGGAATTTTTCCACCGGCCAGCGTTTGGCCGCACCGTATTCGGCCCCCGGGCACAGGCCGATGACGCATTGGGTCTCGGGCGTATGCCGGAGTGGGAGGGGCGGGGGTTCGATGGCGCCACAGCCCTCGGCCAGACGCCAATAGCGGTCGGCATGATGTTCGGGACGGGGTGGCTTCTTGGATTTTTTCCGTTCGCGGACGGTTTGGTTGAGGAGCTTTTCCCGGAAGTGCCCGTGGAATCCGACCCGACGGGGAATGCCGGCCAGCCAAACCTCAAGGGCGCTGCGAAGGGAGTTCGGCATCAAGACGGCCACTTCGAAGCGTCCGCGCAATTTTTTAGCCACGGCGAAAACGGATTCGTCCGCGGTGAATGGAATGACGGCGTCGACCTCGGGAACTGATGCCCAGAGGGCAACCAGCTTGGCCGGGGCAAGAATGGTGAGGTGGGAATCGGGGCGACCGGTTTTGAAGGCCCGGACGGCGCGGATGCTCATGACCGCGTCGCCGAGCCAATTGGGCGAGCGAACCACGATGCGAAAGGGTCGGAGGGATTGAGGGTCGAGACCAGCGGGTAGCCAGGTACCGCGTTTTTGGGTTGCGGTGAGGAAATTGGGGTGAGGGATTTTCCAACGATTGTGGACCCAAAACCAGTCGGCGGGCGAACGCCGGATTTGGGTTTCCAGGGTGCGATTGAGGGTGGCGGCCAGGGTGTTGGTGGCGGATGTTCCTGTCCCAACGCTCGGATCGGTGGCGGGTGCGAAAGGGATCTCCTCGCCGACGACGAAACGCCAGTGGGCGAATCCTTCGGTATAAATGGCGCAGGGCAGGACGACAGCGCCGGTGCGGGTGGCCAGCGAGGCGGCCAGGGGAGAGGTGGAGGCGAGCGAGTTAAAAAATGGCATCCAGATGCCAGCCTCGCCCGCATGTTGATCGATCAATACGCCGACGAGGCCACCGTCACGAATCAGAGAGACCGCCTTGGCGACGCCGCGTTTGCGATCGAGGGTGATGATGCCCTTGGCCCGGCGGTCGCGATTGATGAGGTCATCGATCCCTTTGTTGCGGAGGGCCTGGTAGATCGTGCTCGATTTGTAGCCGGGGGCCAGGCTGGTGAGTTGGGCGAGCAATTCCCAATTGCCGATGTGGCTGATGATAAAAACAACTCCGCGTTTTTTCTCCAGGGCGTTGAAAATCCCATCCTTGTTTTCAAAAGTCACACATTCTTGCACTTGGGCGTCGCTCAGAGCGGCCATCTTGAACGAGCAAATCGCGTTCGCTCCCAAAGTGGTGAAATGTCGGAAGGTCAAGCGGCGAAGTTCGGCCGGGGAATGTTCTGCGCCCAATGCGCGGTTCAAATTTTCCCTTGCGAGTCGCCGATAGCCGGGCAGGATTGCCCACAAACCGGCCCCGACGATTTGTCCGCCTGCAAAGCAAACAGAGAGAGGGAGGCCACGGATGACAGTGACCATGCCCCAGGCCAGCCAATAAATAATACGATCAAACATGCAGAGAGAAGCTCATCAGTCTAACGAGTCCGCCGACGTGACGGAAAGGGAAACATTTTCCATTCGTCCTGGAGGCAGGGTGGGAATTTTGGGGGGGGGACAACTTGGCCGGATGTTTGGGATCGCCGCACGGCGGATGGGTTATTTCGTTCATGCCTTCGAACCCCAACCGGACAGCCCGGCCGGGCAGATCAGCGACGTGGAAGTTAATGCATCCTTCGATGATGCCAAGGCCTTGGAGGAGTTTGCCCGGGGCGTGGATGTCCTCTCGTTCGAGTTTGAGAATATCCCTCGGTCGGCCATCACGGAAGTCGAGCGGGTCCGTCCGGTTCGCCCCAAAGGCGGGGTTTTGCATATTTGTCAAAACCGCGAGCGGGAGAAAAAATTTCTCCGGGAGGGAAATTTTCCCCATGCGCCTTTTGCGGTGGTCGGGTCGGAGGCCGAATTGGCCGTCGCGTTGGAGCGGATCGGAATGCCCTCAGTCTTGAAGACGGCCGATTTTGGTTACGATGGCAAGGGGCAGATCAAACTGTCCGGCGATCTCTCGGTCGCGGAAGTGTGGGAAAAATTTGGTGCCCCCCGCGGGGTTTTGGAGCAATGGATTCCCTTTGCGGCCGAAGTGTCGGCGGTGGTGGCTCGCGGTGCCGACGGGGCAACCGAGGTCTTTCCGGTCTCGGAAAATATTCACCGGAACCATATCCTCGATCTCTCGATTGTGCCCGCCCGGATTGCTCCAGAAGTCCGGGAGGCGAGCGGGGTCATCGCCTGCGATATTGCGAAGGCTCTCGACGTCGTCGGGGTGCTGGCGGTGGAATTTTTTCTGACGGAGGAAGGAAATCTGCTGGTCAATGAACTGGCGCCACGGCCGCACAATTCCGGACATTTCAGTATCGACGCCTGCGTGACGAGTCAGTTCGAACAACAGCTTCGGGCCGTCTGCGGATTGCCGCTTGGTTCGCCGGAATTGCTGACGCCGGTCGTGATGTGGAATTTGCTCGGCGATCTTTGGCGCGATGGGGAACCGAAATGGGAGATCGTCTTGGCGGAGCCCCGGGCCAAGCTCCACCTCTACGGAAAATCCCAGGCCCGTCCCGGTCGCAAGATGGGACATGTCTGCGTCCTGGCGGAAACCGAGGAAGCTCTCTCGATCATTGCCAAATTCAAAGAGAAGCTTGGGGGCTGAGTGCGGTCGTCTGAGGATCAGGTGCGGAAGCGGTCATGGAGGGACCTCGGCCCCGAGGTCTGGGGAACCGTCCCGGACGCCGGGGCCGGCATCCCTCCAAAAATTCGCAAAGGCTGCCATTAAATGTGGGCCAATCGGTCTCGTCGCGATTTTTTCGTGAGAATAATAATAAAATTTTTAAGTCCACATCGGAGGAGAATTTTATCATGGTCGCTCCATGAACCCGCGCACCATCAAGAGTAAAAAATCCCCCCGCACGATTCTCGCGGCCATTGGCATTGGAGTCCTTCTCATGGGTTTCATTCTCTACGCCATTTTATCCAGTGGGGCCGGCATCCGAGACGCGCGGATGAGCGGCGTCCTCGTGGCCAAAGAATTTACTCCTCAGGCGGAACGACAAATCACCATCGGGGCTGCGGGAGGTCTCAAAGCCAAAGACAAGGCGGGCGAATACCTCTTGACTGTTGAGGTTCCCAGAGCCGGGGGGAAGAAATTCACCGTTTGGGTAAACAAACGACTCTATGATTCGCTCACGGTTGGAGATGCGTTTGATGTGGGTCCTTATCTGACCCCGGAAAAACCTGATGAAAAAAATTGAACATCTCTTTCGTGTTGCTGTCTCAGAGGTAATTACATTGTCCATTCACTTTTCCCAAAAACTATGAGTATCCTAACACAACAAACCAACGAGCAAGTGATGGAGGCCCGGCAGTGGGTCGAGCCCCTGATTTCAGAAGTCAGCAAGGTCGTCGTCGGACAGAAAAACCTCGTCCACCGTCTCCTCACCGGATTGCTTTGCAACGGCCACGTTCTCCTCGAAGGCGTCCCAGGATTGGCCAAGACCCTGACCGTGCGCACCCTGGCCTCCTGTATTCGCACTGGCTTTCAACGGTTGCAGTTCACTCCGGATTTGCTGCCCGCCGATTTGGTCGGAACCCTCATCTACAATCCCCGGGAGGCGGAGTTTGCCATCAAACTGGGACCAATTTTTTCGAATCTGATTTTGGCTGATGAAATCAACCGGGCTCCCGCCAAGGTTCAAAGTGCACTTCTCGAAGCGATGCAGGAACGTCAGGTCACCATCGGTGATACCACCTATCCCTTGCCGGATCCGTTTCTGGTCCTGGCGACCCAAAACCCGATTGAGCAGGAGGGCACCTACCAATTGCCTGAGGCGCAACTGGACCGCTTCATGCTCAAAGTGAATGTTGGCTATCCCACGCGGGAAGAGGAGCGCCTCATTCTTGACGCCATGGCGACGTCGTCGCCCCAACTCAAGGTGGAAGCCGTTGTCTCGCCCGAAGACATCATCCATGCCCGCACGGTGGTTAACTCCATCTACGTGGACGACCGGGTGAAGGATTACATCGTGAATATTGTCTGGGCGACCCGCGACCCTGCGGCCAGCAAGCTGAAGCTGGACGGGCTTATTCGCTACGGAGCTTCACCTCGGGCTACCATTTACCTCACGCTCGCGGCCAAGGCGCAGGCCTTCATCGCGGGGCGCAGTTATGTCACTCCCCAGGATGTGAAATCGATTGGCCTCGACGTCTTGCGTCACCGGATTGGGGTCACTTACGAGGCCGAGGCCGAGTCGGTCACGACCGAGTCGATCGTGGAGCAGATTTTTGCCGGTTTGCCCGTGCCGTGAGTGGTCGCGGAGAGCGACTCGAAAGCGTACGGAATGACCATGCCCAGAACCACTCCTTCAAAAATTAATCTTTGAAAACGAATCCCAACCCATGAATGACCCCAAGGAAATTCTCAAAAAGATCCGTCGGCTCGAACTCCGCACTCGGCGGTTGGTGAATTCGACGTTTGCCGGTCAGTATCACAGCGTCTTCAAAGGGCGGGGGATGAATTTCGAAGAGGTGCGTGAATACAACGCCGGGGACGATATTCGAAGCATCGATTGGAATGTGACCGCGCGGATGAACACGCCCTATGTCAAAAAATACACCGAGGAACGTGAGTTGACGGTGATGTTGGTGGTGGATGTGAGTGCATCTGGTACCTTCGGCAGTGTCGAACTGAGCAAACGGGAACTGGCCGCGGAAGTCGCGGCCATCCTTGCCTTCAGTGCGATCAACAATAACGATAAGGTGGGGTTGCTCCTCTTTGCGGATGAGGTCGAGTTGTTTATTCCTCCTAAGAAAGGGCGGATGCATACGCTCCGGTTGATTCGGGAGATGCTCTACTTTGAGCCCAAAGGCCGCGGCACCAACCTGGCGGCGGCTCTCGAATATACCAATAAATTGCTCAACCGGCGGGCGGTCGTTTTTGTGATTTCGGATTTCCTCGCCGACGATTTTACCAAACCACTCACGGTGGCGGGACGGCGGCATGATGTCGTCGCGATGCCGATCACCGATCCCGGCGAGGAACAACTTCCCGATGTCGGCCGGATCACATTCGAAGATGCCGAAACCGGTGAGCAAATCGAAATCGATACGTCGGGTCGGGCGCTTCGGAGTCAATTTGCGGCCGAACAAGCCCGCCGGAAGAAAGCCCTGGATAAACTCTTTCGCACCCGTGGTCTCGATGTGGTTTCCCTGGCCACCAATGAAGATTACCTCATAGCGCTGCGGAGTTTCTTTGCCCGCAGGGAACGGAGGATGGCCGCGTGAAATTTTTAATTTTTAATTTTCGATTGAAAGCCCGGTCGTTCGGTTTTCGCTTTTCCTACGCATGATGCCTCAAGCTCCCGCCGCCACTCCGGCCCCGCTGCACGATATTGCCGGACCGTTGTCGATTTTTCCCTATCCGCTTTGGGTGGTGATCCTAGGAGCATTTGGCCTGCTGGCTCTCATTGGATTGGGGATTTGGTTGACCCGGCGGCAGCGTTCGGCTCGACCGCTCACACCCCGGCAACGCGCTCTGGCGACGATTGCGGCGCTGCGCAAAGAAGGCGTGGAAACTAACGCCTATGCTTTTGGGGTCAGAGTCTCGGACGCTCTGCGCGGCTATGTCCGCGACCAACATGGACTCGATGCGGTCACCCGGACTTCGGTGGAATTCCTCGACGTCCTCCGCGGTCACACCGCTTTCACTGACAATGAAAAAGGAGCGCTCTCCGAGTTTTTGGAAGCGGTCGATCTTTTGAAATTTGCCCGCCAAGACGCCTCCCCGAAGGATGTGGAGTCCCTTTTGACCCTGGCTGAACGCCTCGTCAGTAGCGGCGAACTCGGAAAGGAAAAATCATGATCGGCGACGGATGGTCCCAATTCAGTTTTGCCGACCCGATGTGGCTCTGGCTCTTGCTTCTCCTCCCCATTCTGGCCGTCTTGAAAGGGCGTTTCGGCGGCACCGCCGGGGTGACATTTTCCAGCACGGCGTCCTTGGTGGCGCTGGGGCAACGCCGGAGGTCCCGGGCGGGCGCGGTTTTGGCCGTCTTGGCGCATTTGGCTCTGGCGGCCATGATTGTGGCGCTGGCCGGACCGCGATTGGGGCGCACCCTGACCCGCGTGCATGCGAGTGGCGTTGACATCATGTTGGTCCTGGATGTTTCGCGGTCGATGCTGGCAGAGGATTTCACCATCGGGCGTTCGCGGGCCAATCGTCTGGAAGCGGTCAAACGGGTGACGGAGCAATTCATTCGCCAGCGTCCCAATGACCGCATTGGCATTGAGGCGTTTGCGGGGCGGCCTTATTTGGTCAGCCCCCTGACTCTTGATCATGACTGGCTCATCGCCAATCTTGATCGCCTGCAAGTCGGATTGATCGAGGACGGCACCGCCATCGGATCGGCCCTGGCTGCCGCCGCCAATCGGTTGAAAGACCAACCGGCCAAGACCAAGCTGATCGTCTTGCTTAGTGATGGGGACAACAATGCCGGTCGGGTCACGCCGACGACCGCAGCCGAGGCGGCCAGAGCTCTTAAGATCCGGACCTATACGATTGGCGCGGGCACCCGCACCGGGGACGTGCCCTTTCCGTTTCAAGATACTTTTGGGCGCACTGTTTATCAAAACGTCAACATGGAGTTTAATGAAGAGACCCTGAAAGAAATCGCGACCCTGACCAATGGACGGTATTTTCGCGCCACCGACACCGCTTCGCTTCAGCGGATTTTTGGAGAGATCGACAAAATGGAAAAAACCAAGATCGAGGTGGAAAAAACGGCGGAATATCGGGTTCTTTTCCCCTGGTGTCTCTTGGCCGGGTTGATTCTTTTGACCTCCGAAGCTCTCCTCTCCCAAACGATATGGAAACGACTTCCTTAATTTTTGCTCAGCCTCAGTGGTTCTATGCCATGGTCCTCTTGCCGATTGTGGCGGGAATCCACTTCTGGGCCCGCAAACGCAGTGAATCCCTCATCGCCAAGGTGGTCGCGCCCAGGTTGCGTCAACAACTGGCTGGCGCGGTCAGTCCGGGACGCCGGATTCTGAAGACGGTTTTGATCTTGCTCACCTTTGCCTGCATTGTCACCGCTCTGGCCCGTCCTCAGATGGGGTTTATTCAACGTGAGATCAAACAGCGCGGACGAGATATCATCATTGCGGTGGATACATCCCGGAGCATGTTGGCGACGGATGTGACTCCGACCCGCCTGGCCCGGGCCAAATTGGTGGCGCAGGATCTGTTGGCTTTGCTGCGGGGGGATCGCATTGGATTGGTCGCCTTTGCCGGGTCGGCGTTTTTACAGGCCCCTCTGACGGTGGACTATACGGCTGTGCTTGGTGCGCTCGATGCCTTGGACACGACCGTCATTCCCAAAGGTGGTTCTGATATTGCGGCGGCGATCGAGACCGCCGAGGAGGCCTTCGGAAAAGGGGAGGGGAAAACCCGGGCCCTGATTATTTTGACCGATGGCGAGGAACTTTCGGCCGATGCCGTCGCGGCGGCAAAAAAGGCCGGAGAACTCGGGGTCCGCATTTTCACTGTGGGCATCGGTTCGGCGGAAGGATCGCTCATCCCGCTGCCTACCGCAGGAGCGGGAGCGGATTTTGTCCGCGATTCCGCGGGGAAGCCGGTTCAGAGTCGTCTCGATGAAAACCGGCTCAAGGAAATTGCCGCAGCGGGTGAGGGATTTTACCTGCCGATGAGCACCGACGTGGCGCGGGAGATTTTTGAAAAGGGAATTCTCCCAATCGAAACCAGCGAGACCGGAGTCCTCAGTTCCAAGTTGCCGATCGAGCGCTACCAATGGCCGGTGGGGGCCGGGATCTTGTTCCTCGCCCTGTGGATGCTTTTGGGAGATCGGCGGCGGGTGCCGACCGCCATTCGTAGGGCAACGGTGGCATTGTTTGTCATTTCTGCAGCGGCGGCGCAGGGCAAAACGGGCGTGGAGGAATACCAAGCCGGTGACTATGCCGGAGCGATGTCGCAGTTTCAACAAAACCTCCAGGAAGCTCCCAACTCGACCAAACGACAGTTCAACGCCGGGGCCGCCGCCTATCAATTGGGCGACTACGCCAAGGCCGTGGATTATTTCACCAAAGCTTTGGTCTCAGATTCCAGTCAACTGCATGAGGATGCAGCCTATAATCTGGGCAACGCGCTCGCTCGCCGGGGAGAAGCTGCCCAGGGGAATGAGGAAAAAAAGGCCGATTGGAATAATGCGATTCAACATTACACCGAAGCCCTCAGTTCCGACCCCAAGAATAAGAACGCAGAAGAAAATCGAGAGATCGTGAAAAAGTTGCTCAAGGACCTCGAGAAACAAGAGGAAGAGCAGAAGAAAGACGACGAGAAGAAAGACGACGAGAAGAAAGACGACGAGAAGAAGGACGACGAAAAGAAGGACGACGAAAAGAAGGACGACGAAAAGAAGGACGACGAAAAGAAGGACGACGAGAAAAAGGACGACGAGAAGAAGGGCGACGAGAAGAAGGGCGACGAAAAGAAGGACGACGAGAAGAAGGGCGACGAGAAGAAGGGCGACGAGAAGAAGGGCGACGAGAAAAAGGACGACGAGAAAAAGGACGACGAGAAAAAGGACGACGAGAAGAAGGACGACGAGAAAAAGGACGACGAGAAGAAGGGCGAGGACCAAGGTCAAAAGCAGGACCAAGGTCAAAAGCAGGACCAAGACGAGAAGCAGGACCAAAAACAGAACGCAGCCCCACAGCCCACTCCTGGGGAGAAAAAAGAAGGAGATCTCAAACCGGCTCAGGGAGAACCCCAAGCGCCCAAGGAGGGCGAAGGCGCACCCGCAGAGCCGGTCGAAAAAGAGGGCGAGATGACCGAAGCCCAAGCGAAACGCCTGTTAAATTCCCTTCGCGGCGAAGAGGGACAAGTGCAATTAATGAAAAGCTCGGAAACAGAAGATTCTTTGAGAGACTGGTGATGAAGCAAATGTGTAATTTGAAATCCAAAGCAAGACTCGGTCTCCAGCGGTCGCCACGGCGCAGGCTCCCCATGGCGGCCCTGTTGCTAACTTTGCTAGGATTGACCCATGGGGTTAGCCAGCAGGTTGACGCGACCCTTTCCCAGGACTTTACTTCGGTCGGTCAACCGGTGCAGTTGAATGTCGCCGTGGTGGGGGCCCGGGGCGCCCAAGTGCCTCAGAGTTTGCAGGTCGATGGCCTCGACGCTCGTTTCGCCGGAAAATCCGAACAAATGGAAATGCAGTTTGGAACCGGAGGCTACCGGCGCACGGTCACGGCGAACTACACCTATCTGATTGTTCCTCTTCGCGAGGGAAACTTTACTCTTCCCGCCATTCCTGTGGAGGTCGATGGGAAAGTCCTCAAGACCAAGCCTCTCACCCTGAGAGTTTCCCCTGGCCGGGGGGGAGCCATTCCCGTGCTGCCCGCCATTCCCACCCAACAAGGGATGCAAGGCAATCCGTCTTCGCCGCAAAATCCGTCCCGCGGCTCTTCGCAACCTGAACCCGCCGAGGGGAAATCGGTCTTCGGCGAATTGTTGGTTCCCAAAACCACGGCTTATGCCGGCGAAGTGGTGCCGGTGGAAATTCGCTTCTATTTCGATGCGCGTTATCGGGTTCGGTTGCAAGATCGACCGGGCTTTTCCGGTAATGGCTTCACCGTGCTGGACCTCTCGAAACCGATTGAGCGAAGTCAGGAAATTAATGGCATTACCTACAATGTGGTCTCGTTTCAAACCGCGATCACCCCGGCGAAGTCCGGCCCGCTGGAGATTCCCGGAGCCACCCTCGAATCTCAAATTGAGCCCCCGGCCAGTCAACGCCGGGGGGATGATTTCTTTGGGGGCCTTTTTGGCCAGATGAGAGAGACCCGACCGGTGACGATCACGACTGATGCCGCCGAATTGGAAGTGAAACCGCTGCCACGGGAAGGTCGTCCGGAAAGCTTTGGTGGAGCCATTGGCCAATTTTCTCTGGCTGCCACCGCCACTCCTGAAAAAGCGGCCTCTGGCGACCCGGTTTCCCTCAAGGTGGTCGTTGCCGGTCGGGGAAACTTCGACGCGATGAGCGCACCCGAATTGATCGACACAGACGGCTGGCGGACTTACCCCCCGGGGGAAGAATTTGTGCCAAGCCCCAGCGATCCGATCGGGTTTAATGGCGAGAATCGCTATGAATACATGTTGTTGGCTCGCGAGGATCAGACCGCGACACCGGTGGCGGAGTTCTCGTTTTTCGATCCCGCTGTGGAAAAATATGTCACTCTGAAAACGGCCCCGATGAGCATCGTGGCACAGGGAAGCGCTGCTCTGGCGGCCCCACCAGTTGCGGTGGCTTCGGCGGCACCATCTTCCTCCCCATCCCCTTCGGATGCAGAGGCGCTTCCCGAAGAATCGGCCTTGGTCAAAAATTTTGTGCCGTCTTCCTTCGTTCCGTTTCTAATGAAGAAGTGGGTCTGGGCCGCCAATGGGACGCTAGCCGTCTTCTGGAGTCTAATCCTTCTCGTGGCCTTGGGACGGAAGTGGGCTCGATCGCCTCGGGCCCGCGAGGCGGCCGCCTTGCGTGAGACCCGGCGCCTGTTGAAAACGATGGATGATCCCGGCATCGAGTCGGATCGCTTCTTCCAATTGGCGGAGGAATTTGTTCGCCAGCGGTTGCTGGGCCCTGGCCGGGCTGATTCCGGTCTCGAACCCAGAACTCAACTCGACCGCTTGTCTTTGCCACCGGAAATTCGCCTAGCGGTCGAAGGTATTTTAGACCGTCATGACGCGGCCCGTTATTCCACGGCGACCGTATCCCTCGATGCGGACGATCGTCAAAAGATCCTCAACCACCTCAAAACCTTTGATCTCGAACTTCAAAAATAACACGTTTCGATCCTTGCGCGCCGCCCTTGGGGGCCTTGTTTTCAGTTCCGCAATTTGTCTGGCTGGCCCCTACGAGGAAGCCGATGCGGCCTTTGCCAAAGGAGACTTTACGGCCGCCGTCCAAGGATATGAAACCGCGCTGGCCGGTGGGGATCGTTCCGCTGGGCTGTACGAGAATCTCGCTTCCGCCCAGATGAAAGCGGGCCAGCGCCCCCAAGCCGCCTTAAGTCTTCAACGTGCCATTCTGCTGAATCCTCGGGGAATAGATGCTCGCATCGCCCTGTCCGACTTGGATCGTTCGCTTGGGGTGGCGCCAGGATCTGCCGGATGGCGGGGGGTCGTCGCGGAACGAGTTCCCTTGCTCCCTCTTGTCATTGTGGGGGGCGGAGTGATGTGGTTGGGGGCCTATTTGTTCCTGGTTGGGGGAATTCGGAACCAACCGAAATTCTGGCCCATGGCCGGAGCGGCGGTTTGCTTGCTTGGTGGGGGGGCGTTGGCCGCGATGGGTTTCCTTTCCGACCCCCGTTGGGTCCTCCGAGATGCTGCGGTGGTTCTGCCCGACGAGGGCCTCAAGCTTCTGTCCGCGCCGGCCGATCAATCCGAAACCATCGTTTCCCTCCCAGGTGGAGCCATCGTGCAGGTTTTGCGCCGGAGCGGGGATTGGATTTACGTCCGAAGTCTGGATGGCAAGAGAGGTTGGGCTTCGACCCCTTCGCTAGAGGCCGTTGTGCCTTCTTCGTGAAGAAGGTCCTCTTTATTTTTCTCTTGAGTGCGGTGGCGTGGAGTCACGGCGAGGAAGTCTGGCGGTCGCGATTAACCCCGACCGCCGGTCCCTTCCCCATGATTCGACCATTCCAAGGCGAGTTTCGTTTTGGCTGGTCGAATATTGCTGCCGCCAGCGCCAGAGCAAATTTCGCCCCAAGAGGCAATCGACTTGAGATGGATGTCTGGGGCGGTACCACCGGGGCCGCCAGTTTTCTTTGGGAACTCAACGCCACGCACACCAGCGTGGTTTTTCCCTCAGAATTGCGCACCGATTGGTTTTTTCAGGAGGAAAAATACGCTTCACGAACCGTTTATACCCAAGCCGTCTATCAAAGCGACGGCCTCTGGCGTCAGCGCGACGTGGTTCCTGATCCCAACGGCCCGGCCCGCTGGAAGCAGATCAAGATCGCACCCAGTCGCGGATTGGTGGCGACCATGCTTTTCATCCGGAGCCAACCGCTCAATCCCAACGACAGGGTGGGGGTGATTGCCTTTCCGGGGGATGATTCCTATCTCGTTGAGATTCGGGTGGTGGGACGTGAGACGATCAAAGTGGCCGGAGAAAGCTATCCCGCCATCAAGCTCGATTTCGGGATCCAAAAGATCGTTCGCGACAAAAAGAGCAAGAGATCCCACCTCGAACCGCATAAAAAATTTCGCAGCGGCCGCGTCTGGATTTCGGATGATGCCAACCGGATGGCCCTGCGCATCGAGGTGAATATCTTCATTGGCTACGTTTTCGGGGAACTGGTCGAGGTGAACTTCCGCTGATCCTGGTTTCCGACATGGGGCGATCAGACATCACCGCCGAAAATCTGAGCCATCCAACTTGACATTTTTCCGATTTCTCGGTTTCTTTAGTTCCCCTTTGAGTTTTCAATTTCCATTGATTCTCAAAAGGAAAGAGCGAATTCCCAAGTAGCTCAGTGGTAGAGCGATCGGCTGTTAACCGATTGGTCGTAGGTTCGAGCCCTACCTTGGGAGCCATGCAACAGCTCGTGCATTCGATTTACATTCTCTAAAATCCCCAAGGCCCGTTCGAGGTCGGATAAACCGACAATCTCGAGGGGCGATTGGTAAGCCACAACCGTGAGGACAAAGTCCGTTGAAGTATTCGAGGTTGGCGAGCGATTTGCGATTGGTTTTGCTCTCGAACCCACGGTCGGAGGTAACCAAACTCACCAAAAGGCTTGCGGGAGAGGCGGACTCAGGCCCAGCGCAGGAATTGATGGCCCGGATCACGAGCGGATTCTATTCCAATTCCTGAGATTGGCTAAGATCTGCCGTCGGGAAAACGAATTGAGGCCGGGTACGCACTTCCGGCTTCCCACTTCCGACTTACGCTTTATTCTTCCGCTGTGAGCTACCGCGTTTTTGCCCGAAAATACCGGCCCCGGACCTTCGAAGAAGTCGTGGGGCAGGAGCATATCACCCGCACCCTGCAAAATGCCATTTCCGCCGGACGAGTGGCCCAGGCCTATCTTTTCGTGGGCCCGCGAGGGATCGGAAAGACCTCCACGGCGAGGATCTTGGCCAAGGCGCTCAATTGCAAAGAGGGGCCGACCGCCACACCCTGCGGGAAATGCGATGCCTGCGAGGAAATCGCTGAAGGCCGCAGCCTGGATGTGCTGGAAATCGATGGGGCCAGTAACAACGGAGTGGAGAATATCCGAGAGCTGCGGGACAACGCCGCCTACGCGCCCGCCAGTGGATCTTTCAAAATTTATCTCATTGATGAGGTTCACATGCTCAGTGCCGGGGCTTTCAATGCCCTCCTCAAGACGCTCGAAGAACCTCCCGAGCATGTGAAGTTCATTTTTGCCACCACCGAGGCCCAGAAGCTTCCGGCGACTATCATCAGCCGCTGTCAGAGGTTTGATTTGCGGCGGATTCCGGCGGATGCCATTGCCGGGCACCTTTTGACCATTGCCGGCAAGGAAGAGATTTCTTTGGAGCAAGCTGCGGCGGATTCCATTGCCCGGGCGGCCGAGGGGGGCTTGCGTGATGCCGAGAGTATGTTGGATCAGGCGGTGGCATTTTGCGGGTCAACCATTACCGACGGCGACGTCATGAGCGTTTTTGGTTTCACTTCGCGGGAAACGCTCACGGCCTTGGGCGATGCCTTGTTGGGGCGGGACGCGCGGGAGGCCATGCGAATTATCGCGGAGCAGGCAGCCGCGGGGAAAGACATGTCGCGCCTCCTGGGAGACTTGATCGGTCATTTGCGGGATCTTTTGGTGGCCGGAGTGGAAACGCCCTCGGCGGTGCCGCGGGAGAAGCTCCTCATGTTGCTCGACCATTTTGCCGAGACCGAAGCCCGCATGCGCTGGGCGGCCGACAAAAAACTTCAGTTCGATGTCGCTGCCATCAAAGCCGTGCATTTGTTGGAGCAAGTGAGTCTTGATGACATCATCGCTTCGCTGGCGGCTCTGCAGGACGGCACGCCGCCAAGTCCCGGAGTTGCCAAGGCGGCTCCCCTTCTGGCAAGGAGTCCGGCATCGGCTCGTCCCCCGGTTTCTCCTCCATTGCTCGAGAAGGCTTCTGTCCCCGCGACTCCCGCCCCGGTCGTTCCGTCCCAAGTCCCCGCGGCTGCCGCTGAGGAACCCAGTGAGTCCGCTGCCATTGACGCCACCATGGCGTGGGATCAGGTCCGGGCCACCTATGAGTCGTCGATCAAATTCCGCTGGTTGACCAAAGGGGTCTTCGGCCAGGTGGAACCCGATGGGTCGATTTTAATTCAGTTGCCGGAATCCGTTGCCGAAGAGATGGCTTCGGTCTTCGGCGAAGCCGGGCGCAAGGATGCCGAGGACAAAATTGCCGTCATTTTGGGCCGCCGAGGCAAACTGACTCTAGAGGTGGCGAGCCATGTGGCCGATCTGGAAAGCGGCGAGGACGAAGAGGAAGCGCCCGATTCGTATCCCAGCAAACAGTTCAGCGAGCCGCCGCCTGCCGATTCTTCGAATGCTCCTGCCGCTGGTCAGGCAGGACCCACCCCCGACGCGATGGAAGAATTTAAAAATGATCCTTTAATTGAAAAAGCCCTCGAAATCTTCGTCGGAGAATTACAGACTGCGAAATCATGAATATTCAAAAAATGCTCCAACAGGCTCAGAAGATGCAGTCCAAGATGGCCGAAGCCCAAGCCGCCCTGGCCGAAAAGACCTTTGAGTCCAGCGTTGGGGGAGGAAATGTGACCGTGACCGCCAACGGGGCCGGCGATGTGCTTGCGATCAAGATCGCCCCAGCGGCGGTTGATCCCGAGGACGTCGAAGCTTTGGAGGATCTCATTTTGGTCGGAGTCAAACAGGCGATCGAAGAAGGTCGCGCCGCGGCCGCCGAGGAGATGAAAAAAGCGACTGGAGGCATGAACTTGCCGTTTTAGTCATTGGTCATTGGTTAATCGTCATTGGTTATGGCAAGTGAGCCGTTTGAAAAATTAAAAGTCTATCAATCCGCAGAGCAGTTGTCGGATTCGATTTGGGCGATTGTGGTCGGCTGGGAGTCTTTTGCGAAAGATACGGTTGGTCGCCAGTTGGTTCGTGCGGCCGACAGCATTGGTGCCAATATTGCGGAGGGGGCAGGGCGAAAAAGCTACGCTGACAACAAACGTTTCGTAGTCATCGCTCGCGGATCCCTGGCGGAAACCAGGCACTTTCTGCGGCGCGCCCACAAACGAAAACTCCTCACCCAGCCAGAAACCGATACCCTGCAAGAAATTCTAGCCAAACTCCCTCGTTCCCTCAATGCCTACCTCAACTCGATCGGAACAAAAAATGAGTAACGAGTTACAGGTTGCCTCTGCCCCCCAATGACCAATGACAAATGACAAATGACAAATGACAAATGACAAATGACAAATTATGAGCGTCTGTCCTGACACTTGGATCCGCCGGATGGCGAAGGACCATGGGATGATCGAACCCTTTGAGGACGGTCAAATTCGCGAAAAGGCCGACGGGTCCCGGGCCATTAGCCACGGGCTCTCCAGCTATGGCTATGACCTTCGGGTCTCCCGCGAATTCAAAGTTTTTACCAATATTTACAATACCGTCGTCGATCCGAAAAATTTCGACCCGCGTTCGTTTGTGGATATGGAGACCGACATTTGCATCGTCCCGCCCAATTCCTTTGCCTTGGCCCGCAGCGTGGAATATTTCCGCATTCCGCGGGATGTGCTCACTATTTGCGTGGGAAAATCCACCTACGCCCGCTGTGGGATCATCGTCAATGTGACGCCCTTCGAGCCGGAATGGGAAGGTCATGTGACCTTGGAAATTTCCAACACCACCCCGCTGCCGGCTCGTATTTATGCCAATGAGGGACTGGCTCAAGTGGTCTTTTTTAAAGCGAGCGAAGTGTGCGAAACCAGCTACGCCGACCGGGGTGGAAAGTACATGAAGCAAACCGGAATCGCCATTCCGCGGATGTGAAGAATCGTCATTGGTCTTCGCCGGGGAACGCACGATGAGAATTCTTTTCGCCGTCATGTTGGGGGGAGCGCTGGGGAGCGGCCTCCGTTATGGTGTCTCGCTCTGGGTGGCGAGTCGGGTCGGGGAAGAATTTCCCTGGGGCACGGTCACGGTGAATGTGATCGGATCGTTTCTGATCGCTTTCTTTATCGGGCTGACTGGTTCCGAAGGGGCGTTCACCGTTTCGCCGGTGGTGCGGTCCTTCGTTGCCATTGGCATCATGGGGGGATTTACCACCTTTTCTTCCTTCAGTTTGCAAACCCTCCAACTCCTCCAGGATGGTCAGTGGTTCTGGGCGGCGGGGAATATTTTGCTTTCCGTTGTCGTTTGTCTACTCGCGGCAGCGGCGGGAGTTGCTCTGGCCAACGTTTTGCCGCTAAGATCTTAGTCCTATGGAACTGCCTGAAGAATGCCTGCGCTTGAGAATTTATGTGGGGGAGAGCGATTTCTGGGAGCATCGTCCGCTTTATGAAGCGGTCGTCATGACGGCGCGCGAAGCCGGACTCGCCGGCGCGACGGTTTTTCGGAGCTCCATGGGCTTTGGGGCCAATAGCCGCATCCACACCTCCAAGATTCTCAATCTCTCCACCGACCTGCCGGTGGTGGTGGAGATTGTGGACGAACCCTCAAAGATCCAGGCGTTTGGCGAGAAACTGGGAACCATGGTGAAGGGCGGGCTGGTCACGATCGAGCCGGTGCGGGTGGTGCATTATTCCCACGCCAAAGCGCCGGAGTAACCGCCGCGCCGAAATGAGCCAGAAGGAACCTGGAGGGAGGCCAATTCCTTCTTGGTCCTGCGGCTTTGCGCTTTGCGGGGCTTTCGTTTTCTGGCAAAAAGGCTTCCGGGAATGAACGGCATGTTGAATCAATATGAAGTGGGAGACTTTTTTGACGAAATGTTCTCGGCCCCTGGAGAGGTGCGACCGCACTACAAACTTTTGGCGGAACGTTTCGCGGCCATGGACGACGAAGAGTTCAAACGCAAGGGGCTGCTGGCGGAAAATTCCTACCGGAGTCAGGGCATCACCTTCACGGTGTACAGTGGCGATGAGGGGACCGAACGAATTTTTCCTTTTGATCTGATTCCCCGCATCATTCCGTCCGGCGAATGGGAAATCCTCGAACGCGGACTGACCCAGCGTCTGACGGCGTTGAATTGTTTTCTTGACGACATCTATCACGACCAGCGGATCCTCAAGGAAAAGATCATCCCAGAAGAACTCGTTCTTGGGGCGAAAAATTTTCGCCCGGAGATGTGCGGTTTCAGTCCTCCCGGCGGAGTTTATATCCACATTTGCGGAACCGATTTGATTCGCGACCGGGAGGGGATGTACACCGTGCTGGAGGATAATGCCCGCTGCCCATCCGGGGTTTCCTATGTCATGGAAAACCGTCAGGCCATGAAGCGGGTTTTCCCCAACCTTTTTTCCAAATACAATGTCCGACGCGTCGATCGCTATGCCCAGGATCTGCTGACCACTCTGCGGCAGGCTGCGCCCCATGGAAACCCGGATCCGACCGTGGTTTTGCTCACTCCAGGGGTTTTTAATTCTGCCTATTACGAGCATTCCTTCCTCGCCCGCTCCATGGGGATCGAGATTGTCACCGGTACGGATTTGGTGGTGCAAAATGACCAAGTCTTTATGAAGACGACGGCCGGGCTGAAGAAAGTCGATGTCATTTACCGTCGGATTGACGACGATTTCATTGATCCGATCGTTTTTCGCAAGGACTCGGTCCTCGGAGTGCCTGGGATCATGGGAGCCTACCGGGCGGGTAATGTTGCCCTCGCCAATGCGATCGGTACCGGGGTTGCGGATGACAAGGTCACGTACTACTACGTGCCTAAGATGATCAAATTCTACCTGGGCGAAGACCCGATCTTGCCCAATGTGGAAACGTTTCTGACCTCTGAAACTTCCGCCCGCAACTATGTGCTGGAAAACCTTTCCAAGCTGGTGGTGAAAGCCGCCAACGAAAGTGGCGGCTACGGAATGTTGATTGGCCCCCATGCCACCCAAAAGGAAATTGAAACCTTTCGGACCGCCATCCAAGCCGATCCGCGCGGATACATTGGTCAGCCAGTGATCAATTTGTCTCGCTCACCCTCGTTTTGCGACGGGCAGGTGGAAGGACGCCATATTGATCTGCGCCCTTATATTCTCTCGGGTGAAAAAGTCAGCATCATCCCCGGCGGACTCACCCGGGTCGCCATGCGCAAGGGTTCCTTGGTGGTGAATTCCAGTCAGGGCGGGGGGAGCAAAGACACCTGGGTGTTGAAACCGGAATCGCCCGGATCGAAGCCGACGACCACCGACACATCCCGCTCGGACGGCCAGAAGCAAAACCAGCAACAAACCAACCCATGATGATGGTTTCCCCACCTTTTTTCCTGGCCGCCTCCCGATGCGGAGTGTTTTTCGGTTTCCCCATCATCGTCCCCACCTATTAGCCATGTTGTCCCGGGTCGCAGATTCTTGTCTTTGGTTGAGCCGCTATGTCGAGCGGGCGGAAAGCGCCGCCCGTATTCTCGACGTCAACATGCAGCTGATCCTCGATTTTGAGGACCAGAGTTCCGATCTCCCCCAAGCGCCCTGGAAGCCGGTGCTCGATGTGCTCGAACAACGCGCGGCCTTTGAGAAAAAAGAGGACGAGATCACCCCGGAGTCCGTGATGGAGTATCTCACCTTTGATCGCACCAATCCCAATGCCATCGTGTCCTGCGTGGCCTATGCCCGGGAGAATGCCCGCACCGTCCGCGAGCAAATCTCCAGCGAGATGTGGGAACAAATCAACCGTACCCATCTTTATCTTCGCGACGGGCTGGGGCGCGCGGCCTTCGAGGAGAGCCCAATCGATTTCTACCGCCACCTCGTCGATCTTCTCCATGGCTTTCAAGGCACGACCGACGCCACCATGATTCACGGAGATGGGTGGGATTTTATTCAATTGGGAAAATATCTCGAACGGGCCGATTCGATTTCCAGGGTGTTGGACATCAAATATCACCTTCTTCTGCCGGGGCCGGCTCCAGTGGGCGGCCATGTCGATATCACCCAGTGGATGGCGGTGCTCCGATCCTGCAGCGCCATGGAGGCCTACTTGAAAATCAATGTCGGACGGGTGACCGGACCGCAGGTGGCCGAGTTTCTCATTCTCCACGACGAATTTCCCCGTGCCATCCGCTTTTGTGTCGATCAACTCGATGCCGCCCTTCATCGCATCTCCGGTTGCGAAGCAAGTCATTTCAGCAACGAGGCCGAGCGACTCTGCGGCAACCTTCGCTCCCGCCTCAATTATACCACGATTGAGGAAGTCTTTCAGGGAGGATTGCACGAGTTTCTTGACCACACCCAATTGGAGTTGATCAAGATCACCAACGCCTTCACCCAGAAGTACCTTCAGTGGAAAGAAGAGTGAAACCACAGAAAAAATGAAACGACCCACAGAAGCCATCCGCTCCGGCTTTTTTTCTGCTGGATCGGTATTTTTTTGCGCCCGCATCTGGAGCGAGGAGAAGGTTTAGGGATGAATAATGAAATATGGAGGACTCTACTTTCACCAAACGCCAAGGTCAGTTCCTCGCTTACATCCACCAATACGGGATGATCAACAACTGCGCTCCGGCTGAGGCAGACATGCAGCGGTTTTTCCAAATCACGCCGCCGAGCGTGCATTCCATGGTTCTCACGCTGGAGCGGCGAGGCTTCATCCGCCGCGTCCCCGGACAGGCGCGTAGCATCACGCTCCTCGTGCCGCCTGAATCTTTGCCGCCTTTGCAACCCACCCAACCCTGAACTTCGTCCAATTTTTCCTTATGGCTTTTACAGAAACCGAAATCGCCGAACACACCGCCACTCTCGAAGAGCAATTCTGGTCGCACCGCCGTCCACCGCTGCACCTGCGGGACAAGATTCGGGAAGGGCAGCGTTTCGACAGCACCAGCATCGAACTCTTCTTCGTCCGTCCCGCTTTCCACCGCCCCGGCGAACACCTTGAAGAATCGATCGCTAAATTGCGGTTCATCCGATCTCGCAACGTGTGGCAGCTCTTTTGGAAACGAGCCGACCTCAAATGGCACGGCTATCCGCCGTGCCCGGAGGTTGGCTCGCTGCGGGACGCTTTGCTCGCGATCCATCAGGATCCCAAAGGCTGTTTCTTCGGCTGACTCCTTCCATGGGGAAGAGTCGGTCCGAGATTTGCCTCACGCAAAGGATGGGAAGAAAGAGCGGGGAAATTATTTTTGGATCCTTCTGATCCGTTTCACCCGTTGCGTGAAAATTTCTTACATATTCTCGCCGTCCGGCTGATCTCCGAGAGGGAATTCCTGCGGGGGAGAGAGCGGTTGGGGGTGCATCTCACCTTTGAAGGCATAGCGGAAGAGATCGAGGCGACGATC
>Ga0209491_10000762_pt1 | contig 64584 bp, 69 predicted proteins | sample BON02_FD_187213 | JGI IMG/M metagenome (GOLD analysis project Ga0209491, IMG submission 187213) | Freshwater microbial communities from Lake Bonney liftoff mats and glacier meltwater in Antarctica - BON-02 (SPAdes) (version 2) | ecosystem: Environmental > Aquatic > Freshwater > Ice > Glacier... | reverse complement strand
GGCGTTGGACGGGGGAGGGCCCTCGTTTCATGAAAGTCGGCGGCCGGGTGGTTTACCGCCTGGAAGACGTCGAAGGCTACGAGGATAGCCAGCTGCGCAACAGCACGGCTGAAATCTCGTCAAAGCCTGCGGCTTGAGGGGATCATCATGAACATTCCCAACCGCATCACCCTCGATAACCTGAATCAGCAACCCATCGGTGCCATCATCGCTTTGCCCGCAGATGATCTCGCCCCACTGCAAGCCGAAGTCGAAGAGCATTTCCGCAAGGCCAAGCAGCTGCGTGACTGGTTCAATGGTGCGCTCATTCAAAAATACGAACACCGTGCCCAGACTGAGCGTCTGGCCGCCAACAAGGACAGCGGCACTGTTCGTTTTCAGGACGGCTCAGTCACCGTGATCGCCGATGCGCCAAAGCGGGTCGAATGGGACCAAGTGGCGTTGGCCGCGATGGCTGAGCGGATCCGGGCCAGCGGCGACAACCCTACCGACTATCTCGAGATCACCTTTTCGGTGCCGGAACGGCGCTTCAGCGCCTGGCCGCCCGCCATACGCGACGGCTTCGCAGGTGCGCGGACCCTGCGCACCGGTCGCCAGACCTTCTCCCTCACCCTTGATCAGGAGGACAACTGATGTTTTCCGGAAACGCTCTCGCACGTCTGAAAAAGACGCACTACGGCCTTGAGGATCTCCCGGATGCCCTTTGCTTTCCGGAGCATTCGGGCCGTCCGGTAGAGCCGCCAGTGCTGATCAACAAGGCGACTTTGGACGATATCGCCTTCGCGATCGTCGCTGCCGATCAGGAATGTTCGGCTGTGATCCGTCGGTCCTCGTCGTTGAAACAGCTTTACGAACTGGGACGTAAGGCAGGCGCCATCGGCACCGATATTGCCGTTGCTGCCGCACTGAATGCGGGAGGCATGAAATGAGCCTCCCCATCATTACCGCTGATCAGCGGCTGGCCGAACCACGCGGCATCAAGGGCTGCATCTTCGGCAAATCTGGCATCGGCAAGACCAGCCTTTTGTGGTCGCTGACTGCCACCACAACCCTGTTCATGGATCTTGAGGCAGGCGATCTCGCCATTGAGGGCTGGCAGGGAGACACGATACGGCCACGTACCTGGATGGATTGCCGCGATTTCGCGGTGTTTATCGGCGGCCCGAACCCGAGCCTGCGCGACGATCAGGCCTACAGCCCGGCGCACCATGCCGCCGTTTGCCAGAAGTTCGGCAATCCTGCTGTGCTGGAACGCTACGAGACGCTGTTCGTCGACTCGATCACCGTTGCCGGGCGGCTATGCTTTCAATGGTGCAAGGGCCAGCCTGAGGCGTTCTCGGAAAAAACCGGCAAGCCGGATGTCCGGGGGGCTTACGGGCTGCATGGCCGCGAAATGATCGCCTGGCTCACGCATCTGCAGCACACCCGGGGCAAGAACATCTGGTTCGTCGGGATACTCGACGAGAAGCTCGATGACTTCAATCGCAAGGTGTTCTCGCCCCAGATCGACGGCTCCAAGACCGGCTTGGAGCTGCCAGGGATCGTCGATCAGGTGATCACCATGGCCGAGATTGCCGGAGCCGATAGCCAGCCCGCACGCGCCTTTGTCTGTCAGACGCTGAACCCGTTCGGCTTTCCGGCCAAGGACCGCTCCGGGCGGCTCGATATGATCGAAGTGCCGCATCTGGGCCAGTTGATGGCCAAGATTCACGGCCCAGTGCGCCCCGCAGCAGCGCGTCTCACCTACGCGGCCGCAGTTCAGGACCAGCCTGCAGAGGCTGCCGCTAACCCCTCCCACGTCAATTGAAAGGAAAAATCCAATGACCGGACTCTGGAACGATTTCAACTCCGCGCAAAGCAACGGCACCGTCATTCCGAAGGGCACACTGGCCAAGGTGCGTCTGACCATCCGTCCTGGAGGCTTTGACGATCCGTCGCAGGGTTGGACCGGCGGCTATGCCAAACGCGGCGCTACCGGCGCTGTCTATCTCGACGCCGAATATACCGTTGTCGAGGGGCCATACGCTAAACGCAAGATCTGGTCGCTGATCGGGCTCTTCAGCCCGAAGGGCCCGGATTGGGGCAACGCAGGGCGCGGCCTGGTCAAGGGCATCCTGAACTCGGCGCGTGGGCTTGATGACAAGGACAACTCGGCGCAGGCACAGGCCAAACGCCGGATCAGCGGTTTTGCTGAGTTGGACGGGATCGAATTCATCGCGCGGATGGATATCGGTTCCGATACCAATGGCGAAGACAAGAACGAGGTCCGCTCAGCCGTCACACCCAGCCACCGCGATTATGCTCAGCTGATGGGGCATGGCGGGGCAGCTCCGATGCAGGAATACGGCCAACCCTCGGTGCTGAATGCCCCGGCTCAGGTCTCCACCGAGCCCGCCCCGCAAACGCAGACAGCGCAAACCCCTGCGACACCCGGCTTTTCCGGGCGTCCCAGCTGGGCCGAGTGAGGGGAGCGATCATGCGACTGCGTCCTCGTCAGAAAACCTTCGTCGAGCGCAGCCTTGCTGCGCTTGACGCCCACGACAACACGCTGGGCATAGCACCCACCGGTGCGGGCAAGACGATCATGCTGTCGGCGGTCACGGGTGAGATGATCGGCGACAGCGCTGCCAAGGCCTGCGTGCTGGCCCACCGCGATGAGCTGACCGATCAGAACCGGGGCAAGTTTGCCCGGGTCAATCCAGGCGTGACCACGTCGGTGGTCGATGCCAGTGCCAAGTCGTGGGCCGGTCAGGTGACCTTCGCAATGGTGCCGACGCTGGCCCGGCTCGGCAATCTCGCCGCCATGCCACAGCTTGATCTGCTGGTGATTGATGAGGCGCATCATGCGGTGGCGGCAAGCTACCGCCGCATTATCGACCAAGTCCGCAATGCCAATCCTGACGCCCGCATCTTCGGCGTCACAGCCACCCCGAACCGTGGCGACAAGAAGGGTCTGCGCGAAGTGTTCGATAATGTCGCCGACCAGGTGCGTCTGGGGGAGTTGATCGTCTCTGGGCATCTGGTCCCGCCGCGCACTTTCGTGATCGATGTTGGTGTGCAGGACAAGCTGCGCGCTGTGCGCAAGACGCTGGCGGATTTCGACATGGCTGAGGTCGCGTCGATCATGGACCGCGCGCCGGTCACCGACGAGGTCATCCGGCACTGGAAGGAGAAAGCGGGTGATCGTCAAACCGTGGTGTTCTGTTCCACCGTCGCCCACGCCGCCCATGTCACGGAGGCATTCAACGCCGCAGATGTGGCATCCGGGCTGATTCATGGCGATCTGCCGAGTGAAGCGCGCCGCCAGATTCTCGCTGCCTATACCGCCGGGGATATTCGCATCATCGTCAACGTGGCGGTGCTGACCGAAGGTTGGGATCACCCGCCGACCTCCTGCGTCGTGCTGTTGCGGCCCAGTTCCTACAAATCCACCATGATCCAGATGGTGGGGCGCGGGCTGCGTACCATTGATCCGGAGGAACACCCCGGCGTCATCAAGACTGACTGCGTCGTGCTGGATTTTGGGACCTCGAGTCTGATCCACGGCACTCTGGAGCAGGACGTCGATCTTGATGGCAAGACTGAGACCGGCGAGGCCCCGACCAAGGCGTGCCCGGCCTGTGGGGCTGACATTCCTCTGGCCTGTTTCGAATGCCCGCTCTGCGGCGAGGTTCTTGGCGCTGATGACGACGGCGAGGCCGATGCGTCGAGGCGCGCCGAGTTGACCGGCTTCATCATGACGGAGATCGACCTCCTGAAACGATCAAGCTTCGCCTGGATCGATCTCTTTGGGGCCGATGACGCGCTAATGGCCAACGGGTTCAACGCCTGGGGCGGCATCTTCTTTCTGGAAGGGCGCTGGCATGCGGTCGGCGGCGCAAAGGGCCAAAGCCCCCGCTTGCTGGGCATCGGCGAACGGACCGTCTGCCTCGCGCAGGCCGATGATTGGCTGAACGAGGTCGAGACCGACGAAAGCGCCTTCAAAACGCGCGGCTGGCTGAAACAGGCCGCCACGGACAAGCAGCTGCAATACCTGCCGCCCGCCTATCGGCAGGACTATGGCCTGACACGCTATCACGCCTCGGCGCTGATGACTTTCACCTTCAACAAGCGGGCGATCCGTCACCTCGTCATGAGTGTCGCCCCCGATCAGCGGAGGGCCGCATGACCCATGACAATCAACATTTCCCTGTCTGCAGATCAGCGCCGGACGCTCTGGCATCCGCGATTTCAGCTTTGCGCGGTCTGCCGTTCTCCGACGCATGGCTTCGGCTGGTCGGATCCTACGCGCACGAAGCATCGCCGGCCATCGGTCTGGTTCTGCTCGATGCCCTGCCAAAACTACTGGTGGCAATTGGCTCGGGGGTCCTCAGCCATGGTTGATCTGACCGACGAGGAACGTGCCGCCGTCACTGCCACCATGAAGCGGCTGGCGCTGCTGATGGACGAGATCGGCTGGCAAACCCGCTTTGCCGATTTGTCGGAGCCCCAAGTCCGCGCCGTCATTGAGGAAGCCGTCGAGGGCTTTCGCGAGGCGATGGCTGACATCGCAAAGACGAAAAGCCCGGAGGTGCCGTTTTGACGCTGGATTACAATCACAGGCCCAGCTTCTCCGAGAAGGTGAACGCCGCAGTCGATGCAGCCTTGACCACGGAAAACGCTGAACGCGTTCCGCGTGATTATCTCGGCGGCTCGCGGCTCGGTCATGCCTGCGAGAGGGCTTTGCAGTTCGAATTCACGCATGCGCCCAAGGACGAGGGGCAAGGGTTTTCCGGGCAACTGCTGCGCATCTTCGCCATTGGCCACGCGCTTGAGGACCTGGCGGTGGCCTGGCTGCGCGGCGCGGGCTTCGATCTCTATACGCGGAAGGGCAACCGGCCGGATGGTGGCCAGTTTGGTTTCTCGGCCGCCGGTGGTCGGGTGCGGGGCCACGTGGACGGTATCATTGCTGCGGGCCCCGAGGGCCTGGAGCTGGCCATTCCCGCACTCTGGGAATGTAAGACGATGAACGCGAAGAACTGGCGCCTTTGCGTCAAGGACGGCGTCACCATCGCCAAGCCGGTCTATGCCGCGCAGATAGCACTTTATCAGGCCTATATGGAAGCCAGCGTGCCCGGCATCAGCGCCGCACCGGCCGTGTTCACTGCCATCAACAAGGACACGGCTGAGATGCACCATGAGCTGGTGCCCTTCGATGCAGATTTGGCGCAGCGGATGTCCGACCGGGCGGTGCGGATCCTGCGGGCCACCGATGCCGGCGAGTTGCTGCCGCGCATCGCACAGAACCGCGATTTCTTCGAGTGCCGTTTCTGCCCATGGGCCGAGCGCTGCTGGGGGCTGCAGGGATGAGCGACGACAACATCATCCATTTCAGCCCCTGGCAGGATTTCAACGACGCGCCTTCGATCGAGGACCCGTTCGATGTCGAGCCCGATCCCTTCCAGATCGAAACCTTCATTGACGTCGTGTTCGGCTATTGTGAGGGCCAGATCCCGGTCCGGGGCTTTGTCGATATGGGACAGGGTAAAGAGGGCCGACCACACAACATCTGGATCGACGCCGACGCCACAGCGCCAACCAAGCTCGCGACCTTCGCCAATTGGGCCTGGCGCGAAGGGGCAGCCGTCTATGTGATCCCCGGCACGGTCGCTGGGGCCGGACAGGCCAAATCCGCCGATGTGCTGCAGATGCAGGCGCTTGTCGTCGATCTCGATGCCGGCGATATTTCCGCCAAACTTGATCATCTGCTGCACCACCTAGGTCAGCCCACTCTGATCATCGAGAGCGGCGGGCGCACCTCTGAAGGGGCCAACAAGCTGCATGTCTGGTGGCGGATGACCGAACCCGCCGAAGGAACTGCACTGGCTGAGCTTTGCCGCCTGCGGGGTGAGATCGCTCTCAAGGTTGGCGGCGACACGCATTTCCGCTCCGCCCATCAGCCGATCCGGGTGGCGGGATCGGTTCATCACAAGCATGGCCATCAGCGCCTTGTGCAGATCCGCGAACACCATCCCATTGAGGTCGATCTTGAGGAGTTCGGAGACAAGGTAGCGGAGATGCCGCCCATGTCGGGCGTTGGCATGGCCACTACCAATGCTGCTGCACCCGGCAAGCCGACGCTGGACGCGGTGCTGACAACGCCGGTGCGCGAAGGCGATCAGGATGACTGGAGCCGCTTCACCGGGGCCAGCGTCGCCATCGGTCATTTCCTGCGCATGGTCCATGATGGCAGGATGTCGCCTGATGAAGGATGGGAGGCGATCCGTGGCTACAGTGCAGCCGCCCTGCGCCCGAGCTGGCCGGAGGATCGCCTTAAGGCGGAATCCGAACGCCTCTGGGCCAAGCATATCGAGAAGAACGGCCCGCCGCTGATCCGCCTTGAGACAACCGCCGCAGCACGAAACCAGCCGGGGCCGTTGTCATCGTTCACTCTGGGCGCTTTGCTCGACGACCGATCCCCCATGCCGGAGGATATCATTGCGCCAAGGGTGCTCACACCCGGCGGCATGTTGGTGCTCGGCGGTGCCCCAAAGGTAGGTAAGAGCGATTTTCTGATCTCCTGGCTCGTGCACATGGCAGCCGGGATCACGTTCCTCGGTTTTACCCCGCCACGACAGTTGCGGGTGTTCTACCTGCAGGCGGAAATCCAGTATCATTATCTGCGCGAACGCCTTCAGCAGATCGCGCTTCCGCCGGAGGTCATCGCCGCTGCCCGCGAAACCTTTGTCGCGACGCCCAAGCTAAAGCTGCTGCTGAATGAGGCTGGCATCGCCAAGGTCATCGAGGCAATGCGTGCGGCGTTCCCGGATGCACCGCCCGACATTCTTTGCGTCGACCCGATCCGCAACCTCTTTGACGGTGGCCCGGGCGGCGGCGGCGAGAACGACAACGACGCCATGATGTACTTTCTCAAGGACCGGGTCGAGGTGCTGCGCGATGTCATCAATCCCGACTGCGGCGTGATCCTGGCCCACCACACAAAGAAGCTCGGCAAGCAGCAGGTGAAGGACGATCCGTTTCTGGCCTTGTCCGGGGCCAGCGCACTGCGCGGTTTCTACACCTCGGGGCTGCTCATGCATCGCCCCGATGAAGACCGAAGCGAACGCAGGCTGGAGATCGAGTTGCGAAACGGCCCGGCGCTGGCGGGAAAGCTGATCGACAAGGTAGGTGGCCGCTGGGTTGAGATGAACCCGATGAGCGAGCGCCTGGTGCGCAAGGAAGTGGGCGCAAGGCTCGATGCCGAACGGCTGCGCAAGCATGACGTCATTCTGGGAATGTTGCTGGACGAGGCAGCGGGCGAGCGGCTTTACACCGCAATGCAGTTTTCCGAGACCTTCGAGAACCGGGGCGGTCTAGGCAGCAAGCATACCATCCGAGAGCGCCTCAGCGTCCTCTCCACCAAGGGGTTCGTGAAATTTCTGCGCGATCCCTCGGGGTTCGGTTTCCCCATCACCCGGTCCCGGTTTGGCTATCTCTGCGTCGAAGGCATGCAGTTCGGCGCACCCGTCGATGAGGTCGATCCAACCACTGGCGAGGTCACGACAACGACCCGGTCAGTCCAGCCCAGCCACTTCAAATGCCCCCAATCCGGGCTCAGCCTTCAAGTCGAAAACCCAGCCTTCTGGGTCTACCCGGACGGGGTTGAAGACGACCTAACTCATATGAGTGAGGCCTAACACATATGTCTTCACCAACAGTGCGTTCAATGAAATCAATAGGTTGCGGGAAAATAAGTGTTAGGTCCCTAACTCATACCCGAAGACTTCATGAAGTCTTATTTCTGAATGAAATCAGCATCTTGTCTCTCTCGGAACAGTTAGGTGTCAAACCCCCATACTACGTATGGGGAGGCCAACCCGCAGGTTTGGCCCCTTTCCCCATCCGTATGGGATATCCGCGCGCACCCCCCTGAGGGCGGATCAGTCGGACGACGATGGCCCGTACCGCCAAGCACAACGCCACCGTCGCCCTCCACCAAAAACGAATCCCCCCTTACTCAACGGAGACCCATCATGGCGTTGACGACTCTGACTCTGACCGAGCCCCAGGCAAAGCCCCCATTGTCGGGCGCATCCTCCCGGCTCATGGCAACCCTCGCGCTTGATCTCGGCACAGCAACCGGTTGGGCGCTGCGGGATCACACCGGGCTTATCAGCAGTGGCACGGCCAGCTTTCGCCCCGGCCGCTTCGACGGTGGTGGCATGCGCTACCTGCGCTTCACCAACTGGCTGACTGAAATTGACCGGCTGTCGGGCCCGGTGGAGACGATCTGGTTCGAGGAGGTCCGGCGCCATGCCGGCACCGACGCGGCCCATGTCTATGGCGGTCTGATGGCGACCCTGACCGCATGGGCCGAGCTGCGCGGCGTGCCTTATCAGGGCGTGCCTGTGGGCACGATCAAACGCCACGCCACCGGCAAGGGCAATGCACCGAAGCAGGCGATGATCGACGCGGCCCGAGCCCGCGGGTTCAGCCCTGCGGACGACAACGAGGCCGATGCCATCGCGATCCTGCTCTGGGCAATCGAGACCGGCGGAGGTGTGGCATGAGGTTTTACCCCAAAGGCTATGGCGGCCAGCGCCGGGATCCCGATCAAGTCAAGCGGGAGGGTTGGAAGGAACAGGGCGTGCTGGCTGTTGCCGTCGATGACCATCGTCTGACCTGGCCTGAGCGGGAGCTCATTCGCCAGATTGGCGAGAAACTCTATGGCAAGCGGCCCGAAGGTCTGGAGGTGCGCAATGGCTGATTGGACCCCAAGCATCGTCGAAGCCAGGCTGGCCGAAGCCGCATGGGTTCTCAAGCGCATGCCCGAACCGCGCATGTCGGGGTACTTCAGCACCTGGCCCGAGTTCGTCTACAGCTTCGCGGACAAGGTCGAACAGGAACCCAAGCCCATGCGGGTGCTTCCGTCGCCGCAGGCGATCAGCCGGATGGAGCAGACGCTGACTTGGACCGCCTGCCTCGAGCCCATCGACGGCAAGATCGTTTGGCTGCGCGCCTATGGAACGCGTTGGAAAGAAGTCTGCTGGACTGTCGGGCTGCAGCGATCTGCGGCCAACCAGCACTGGCTCTATGGGCTGTCTGTCATCTCGCTGCGCCTCAACAACCGTCGGTTCAACCGCAACCTTTCGAAGCAGGCCGTGATCAAGCTTGCGGGAGCGGCGTAGGGGATCGCGCTGGATAGGAAAGTGTCCGCCGGACACTTTTCGAAGGGACAAATACCGGCTCCCGAGGGTATAAGTTGGATATACTCGGGAGAGGCGCGTGCGGGACAGCACAGACCTTTTCGAGATGGATTTTGTGGTGGACCCCAGAGTCCGAACCGGGGTCCAGCCCGCTAACCCACTGACTTTACGGGTCCTTCCTGGCCGTAAACCTATACGGGGGGGCGCAGCGCGCAATATCGCTAGCGACAGGGCCGGTTTTTTGGGAAGCCACCCTGGCGGGCATCCACCCGCGATCTTCTGAAAACCACAACAAAACAAACTCTTGGAACCGGACACCCCGGTGGCCGCTGGACCCTTTGCGGAGTCCAGGCTGGCTGCCGGGGTCCGGAGTCCAGGGCATCCACCCAATTGAGGCGAACCGACCAGCATGACCCTGAGCTTTGCCCCGGACGCGATTGAGACCTGGCCGCTGGCCAAGCTCCAGCCCTACGCGAAAAATGCAAAGATGCATGGCGCAGATCAGGTTGCGAAGATTGCCGCCAGCATGGCGGAGTTCGGCTGGACCGTGCCGTGCCTCGTCGCCGATGACGGAGAACTGATCGCGGGCCATGGCCGGGTGCTGGCCGCAACGCAACTCGGGCTGACCGAGGCCCCAGTGATCGTGCTGGGCCATCTGACCGAGGCGCAACGCCGGGCGTACCGTATCGCGGACAACAAGCTGACGGAACTCGGGACTTGGGATGAGGCGATGCTGTCGGCTGAGTTGAGCGACCTGCTGGCCGAGGACTACGACCTGTCGCTCATCGGTTTCGATGACGCCGAACTCAAGGCGCTTCTGGCCGGTGAGGTCGATCCTGAGATCGCTTCCCGCGAGGGCGAGGACGATGTTCCTGAGGCCCCTGAAACCCCGATCAGCCGACCGGGCGATCTTTGGGTGCTTGGCAAGCACCGATTGCTCTGTGGTGACGCCACCGTGGCCACCGATGTCGAGCGGCTGCTGGGTGATGTGAAGCCGCAACTGATGGTGACCGATCCGCCCTATGGCGTCGAATACGATCCCGGCTGGCGAAACAAGGCTGGGGCAGCCGCGACCAAGCGCACTGGTAAGGTGCTGAACGATGACCGCGCCGACTGGCGCGAGGCCTGGGCGTTGTTCCCCGGCGACGTCGCCTATGTCTGGCATGGGGCACTGCACGCGACCACGGTCGCCGACAGTCTGATTGCCTCAGGCTTCAACATCCGATCCCAGATCATCTGGGCCAAGGATCGCTTGGTGCTGAGCCGCGGCGATTATCACTGGCAGCACGAACCATGTCTCTATGCCGTGAAAAAAACCGGCAAGGGCCATTGGGCTGGCGACCGCAAACAGACGACGCTGTGGCAGATCGCAAACAAGGATCAGGATGCGGAAACCGTGCACGGGACCCAGAAGCCTGTCGAATGCATGCGTCGGCCAATCCTTAACAATTCCAGCCCGGGTCAGGCCGTCTACGAGCCCTTCATGGGGTCCGGCACCACGCTGATCGCGGCCGAAACGACAGGTCGCGTCTGCTACGGGATCGAACTCAATCCGGTCTATGTCGATGTCGCTGTCGAGCGATGGCAGCAGTTCACGGGCAAGGACGCTGTCCTTTCTGGCTCCGATGAGGCCTTCAATAAAATCAAGACCAAAGACGCGTGAGGCAATGCATGACCTGGCTTTACCTTCCTCCGGCTACGCTTCCGGAGCCGGAGACCTATTTGGGCTCTCGCTCTGCTCCGGCGCCGGCGGGCTCGACCTCGGGCTCACCATCGCCATCCCCGGATATCGAACTGTGGGCCATGTCGAACGGGAAACCTTCGCCGCAGCCACTCTCGTGGCGCGGATGGAAGACGCGTCCTTGGATCCAGCGCCTGTCTGGGACGATGTTGCCAGCTTCGACGGCCGACCGTGGCGCGGCGCGGTGGACATCGTCACTGCGGGATATCCGTGCCAGCCGTTTTCGGTTGCGGGCAAACGCCTTGGTACCGAAGATCCACGCCACCTCTGGCCGCACGTCGCCCGGATCATCGGTGAATGCGAGCCGCCCTTCGTCTTCCTCGAGAATGTCGCCCATCATCTCCGCCTCGGCTTCCCCGAAGTCGCCAGCGGACTGGTCGGCATGGGCTACCGCCTTGCGGCAGGTCTCTTTACTGCGGCGGAAGTCGGCGCGCCGCACAAGCGTGAGCGGCTGTTCATCCTTGCCATCCGCGAAGGCTGCGAATTGGCCGACCCCGCGCGCCTGCTCTGGGACCCGGTCGAGTGGCGGGAACCGGACCGAGATGTTGCGGCTATGGCCGACGCCCCGCGCCAGCGCCAACGAGAACCGGCAAACGAAACCAACGCCCTCGCAAGAAGCGGGCAAGCATGGGATGAACCTGGCAACCAGCGCCGCGATGTGGCCGACGCCACAGACCGACAGCTTCCGGAGCCGGGGAGGAGACCGCAAGCACGAGAAGGGTCTGGACGGCATGGCGCGGGACTGGCCGACGCCGATGGCAAACGATGGCTGCAAGCCGAGCGCGGGCAATCGCAAGACGGCCGATCTGACCCATGCCAGCCGCATGTGGATGACGCCGACGGCGCGGGATCACAAGGATGGGGCGACGACATTGGCGAACACGCCGGTGAATGGCCTGCTTGGCCGCCAGGTCCTGGTGACGCCCATGGCTGGGAGCGATATCTCCGAGCAGCGCAGGACCTTGAACCCGCTGTTCGTCGAGGCGCTGATGGGTTGGCCCACCGGGTGGACCGGCTTCGCCTCTGTGGCAACGGCGTGGTCCCCCTGGTTGCGGCGCATGCGCTGCGAACTCTCGCAGCTGAACTGCTGACCGATGGATGAGGTGGTGGCCGATGGATGAGGTGGTGGCATGAAGCAGTCGCGCCTCATGTCGCTGGTGGAGTCCGTCGCCAATGTGATCGTGGGCTACGGCGTCGCCGTCGCTACACAAATCCTGATCTTCCCGATCTTCGGGCTACACACAACGCTGGCGCAGAACCTGAAAATGGGCGCGGTGTTCACGGTGGTGAGCATAGCGCGGTCCTATGTGCTACGGCGGCTATTCGAGGCAATCCGGGTCAAAACGACAAAGCCGCCGCCCATGAGGAGCGACGGCTCTGTTCGGCATCGACTTCCCTACCGCCGGTATTTCAGCGGTGCAGCAGGGCGGGATCAGTCTTCAATCCGATAGATGCGTCCACGTTCCTCTGTCTTTTCTGAGGTGACCTCAAGCCCGAGCTTCTTTTTCAGCGCGCCGGACATGGCACCACGAATCGTATGTGACTGCCATCCGGTTGCGACCATGATTTCCTCGATGGTCGCGCCGCCCTCAGCGCGGAGCATCTCGATCAGCTTTGCCTGTTTGGTCCCATTTCGACGCTGGACGGGTTCGCTTGCGCTATCGGTGGGGGCACTTTCGTTCGGTTCGTTGGTGATCCCGAGGGCGCTGTAAGCCAGCGACGTGGAACGCAGGGTTATCGGCCCGCGCTTTTCGTCGTGCCGCCAGACCGTGTTCAGGTCCGTGGCTTCAATCTCCTCGAGGAGCCCCTTCTTCAGGAGGCTCTTGCAGACATTGCCAACAGCGCCGCCCTTGAGGCTTGCGGTGACGGGGAACACTGCACCGTCTTCCCGCGCGCAGGCGGCGGACAGGATGATGGCTTGTGGGTCGGACAGCTGGATCTGGGTCATTGGTTGTCTCCGGTCATCGGGGGCGCGGAATGCGACCCTTCTACCGGGACGAGCCCCGCGCATACGGGGCAGGTCTGCGCGGTTGCACGGTTCAGATCAGGTCGAGGTCTTTCAGGCTGGTTGCCGCATCAATCAGCTGGCTGGTCGGAACCTCGATGGTAATCGTCATGCTGTCGGCATAGGCGCGGACATAAACGCCGCCGTCGTCCATCAGGGCGCTTTCGATTTTGTCGAGGACCGTGGTGATACGGCTTCGGTCGAAATGATCGGGCAGCTTACGAATGGCAATGCGGATAGTACTGGTTTCCATGGCGCTTACTCCGCGTGCTCGCCTTCGCTGAAGGCGCTGTCGGTGATGCGCTTCAAGAGGCTGGCGTAATGCTCAAGGGTGCCGACATGGCCCCAGTTGGTCTCGTCGGGGTGGGCGTTGAAGTGGTCGTCGCTCAGGCTCGACAAGCGGGCGAGCATCTCGTCGATCTCGGCTTTCTTGCCCATGAAGGCGCTAAGCGCTGCTTCATTGTTCCGCGCAGCCTTCTCGGCGCGCAGTTGATGGCGGAGCGTTGTCTGCGGGTTCAGGCGGGTCATCGTGGCTGCTCCTTGGTGAGTTGCATCTTTTTCTTGAGATCACGTTCGCTCTGGCACGGAGGCTTATCAACTACATAAGCACATGATTTTGAATGATAATCGGAGCACGCAATGGAGGGTCTGAGCGAGCGCCAGTATGCCGCCCGCGTCGGCCTTTCACGTGGTGCAATCCAGAAGGCCAAAGCGACAGGGCGGCTGGTTCTGTACGGCGATGGCAGCATTGACGCGGTGGCCAGCGATGCCTTGCGCGCCGAAGCGACCGATCCGTCGAAGACCCGGAAAGCGCCGCAGCCAAAACTCAAGCCTGTCCCGGAGGCGGCAGTGTCCGCAGTCGGCGAGACGCTCCGTGAACAGGGGTTAGCGGCGCCACAAATCGGCAGCGGCACCACGTTCCTGCAGGCCAAGACGGCGAACGAAGTGCTGAAGGCGCAGGAACGGCGCCTCCGGCTACAGAAGCTGAAAGGCGAGCTGATTGACCGGGCCCGCGCGTTGTCGCTGGTGTTCCGGCTGGCGCGGCAGGAGCGCGATGTCTGGGTCAACTGGCCGTCGCGAGCTGCTGCGCTGATGGCGGCCGATCTGGGCGTCGAGCCCGCCGCAATGCAAAAGGTTCTGGAGAAACATGTCCGTGCCCAGCTCGACGATCTTGCCGAGGTCAAACCCGATCTCCGGTGATGCCGACGATATGCCGGATTTTGACGGCTCGGCAGAGATCCTGCGTGCTTGGGGCGCGGGCCTCACGCCCGATCCGGACCTGACCGTTTCCGAATGGGCGGACCGGCACCGAATGCTTTCCGGCCGCGCTTCGGCCGAACCGGGCCGATACCGTACGGCGCGCACGCCCTACATGGCCGAGATCATGGACCGGCTGTCGCCCGGCGATCCAACGCAGCGGATCGTGTTCATGAAGGCGGCGCAGGTTGGCGCAACGGAAGCTGGCAACAACTGGATCGGCTTTGCGATCCACCAGGCACCGGGCCCGATGCTGGCGGTCCAGCCGACGGTAGAACTGGCGAAACGCAACTCGCGGCAGCGGATCGATCCGCTGATCGATGAAAGCCCGGAACTACGCGAACGGGTCAAACCGGCCCGTTCGCGCGACGCGGGTAACACCATGCTGTCGAAGGAATTCGCGGGTGGCATCCTGATCATGACCGGGGCGAACTCGGCGGTCGGCCTGCGGTCCACGCCGGCGCGCTACATCTTCCTCGATGAGGTCGACGCCTATCCGGCCTCCGCTGACGACGAAGGCGATCCGGTTACGCTGGCCGAAGCGCGGTCGCTGACATTTGCCCATCGGCGCAAGGTGTTTCTGGTCTCGACCCCGACAATCCGGGGGCTGAGCCGGATCGAGCGAGAGTTCGAGGCGAGCGACCAGCGGCGGTTTTTCGTGCCATGCCCGCATTGCGGTCAGGAACAGTGGCTGAAGTTCGAGCGGCTGCGTTGGCAGAAGGGCCGTCCGGAGACGGCAGAATATCACTGCGAGGGCTGCGAGACGCCCATCGCCGAACACAACAAGACGGCGATGCTGCAGGCAGGCGAATGGCGCGCAACCGCAACGGCCGCCGATCCCGGCACCGTCGGCTATCACCTCTCGGCGCTCTATTCGCCGATCGGCTGGCTGAGTTGGGAGCGGATCGTGCGGGCATGGGATGCGGCCCAAGGGTCGAACGAGGCGATCAAGGCGTTTCGCAACACGATCCTCGGCGAGACTTGGGTCGAAACCGGCGAAGCCCCGGACTGGCAGCGCTTGGCGGACCAGCGCGAGACCTGGAATGCTGGCGCTGTGCCAACAGGCGGTCTGTTCCTGACTGCGGGAGCGGATGTTCAGAAGGATCGCATCGAAGTCGATGTCTGGGCCTGGGGCCGCGGGCTGGAGAGTTGGCTGATCGAGCACCTGGTCATTGAGGGTGGGCCCGGCGACCCGGCGTGCTGGCAGCAACTGACCAATTTGCTCGGGCAGACATGGGAGCATGCCTCTGGTCAGAAGATGACATTGGCACGGCTGGCCATCGACACTGGATATGAGACCAGCGCTGTCTATGGCTGGTCGCGACAGGTCGGCTTCGCGCAGGTGGCTCCGGTCAAAGGCGTCGAGGGGTTCAACCGTTCGAGCCCGGTCACTGGCCCGACGTATGTGGACGCGACCATCGCAGGCAAACGGCTGCGGCGCGGGGCGCGGCTTTGGACGGTCGCCACCTCGACCTTCAAGACCGAGACCTATCGCTATTTGCGCCAGGACCGGCCGACACGGGAGGAAGTCGAGGCTGGGCATCTTTGCCCGCCCGGAACGATCCATCTGCCAAACTGGGCGGACGGCGAGTGGCTGAAGCAATTCACGGCCGAACAACTGATCACGGTGCGCACCAAACGCGGCTTTGCCCGGCTCGAATGGCAGAAGCTGCGCGAACGCAATGAAGCTCTGGATTGTCGCGTCTATGCCCGGGCAGCCGCCTGGATCCTTGGGGCCGATCGCTGGTCTGAGGCGCGTTGGGCCGATCTGGAAGCACAGGTCGGGATCACGGCGGAGGACATGGCGGAAGACGGGGCGGGAAACACGACGCCCGCCTCTCGGCGCGCGGGACCACAGCGGCGAACCGTGCGCTCAAGCTACATGAGGTGAATTGATGTCTACGATTGCCGAGCTCCGTGCCCGCCGCGAGGCGTTGGCCGTTCAGCGTTCCTCTGGCGTGGCGCGTGTCAGTTACGACGGAAAGACGGTGGACTATCGCAGCGTCGCGGAGATTGACCGGGCCATCGAGGCGCTTGGCCGCGAGATCGCGGTTGCCGAGGGTCGTCGGATCGTTCGGCAGGTGCGTGTGACGACGACGAAGGGTCTCTGATTCATGGGCATGTTCGATCGCTTTCGCCGCCGGGGTCCCGGCGGTCCCGCTGCTGTGACCGCGCGCCTCGAAGGCGCGATGGCCCGGCGGCGGCTTCGCGGCTGGAACCCGCCGCTAGAGAACATCAATTCGCTGGTGGCATCGGGCGGCCCGCGTTTGCTGGCGCGGTCGCGGGAACTGGTCGTCACCAACGGCTATGCCGCCAATGCCTGCGAGGCATTTGCGTCGAACATGATCGGTGACGGGATCAAGCCCTCGTCACTGATCGCGGATGCGGCATTGCGTGACAGTATTCAGCAGCTCTGGCTTGCTTGGACCGACGAGGCGGATGCCGACGGTCTGACGGACTTCTACGGCCTGCAAGCCATGGTCGCGCGCGAGATGTTTGTTGCAGGCGAATGCTTTGTCCGGCTGCGGCCTCGCCGGTCTGAAGATGGTCTGCTGGTGCCGCTGCAACTGCAGCTCCTGCAGTCGGAGATGCTGCCGTTCGAGAAGACCGAGACCGTGGCAAATGGCAATCGCATGCGCTGCGGGATTGAATTTGACGGCATCGGCCGCAGGGTGGCCTATCACTTCCGTCGTCGCCATCCGGGCGACACCACCGATCAGGGGGCGGTGATCCCGGAGACGGTGCGCGTGCCCGCCGAGGATGTGCTTCACATTTACCGGCCCATTGATGCGGGCCAGATCCGCGGCCTGCCGCATGTGGCACCCGCGATGGTGCGGCTGTTTCTGCTGGACCAGTACGACGACGCTGAACTGGACCGGAAGAAGACGGCGGCGATGTTTGCGGGGTTCATCACCAAGACCGCGCCGGAAGACCCGATGATGGGTGAGGCCGAGGCCGATCTCGTTGGCACCGCCATTGCGAGCCTCGAACCCGGCACGATGCAAGTGCTGCTGCCGGGCGAGGATGTGAAGTTCTCGAGCCCCGCAGATGTTGGGGGTGGCTATGAGGCGTTTCAATACCGGACGCTCTTGTCGGTCTCGGCCTCTCTGGGGCTGCCCTATCACCTCGTCACCGGGGATGTGCGCCAGGCGAACTATTCGAGCTTGCGGGCAGAGCTGGTCGAGTTCCGGCGACGCATTGGCCAGCTGCAGCATGGGGTGATGGCGCACCAGCTGTGTCGGCCGATCTGGCGGCGCTGGCTTGAGACGGCCGTGTTGTCGGGGGCGCTGGATATCGGCAATCCCGCCGTCGCGCGGCCGGTGCAATGGATCCCACCACGCTGGGATTGGGTCGACCCGCTGAAGGACATCCAGGCGCAAGTGCTGGCGATGGAAGCGGGCATCACCTCGCGCCGCAAGGTGGTCGAGGCCACCGGCTATGACGTCGAGGAAGTCGACCGAGAGAATGCGGCGGATGCCAAGCGCGTTGCTGATCTGGGGCTGAGCTACCGCGCGAGCCCCGGCGAAACGCAGGGCGCGCGAGCGACGCCCGCAGCGCGGCCTGATCCTGGAGATGGCACAGGCGAAGACACAGGCGACGGATCCGCCTCCACCGATCCCGCCACCGAACAGGAGTGACAATATGACAAGCTGGTATGCGATCCGCGCCCGGGGAACAGGTGCGGAAGTGGCGATCTATGACGAGATCGGTGCCTATGGGGTCTCGGCGAAGGGGTTCCTTGCCGAACTCGGCGCACTGCCCGACGGGACGCCGGTCGATCTGCGGCTGAACAGCCCGGGCGGGTCAGTCTTCGATGCGGTGGCGATCTACAATGCGCTGAAGCGGCACGCGGGCACGGTCACGGTCTGGATCGACGGTATTGCCGCCTCTGCCGCGTCCTATGTCGCCATGGCGGGTGACGAGATCGTCATGCCGGAAAACGCATTCCTGATGATCCACGACCCGTCGGGGTTGGCAATGGGCACGGCGGGTGACATGCGCGCCATGGCCGAGGCGCTCGACAAGGTCGCGGGCAGCCTCGTCCGGGGATATGCCGCCAAATCCGGCAAACCCGATGACGAGATAGCAGCGCTGATGGCGGCCGAGACCTGGTTCGATGCGGCTGATGCGGTGGCGGCGGGCTTCGCGGACCGGTTGGCGGACCCTGTCAGAATGGCCGCACGCTTCGACATTGGTCGGTTCCGCAATGCGCCGCCGGACCTCGTCGAGGCAGTGGAAGCCATTGGCCAGGAGGGTGTTAAGCCCGAACTGGAGCACGTTCCCGAGGAAAGTAGCCAAGACACGGGCACAAAGACTGACAGCATCCTGGACGACGATGTCGAACCTGACGACGGCACCGGCGAGGCGGGCAGCGACGATGCACTCGTTGGGCCCGAGGGGTATGGTGTCACCGACGACATGCCCAGCCCTTCGGACCCGATTCCGACTCCGGATGGCGCACCGCCCGATCCCGCCGCGATCCGCGCCGAAGCAATCACCCATGCCCGCGCTATCGTCGATCTTTGCCGCCTCGCAGGCCAGCCACAGATGGCCGGGCGCTTCCTCGAACAGGACGCCAGTCTCGACGACGTCCGCATGGCCCTTCTGGCGGCAAAAGCCGAGGCCGAACCCGAGATCACAGCCCATCACGCACAACCCGGCCGGACCACGACGGCCCGCCCCTGGGGCGAGATCGTCGCCCGTACCTTCAAGCTGAAAGGATAACCACGTGACCACGCTCACCGAGACCACCCATCCCGGAGGCTTCCTCGTCTGGGAAGCCTTCCGCGACTACACTCGCGAAACCATCACCGTTGCGTCCGGCAAGCTCGATCCGGGCACCGTGCTGGGCAAGATCACCGCGTCTGGCAAATACGCCGCCCATGATCCCGCCGCCGTCGACGGTACTGAAACCGCCGTGGCGGTGCTCTGGGGCAAGGCCGACGCCACAGGCGGCGATGTGCCAGCCGTTGCGCTGGTTCGCGGCCCGGCCATCGTCAATCGCCATGATCTCGTCTTTGTCGGCACCCCCAGCGAGGGCGAAATCACCGCCGCCCATGCCGCGCTGCTGGCGGTCGGCATCCTCGTCCGCTGATCAAACCCTCAAAGGAGGCATTCCCATGACCACCATGGATATCTTCGAAGGCGATGCCTTCACCATCATCGAACTCACCCGTGCTCTGGAAAACATCCCCTTCAAGCCCGCGATCCTGTCGGGCGCCAGCCTGTTCTCGCCGCGCGGCGTGCGCTCGCGCACCGTCGTGATCGAGAGCCGGGACGGCACGCTGTCGCTGATCCCGTTCTCCGAACGCGGCTCGGCGGCCGAGCAACAGGTGCCGGAGCGTCGCGACATGCGCGCCTTTGTCTGCCGCCAGTTCAAGAAGCAGGACGTGCTCTGGGCGTCTGAAATCCAGGGGATCCGCGACTTCGGCTCGGAAAGTGCCACCCAGCAAGTGCAAAGCGAGGTCGCCCGAAAGCTCGGCCGTTTGCGCCAGGATGCGGAGGCGACGTTCGAATATCACCTGCTGAACGGCATTCAGGGCATCGTGAAGGATCCCAAGGACAGCGCCACGGTGATCAACTACTTCACCGAGTTCGCCATCACGCCCGCCACCGAGATCGACTTCGATCTGGACAATGCGACCCCGGGCTCAGGCGCGCTGCGCAAACGCTGCCAGGCGCTGATCGAAAGCGTCGAGGACAGCATGGGCGGGCTCGCGGCCGGGGCTGTGCAGGTCCGCGCGGAATGTGGCTCAGCTTTCTTCGCCGATCTCATCGCCCATAAGGAGGTGCGCGAGACCTATCTCAACACTGCCGCTGCCGCCGATCTGCGCGGCCGGGTCGCCGACGAAGTCAGCTTCGGCGGTATCAGCTTCCGTCGCTATCGAGGTGGGGCGGGCTTCGGCGTGCCTACCGACAAGGCCTTCTTCTACCCCGAAGGGGTGGAGGGGTTGTTCGAGATCTACCACGCACCCGCCGATACGTTCGAGACGGTCAACACGCTCGGTTTGCCGCTTTATGCGCGCACCATCCCTGACCGGGATCGCGACGAATGGGTGCGGCTCGAGATCGAGAGCAATCCGCTGCCTATCTGCACTCGCCCACAAGTGCTGCGTAGCGCCCGGCGGACGTGATGTCTGTCTTCGACGCCGCCGTCGACTTGCTGTTCGCCGACCCGAACATCGGGCGCGAGGCGATCTACACCTCCGACGGCGGCGCGCCCATGCTGGTGCGCGTCGTCTCGCGGCAGGCGGATGCAATCAGCGACTTCGGCGACGCGCGGCTCTGGTCGGAAACGACCCGCATCGACTTGCGGGTGGCTGAGGTCTCCAATCCACGGCCGGGCGACCGTTTGGAAATGGACGGCGATGCCTTCCTCATTCAGGGCGAACCCGTCCGCGACCGGGAGCGGCTGGTCTGGACCGTGGATCTGAGGCCCGTGTGAAACTGAAGCTCGACATCGATCCCGACATTGTTGCGATGATGGCGGCCGAGATCGCGGCGGGCGAACGCGCGGTGACAGCGGCCATGCGCGAGGCCGGTACCGGACTCAAGACTGCGTGGCGCACGCAGATCACTGGCGCGGGGCTTGGGCGGCGGCTCGCCAACTCGATCCGCAACCAGAACTTCCCAAGGTCTGGCGAAAGCCTCGATGCCGCGGCGCTGGTCTGGTCCAAAGCCCCGGTGATCGTCGGCGCGCACGATACCGGCCCGCTGATCCGCTCGAAGGACGGCTTCTGGCTGGCGATCCCTCTGCCTGCCGCAGGCAAATCCACACGTGGCGGTCGGATCACCCCCGGTGAATGGGAACGGCGACGCGGTCTGCGCCTGCGGTTCGTCTATCGTCGCACGGGTCCGAGCCTGCTGGTGGCGGAGGGGCGACTGAATACGAAGGGTCAGGCGGTGGTCTCGCGCTCGAAGACCGGGCGAGGCAAGGTCACCGCGCCGATCTTTCTGCTGGTGCCGCAGGTAAAGCTGCCCAAGCGACTGGATCTCTCGCGGGATGCAGACCGGGCGTTGGACAGCGTGCCGGGGCTGATCGTGGCGAACTGGGTGGAGAGTCAGCTTAACTGAATGATCTTGGCGCGAGTGCTTTGCCTGATAGGGCCAGACCAGACCACATGCTCGTCCCGATGGCCCCGATTGTGTTTGCCAGCGAACTGACGGCGACATTGGGTTTCTCAGTAGTAGCGTGCTCTGTGTTCATGTGGTGCTCCTTTCCATTCGTTGTCGATAGCGCAACGGCGTAAGCCAAAGCCCAAAGGGCGATGAAGGTTAGAAGGCCACCAAGACAGAGCAGGTGAAGGGGAATCGAACCCCAACCAACCAGACCTACCAGGCAAAGCACTCGCACGGGTAGAATGGTACTTTCCAACATGCTGTTCAAGATGCTTGGAAACACAACGGATTTGGCAGTTGGCCAATAGGATGGAAGCTGAACAGAAGATGCCCACCCCACGTGAAACCATCCTCACCGCGCTACACGCGCGGCTCTCGGCGCTGCCTGCCACCGCCCTGCGCGGTGAGGTGCTGCCCGAGCGCGTCCCAGCCGATGGGCTGCTGATCCTGCGCGACGGCGAGCCGGGGGAGCCCGAGGTGACTTTGTCGCCCCTGCGCTACCACTACCAGCACCGCGCCGAGATCGAGGCGGTGGTCCAAGGCGCGGCGCGTGACGCTGCGTTCGATACCCTGACCACCAGCATCGGTGCGGCAATTGCTGGCGACCGCACTCTGGGCGGCCTCTGCGACTGGGTCGAGGCGGAAGCACCGCGCCCGGTCGATCTGCCCGTTGAGGGCGCGGCCAGCCTGAAGGCGGCCGTGATCCCGGTGGTGCTGCATTATTCAACGGCCGATCCGCTCGGCTGACCCTGACAATTCAAGGAGAACACAATGGCACGAGCCCAAGGGGCGCGGGCGCAGATGGCGCTTGCGTTCGAGACGACCTATGGAACGCCGCCGGTGGGCGGTTTCACGAAAATGCCCTTCGCCAGCACCTCGCTCGGCGCGGAGCAGCCTCTGCTTAATTCGGAACTTTTGGGCTACGGCCGTGATCCGCTGGCGCCGATCAAGGATGCTGTGACGGCCGACGGCGATGTTGTCGTGCCGCTGGACGCTGAGGCATTCGGGTTCTGGTTGAAGGCGAGTTTTGGCGATCCGATCACTACCGGTACCGGCCCCTGGACGCATGAATTCCAGTCAGGGTCTTGGACGCTGCCCAGCATGTCGATCGAGACCGGCATGCCCGAGATCCCGCGTTTTGCGATGTATTCCGGCTGTGTGCTCGACCAGATCAACTGGCAGATGCAGCGTTCAGGGCTATTGACCGCAACAGCACGGCTGGTGGCGCAGGGCGAGACGGTGGGCACGACGACCAGCGCAGGCACGCCTGCCGCGCTCGAATTGCAGCGCTTCGGCCATTTCAACGGAGCGATCACACGAAACGGATCGGCCCTTGGCAATGTGGTCTCGGCCGACATCACCTATGCCAACAACCTCGACCGCATCGAGACCATCCGTTCGGATGGCCGCATCGATGGAGCAGACCCGTCTATTGCCGCGCTGACCGGCTCCATCGAGGTGCGCTTCGCCGACCAGACGCTGGTGACACAGGCGATCAATGGCGATCCCTGCGAGTTGGAGTTCGCCTATGTGCTGCCCTCCGGCGAAAGCTTCACCTTCACCGTACACGCTGTCTATCTGCCGCGCCCCCGGATCGAGATTTCCGGTCCGCAGGGGGTGCAGGCCACCTTTGACTGGCAGGCCGCGCGGGACAGCACGGTTGGCCGGATGTGCACCGCCACCCTCGTGAATGATGTGGAGATTTACTGATGCTGAAGCTCGATCTAACGAACACGCCGCACTGGCATGATCTCGCGCCGGGCGTCCGGCTGCAGCTGCGCCCGCTGACCACGGCGCTGATGGTTGCAACGCGCAGCGACACCGCTGTGGAGGCGGTCCCCGAGGAGGCGTCCGACGAGGAACGCGCCGTTGCCTTTGCCAAGGCGCTGGCGCGCCGGGCAGTTCTCACTTGGGAGGGCATCGGTGATGCGGATGGCAACCATATCGATCCGAGCCCCGACGCTGTCGACGCGCTTCTCGACATCTGGCCGATCTTCGAGGCCTTCCAGCTGACCTACGTTTCCAAAGGCCTGCTGCTGGACCAGGAAAAAAACGTCTCCGCGCTCTCGCCGAGTGGTCCTTCGGCGGGGGCGAGCGATACTGCGAGGGTTGCGAACCCAGCGAAGCGTGCGAAGCGACGTGCAAAACCTGCCCGGCGCGGCTGAACCGGCCTGCGACCTTTGAGGGCTGGCAGGTCTGGGACCTGATCGGTCGCCTCGGCGGCCAACTTCGCATGCTGCCGGGCGCGGTGATCGGCTGGGATATGGCAGCGGCACTGGCGCTTGGTGATGCCCTCGGAATCCCGCCTCTGGCGATGGCCGAACTTCTGCCCGCCGTCGAGGCGGTGATGGTCGCAAAACTTAACGAACAGATGGATCATTCCAATGGCTGAAAAGCGCGTTTCTGTCCGCTTGGCGGCAGTTGGCGGCCGACAGGTGCGCGCCGAACTGGAAGGCGTGGGCGAAGCCGGTGCTCGCGGGTTCGGGCGGCTCAGCAGGGAAATGGAAGCTGCTAACACCCGGCTCGCGGCGTTTTCCCGCCGTGTCCGGATTGCCGCTGCCGCTGCAGTCGTCGCAGCCGCTGCTGCTGGCGTCGCTATGGTCCGCTCGGGGCTGCAGACCGTCGATGCACAGGCCAAGCTGGCGCAATCGTTGGGCACGACGGTGGCCTCGATCCAGACTCTCGAGCGTGCTGGCGAACTGGCCGGTGTCTCCATATCCGGCATCGAACAGGCGACCAAGGATCTGACGCGACGGCTGAGCCAAGCGGCTGCCGGGTCTGGCCCCGCCGCCGACGCGCTGGAGAGGCTGGGACTGTCTGCCACCGACTTGATTGCCCTGCCATTGGATCAGCGAGTGGGGGCGATCAACGCGGCCATCGAGGAATTTGTGCCCGCAGCCGAACGCGCCGCCGTTGCGGGTCAGCTGTTCGGCGAGGAAGGCTCCATCGCCATGAGCCGGATCGACACGGCAACGCTGCGCCAGGCGACCGAGGATGTTCTCGCCTTCGGTGTCGTTGTTTCCGAGCAGGATGCAGACCAGATCAAGCGCACCAACGACGCGATCTCGCGCCTTGGCCTCGTCTGGCGTGGGCTGTCGAACCAGCTGGCGGTGGCCGCGGCCCCCGCGCTCGAAGCGGTGGCGAATGCCATGGCGTCCGTGGCCAGTCGCACAGGGCCGCTGGGGGTTGCGATCCGGGGTCTGTTCGACAACATCGGCCGTCTGACCACCTACGCCGCGACCTTTGCGGCTCTCCTGGCGGGGCGCTGGGTGGCCGGAATGGCGGCTGCGGCGATTTCCGTACGCGGCCTTGCGACGGCACTGGTTGTGATGCGCGGAGCGCTGATCCGCACCGGGATCGGCGCGCTGATCGTTGGCGCAGGTGAGTTGATTTACCAATTCGGCCAGCTTGTCTCCGGCGCAGGCGGCTTTGGCAATGCAATGGCACTGCTGGGCAATCTCGTGAGCGAGGTTTGGGAGCGCATCAAGATGGGGGCTGCAAGCTTTGCGGCTTCTGCGATGGCGGCTTTTGCGGACCTGCACGCAGCGTCGGCTGCCGCGATGCAGGGCGCGCTCGAGGGCGTCGTCGGTTTTGCCAATGCGGCCGTGAACAGTTTTGAGGGGGCTTTTGAGGCGATCAAAGCCGTCTGGGGGCTATTGCCTGCCGCCATCGGCGATCTCGCGTTTCAGGCGGCAAACAGCCTGATTGAAGGCGTCGAGGCAATGCTGAACGGCGTTGTCTCCCGGATCAACGGTTTCATTGATGGCGTGAATTCCGGGCTTGAAGCGCTTGGCGTTGAGCGACGGATCGGCCTTATTGCCGATCTCGATCTGGGGCAGCTCGAGAACCGCTTTGCAGGCGCTGCGACCCAAGCGGCCAACGCAGCGCAAGATGCTTTTGCCGGTGCGTTTGCGGACAACCCGCTGGCGGTGCCGGATCTCGGACTGACAGGGGCCGCCAATGACGCCGCCGCCTCAGCCGAGGCCTGGAGGCAGACTGCCGCGACGCTCGCCGATGGCGCCCTACAGCCGCTCGAAGCGATGGAGACATTACGCATGGCGATGCGTGCGGCCGGAACCGAAGCCGAGACCTCCCTCGACGGAGCCACGGCAGCTGCGGATCGCTTCGACGCTGCTTTGGCCGAAGATGAAACCGGTGGCCCGTCAGCTACGCTCGATGAAACAGCGGCTGCGGCCGGTCGTGCGGGAGGTGCGCTGCAAAGCGCCGCCGATGTCGCGCGCCAGTCCTGGGACGCGGCCCGTGCTGCCGTTGAGCGCACACAGGAGATCGCGCGGGGATTGGCGGATGACATCACCGGGCCGATCAAGGACGCGCTGAAGTCGGGCGAACTCAGCTGGCAGAGTTTCGCGAGCGCAATATCCGGGATCGCCCAAAACCTTGCCAACAGGCTGATCGATACCGCCTTCAAGCCGATCGAGGACGCACTTTTCCGGGCTCTGTCCGGGTCGGGCGGCGGCGGTGGCGGTCTCTTTGGCTGGCTGACCAGCGCGCTTGGAGGTCTGTTCGGCATGGGCGGCACCTTCGCGCGGGGCGGTGCCTTTGGGCAGGCTGGCGAAATCACAGCCTTTGCCAACGGTGGCGTGGTTTCGCGTCCGACCGTATTTCCCTTTGCGCGCGGGATCGGGCTGATGGGCGAGGCAGGCCCGGAAGCCATCCTGCCGCTGCGACGAGGTCGGGGCGGTCGGCTCGGCGTCGAGACGAGCGGTGAAGGTCAGTCCGCGCAGTCCGCGACCCGCATCGTCAATGTGCTCGATCCCTCCATTGTCGGCGATTATCTGGCAACGCCTGCGGGCGAGCGGCTGATCGTCAACGTGATCCGGCGCAACCGGGGAGGTCTCGATGCCTGATCTCTGGCTTTTCCCGGTACGCCAGCCCGTGACCGAAGTGCTCGAATGGAACACCGACACCCTGATCACCGAGTCGGCCGAACAGAGGATCGCGCTGCGCACGTTGCCGCGGTCGATCCTGACGGTCTCGCATCTCCTCAATGCCAGTGACCTCGCGCGCGCGGCCGAGCTTGCCCGGGCGGGATTGGTCGATAAGTGGACGGTGCCGCTCTGGCACCTTGCACGCCCGTCCACTGTGCCGGTTGATGCCGCCGACATCACTGTATTCGTCGATACCGGCGAGGGAGCGTTCGAAGCACCAGGACAGGCCGTCATCGCAGCCGACGGCGGGGAGGCATTTCTCGTCGAGGTCAGCGCGGTCCTGCCAGACCGGTTGGAGCTGGCCGCGCCTGCGGGCGTTAGCCTTGAGCATCCGATTGTGACCCCGGTGGGCATCGGGATCCTGACGCGACCCCTCGAGATCGACCGGCGGCGCCAGGGGCTGGGAACGGTCACGGCGACCTTCACCCTGCAAACTGGGACCGACCTGTCTGCCAGCAGCTACGCGACCCATCTGGGTCTGGATGTGCTGACCGATCCGGCCGTGCTGCGCCAACCGCTGGCGGAGAGTATCGCGCAATCCGTCGAATACATCGACAACGGCTTCGGTCCCATCGTGATCGAACCCGTGCTGACCCATGTCCAGCGCCGCTCGACCATCACATTGATCGACCGGGGTGCTAGGCGTTGGTCGCGCCGCCGCTGGCTTTATTCTCTGCGTGGCCGCCAACGCGCGTTCTGGCTTCCGACCTGGGGGCGGGAGTTGGTCCTGCAGGCACCTCTCACGTCCTCGGCCACCTCCGTGATCGTCGCGGCCAGCGCCGATCCCGGCGTCTGGATCGGACGGCATGTGTTGTTCGATGTCGCCTCCGGCCCGGTGTTCCGCCAGATCACAAACGCCGTCTATGACGCGCTCGGGCTCAAGCTGACCATCGCAGCGCCGGGCAAGAACATTCCCGTCACTACACCGATCCATCTGATTACCAAGGTGCGGCTCGATACCGATCGGATCGAACTGGAGCATTTTGCGGGCCGGACTGAGTTCGCGGCAAGCCTGATTGAGATTCCTGGATGACCTATGATCTTGCCGAGACCTCGACCGCCGAAGGGCGGCCGTATTTCCTGTATCTGTTCGCGGAAGGCGATCAGGTCTGGCGCTTCACCAGCCGAGCGGCGGCCTGGACCTCGCCAGCAGGTACCATCGCCGATGAGACTGAGGATCTGATCTGGGACGCTTCAGCGGTCAGCCACGGCTCCGTTGTCCAGAGCAGCGATCCTCGCCGTGTTGATCTCAGCGTCACCTTTCCGCTCTCCGATCCCTTCGCGCGCCGTTATCTCGGCCCCCGCGGCCGAGCGGTCACGACGCTCACCATCTTTCGCGGCCACGAGCAGGTGCCAACGGAGGTGGTCGCGCATTGGAAGGGCCGGGTCGTCTCGGCCCGGGTCGAGGGGCGGCGCATCACCCTTCGCTGTGAATCTCTGTTCACATCCATGCGTCGCGAAGGCGTGCGCGCGAAGTACCAGCGCCTTTGCCGTCATGCGCTCTATTCCCGGGGCTGCCGCCTCGACATCGAGACCTTTTTTGTGGGCGGCACAGCAAGCGCGCATCAGGGCCTCACGATCACCGTCCCGGAGGTCGCGTTGCTGCCAAACGGCTGGTTCCGGGGCGGTGTGCTGCGCCACGCGGGCCTTCTGGGTTTCATCACCGGGCATGTGGGAGATGCACTGACGCTTTCCGGCCGCATGCCCGATCTGGAGGCGGCCATTGATGATCCCGAAGCCCTGGCGCTCGTCGAGATCGCCCCCGGCTGTGATCTGCGGCGCGACACCTGCAAGGCCAAGTTCGGCAATCTCCTGAACTTCGGCGGCTTTCCCGACATTCCCGGCCGCAACCCGTTTGGCGGCACCAGCATCGTCTGACCCAAATCTGAGAACCCATCATGGTCTGGAACTTTGTCGTCCAGATCGTCGCCAGCCTCGTGCTGACGGCGATCTCCTATGCGCTTTCGCCCAAGCCGAAAGTCGAGGCCCCAAAGGCAGCCGGGCTAGATGATTTCGACCTGCCGACGGCCGAGGAAGGCCGTCCGATCCCTGTGGTCTTCGGCACCATGCTGCTGCGTGGCCCGAATGTCGTCTGGGCCGGGGATCTCAAGGTCGATCCGATCCGCAAGAAGGGCGGCAAGAAATGAGCGAAGATCTAATCGTTACCGTGCAGGACCTGCGCGCCTCCCGGCTCTGCTTTCAGGGCGCGCGGCCGTGGTTCCGCCGCCATGGTCTCGACTGGCAGGCCTTCCTCGCAGATGGGCTGCCCGCCGACGTGCTGGCCGCGACTGGCGACGTTTTGGCTGTCCGGGTGATCGCAGAGGCAGAAAAACGCGCCGCGCGCACCGCGAGCGAGACTTAAAATGGGCGGCCGTTCGAAGTCGCAAACCGTCGGCTATCGCTATTCGCTCGGGGCGCATCTAGCGCTCTGTCACGGGCCCGTGGATGCGATCCGCGAGATCAGGGTCGATGGCCGCACGGCCTGGTCGATTGGAACGGGTCAGAGCACGTCGCAAGGAACCGGTGTCGGCGCGTTGACGAGCTATGGCACCGTCACCGGCATGTCCGCCACCGCGGCCGCAGAGGGCGACAGCGTGGCCGAGGTCCGGTTCCCAGGCACACTCAGCGGCATTCGGCTCGGCCAGAGCTATGACCTGCAGCTTCTGGCGGATAATGCGACCCGCACCGTGACGGTCCAGGCTGTGAGCTATGCTGCGGGCACTGGCATCACCACCTGGCTCGTCGAGCCCGCCGCCACGGCGTTCTCGGCCCAATCGGTGGCGGTGTCGGACGCGGCCAGCGTACCAAGCCTGAACGGCGGCGCTGCAGGCGGACGCATCCGGATCAACAAGCCCGATCTCTTCGGCGGCGAGAAGCGCGAAGGCGGGATCGTCGGCGACATCGACGTGCTGATGGGTGCGCCGAGCCAGGCGCAGAACGACTATCTCGCCGCCAATGCCGGTGCCGATGTGCCGGGCTATCGCGGGATTTGTTCGCTGGTGCTGCGGCAGGTGTTTCTTGGCCTCAATCCCTACCTCAAGCCATGGTCGGTCCGCCTGACGCGGATCCTGAAAGCTGAGGATGGCGGCCAACAATGGTATCCCGAGAAGGCGCAGATCGTACCGGAAGTCCGGATCGGAGATGCCGCCATTTATATCGCCATGGACGCCTCGGGCTCGATGTCGGGATCGCGCATGGCGGCGCAGATCGCCGCGGTCTCGCGTCTGGTGGAAGAGATTGGCGAGAATGCCCTGGAGCCCAACGACGTCCAGATCGTCACCTGGAACTCCACTGTGTCCGGCACGATCCTGCGGCGCGACGCCGATGCCACGGCCTACGGCGAGCTCAAGGACTGGGTCGATGCGCTCTCAAGCTCCGTGAGCGGCGGCACGGATTTCGGCGTCGCCGTCAGCCAGGCGGGGACGTTTTTCAACGGCTCCGGCGGCAAACGACGCATCCTGATCTTCGTCACCGACGGTGAGCCGAGCCCGGCCTCAACCCTTCAAACCGCGATCGCAACGCTCGCAGGCATCTCGGAGGTCGATGTCTTCGCCTTCAACATCGCGCTCTCGGACACCAGTGCCACGGCCCAGATTGACAACACGCCGGTTGATGGCGTGCCGGTCGTGCCGCCCGGCGATCCTGATGCACTGGTCGCCTTGCTGCGCGCAGCCTTCGGGCAAGGCCCTGACATGAACCCGGCCCATATCATCCGGGAAAGTCTGACCAACGGGGATTGGGGTCTCGGGCATACCTTCACCGATATTGGCCCCAGCTTCGCTGTCGCTGCGGACGCGCTTTTCTCAGAGGGCTTCGGGTTGTCGCTGCTCTGGCAGCGGGAGTCGACCATCGAGGACTTCATCGCAGACGTGCTGAAGCACATCGACGCCTATCTCTATGTTGACCGTCGCTCGGGTCGCTGGGAGTTGCGCCTGATCCGCGCTGATTATGATCCCGAGACCCTGCCGGTCTTCGACGAGACCAATGTCGTTGACTGGGGTGAGCTCGGCCGCCGCGAGGCCGCTGATCTCGTGAACTCAGTCACCGCAAAGTTCTCTGACGCTCGCACCGACCAGACCGGATCGGTTAGCGTGACCGACACCGCGCTCGTTCAGGACCTCGGTCAGGTGATCAGCGCGACGGTCGATTACCCGGGCATTCGCTTCGAGTCCCTTGCCGTGCGGGTCGCGGAACGCGATTTGCGCGCACTCTCCGCACCGATCTTGTCGGGCGAGATCACGGTCTCCCGTGTCGGTGCCGAGCTCGATCCGGGCGACGTGATCGTGCTATCAAACCCGAGGCGCGGGCTCGAAGGCGTCGTGGTCCGCATCGTCGAAATCGACCATGGCGACGGGCGCGCCAATGGCGTGCGCCTCAGGGTCGCCGAGGATGTCTTCGCGCTTGGCGAGACCGCCCTTGTCGGCGGCGAAAGCGGCGATCCCGGCAGCCTGATCCTGCCGCCCAAGCCGCTGACGCGCCGCTGGGTGGCTGAAGCGCCATACTGGTTGTTGGTCCAGGAATTGGGGCACGCGCAGGCCGACGCGCTTCTCGATGAGGATCCCGATGTCGGCGCGATCGTCGCGGCCGGGGAACGCCCTTCGGCCGATGCGCTCTCGGCGCAGGTCTGGAGCGACAGCGGCGCAGGGTACACGCTGGAAGAGGCGGTCGAGTTCGTGCCAACCGCTCTGCTTGTGTCAGACGTCAGTGACGACCCGGCCGAGAGCGTCCTCGTGGTTGGCAGCTGGACCGGGCTCGGGGACGTGGCCATCGGCACGCTGGCCGCGATCGGAGATGAACTGGTCCGGATAGACGGGGTAAGTGCAACGGTGCTGACCGTCGGGCGCGGCTGTCTGGACACTGTCCCGCAAGCCCATATCGCGGGCATGCCGGTGATCTGCTGGCAGCAGCTGGCGAATGCGTCGGAGGCGGGGTTTGTGGCCGGAGAGACGGTCACGATCAAGATGCTGCCCGAGACCGGTTTCGGGACATTGCCGCTCGCGCAGGCCCCCGAAGATGCCGTGACACTGGCCAGCCGCGCCATCCGGCCGCTTCCGCCCGGTGATCTGCGCGGCAATGGCGTCTCGGTCGTGAACCCGAACGTCCTGAACCTCGGGCCGGTCCTTTTGACCTGGTCCCATCGTGACAGGCTGACCCAGACCAGTAGCGTGTTCGACGCCTATGACGCGGGCGACATCGGGCCGGAGCCCGGCGTCACCTATGCGGTCGAGATCCGCTGGGTCGATCCTGATACTGACACAACGCTTGAGCCACCCGCCGCCGTGATAGACGTGGGTGCCGCCAACAGCATAACGCTGACCAAGGAGGATATTCCGATCCTCGCAGCGCCCACTGGCACGAAACATTTCGAGGTCCGGGTGCAGGCGCGCCGCACGACCGGTACGATCGCCTACGAGGCTTGGCAGGCCCGTTCGATCCGGCTCTTCATGCCGGACGGCATCAAGGTGGCCGAAGTCTCTGCCTGGACCGAGATCGGGGCCGATGCGCGTCTTACGGTCGCCGACACAGTAATCTTCCTTGATCGCGGCGGGGCGGTGCTGCTGACCATCGCCGAGGCCGCCATATGGATCGGCTTTGGCAGTGACGCGCGCCTCACCATACCGGACATCGACATCTTCAACGAATGGGGCGGCCAGTCCCGTCTCACGGCCGCCGAGGCCGCTCTCTATATCGAGGTACTCCCATGAGCCACATTCTCCATCTTGGACACCAGGTCACTGACCTTTCCGGGGTGACCGGATTGATCAGCGCCGATGCCGCGGGCTTCGACCCCGTCTATGACGTCAACGCCGTCAAGATCACGGCGAACAACGGATCATCCGTACCGTTCACAGCCACATGGGCGGAGCCAACGGGCGATGTCTGGGTCGGATTCCGATACCGAGCACCGTCGATCAACGCTCATATCATCGCGCAGGACGGCATCTTCCTCGAGTTCTACGACGCCGCGAACCGGCAGGTCGCCCTTGTCCGGACCGAGCGCGACGATGAGAGGTACCGCGCCATGGCTGTTGGCGACACCAGTGTCGACGGCGCTTCCTCCTTCGTCGCGGCCACGAACCAGGCCTACTGGATCGATGTGAAGATCGCCGTCGGCGCGGACATCTCGATCGAGTTCTATGTCGATGGTGTGCTCCACAGCAGCGCAACCGCCGCAAACACCGCTGGTAAGGGACGGCCCGTCCGATGCGTCTGGCGCAACCTCTACCTCTTCGATTTCTACAACCCCGCAACCTGGTACTACTCGCATATCGCGGTGCTTGATGGCGTTTCGACCATCGGGCGGCGGTTTGCGCGGCGCACGCCCGATCTGGTCGCGACCTATGACGCCTTCTCGGGTGGGGTCGATGCGGTGAAGGACGGCGACATTGCCACGCGCGCGGCGAGCGACATTGCCGGTCAGCGCATGTCGTTTTCACTGGCGGGGCCAACGGGGCCTGCCGGGGCTTCGGCCATCGCGGGCGTGCATGTGAAGCAGCTCGCTCAGCTCGGGACAGCAGGACCAACCGGTATTGCAGGTTTCCTTCGGATCGGCGGGGTGGATTATGACGCGTCGCCCGGCACGCCGTCGCCGGATATGGCCAGTCCCGTCTATTCGACATGGGATGTGAACCCGGCCGACAGCACGCCCTGGACCACGGCTGCGCTGCCGACGGAAGTCGGGATTGTCTCGTCATGACGCCACCTCGCGCCGAACAGGGCGACATGCGCATGTCCGAGATTGAATTCCAGACCATGCTGACGCGCGCTGCTGAAGCAGGGGCCAAACGTGCGCTGGCCGATGCCGGGATCGACGGCAAGGACGCGGCCCTCGATATTCGCGATCTGCGCTCGCTGCTGGACTGCATCCGCTTCGTGCGGCGCACGGCCGTTCAGACGGCTGTTCATCTGATCACTACTGGCGTGATGCTGGCGCTCCTGGCCGGAATTGCTCTGAAGCTCAAGATCTTCGGCGGCGGTCCGTAAAGGCGCTCCGCCTCAATTCACCTGACAACCTGTACCCGTCCTAGTGGCGGGTTTCTTCTTTTCTGGAGGACACCATGACCACGACCTTCTACGAGCATTGGCGCGACGTGCCGGACGACACCTGGCGTTGGCCAAATTTCTCACCCGCCGAAATTTCCTGCCGAGGCACCGGCAAGCTGCTGGTCAACGAGCCTGCGCTGGACAAGCTGCAGGCGCTGCGAGACCGGCTGGGCAAGCCGCTGATCGTCCGCTCCGCCTATCGCAGCCCGGAGCACAACCGAGCCGTCGGTGGCGCGACGCGGTCCAAACACATGGATGGCGCAGCCTTCGACATTGCTATGTCAAACCATGATCCGGTCGCGTTCGAGGCGGCGGCACGAGCAGTGGGGTTTCTCGGCTTCGGTTTCTATCCCCGCTCTGGCTTCATCCATGTCGATCTCGGCCCCGCGCGCCAATGGGGCAAGCGCTTCCCGGCCCGGGCGACGGCATTTGCAGCCGAGACGCCGCCCGCGCGCGAAGTGCTGGCCGACAGCCGCACCCTGAAAGGCGGCGGGGCCGCAGGCATTGCCACTGTTGGCGCTGCAGGTGTCGAGGTGGCGCAGGAGGTCCTAGCCGAAACACAATCCGCCATCCTGCCGCTGGTGCCTTACCTCGACACCCTGCGCTGGGTGTTCATCGCGGTGGCGCTGATCGGCATCACTGTCGCCATCCACGCGCGGATCGACGACTGGAAACGAGGGCAGCGATGATGGGCTGGATCACCGCAATCCTCACCAGCGGCCCCGCGCGCAAAGCGCTGGGCTTATTTTTGGCGGCCACCACCATCGCCCTGTTCTTTCTCAATCTTCGCCGCGCCGGGGAACGCACTGGGCGACTGGCAGAACGTCTTTCAAATTCGGAGAGAGCCCATGAAATCCAACGCCAGATGCTGGACGCCGCCAGCCGCCGCCCTCATGGCCGCGACGATCTTATTGAGCGCCTGCGCAATGGTGGGCTCTGAGACCCCGCCCAGCGCCTGCCCGTCTGTTGTGGACTATAGCCGTCCGCAACAAGCGCGCGTGGCCGACGAGGTGGCCAGGCTGCCGGAAGACGCACTGATCATAGGCTGGCTGTCGGATTATGCGGTTCTGCGGGATCAAGCAAAGGCATGTGGGCGCTGATAATCGTGGCATTCAAATTGATGGCGCGGCGTCTGCCTTTCAGCTAATCTGTGTCCATGATCCCAGAGGATGAAAAACGCATTGCAGCAAAGCTCGCTAAGACAATGGCGATGCTCTGCGTGCGCAACACGCAACTTGAAACGCTACATGCCGGCCCAGCGCCCGTAACCCGGACTGGCGATTATTCGGATGTCTTTGTTCTCGACGCCGATGGTCGGCGCATCCCCTGGACGGAAGTCTCGCATATCAGCGACGACGAGATGCGAGACCTGATGCGGGACATTGTCAACCGGCTCTACACATTTCATTTGTGCGCCGACGATCCGGGGCTGCAGGCCGAGATCGAAAAGTGGATGGCGGTTGCGGGAAAGTGGGCCGAGCCGGAAATCGATCCTCGGATGATCGGTGGCAAAGTCGAGCAGCGCTAAAACCCGACGGCATAGCTGTAACATCGCAGTACACGCTCGTGCCGTGTAGTGGGCCACAAACCCGCCCCGACCACGGTATTTAGATACCCCGCCAACAATGATCCATGACGCGATATTATTTGTCCTTTTCCGGATCCCTAATGATCACGCTCGGCTCGTCATAAACCTGACTCTCGTCCATGAAAGTGAGCCGCATACCCCATCCTGCAAAAGGTTTGATCAATGACAAGAAGGCGTCGGCGTCCAATTCTTCATCGTCGACATAGACGACCAAGTTGCCATCTCCGTCATCGGACAAATGGCAGCGCAGCACTTGTCCCCTTACAGACCACTGCTGAAGATCCTCGAGCCATTCAATCTGCGGCCGCCCTCTTGGGATCTCCACGGGCCGATTGGCTGGGTCCGCGACACTTGCGTCTTGCGCGGCGATTATCTCATTGAAAACCTCAAGGACCTCAGCGTCGCTCATGTTTTGCAATATAGGCCCCAAGAGCAAACGTGTTGTGCCATAAGCAGTATCAACATGTTCGATGATCGCATATTCACCATCACGCGAAATATGCACTTGATTGATTGTGGCTTGTGGGGGGCGTCGCAAACGCAAAGCTGTGCTCCTGATTTTATGTTGGATTACACGGGTTTTTTTGAGAAGGAATTTAGCCGACAAGCCCCAGTTGCTCTGCCACATCCTCATAGCTTGGGTCGGCGGCATACAGACGTTCAAACTCGCGCCGCGCCTGAGCCTTGCGGCCCACTTGGGAGTAGAGCATGGCGCGATCATAGCGAATCTGCCGCATTAATGCCTCGGGGCGGTCCTTATGGCGGCGATTTGCCAACGTCAGCACATCGATCGCTGCGTCAGGCAGGCCCTGCTTGGCCAGTGCCTTGCCACGATAAAGCAGGATCGCGGTGTCGACCGGAGTTTCGTTTTTGACTTGCACGGTGGCGTGCACCACCCGGTCCATCAATGCGCGGTCATCAGGGGTGTCGAGTGCCAGCTCTGCAAAAGACACCAGCACCACGGGATCGATTGGGTCCAATTCTATAAGCCGTTCCAGATGTGCCATGGCATCACTGGGGCGGCCCACCAGTTGCGCGATCTCCACAAGTGCCAATCGCGTGCCGCGCTCGCGCGGGAATACATGCGCGAAGATATCCTTCGTAATTGGCAAGCTGGCCTGCGCGGCGATCTCGTATTTGGCGAATAACGTACCCAGATCATTGAGCATCCCCAGTGCATGCTGGAAATGCGCCTCTGCTCGGTCGAACTCCTCGCGGCGGAGCCGGATCATTCCAGCCATCCAGGCAGCATCGGGCAGGTCGCCTGCTTCTTCCAGAGCAATCAGTGCCGCGTCCTGATCACCGTCATTCAGCGCGCGGATGCCATCAATGAATCGCCGCTCATCTGCTGGTGTCATCAGCCGTTGAAAGAAGCCAAGCTCCAACCGGTCGCGCTGTGGCACTGATGGTGCAGGTGCCGCCCCGCCACGCCCGGTGCGCTTGCGGTCGTGAACAGTGTAGAACAGGCCGGAGCCCGGCAGTCCAACCGTCGCCCGATTACCTAGCGGGCTGATGGTGTATTTTGCGCCAGGTGGACCAAATGACAGTGACGCCATCGACTTTGAAAGATTTAGCGTGACCCCGGGGGCCAGTCGAACACGTTGCCAGAAGCGGAAACTCATAGGGCTTCTTCCTCTGCTAATCCCTCGGAACCTGTGTGAGGTTCAACATTACCACCGTCGTAATTGCCCTCCCAGTCGCCATATGTGCGGCCATCTGGCAGTTTCCAAAGTATCCGGCCATTTGCACTCGCGCCGATCACTGTTGCGGCGGCTGCCGATGCAGAGGAAAAGCTGTAGTCGTTGGCGAATTTGAGAAAATCACCATCTTCCTGCAGGACCCCGGTTTCCATAAGCGTTTTCCTCAAGGCGAGAGTTCCACGCGGGATCGTGGCGGTTGTCTTCGCGCGTGCTTTCGATCCGGCAAGCACAACGAAGTCACCCGACGAACTCAGTTTCATTTCTGCTGAAAACCCTTGGCCGCGGAAGAAGAATTGCAGATCCTCCAAATGAGGTACCGGCGCTGCAGTTTGCTCCATTAGAATTCCCTCGTTTGGCTTGCCACGCATCTCTCGGAAGAGATCCCAGCCAAGTGCCCCGACCAGTGTCTTGGTCTGATCCACAAACTCGTCCATTGCCGCGCGGTCGGGCAGGGGCAATTTGCCAGCGTTCTCGGAGGGCATCTTGCTGTTTGGAAGCGACCAGCGAGGATTGTTTCCTGTGCTGCGCATCAAGCAAGCTTCAACGTAACGCGCATGGCTCTTGGTCAGGTTTTCATCCTTGCTGATCAGAACAATAGTGTCGGTCCAAAAATCCTTGCTATCGCGTCCGTTCTTGTTTGAATTGTGGGTGGAAAGCCGATCGCCGATCGCCTCCGACTCGCCAATATATGCAAGTTCGCGATCCGGCTCGTTTTCGTCTTCGCCAATCAGGATATACACCCCTGGCCGCTCGATCTCGGGAAACGTCTTGCGCACCTCCCCCAGCTTGTTGCGGCGGAATGCAATTGCCTGGATTGTTGACATCATAATCTGTGCCACCCGAATGCCATTCGGATCGCCGTCGAGCAGGAAAATGTTGATTGAACGGGGTTTGGTCATGCAGCGCGACCGACGATATCCATCAGCTTCGCGTAATCGGTGACAACTTCGTACTTAACCTTGTCTTGAGAAATTTTCCGGCTGATTTCGTCAAAGAATTTTCTGGCACATTCGATCTTGGTCTTCTCGATCTCGCGCAGTTTCATTGTCGACATTGAGCCTTTGGTTTCAGCCACAAAATAGATGTGCTTGACGCCGCCTTCTTTGAAAGAGATCGCCCAATCCGGGTTATAATCTCCAACCGGTGTCGGAATGAGGAACCCACGCGGCAACTTTGCGTATACAACCACTTCTGTGCTTGTGTCCAAGTCCGCAAGGAACCGCTTTTCGACATCGGAGTCAGTCATGGCATAATCGTAGACGTGGTTCTTCAGCTTGGCGCTTGCGCGCGAGAAATCTTGACCCGTCTGATTGGCGGTGAAGATATCGACGTCATATCGGTCAGCAACTTCGTCATAGCTCAGACGTTCAATGATCATCGTCGCCTTCTGCTCGGCAATAATTCGCGATGCCTCCGCGATGAAGTGCTCCGGATTCTGCTGAAACTGAGCAAAGACGCTGGCGTCTAGGCCTGAAAGGATTGCGGCAGTCGATTGACGCGTGAGCTGAGAATTTTCTGCGATCTTGCCAACCAAGTCATATTTCACTCGCGAGTACACCGAGCCACCATGTTGCGTGGAAGTTGCGGTGAGTTCGAAGCCGTCGCCAGCCTTCAACTGATCGTCGGTAATCCCATCCGTTTGAACGCCTGCCTGGACGGTATACTGAAGTGGCGTCACACGGAGCTGGCTGTCGAGGGCGCTGACACATTTGCGAACTAACTCAGCAGAGTCGAAGTCCACGCGATAGACTGCCTTCCGATTGATCCGGGACCAGAGCTCCTGGAATTCCTTTTTCTCGAAGTTGGCGTTGAGCGGGTTCGTCTTTGGTTTCCGTCCATCATCGACTTTCGGCAGCTGTGCATCGCTGAACACGCTGTCAATGAGCTGGAATATCTGCTCGGCATGCGGCTTGAGTTCGTCTGGCAACTCTACGAGCGCGCCCGCTTCCTTTGCCTTGTGATAATCTTCAGAAATTTGATCAGCGTCGTCCGTGTAATCATTCTTGACGAGATATCTGTAGACCTGCTTCGCCATTGCAGGCGTGATCTCAATTGGGCCTGCATCGGTGGCAATGGTTTTGCCGGTAAAGTAGGCTTCGGTGGCCTGCCGGGGTCGCGAGGACAAAGTCTCCGAAATTTCCTTCTGCAGCCCGCCCACGAAATCCTTGTAGCTCTCGCTCGCGACCACCGTGAGAACGTTGATGTCATGAACCACCGCCGGGTGGTCCATTCTGTCACCGTGCTGGTTGACGGATAGCCGCAAACCCCGGCCCACTTCCTGGCGTCGAGAGATCGTATTGTCGCTGTGCTTCAACATGCACATGACGAATACATTTGGGTTGTCCCACCCCTCCCGCAGCGCAGAGTGAGAGAATATGAAGCGAACCTCTCTTTTTGCCCGTTGGTCGGCGCTGTCGGCTGGACCTGGAAGGCTTAACAAGCTCTCCTTGTCCTTCAAGATGAGATCATAAGCGTCTACATCGTCTGAATCGACGGCCCGCGCACCGACTGCGGGGTCCTTCAACTGTTTCGTTTTTTTGTCGATTGAGAAATAGCCGTTGTGAGTCTTCGTTACGTCAATCGCCGCGAGATACTTTCGGTAGGCCTCGTTGTCGATTGCCAGCTCTGAAAGATACTCCGCCTTCAACAGCTCGTATTCCTCTTCAAAGACGCGGGCGTACTCTCCATTTTCGTCCGGCTGACCGTAATCGCGGTACTTAACCACCTCATCGATGAAAAATAGCGAAAGGACCTTAATCCCTTGAGCGAAAAGCTGCTTTTCCTTGTCGAAATGCGCTTTGATCGTCTCGCGGATCTGGATCCGCCGGATGTCGCGCTCTGACACGTCACCTGTGGCCTCGCCAGCGGTCAGAACCTCGCCGTTGGTGAATTCCACTGTGTCGTGATTGTAGTCGATCTGAGAGATCGTGAAGCCTTTGTACTGATCCAGCCCCCCGGAAAGCGTGAAAAGATCGTCGCGAAATTCCAGCCGCCGAAGTTGCCGTTTGATTTCGCCGGATTTAAGCTTCACTTCCATTTCGATCCGAGCAACAGGCGCCTTTTTCGAGATGTCGATCCCCTCGAGGTAAAGGTAGGCATTGGTTCCGGCCAGACCGCGAGTTTGAATGCCGCGAACGGCGATCTTCTTCACAAGCTTCTGGTTGTAGGCATCCAAGGCGTCCAAGCGATGGATCCGGTTGTGCTGGGTTTTGTGGGTCGCCGAATAGCGCAGGACCATGAGCGGCTTGAACTTTGGCAACGCTTCCATCGTCGCATTACCCTGCATCTTTTGCGGCTCGTCCAGGATCAGGATCGGCCGGTTACTGGCGATCACGTCGATGGGGCGGCGGGACTGGAAGTCGTCAAGCTCGTCGTAGATGCGACGGTTATCCGCACCACGGGCAGCAAACGCCTGAATATTGATGACCATCACGTTGATGCCAGCGTCCGACGAGAAGCTTTCCAGCTCATGCAGACGCTTTGAGTTGTAGATGAAGAACCGCGCCTTCTTGCCAAAGCTTTCGGTGAAATGATCGGCCGTGATCTGAAGTGATTTGTAGACGCCTTCGCGGATGGCGATGCTGGGCACCATGATGATGAACTTCGACCAGCCATAGCGCTTGTTCATCTCGAAGATGGTCTTGATGTAGCAATAGGTCTTTCCGGTGCCTGTTTCCATCTCGACGTCGAGATGGTACCGGCTCGCCGCCAGCGCGTCGCGGGTGTAGGTCGCTAGCGCCGGTGTCCGCTCACCACGCGCGTTGACGACGGTGAAGTCGGTGAGGCGTTGGCTGAACGGAAGGTTCTGGCGACGCTGCACATCCTGGATGTTTGCCAGCACCTGCGCCTCGCTCAGCGCGATATCGGCATTCTTGAAGCCTTCCTCGAACGCGCTGGTCTGTGCCTTACGGCCCGGGTCGATCCGATAATTGACGCCACTGGCCATCGGCTGTCCGGCAAAACAGTCCACAACGGAATCGACAGCGCTTGTCTGATAGGGCTGGACTTTAAATTTGAGCTTCATCTTTCCGAAATCTCCCTCATTTTAGATCTCTCTTCGAAAGCAGGTAGTCGAAGAAGTCATCGGCATTCATGTGCTCGTCTGAATGTTCTGAAAATTCAACATAATGCTCGATTGATCCTCGTATTTCCTTCTCAGACGGCCTGTATTCGGTTTCTGGTTTTGGTCTAATGAAAACGAGCTTTTCAGATGGCTGGCTATAATGAAGGCAGACCCACACATCTTCTGTTGGGTGTTTCTGTGCGTAACTTAATTTGTCTGGACGCACCCAATAGCTATCGCCGCGCATAATTTCCGTGCCCGACACCTCAAGCATGCAGTATTTTCGACCGGAGTCTCGTCCCTCTATCAAAAGATCGGGCTTTCCAGACTCATCTGGATGTTCTGCCAAGAACGCGTTCGAATCAGCCCCAAAACCGACAACAGACACTTTGAGTCTCGGAAATTTTGTTTCGATAATGTTTGTCACACGATCAATTCGAACTTTCTCTTTCTCCCAGGCTTGCTCGCCATATTTATGCTTCCAATGAAACTTCTCGAGATCGATGACCTTATCGCAAGAAATCTCCTGCCCAACCGCAAGTGCTAGCGCTGGAAAAGTTCTGGCTCTTACGCTCGTACAATATTGGTCGTCTACAAAGATCCAATAACGTTCAGACTTAACGACATGTCGAATTTCCGTGATTATTGGCATTTAGATCGCCTTTACTTCTGTCGTGACAGAAATTTGACGAAAGATCTGTTCGACGTTGATCTTCACCGCATCCGAGACGAAGCCGTTGTCGCGGAACACGACGCGCAGCGGTTCATGCCCGGCCAGCTCCTTCACCAGATCCTCGGTGATCCCCGTATCGAAACAGGCGACCAGCGCGTTGTCGTCGACGAAGAACACGGTCTTGCCCAGCACGGTCTCGCGATGGATGGGCAGCGTCAGGTCGACACCCCAGTCCACCAGCACCTGGAAGAGCAGGTCTTCGGCCGTGCGGTCCGGCTTGACGTTGTCGACGGCGGTGAGCAGGTCGGCCTGTTTGACTTCGTCAGGACGATAATAGACGTCCCGCATGTTCGACGTGTCGATCTTCAGGACGCGGAAGCCTATGTCCTTGTTCCAGCCGGAATGACATTCACCTTTAAGGACCATGGCACCAGCTCTGCGTATGCGTTCTTTAGAAAAGTCCGCAATGGTCTCGTAACCATCTTTAAATGCGTCTGATCCCTCATCGATTGCCTCGGGCAACTGAATCAGAATGCACTGACGGTTCCCACCGTCAGCTGCATTGCATTCGAAAACTGCTTGAGCAGTGGTTCCCGAACCCGCAAAAAAGTCCAAAATTAGTGCGTCTTTCGCTGCTCCTTGTTCAATGAGCGCTCTTACTAACTCGACCGGCTTGGGAAATGAAAACAGCTTACCTCCAAAAAGGTTTTTCAACGCCGTCGTTGCAGAACTATTCATTGGAGAAACGATTGTACTTTGCCCACCGCCGCCAGTGGGGCGTTCAATCCAAGACGATACTGGTATTGTGGGTTTCATTGCCTCAGATGCGAAGCGCTTCAGCATCGGAGTACCAGTCGGACCTTTAGGAAATATGACACGGCCTTCAGAAACTTTTTGTGCCATAGTTTGGCGGCTATAGGGCCAGTATCTTCCCTTCGGAGGAAGAAACTCGTTCCCGGTGTCTGGGTCCGTTATCGGATAATATGTGTCGCCCCCCGGTTTTCCTGCGCTGAGGTTATCTGAGATCCAAGGGCCCCGAGGGTCGTTGTCTGGGTTTTTATACTTTTCAAATGTTCTCTCAACACCTTTGAGGGTGGCCTGCGACTTCGAGTAGACCAAAACGTACTCATGATCTTCACTAAGGTTTGTCACAGCATCCATGGCGCCGCTACGACGCTTCCAAACAAAACAACCCAAAAAATTGCTAGCCCCAAAGACCTCTTCGCACAGCTTCTGTAGATTGGCGCGCTCATTGTCATCGATTGAAATAAAAACGAGCCCAAGATCAGACAGGAGTTGGCGGGCTATTCGTAGCCGAGGATACATCATCGACAGCCAGTCAGAATGAAAGCGACCGTTGGTTTGAGAGTTCGCTACTAGCTTACCCCCCATTCCATCAACTTGCCCCGATTTTTCGAGATATTCGTCCGCGCCCAATCTATATTGATCGTTGTAAATTAGGTCACTTCCTGTGTTGTAGGGGGGGTCAATATAAATCATATCAACTTTCCCCAGGTAGCTCTCGCGGATCAGTTTTAGTCCGTCTAGGTTGTCTCCTTCGATGAACAGATTTTTTGTGCTCTGGAAGTGCAAACTATCTGCTTCAGATGGGCGAACGGTTTTTTCCAAAGATGTATTGGCTTCAATGAGCGCCGCAGCTTTCCCAGGCCAGTTAAGATGGTACCGCTCACGCATACCTTCTGTGGCTTGTCCATCAAGGATCTGCTTAAGCAGCTCAAAATCAATGACTTGCTCAATTTCGCCGTTCTCGTTCCTCACTTCCGTCACAGCTTCCGGCAGTAGCTTGGCAAGTTGATTTGTGATGTCTCGTGACAGTTCAGGGGTCTTCATTTCAAGTTTTTTTATTGTCACGTTTTCACCCTCGGTTTGTCTTGCGTGGTCAGAGTATTAGTTTTCGCCAAGTCGATATCCGGCCTGAACGAGCGACCAAAAAAATTCGCGATCGTTCAATCTATAGACCCAGCGCTTGCGATAGGGCCGGTCACCTTGCTCAACGTAGACGTCAATAGAGGTGAACTCATCGGACATATCCACCTCACTATTGAAATACACCCGGACTTCTAGACCCCATTTGTTCAGTTGATGTTGGTAACCCTCTCCGAGATTAGGGTTCGAACCGGTTACGGCTCGGTATCGTGACTCAAACCGACCCGCAGCATCAGGGTTCACTTCGACTTCAAGTACTACGTCGGTCGCGTCTTTAAAGAAATCTGTGTTCATCGGATCGCTTTCTGTTTTTGTATTCATGATGGTCATGCATTTCGTTTGGTGTCGTGTTCTTCTCGTACTCCTGAACCATGACAGCGCCGATTGGGAAATGTCTGGGGTCTGGCCGCCACTTGTTTGGGGCAGTGCTTTGTTGCTTTGGGCATTCTCAATCTTCTTGGTTAAATCGTTTTGACGTCGGTGGTGGGAGAGAGCTGGCGGAAGATCTGTTCGACGTTGATCTTCACCGCATCCGAGACGAAGCCGTTGTCGCGGAACACGACGCGCAGCGGTTCATGCCCGGCCAGCTCCTTCACCAAATCCTCGGTGATGCCAGTGTCAAAGCAGGCAACCAGCGCGTTGTCGTCGACGATGAACACCGTCTTGCCCTGTACGGTCTCGCGGCGGATGGGCAGCGTCAGGTCGACACCCCAATCTACCAGCACCTGGAAGAGAAGGTCTTCGGCCGTGCGGTCCGGCTTGATATTGTCAACTGCGGTGAGCAGGTCGGCCTGTTTAACCTCGTCGGGACGGTAGTAGACGTCCTCCATGTTCGACGTGTCGATCTTCAGGACGCGGAAGCCAACATCCTTGTTCCAATTGGGGTGACACTCCCCTCCGAGGATCTTTTGACCTGCGCGGCGTATGCGTTCTTTGCCGACATCTGCAATATTTTCAAAGCCCTGTTTGGAAGCCTCGGATTTCTCGGGACATAATTCTGGCAGCTGCATCATAATGTATTTGAGGTGAGTGCCGTTACTTTCCGAAAATCGTATAACTGCCTCGGCAGTGGTGCATGAACCGGCAAAGAAATCCAGCACCAGATCGCTCGACTGGACTCCCGCGATTTGAAGTATTCTCTCCAATAATTTCAGAGGCTTGGGTGTGTCGAATGGTGAAGAGCCGCCAAACAGTTTATCAACGTATTTCTTGGCCTCATCCGTGTGCCCCGCCTCCTCGTACGGCCACCAGTTATGAGGAATCATTCCGTCTTTTACGTCTGTTAAAAAAAGCTTCAAGGCTGGAACTTTGTTGTCGCCGTTCTTTCCCCACCAAATCTTGTTGTCCTTGACGTGTTCGTCATGCACCTCCTTGGAATACTTCCAAGCCTTCTTCTCGGGGTACAAATTTTTCCTTGTATTTGGATTTACGATTTCATAAACAAGATTGGGTCTTGCCTCCACAGAGGCAACATTCCAGTAGTCGACTGCTTTCCAAGGCCCTCTAGGATCATTGTCTGGATTAATGTACCGAGCTTTCGATTCTTCCGAACGAGGAAGTAATCCATTCTGAAACGCCTCACTTTTTGAATAGACTAAGATAAAGTCTCTAATTGAGGCGACGCCCTTGAAGTTGTTGCTCACGGAATACTTCTTCTGCCATGAAATTTTGGCACGAAAATTCTCCCGACCAAAAACCTGATCGCAGAGTAGCGTGAGATTCGATTCTTCGTGATCGTCAATGGTGATGAAAATTACACCGTCATCGCGAAGCAGGTTTCGAGCTAAGTACAATCGCGGATACATCATACTCATCCAATCAGAGTGAAATCGACCATTGGCAGCCGTATTCGCGACCATCCGATTTCCTTCATCATCCTTCTGATTTGACCGCTCCAGAAACTCGGCAGAACTCTCTGCAAAATCATCCTCATAAATGAAGTCATTCCCCGTGTTATACGGCGGGTCGATGTAGATCATCTTGACCTTGCCCAGATATGTCTCCTGCAGCAGTTTCAGCGCATCTAGGTTGTCGCCTTCAATGAACAGGTTCTGGGTGGTGTCGAAATCCACGCTTTCCTCGCGCGCGGGGCGCAGCGTTTTAGCGATGGGAGCGTTCGCAAGCGCCAGCGCTTCCCGCTTGCCCGGCCAATCAAGCCGATACCTCTCCTGTCCACCTTCTACGATGTGGTCGCTCAGCTCTTGGTGCAGCTGATCGAAGTCCACCGCCAACCGCAGCTTGCCATTCTCGTCGGCAGCTTCGGTAACGCAACCAGGGAACAGATCTCGGATTTTGGCGACGTTATCCTGGCTCAGATCGGGGCTGTGCAATTTCATCTTGTCCATGCTCGTCGTCCTCTCACTCACTCTGTGCGGCCGGTTGGGCGGTCGCCCCGGTGAGCCGTTCTAATTCCAATTTCGCCGCGCGCAGCTCTGCGTTGATCGCCACGCGCTTGTTGAATTGCTTCTCGCGCGCCAGCCGCGCCTTGATCCGTTCGACGTCTCGTGTCTTGGCGCGGATCGCCTCCATCCGGTCGACGCGGGCCTGAATGTCTTCGGCGTTCTGTCCGGGCACGGCCTGAACCTGTTGTGGCATCAAACCGGACAGAAGCGCGTTATAAAGCCCACTGAGGTTGAGCGCGACCGGCAAGGGCGACCTGGCGGCGGTGTCGGCCACCCAGTCGGTGGCGAAATACTCGCTAATCACCCACTTCGCGCTGTCGGCCTCGCTTGGCCGCTTGTAGGCCGCCATGGCCCTGCGTTTGCCGCCATGGCTCAGCTCGAAGATCAGGGGAAAGGGAATGGCCTTGTCGATGGCGCGCAGCACGGCCTCGTCCAGCTTGCCGGTTTTCAGCGATATGTCGAAGACCTGAATTTCGGCCACCGATTTGGTAGCACCCAGGTTGATCGTTTCCGGCGCGAGCTTGTAGCGCCAGACGATCTGATCAACCTCACGCACGAACAGATCCTTGAGGGCGGTGTTCGCGCCTGCGTGCTCGTAGATCTTGTTCTTGGGCAGAACCCGGCCGAACGCGGTGCTTTTGGGATAGTCGAAGAAGCCTGTCATGCGACGCTGTCCTCGATCACCAGGAAGCCGATCAGCTCGAAGTCATCAAGCCCGGCGATGGTGTGGGTCAGCGCGGTCGTGCGACCGCCGCTGAACAGGCTGTCGAGATCCTTTTCTTCTTTCACTTCGATCATGGAGCGGATCGCCGCGCTCAGAAGCCCGGAATAATGCTCCATCTTTCGGCCGTCTTCGGTGCGCTCGTTGAACGTGCGGCATACGTCGGGGACAGGGATCGAGCGGCCCTTGCAGCTGGTCCGGATCAGGTCGAGCAGGCGTTTGACCTCGGTATGGTCAGCAATGATTTCGCCATCGTCGGCGATGTAGATCAGATAGAAGGGGTGGAGCCGGTTCTGCTGGTTGATGTTCACGGTATCGTGGATGTTTTTTAGCGCAAAGATCACGCCGGGACGGAGCCCCATTTGGTCCTGCGCCGGTACCACGGCATGCATGCCGTTCGGCAGGTTGTCGAGCTCGTCGTGCTGATTGGCGTAGTTGAGCAGATCCATTCGGAAGTCGTTCAGGCCAAGGTCAGTGATCGAGACACCCGTCTTGACGTCTTCAAGATCGATGACCTCTTCCTGCAGGCGTTTGAGCTGATCCTTGCGGTAGGCGATGTCGCCACTTTTGGCCGTCAGGACGTTGTCGTCACCGGTACCCACCATGTCGGCGATCACCATCCGGTTTTCCACGCGCTCCTTGAGGTTGATGTATTCGTCGAGCGAAATGTCGGGCCAATAGTTTACCAGCTGGATCTGCGAATTAGGTGAGCCGATGCGGTCAATACGACCGTAGCGCTGAATGATGCGCACCGGGTTCCAGTGGATGTCGTAGTTGATCAGATAATCGCAGTCCTGAAGGTTCTGACCTTCGGAGATACAGTCCGTGCCAATCAGAATGTCTATCTCTGCTGGCTCGTCCGGCAGAATGACGTCCTTTTCCTTCGAGCGGGGCGAAAACAGCGTCAAAACGCCTTGGAAATCATAGCTCTTCTTCAGAGTGGTCTTGGGTGAATCAGAGCCAGTCACCTTCCCGGTATGCAACCCGAGATCCTTTGCGAAGGGTGAAAGGTTTGCGAATAGATAATTTGCCGTATCGGCAAAGGCACTGAATATCAGAACTTTCTTGTTGCCAGGGTTCAGCGGCTCGCCAACCTTGCGGGCGATCACATTCTTCAAGTGCTGAAGCTTCGCATCGTCTTCTGGCAAGACCTTGTCCATGGACGCGACAAGCTCATCGATCAGAAATAGATCGGCCTGGAGGTCATGCTTCCAAGACGGTAGGTCCATGTCGGCCAGACTTATCTGGACCTTTTTTCCGACCGTGAACTCATTGAGGCCTTCGAGTTCCTCATCTTCAGCGTCCAACGTTTCAACGTCGGCAAGGTAGTCGCTGACGCTTTGCGTACCTCTCGATCGCTCGAACCCATCGATCGCAGTCAAGGTGCGCGAAATGTTTGCACCTAGGGCACGCAGAGTTAGCCGGAACGCCTCGACCGAGCTTTCCAGACGCTTGAGTAAATTGGTCGTCATCAATGCTTGCAGGCTGCGCTCACGGTCGGCCTGACGTAGCTTGCCGCGCCCCCCTTCGACCTGTGTATCGTAGATCTCTTCGTACTTACGAAGGCGGCTTGGAAGGATGTAGCTAATCGGGGCGTAAACGGAGAGCTTGAGAACTGAAAGCTGCTCAAAAATCTCATTCAGCCCCATAACGTCATCACGCTTCGTGATCGGGCAATGATAAGATAATGGTTTCAGCCGTTGGGGGAACTTACCGATGTCCTTGGTATCGTAAAAAGTCTCGATATGCTTGCGCGAGCGGGCAATCGTGACTGCGTCGAGAAGCTCGAAAAAATCGAAGTCGAGCGCCTTCAAAATTGATGCAGCGTTTCGTTCATCCGGGGGCAGAAGGGTCCAGGCGTTAAATGCCTTTTGGGCTCGCCTAAAAATCTCTTCAACGCTCGTATTGGTCTTTAAGTTCCGGCTTAAGCCTTCAGACTGTCCTTCATATGCGAGGGCAAGCTGATTGCGAAGATCGGTAAATCGGTTGTTTACGGGCGTCGCTGACAACATGAGGACCTTGGTCTTCACGCCAGCGCGGATGACCTTATTCATCAGCTTCTGGTAGCGGGTCTCGCGATCCTTGTAGACGTCATTGTTCCGGAAGTTGTGAGATTCGTCGATTACAACGAGATCATAATTCCCCCAATTTATTCGGTTTAGCGGGATCCCGAATGACTCGCCCGAGGTCCTCGACAGGTCCGTGTGGCAGAGGACATCATAGTTGAACCGGTCCTTCGCAAAAATGTTCGTCGTCAGATTGGTGTTGTAGTTCCGCCAGTTGTCGGCGAGTTTCTTTGGGCAAAGCACCAAGACAGAACGGTTGCGCAGCTCATAATACTTGACGACAGCGAGCGCAGTGAACGTTTTTCCCAAGCCAACGCTGTCCGCCAGAATGCAGCCGTTGTATGTTTCCAGCTTGTTGATGATCCCGGTTGCCGCATCCTTCTGGAAGTTGAACAACTTGTTCCAGACAAGGCTGTCCTGATAGCCGGTAAGATCATTTGGCAGAACGTCTTCGTCGATATCCTCCAGAAAATCCTGGAAGATGTTGTAAAGCATCATGAAGTAGATGCGCTCAGGCGAATTCTCCTGGTAGACCGACTCGATATGATCACAGATCGCGTCCGTGACGTCTTTGACCTTCTCTGGGTCCGCCCAAATCTGATTGAAAAGTTGAAGATACATCTGCGAGTGATTGGGGTCGTCGAACTTCGTCACGAAATTGGAAACGGCGTCGCCCTTTTGGTAGCCAAGATCGACTGCCGTGAAACCGCTGATGGGCATGTAGGCGACGCCGTCGGCAGGGCTGTTCACATGCATAAATTGCTGCATGGGTGCTTTCGACGTATTGGATTTGAACTTTGCCTTCTTCCGGATCCACGCCGCACACTCACGGGCTACCGCTCGCTGCGTCAGCTTATTGCGAAGCTGAATTTCAAATTCGGTTCCATAAAGGCCACTTTCACGGCGCGCCTTTGGGATGAAGAATTCACGTCGTTCTTTCCGAAGACGATCAGTTACGTCGGTCGGCACAAAAGTGGGCGAGGTGAATATGAACTGCAGGCTGTCCACCTTCGTCAGCTCTGCTTTCAACGCCTCGAATGCATAAATGGAGAAACATGACGCAGCGATTTTAAGACGCGATCCGCGCGACATTGTGTCCTTGAGGTCGTCACCAAGGAGCTGAGAGGTGTTATCGATGATTTTCATCGAGGACCTCGCGATTTAGAAGAACGATCTGCTGATCCTGTGGTTGCCGCGCAGCTGGATCAGTGTCGAGCCCGAGACGCTTGAGCGCGTAGTAGAGCAGAGCGCGTCGAACCTTGATCTTCGCCTTGCCCCCGCGCATCCCATAGTCGAGCGCGATCACCTTCTTCTGGTTATCGGAGAGTTCAGGGTGGGGGGCAATCTCAAGCGTGACGTGCTCTTGCCAATCCGCATCTGCCGCATCCGTGGCTCTGCTTGCTTCAACACCGCGCGTCTGGAGGATGCGCGAAAGCAGGAAGTCCTTGAAGACCTCGTCACTCTTACAAAATGCCCGGGTATGCCATCTAAAGCCATCAAACCCGATGGCGTGAGGCGCGATCCACCGCCAGCTCGGCTCGGGGCGCGAGAGGGACTGGTACTTCACCTCGATGGCCTCTGAGCGGCGAATGGCACCGACAACGGATCGCAAAGTGACAGGGTTCACGCCGCGAGTGGGAGTTGGCGCAGCATCATATGACGGCAGTTCGGCGATCCAAGTATCGTCGCTGTCCAAGATGCCATCGGCCAAAGACCGCAGCTGCGCGAGGTAGCGGCTGGCGTCAGGCTTCAGGAACTCTGCAGCATAGTCGGAACCACGGACGTACGTCCGCGCGCTCTTGTCATAGATCATGTTGTTCGGGGCGAAACCAATGTAGCGATTCAGGTCGGCGGACGCCTGGTTCACCGATAGCCCGAACTGCTCCATCAAATCGCTGCGGTTCACATGCCCCTCCCAAAACAATCGAAACTCGATGAACTCGAGGCGCTGCGCGACTCCCCAACGAAGCTCCGACTTGTCGTTATCCACTTCGCACTCCTGACTCGACACGTTTGATTAATATGCGCGCCCATTTATTGTGCTGTCCGTACGCTAGCGGGGAGTGGCATTGCGTTCAATCGAAAAAGCAAGAGGTTATGCGCAGGATTTATCCGAGTGCTTCGCGCAACGAAGTCGCGACGGAGTCAGCAGCGCTCCTAATAGGATCCGCAGCAAGATGCGCATAGCGCGCGGTTGTCTGGACCTGCGTGTGGCCCAGCAGCTTGCCGATCATAGGTAGGCCTTGACCTGAGGCTACGGCCGTAGACGCAAAAGTATGGCGCAGGTCGTGGATCCGGACATCCTTGACCCCAGCGCGGGCCCGGACGCGTTGCCAGAACGGCTGCAGGTCGTTGAGCGGTTTGCCCGTCAGCGTGCCGGTGATGACCCAAGGGTTGCCATCAATGCGTTGCGCGTCGTGCAGGTATTCGACAGCAGGCGCGCCGAGATGAACTATTTTCTTGCCGGTTTTGGAATCCGGCAGGCGCAGGGCGCACTCGTGAAAGTCGATGTATTCCCACTTCAGGGTCATGATTTCGCCAAGACGGCATCCTGAAAGGATCAGCAGCCGCGCCGCCAGAATTGCGGATGACAACTCGACGCGCTCGCTTTCCATTTCTCGCAGCACTTCGCCGATCCGGCGCAGCTCTGCGGCGCTGAGAAACCGCTCACGCTTCTCTTCTGGGTATTTCCGGATGTGCTTGCGCGGGTTGGAACCGTCGGGTCGCAGCCCCCACATCTCCGCCAGCACGAACATCTTGGAAACCACCTCGAGGCATCGATTTGCCTGATAGGGAATGTGTCGAAGATCGTGATGGAACTTCGCCACATCGGCGCGGGTAATTTCTGGCACAGCCAATCGGCCGAGTGCGGGCAAGATGAATCGCCTGAGGTTGCCGCGATATTCCTTCGCAGTGCTGGCTTTCAGGCGCACCGCGATGTGTTCCTTGTCGAAGCGCTCCGCCAGATCGCTGACGGTGGCGGCGTTGCGCTTGGCGGCACGATCAGCCGCAGGATCTTCGCCGTTCTTGACGGCGGCGATGATCGTGATCGCCCGGGTGCGCGCCTGATCGCAGGTCAGCACAGTGCTGGGCCCGAGGCTCATGCGTCGCGGTCGTCGCCCTGCGCGATACTGCACCACGAAGCTTTTGCGCCCACTTGGCATCACGCGCAACCCGAAGCCGGGAATGCTCTCGTCCCAGATGAAGAACTCCGTCGCCTGCGGCTCAATAGCATCGACAGTGCGTTTGGTCAGTTTTGGCATGAGTGGTCCTGCGCAATGATGATGGCTGGCCCTTACAGTGGTCATCATTTGCGCACAGTCAACGAACACATTGAAATTGCGTAATAAAAGGAAAAGCTGCGTAGCCGTTCTAGCGGTAAAACAGTAGTCTGTCGGAACTCAAACCGATATTGGCACCGAATCAGTGTTGGCGTTTCGTTCGTCGCATACCGCTGAGCTACCCCCCGAAAATCGGACAGTGACGGAAGCTACGATCTGACGTCTGCTGGTCTCCAAGAACGAGGAGAACAGAACATGTCGAAACGCAGGAACCACGACGCAGCGTTCAAGGCGCGGGTGGCGTTGGAGGCGCTGAAAGGCGAGCGCACCGTGTCGGAGTTGGCGACCGCCTATGAGGTCCATCCGACGATGATCCATCAATGGAAGAAGGCGCTGCTGGAAGGGGCAGCGGGCATCTTTGAGCGTGGCGGCAAGGTTGCGGCTGCGGCCGAGATTGCTGAGGACACGGTCCGTGATCTGCATGCCAAGATCGGAGAGCTGGCCGTCGCCAACGATTTTTTGTCACGAAAGCTCAAGCCCTGGAGCGGGAAGTGAGGCGGGGCATGATCGAACGGACCCATCCCAAGCTCTCGGTCGGGGCGCAATGTCAGTTGCTGTCGATCTCGCGGTCGTCATTCTATTACGCCCCCCAGGGCGAGACCGCGATGAACCTCGACCTCATGCTGTTAATCGACAAGCAGTTTTTGGAGACGCCGTTCTATGGCGTCCGGCAAATGACACGGCACTTCCAGAACGAGGGCCATGCCGTAAACGAAAAGCGTATCCGGCGGCTGATGCGCCTCATGCGCTTGATGCCGATCTATCAGAAACCCAACACCAGCAAGCCTGCAAAGGGGCACAAGATCTACCCCTACCTGCTGGCCGGGCTGCGGATCGACAGGTCCAATCAGGTCTGGTGCGCCGACATCACCTATTTGCCAATGCGCAGGGGCTTCCTATATCTCGTGGCCATCATGGACTGGTTCACGCGCAAGGTGCTGGCCTGGCGCATCTCGAACACGCTGGAGGCCGAGTTCTGCCTCGAGGCGCTGAATGAGGCCATCCACAAGTTCGGTCCGCCCGAGATCATGAATACCGATCAAGGCAGCCAGTTCACCTCCTTCGACTGGACCGACCGGTTGAAGCGGGCCAAGACCAAGATCTCCATGGATGGCAAAGGCCGCTATCTGGACAACATCTTCATCGAACGCCTCTGGCGGTCCCTGAAGTATGAATGCGTCTATCTGCACGCCTGGGAGACCAGCTCTCAGGCCCGGGCAGGCGTCGGACGCTGGATCACCTTTTACAATCATCTGCGGCCCCACGCCGCCCATGGCGGTCAACCGCCCGCCGTGGTCTACTACAAAAGCATTGAAACCGATCAGCAGGTGCAGGCAGTAGCTTAACTCAGCCGGAAATCTGTCCAAAGATCGGGGAGTAGCTCACCGCTGTTAGTGTGGTTCTAAATTGATACGGGTTTCCAATGGCATCGAAGACTACCCTGAACGTAAAGAACCTCGAGACGCTGGGCGCCGCGCGTCTGGCTGAACTGCTGATCGAAATCAGTACCGGCTCTGCCGTGGCCAAGAGGCGGTTGCGCCTGGAGCTGGCGGGAGCTCAAAGCCCGAAAGAGGCGGCGCGCGAAGTTGCCAAACGTCTGAGCAGCATCGCCCGTGCGCGCAGCTTTGTGAACTGGAAGAACCGCAAGCCCCTGGTCACCGATCTCGAGAGCCAGCTTCGCGCGACCAAGGAACAGATCGCCCCTGACGACCCGGCCGAGGGGTTGGCGCTGCTGTGGCGCTTCATGCAGGTCGCAACACCGTTGTTCGAGCGGTGCGATGACAGCAGTGGTATCGTCATCGAGGTGTTTCACGACGCCTGTGCGTTGCTGGGCGAGATCGCACTTGCCGCCGGGACGCCGCCGGAAGCACTGGCTGACTCGGCAATTGATGCCCTGCGCGACAACGGCTACGGCCAGTACGACGGATTGATCGCCATCCTGACACCCGCGCTTGGGGAAGTTGGGCTGGCGCATCTCAAGCAGCGGATTGAGACGATGGCAGCGACGCCGGTTCCCGTGCCACCGAAAGGTGAGTGGGAGGCAGTGGGGTATGGCAGTGGCGGGACCACCTACGCGCATGAGATGGAAGAGCGCTCCCGGCAAAGCATGGTGAGGATGGCGCTGAAGGACATTGCCGATGCGATGGGCGATGTGGATGCCTTCATCGCCCAATACGATCCAAAAACGCGGAAGGTGCCAAAGATTGCGGCCGAAATAGCGGCGCGCCTGCTTGCCGCTGGCAGGGCAGAGGATTCGCTTGGCTTCATCGAACGGGCCGAGGTGGACAACGACCGCTGGGTGCCCCGCGAGTGGCAGGACACTCGACTAGACGTGCTTGAGGCGCTTGATCGAAAGGAGGAGGCGCAGGCTTTCCGTTGGAGCTGTTTCGAGGGCACTCTAAATTCTGAATACCTGCGCGATTTTCTAAAGCGGCTTCCCGATTTCGAGGACATCGAGGCCGAGGAACGGGCCATGGACCACGCCGCCGCCCACTCGCGCGTGACGCCGGCCTTGGGCTTCTTCCTGGACTGGCCATCGCCAGACCGCGCAGCCCGACTTTTGATTGACCGCCGAAGTGAGATAAACGGCGACCACTACGAGTTTCTTGTGCCCGCAGCCGAGGCCCTGTCAGAGCGCCACCCGCTTGCCGCCACACTGGCCTTGAGAACCGTGATCGACTTCACACTTTTGAAGGCCAGATCAAAGCGCTACGGCTATGCCGCCCAGCACCTGGCCGAATGCGCGGCGCTGGCCGGGAGGATCGAGGATTTCGGTGAACTCGAAACACACGACACCTATCTTGCCCGGTTGAGAAGTCAGCATGGACGGAAATATGGGTTCTGGTCTCTGACCGAGGGCTGATGCCAATGCTCAAGGATTATCACGCTGCGGTTCTGCACTAGCATTGTGGAGCCTCATAAGAGTTAATTTTTGAATGACATTTGTTCACTTTACGTTCTATCTTGGCGGAATTCTGGATTCCAAACGAGTGCGTCATGGCCGATCAGATCGTCATCACCGAGAAAACCAGCCAGGCGAAAGACGTCCGCGCCGCCATTGGGTCTCGCTACGGCTTGGTTCTGCCCGCTGAGGGACATTTGTTCGACTTGCTCGAACCAGAGGATGTGGTGCCGGAATGGAAGCGTTGGTCCCCGGTTCTGCTGCGCCCCGACGAACTTTACGGCACAAGACCGGCAAAAGGTGGAAACAAGGCGGCCAAGCTCAAAGCCATTCGTGAGGCGCTGCGCTCGGCCAAGCAGGTATGGCTTGCCACCGATTGCGACCGGGAGGGGCAGCTCATCGGCCAGGAAATCCTCGAACATTACAAGTATCGAGGGCAGGTCATGCGGGTGCTGTTTACCGCTCAGGATGCCCAGACCATACGCCAGTCATTCGATCGGGCCAAACCCAATTCAGAATACGCCCGGCTTTACGCCGCCGCTGTTGCGCGCCGCCAGGCCGATCAGATCTACAATCTGTCACTGACCCGCACTGCGACCGTCATCCTTGGCAAGGGCGCGCGGGGCGTCATTGGGGTCGGGCGTGTAAAAACGCCGACCCTGGCGATCGTCTGCAAACGCGAACTGGAAATCCGTGATTTCGTTCCCACGACCTATTTCGAGATCGTCGCCACGGCCATGGTTGAGGGCGGTGAATTCAAGATGCGACATGCGCCACGGGAACGAATTCTTAAACGTGAGGCTGCTGAGACCGTGGTCATGGCTGCCCGAAACTTCGAGGGGCCACTCGGCGTGCGCGTCGAAGACAAGCGGCAACGGCCGCCAAAACTGCACGATCTGCCGTCGCTCCAGAAACTCTGCGCCTCGCGCTTCGGCTGGGCCGCCGCAAAGACGCTGGAGATCGCTCAGGAACTCTATGATGGTCAGGGCAAGAAGATCATCACCTATCCGCGCGCCGAAGTGCGCTACCTTCCGGAAAACCTGATCGGGGATGTGCCGCAGATCGTTGCCGGACTGCAGGCGGGAAAATCGTTCAGCACGATCCCAGTGCCAGCGGTGCCGGTCATCCGAAAGGGCAAGAGCGGCAGTTTTTATGACAAGGGTTTGGAGGGGGCCAGCCACCACGCAGTCATCCCCAACGTCAACACGATCGAGAGCTTGCGGGACGTCTGGCCGCGCCTTTCGACAGACGAGAAAAAACTGTTTGATGTGATCGCGCGGGCGTATCTGGCCTCCGTCATGCCGGACTTCCGCTATCGCCAGACTACCGCAACGCTCGACGTGGGCGGCTCTCCGTTCAAGGCCACTGGCCGCCAACACATCGATCTCGGTTGGCGGGCGGCGTTTCCGGAATGGCAACCTGCCGACGAAAAGGGTGACGATGCACAGTTGCTTCCGCAAATGCGAAACGGCGAGACCGCGCAGTTGCGGAACCCGGCCATTGAAGACAAGGAAACCCGGCCGCCGCCGCGCTACAACGAAGGCACTTTGATCGATGCGATGCAGCAGGCTTGGCGTTTTGTCGATGATGAGGTGCTGCGCGAGAGGCTCAAGGAAGCCAAGGGCATCGGCACCCCTGCCACCCGCGCCGAGATCATCGGCGGGTTGAAACGGCAGGGTTTTCTGATCGTGAAGGGCAAGAACATTGTACCGACCGAAACCGGATTGAGTTTGTTTGGTTTACTCCAGCAGGCTGATCCGGCCTTGGTCGACCCGGGCGTGACCGCGCAACTCGAATGCCTGCTCGACGATGTCGTCGTTGGCAAACAGGAGATGGTTGGCGCAATCGACGCTGTCTGCGACGTCGCCCAGCGTATCATCGGCAAGCTCGTCGAACGTCCGCCGGGCGGTCTGTCGCTTTTGGCCGGTTTTGCATCGGATAGCGGTGGCGGCGGACGACCACCAACAGCCGCAATGAAGCGTTTCGCCGACAGCATCGCCCGTCAGAAGGGCATGAAGCCTCCAGCGGGTTACACAAAATCGGGATCGGTCTGCCGCGCATTCCTCGAACAGCACGCCCCCAAGAAAACCGAGGGCGTTGACAGGAATGCCGTTGGCGGTCCTGAAGCACGGCCCCCAAGTCCGGCGCAATCGTCATTCGCCGAGAGCATATCGCGGGAGAAAGGTGTTGCGATAAATGACGAAGCCAGGGCCAGCTCTGCCGCCATGTCCGCATGGATTGACACGAACCAGGACGGAAAGCCCAGAAAGGGCCGCCGCAAAACTGTCGCGAAGAGTTCCGAGCCGAAAGCGACAAAATCCACCACGCCGACGGAGCGGCCTCGAAAGCCCTCATCAACTGCGGTTATGGTCGATGCAACACGCCCGCCGACTGCCGAACATCGACATTCGACGGCAAACACGCCTCTGCGAATTCCCTATGGCAACAAGGAAATCGCGCAAAAACTCGGAGCCAGATACGCCGAAGGCGGATGGTATGCACCGCAAGGTGTTGATCTGACCGAGTTCGAATCGAAGGGATGGCTTTGACGGTCGCCCAGGCTCTTTTCGTGTACGCTGGTCGGTAACACGGAGGGCGGTGAGCTGCTGATCGCGGTACGTTTCAAGGATGATTTCTATGCGCGGCGAGCGGCCGCTGCAAAGTCGCGAACCGTGGTTGCGCTGCTTGAACCGATCGGCCCATCGTTGACACTCATGGGTCATACAAGGGATGGCGGCTTCGCGACTCCAGTCGTCAAACTACGTTTAGTGACGAACGCATCCAAGCCCTTTGGCAACCTCGCCTTGGCCCAACATCCCTGAAAAATGAGTGTATTGACTTGTGATCATACGCACTTGACCAGCAATAACCGCCTCATGAACATCCGCTTTCCGCGCGTAAGACTGCACCTTAGCTTTGGAGATATTCCCGGCTACTCGACTTAGTTCCTCGCGAATGTCATCTGGCACTAACGCACTTTGGGCCAATGTGTTCGCCTCATCTTCCATGCTGGGGTCGTTACCGAATGCGCCAGTTGAGCCCTCTGTCTCGTCAATAATTATACCCTCATCGGACAAGTGTTTTTCAACGTGCACACATTCATGCAGGAGGGTGAACCAGAAGTTGTCGAGCCTGTGGTGACGTAGGCTAACGGCTATTGCAGGTTTTCCACTTGGAAGGCTGAAACACGCGCCGTCAATGTATGTCTTTTTCAAGCAAGGAACGTAAACAGCTGTGATGCCTGCTTCGTTAAGCTTAAGGAATGCTCGTTTTGGTCCATCAGAATATAGGCTCAGCGTGGCAACCTCTCGTCTGAAGTAATGCCCCACATCATCAGTGTTGAAGTCGTACTCGCTCTCGCAACTAATTGCCTCACCCATAGCTTTCATTAACCAGGCGTTCACCGAATAAGGGTTCGGTTCTTTGTTTTCGGCACCACGAAACCGAACCCCCGCAAACTGCGGTGTGGGAACCCGTGCAGCAGACATCAAATTCCGGACGCAGCCTTCGATCGCATCAGCCTGAGGCTTGATCTTTCCGAGCCAACCCAGGTTGAACATCTCGGTAATCGGAAAGGACTTCCAGTCTACGTTTGGACAAGGCTCAGGCAATTTAGCTTCGACTTTGCCTAACAGGACATCAGCTGGGACGCCCAGCTTCTCATGGAGTGCCCGCATCATATCCAGAGATGGTTTGCGTTTTCCATTCAACACTTCTGAGACACGCGACTTCGGGAAACCAATGAGACTGGCGAGTTGGCTACGGTTGATCCCGAGTTGATCAATGCGAAACTCAATCGCTTCTACAGGAGAGGGAAGCTCAACCGGGAAATGCTCGCTTTCATATTTCTCGACCAGGATCGCCAGCACTTCTAGGTGGCGAACATCCTCCTCAGGAAGCTCGTCTTTCAGCATCAGCGCATCAATCTGCTCCATAGCCCAAGCATGGTCAGTTGCGGTTTTGATTGGTTTGATGTTTAGCATTTCCATATAACTGTTCCTACGTCGATTTCATCGTACTCTTTGTGGGTCCCGATGAACTCGATCTTTATGACCCCAGCTTGGTAGTTGATCCGAACTACTAGTCTGAAATGGTTCCCCTTGATGTTAAAGATCGTTACGCCGTTGCCTTTACCGATTGGCCTGGCCTTAGGGTACTGAGCCTTTAGTTCGCCAGGGTTCTTCCACTTTGCTGCGACGGCCTCTCGGTGCCATGCCCGTAGTGCCCCGGCAGCTTCGTTCCCTCGCTTGTGTGTTTTGATGAAGTGTTCGGTCCTTTCTATCGATATGACTTTCATAGCTTGTTACCTATATGGTCATATTAATAGAATTACCAATCTGGTAACATCACGTTTGGTATCGGTTGAGACGGCCTTTGGCAAGTGAAATTTAGTAGCTACTCTCTGTGGGCATGGTGGCGACTATGCCCGCTGGTTGGTGCCGCTTGAAGACACACCGCTGGCTTTTTGCGTATTCCGGGCGACATGGCCACCTGTTCCGACGCCATCTGGCCATCCATTCCGGAGGATGTGGCCACCTTTGAGGTGCCGCTGCTGAGCGGTGGTTTGTTGGTTTCAGTTGGCAGGAGTTTCGTCAACGGTTTTCGGTTGGGTTTTGCGCATTGATGGGCCGTCGAGGTTGATCCGATAGGCGTTGTGAACAATGCGGTCGAGGATAGCATCGGCGAAGGTGGGATCGCCGATGATCTCGTGCCAAGCGTCAACGGGAAGCTGGCTGGTGATCAGCGTGGCACCGGTGCCGTATCGGTCTTCGACGATCTCCATCAGGTCACGCCTCTGGCTCGCAGTAAGGCGATCAGGCCCCCAGTCATCAATGATCAGCATGTCCGCTTTGGTCAGATTTCGAAACAACCGCGGGTAGCTGCCATCCCCGTGGGCGAGTTCCAGTTCACTGAACAGCCGGGGTGCGCGCTTGTAGACGACGGTGGCGTTGTCGCGACAAGCTTGCTGGCCCAGGACGCAGGCCAACCATGTCTTGCCCACGCCGCAGGGGCCGGTGACGATCAGATTTCGGCGGTCTTTGATCCATTTCCCGGTCAGGAGTTGCTGGAACAGGCTTTTGTCCAGGTGCCTGGCGGCGCGGTAGTCCACGTCTTCCGGCACCGCGCCCACATGGCGCAGCTTGGCCGTGCGCATGCGGGTCTGGAACCGTTTATTCGCCCGGTTGGTGATCTCGCGGTCGACGAGCAGGCCCAGCCATTCGGCATGGCTCAGGGAGGCCGCCCCGTCCTGCGTCTGAAGTTCGCCAAAGGCGTCGACCATGCCGTCGAGTTTGAGGGCTCGCAGGTGATCGAGGGTCGGATGTGTCAGCATCGTTGTTCCTTTCAAGGAAAGTGTTGGGTTAGTGGAAGTATCCGGCCCCACGGATGTTGGCGTGAGAGATTGCAGGGCCGTCCGCAGGGCCACCTTTGACGCCGTCGCGGCGGCTGCGTTCGAGGTTGTTTTGGAGGATCGATTTGACCGAGGCATAGGAGCGTGCATTGATTTCCAAGGCCCGGCCACAGGCAGCTTCGAGCCGTTCTGCGCCATGCGGTTTGGCAAGGCGCATGATGCCCAGACAGGCCCGAAACCCCTGTTCCGGGTGGCGCCGGTCGCGCAGGATCACCTCAACCAGGATCGCGCAATTCGCGCCGATCCCGGCGGCTTCGCGCTTGATCCGGTCCGGCGTCCAGTCCGCATGGCGGCGGTGACTGGACGGCATATGATCACGCAAAGTGGTGTGCTGATGGTTGGACGAGGTCCTTGCATGCGACGCGACCCGCTGCCCCTTGGCAAAAACCTCAATGGTCCGGGCAGTTACGCGCACCCAGACCTGCTGGCGCAGAAGTTGATGCGGGACCGAATAGTAATGGCGATGCACGTCGACATGATAATCCAATGCCACGACGCACAACTTCCATTCGGCGTAGACATAAGCTTCAACCGGCAGCGGCTTCAGTGCTGGCCGATCCAACCGGGCAAACAGATCGGCGCGACTGGCCCCGAGATGGCGCGAGAGTTTGGTGTTGATCCGTTTGGTCAGTTCGGCGATGGCGGCGTTCAGGTCGTCCAGCGTGAAGAACCGCTGGTTGCGCAGTCGCGCCACGATCCAGCGTTCCGCGATCAGAACCGCGCCTTCCACCTTTGCCTTGTCTTTGGGCTTGCGCGGCCGTGCCGGGACAATCGCCGAGTCGTAATGCGCGGCCATGTCAGCATAGGTGCGATTGACGGTCGGTTCGTAAAAGCAGGCCTTGGTCACGCCCGACTTCAGATTGTCCGAGACCACCTGTGCCGGGGCCCCGCCAAAGAACGCGAAGGCGCGAACATGTGAAGCAATCCAGTCTGGCAGGCTTTGCGTCCAGGTCGCCTCAACATAGGTGTAACTTGATGCACCCAGCGTTGCCACGAACACCTGCGCCGTCCGGATCTCGCCTGTTTCGGCGCAGACAACCTCCAGCGTAGCCCCGGCATAGTCGACGAACAGGCGTTCTCCAGCAACATGGTGCTGGCGCATCACTGGCGAAAGGCGGCCTTCCCAACGGCGATAAAGCTCGCAATAGCGGCTGTAGCCATAACCATCATGGTGGGCGCCGCGATACTCCTCCCATAGCAGCGCAAGCGTCACGCCTTTGCGCCGCATTTCGATATGGACCCGGGCCCAATCCGGCTGCGGGAAAGTAGCGCTCAACACCTGCACCGACGCCGGGAAGAGGAGGCTCTCCAGGTCGCCCTCGGTCAGTTCAACCGGCAATGGCCAAGTCAGCCCCGCCGCTTGCGCACGATCCGCGTAGGCCGCGACTGCGCCTCGGGAAATCCCAAGGCTCGCGGCAATCTTGCGGGCTGACAGACCCTGCGATCCAAGCCGCATAACGTCCTTGATCTTACGCATCGACAATCTTTCCATGGGGTCCCCTGCTCTTCGAAAAGCAGAAGGCTACCGCGCGTCAGGATCGCTCAGCACAGACAAATCATCGGCGGAAACAGGGTGGCCACATGCCCCGGAATCCCTGGCCACATAAGATTGGAATAGATGGCCAGATCAGATCGGAATAACCGGCCACATCACCCCGGAATACGCAATGATGACAGCGTCTTTAGTCGCGCGCCGTTCATAGTCCTCGATGACGTCAGTATGGAGTCGCAGCTTCTCGTTCCACTCGGCCTCGAGGGTATCGGCTACGAGGCGGTTGTCGGGATCAACCAACATATATCTGCGCCGGGCCAGCTCACAGTCATGACGCGTCCGCTCAATGTGCTGTCGGCGTAAACTGTCTGTCTCTGCAGCGCGCGCCTCGAGCTCGCGCTGCACCGCAAGGGTGATCTCGAGGGTCATCGGTGTCATCAGTTCGACAAGCAAACTCCCCACCGCCGGGTCCACGACCTTGCCGGGCCCTCCGCACCGCATGACCAACGAACCATATCAGCCTACATCTTCGGAGCGATCTGCCCGGCACTGGGCAAGGGTGCAGGGCTTGTCCTGCCGGTGTGCAATACGGACGCGATGAACCTGCATCTTGCTGAAATCGCTCGAACTGTGGCGCTTGGTGGCCATGCCGTCGTGCTCATGGATCAGGCCGGGTGGCATGTGACCGCCGCGCTTATCATACCCGCGAATATCAGCATCATTCCGCTGCCAGCCAAATGCCCGGAACTCAATCCCGTCGAAAACATCTGGCAGTTCATGCGGGATAATTGGCTCTCCAACCACATCTTCAAATCCTACAACGAGATTGTCGATCATTGCTGTGATGCTTGGAACAAGCTGATCAGCCAGCCAGCACGCATCAAATCCATCGGGATGCGCAAATGGGCGCATGAGTGCTGATCAGTGCAGGTTGGTATAATACCAACCGCCTTATGCGCTGACTTCTCTTGCCCAGTCCCTGGTTGCAATGGACCGTATGGTATCGGGCAGCCCGACGAGCGCATTCCAAGCTTCGCAGCAGGCATCGAGGATGGCACCGTAGGTGTCAAAGACGCGGTTGGCGAGATAGTTCTGGCGGAGGTATTGCCAGATGTTCTCGACCGGATTCAACTCCGGCGAATACGGCGGCAAGGGCAGCAGGCTGATGTTGTCGGGCACGACGAGGCCGCCGCCCGGTCGATGCCAGCCCGCGCCGTCGAGCGTGATGACGGCATGGGCGCCGAGAGCCACCTGGGAACTGATCTCGGCCAAGTGCAGGTTCATTGCCGCGATGTTGACGCCTGGCAGCACGAGGGCCGCGCCGACGCCGCGTGCGGGACAGACCGCACCGAACAGATAGGCGGAGACGTAGCGCTGATTGTGCGGTGCGCGCGGGCGGCTGCCGCGTTCGGCCCAGACATAGGTCAGGCTGCCCTGCTGGCCGATGCGCGCTTCATCTTGCCACCAGAGCTCGATCGGCTTGTCCCGGGCGTGCTCGGGAATGACGGCGCGGACGAGCTCGGCGAAGTTTTTTTATGCGCCTGCTGGGCTTCGAGATCCTGCTCGGGATGCCGAGGGCGAACGGAGACTCGGGAGAAGTTCAGCCGCACCAACAGCTTGCCGACCGTGCGCTCGTGCATCCTCACGCCAAAGTGCCGCGCGATCTCGTCGCGCAAGTCACAGCACCGCCAGCGCACCACCTTATGCACCTGCAACGTTGGCCCGGCGCGGACCCAGTCAGCGACCTCGGCCTCCTGTACCGCGGTCAGCTTGCGCTTCGGTCCGCCGCAGTTCAGCCGGTTGCTCAGTCCCTGCAAACCCTGCGCGTTGTAGCGATGCACCCAGTCGCGCAGAGTCTGCCGGTCCATTCCCGCCGCTCGCGCCGCCTCGGTCCGGTTCTGGCCCTCCAGCACCAGCGCCAGCGCCAGCATCCGACGCGCTGCCGCCGCATCCTTGGTGCGCCCCGCTGCCGCCCGAAAGCCGCGCGCGTCAAGGTCAGCTCGTGTGATCGCTATCGTCATGTCAAATCCCCCTGCCCAAGAGGCAGTGATTCAGACGCGCCACATCCTGGCAACTCACGTTCGAGTCAGCAAGACCGGTCGTTGGTATAAGGCCTCGCTGCCGAGGGTGGCAGGGGTCAACAGGTGCAGATGAAGCGGTGGGTCGGCCGCGGCGGCACGCTGATGAGAGCATCGAATTGACGATCGAGAACCTTTCGACGGCGCTTCGGTTTCCCGCACGCAGGCCGTACGCGTCGAGTAGGGCAGGGAGGCCTTATCGAAACGACCCATGCCCTGCGGGTCAGGGAACAAGGACGAGAAGTGGTGTGATGCGCGTTGACCCGATCCTGGGCTACGCAAACATACGCATCGAAATGATTGCCATCGGGTTGGACCGGCGCCGAGGCGGCGGGGACAAAACAGTTGCAGAACCATCGCAGTACTTGGTCTGGCTCGATCAGGCCGTGACCAAAGATCGGTTCTTCATGCCCGGCGCCATTTGCGCCTTGTGGTGGCAGTGCAGCAGCTGGCGGTGACTTCGCCGGCGTCCAAACGGCACCTCGGCAATTGCATGGGTCAGACCTACGCAGAACCGCTGGTCGGGATCAGGGTCAGGCAAAGCGGGCGGTCAGGCCACCGTCAACTTTCCAGTTTGCGCCAGTCACAAAGGAGGCCTCGTCCGACAGCAGGAACACGATGCAATTGGCGATTTCACGCGGGGTCGCCATGCGGTGCATCGGATGAACCTTCAGCACCTGATCGCGCAGGCCGGGGTCGCCGCTGTCGAAGAACTCTTTCACCAGCGCGGTTTCGGTATAGCCGGGCGACAGCGCATTCACCCGGATCTGGTGTTTTCCCATGTCAAGCGCAAGCGAGCGGGTCAGGCCCACAAGGCCCGACTTTGCCGCCGCATAGGGGAAAAACCCGGGATAGGTCATTTCGGCATGAACCGAGGCGATATTGACGACGGCGCCCCGCT
>Ga0209491_10000761_pt1 | contig 64628 bp, 38 predicted proteins | sample BON02_FD_187213 | JGI IMG/M metagenome (GOLD analysis project Ga0209491, IMG submission 187213) | Freshwater microbial communities from Lake Bonney liftoff mats and glacier meltwater in Antarctica - BON-02 (SPAdes) (version 2) | ecosystem: Environmental > Aquatic > Freshwater > Ice > Glacier... | reverse complement strand
TGCTGGCTTGAGCCATCCTGACGCGGACGTGATGGAAGACTTCGGAGGTGCGGCCGCTTTTTTTCCCTGGCTCTCGGCTTTGGCCCGCGCCTGCTTGGCTCGCAAAGTCACCAGCTCACGGAAGTCGAACTGAATAGTTTTTCGTTTTGCGAAGGGTCGGAGAGCTTCGCCCACTTCAGCCATCGTCTGAAATCGTTTGGCCGGATCTTTCTCCAGCATCCGAGCCACGAGGTCTCCAACCTCGCGAGGAATCTCTGGCCGCAGCTCGCAGACGTTGCGAGGCGCTTTGTGGCGATGAGCGTCCAGCTTGGCGCGAGTCGTTTTTTCGGGGAACGGAACATGCGCCGTCAATGCCACGTAAAAGGTGGCTCCGAGACTGTAAATGTCGGCTCGGGAATCCACTTTGCTGCTGTCCACGATTTGCTCGGGGGCGATGTAGTCGGGCGTTCCCAGACAATCGTGACCGAAGACCATCGACAGAGAAAATTCTTCGTCACCACCATCGTGAACAAGGGCCAGACCAAAGTCGAGGATTCGCGCGACGCCTGTTTGTTCGATCAGAAAATTTGCCGGCTTGATATCGCGATGAATGATGCCACGATCGTGAGCGGACTGCAGAGCATCCGTCGCCTGAAGCGCGATGTCGCAGGCCATCGGCCACTTAATTGCCCCGAACAGAGCCACCAGTTCGTGCAGGCTGATCCCGCGAACAAGTTCCATCACCAGGTAATGCACGGCGCCGGTCGTGTCCAGGCGATACGTCTTAATAATGTTTGGATGAGTTAGACGCATTCCGGCGGCCGCTTCCAGCTTCAGACGAGCCAGCATGCCGGCATCCAGAGCATGTTCTGCGGACAACACTTTCAACGCCACTTTGCGGTCTTCATTCGGGTCCTCCGCAATGAAGACGCAGCCCATGCCACCAAAACCGAGCAGCTCACGAATGCGATAGCCGTCGATCACCAGACCCCGATAACGACCTTCCAGCAGGCGTTCGGCCTGAAACGGTGTCAGGAACTTTTCTCGGACCAGGCGGCGAGCGGTGTCTTCCGAAGAAGTGGCCGGGTCCAGCTGCAGTTTTTCCTGTGCGCTCAAAATCTGTGACGCCGTCATCAGACCGCTTTTTTCGATCAGATCGTAGAAATCTTTTGCTGCCACTGGCGACTGCATATTCAGATCTCATCATCCGAGTCGGCGTCCGTGACGATTTCCCGAATACATCTCCGGAAAGATCGGTCTTTGGTCGCTGATGCTCCGACACAAAACAGAGTTTACGAAACGTCTGTGCGCTATTAAGCGAGAAAGGTTAACATCTAAAAAGCAGAATTCCAATTCTTAAAAGTGGCCGACAAGCCAATCCGTTCCAGGTTCTGCAGGTCAGATCGGTCTGTAGCAGACAGTCGATCCGTGCGGTCTGCCGCCGCCCGGTCAGATTTCACTCGACGGCAATCGCGGTTATGCTTCCTTCGGGATGTGATTGCTGCCCGGGGGAGACCGTAAACAGTGTGCCCGGCACTTCGAAGAGGACATTGGTCCCATCTGAAAAAGAGACTCTTACCATTTCACACGCCAGAAAGGCCACCAGTGTCAGGTTTGCGTTTTATAGAGCTCGAAGGTGTTCGAGTTCACAACCTGCGCACGATCAGCCTGAAGGTTCGCCACGTTTCGCTGACCGTCATCTGTGGTGTCAGTGGTTCGGGTAAAAGCAGTCTCGCCTTTGACACCCTGTATGCCGAAGGTCAGCGAAGATATATCGAAACGTTCTCCCCGGCGGCTCGGCAGTTTCTTGATCGTGTCGAACGACCGGCGGCCGATCGCATCACCGGGCTGCCGCCAGCGATCGCCATTCGTCAGCAGATGCGCTCCGATGGCTCACGTAATACCCTCGGCACACGATCGGAAGTGCTCGATTCCCTGCGTGTGCTCTACGCCAGAACGGGACAGGCGTTTTGCCACGATTGTCGAATTCCCATTGAACCCACGTCTGCAGAATCGGCCGCTGGAAAAGTGTTTGATGCCTGCCAGGGAAGTCGAGTCATGGTGGTGGCCGAGATCGCCCTTGATCCGGCGGATTCCGAGGAAGCCGCGGCTCGCTTGGTACGTCAAGGCTACGCTCGCTGCCTGATCGATCAAAAATCCGCAAGGCTGGAAGACATCGGCCGTGTTGCTGCCGCGTCCAGTATAAAGGTCGTTGTGGACAGACTGAAGGTCGAGAGCACTATTGCGCCACGTCTGGCCGAGGCCATCGCCAATGCAATGCAGCTTGCCGACGGTTCTTGCCTCGTTTTGTGTGAAGCGATTTCTTCGGAGCGTTCTTCCGAAGCGGCTGAGCAGATTTCAGTGGATGGAATTGGGTGGCACGGGTTTCGCTTTTCCAGCAAACGCGTTTGCGTTCGCTGCAATCGATTGGTGCCGGACCTGTCGCCCGAGCTGTTGAGTTTCACGTCACCGCTGGGCGCATGTCCGGAATGTGAAGGCACTGGAAATGGGCAGACGTCCGCCGATCGTCGACGCGGTCGGCCGACGAAGACGGAAACGGTGTGCTCCGCGTGTCACGGTTTGAGACTGAACCGGGATGCTGTCGCAGTTCAGTGGGCCGGTCGGACGTTGCCCGAGCTGTGCTCACTGGAATTGTCGGAGCTGCTGCACTGGCTGAACGAGCGTTTTTCCGAACTGCCCGCAGTGCTTCAGCAGGGTCTGCATTCGCCCATGGAGCATGCTCGCCAACGTCTGCAGTTCCTGATGGATTGTGGGCTCAGTTATTTGTCGCTCGGTCGCGCGATGAGCACACTCTCCGGCGGAGAAGCGCAACGTGTGATGCTGACAACGGCCCTTGGTTCGGGCTTGATGAATACGTTGTACGTGCTGGACGAACCCACGGCCGGACTGCATTCCAGCGACACTCAAAAGATCATTGCCACCGTTCGTCAGCTGCAACGAACGGGCAACACTGTGGTTGTCGTGGAACACGACCCTGCGTTCATTATGGCGGCCGACGAAGTGATCGAAATCGGCCCCGGCGCCGGAGAAGCCGGTGGCAAAGTCGTCTTTCAGGGATCGCCCGCGGAACTGTTGAATGCGTCGACATTGACCGCCGAGAAGCTTCGCCAGATGCAGGACCTCAGACCGGCGACTTCCGACGCATCGACGAAAAATGCACGAGGCCGAAAGGCGTCCACTAAGAAAGCTGCGGCGGCCGATCCGACTCAGAGCAATCTTTCGCCTGACTCTCAACCAGACACGGAAAGAGCGGGAAGTGGAATCGCGGGCAGCGAACTTCGAAAGCGTCGTGAGCCCGAGCAGTGGCTGGATCTGACAGACATTCGATGTCACAACATTCACGGGATGAATCTCAAACTTCCGCTCGGTGTTTTCTGTGCGGTCACGGGTGTCAGCGGCAGCGGAAAAAGCTCGCTGATTGCGGACGCTTTGTTTCCCGCTGTGTGCCACGGACTGGGAATTGCCGGGCCGGGAACGACCGAAGGCACGATCGGTCAAATTCAGGGACTGGAGCAGATCGAAAACGTGCTGCTGCTGGATCAAAGTCCCGTCCAGCGGTCGCGTCGCAGTATTCCGGCCACATGGATTGGTGTGTTTGACGACATTCGGATTTTGCTGGCTGAGACGCACGAAGCGAAGAAGCGAAATTATTCTCGAGCTATGTTCAGTTTCAATGCGTCGTCAGGCGGCCGTTGTCCTGTCTGTGAAGGCCGCGGCGTGGTGACGGTCGCGATGCAGTTTCTGGCGGACATCGAAACCGTTTGCGAGGAATGTCAGGGGCGCCGCTTTCGTCCGGATGTGATCGAGATCCGATATCGTGATCGATCCGTTTTCGACATTCTCAATATGTCGGCCGACGAAGCGTTTTCATTTTTCAACGGCCACCACCGAATTCAGCAGCGACTGAATGCCGTTCGACAAACGGGCCTGGGCTACCTGCGCCTTGGCCAGCCGCTGAGCACCGTGTCCGGGGGTGAGGCGCAGCGGTTGAGGATTGCGGCGATGCTGGCCGGTGTGCCACTTTCTGACGGTGAGACTGCGGCAGAAAATCGCAAGTCGTCCCTGCTGACTCGCGCAGGCCGAACTCTGTTTCTGCTGGATGAACCGTCAAGCGGTTTGCACATGCAGGATATCGAGCGACTGCTGAACTGTTTTGATTTTCTGTTGCAGACCGGACATTCCGTCGTGGTGATCGATCACGACGATTTTCTCACATCGCAGGCCGACTGGCAGATTGAACTGGGACCCGGCCCCGGAAAACTCGGTGGAAAGCTCGTGAGATCCACAGCCAACTGAGGCCTTTGACACTGAGGCGGCTCAAAAAGTAAAAAAACCTGCGGCAATAAAGCTCACTAACCACAAAACGTTTGCTCGTGCCAGGCAAGCTGGCACGGGGCGAGTGTGTGCTTTGGTTTTTCTGTCAGTGATCGATCAACATCCGGTGGATTGATTAACTTCCGCTGGTCTGAGCACCCGGCCATTGGCTCCACCACGTGCGGAACAACTGCCATTGCGATCGAATGAATTCCTTCTGGCTGGGGCTGAGCGCATCCGTTGGATTGAAGTGATGAGCGTATTCCGGATTGCCTTCCAGAACCATCAGATGCTTGTAATAAAGGACAAGATCCGGGCCCTCATCGTAAGTCGACAGAACGAACAGGGCTTCATTCAGTTCCTGCGCCAGGCGTCGCGATTCCGGGCAGCCGGTCGCCGCCTTTTCACACAGCTCAATCAGCCGCAGCACTTCCTTTGGCAGAGCGTTGCCAACGCCCGTGATGGCACCGGATGCTCCGCAATGCACGAAGCCGTGATAGACCTGCGTGTCCACCCCGACCATCAGCGTCAGCCCCGGATCGCGATTGGTAATGTGCTCGGCCGCATAGCTCAAAGATGCGGCACCACCAAATTCCTTAAATCCGACAAGGTTTGGGAACTCTTTCTGCAGATCAAAGAACAGATCGGCTTTGGTTTCGAAGCCATAATAAGGGCTGTTGTAAATGACTGCTGGCAATCCATCAGCGGCCTTGAGTACGCCGGCAAAGTGATGGCGCTGTGCGGCCGATGAGGTGCCTCGGGAGAGAACTCGCGGAATCACCATCAGCCCGGCGGCTCCCACTTTCTTCGCATGGGCCGCGTGAGCCGCCGCGATGTGTGGATTCTGAGCTCCCGTGCCGACCACGACGGGAACGCCTGCCTGAGTCAGTCGCTTCACACCTTCTTGACGCTGTTCGTCGGTCAACAACGGCCAGTCGCCCATGGAGCCGCAATACACAACTGCCCGCATGCCAACACTGATCAGCTCCTTGCCTTTCGCCACGAGCGCATCGAAGTTGGGAACTCCGTCGGCAGAACAAGGAGTCATCATGGCCGGAATGCAGCCACAGAATACGTTGGATTTACTGGCCATAGAATGGTGATTTCAGAGTTGCGGTGAAGAAGACTGAGCGACGTGTTTACAACAACCAAATAGGCAGCAAAAAGTCACACCCGCTCCCAACAACTGCCGTTTCATCATTTGTTGAGCAAACGAGTTCGTATTTCATGGGCGAGGTCAATATTGTCGTCGATACCGACGGCGGAGGTGGATCGAAGTTGTTCTTCAATGGCGGCTTGGGCAGACGCTTCGAACTGAGGGATCTGCTCTTTCAAATCGGCAAGTTTGGCGACGGTCACACATTCATTCAGGACAGCGATTTTCAACAAACGCGAATTGCATCGAGCTGCAGCGGCGGCCGAGCGATTCAGCAGTTGTACCACCAAAGGCTGGCGGTCGCGTTGAGACATTAATAACCGCGCCGTCAGGACGCAGCTAAGGTCGGGATCTGATCGGAGTGCTTCTGGAACGCGAACGGCGTTGCGGTTCGCCGATGTTGATTCCGGCACTGTGATCGGCAGACTCGTGGCAATGGCGATTCGCTCGTACAGGGCGTCGCGATGTGTGAGTGGCATGCGGTCGGAAAATGACAGGGCAACGGTAAGCAAAGGAAGGTTAAGATCGTCCATCGCCACCAGCTGCGACACCGTGTCATCAATTCGCTTGATCAGGTTTGGATCTGTGAACTCCGGCTTTCTGATAGAATTCAGCAGCACACTTTCGATGGTCAGACGCTGCAGCGCGTCTTTGTCGCTTGTCCGGGGATCGGTGACGCCGGACAGCTCCAGCAAAATGTCGTTTGATTCACGCACTGTGCCAGGCGGCGAGCTGCCCGCGAGATCCGACACTGACATTTCGAACCAGGTCACAAGTTTTTCGAGCGTCATCTGCTGGCGAGCCCAGCGTTGAGACGCATTGAAGCGTGACTTGAATGCGATGGCCTTGTCGTCGTCGAGATCGCTCGTGAATTCAGTGATGTCGTGCGGGGTGACATTGAGCAGCAGGCGAGCACCTTCAATGGGGAACCCGGAATGCTGGATCTTCTCACCCGCCTGGAGCAGCTGGCGGATGGATTCTGACGCCTTACCGCTGTCGGCCCCGGTGCTGATCAGCATTTTCTGAACACGCTGATTCAGGATGCTGCGGGCTTTCTGAGTCTGTCCAAGCGATTCGTACACACTGCCCAGTTCATCCAGCACACTGTCGGCCACATCACTTCGGGTCTCGGCGTCCTGTTCAGCGATCTCAGCAGCCAGTGATTCCAACAACGCCAACCGCACGCCATCCCATTCTTTGCCCAGGTCTTTCAACCGAGTGTTTAGCACCAGAACGCCAAACTCGCCTTTACGACTGCCCTTCTCCCCCTCGGGGGAGAAGGTGGCCGTCAGGCCGGATGAGGGGGCCTTCGTCGCAGCGTCGACAATCATCGCAGCCACGCCGTTCTCAACCTCCACTCGCTCCCCCAGTCGAGCATCCAAATAAATCAGCATCAAATCCGTCTGCACTTCAGCGAGCTGAGGGCGTGAGCCCGCCGACTCTGATTCTGTCTCGGACGGCACAAGATGCGAAGGAGGCAAAGACACGGAGGGCTGACGCCCAGCCGCTCGCCGGGTGGTGAGAAACTCCCGCAGTGTTTTCAGACTTGCTTCATGCTTCACTCCCTGTAGAATCAGGAACGTTTCATTGCAGCGACTGAAATCCGCAAAGGCGTCCTCAGAGATTATTTCTTCCTGGATCGCGGGCAGCAGTGTTTCCTCTGCGACCACATCGGGACGAGCAAGAAAACCGCCGATGGCCAGACGCCGAGTGTTCTCATTAGCCAGCATGGCTTCAACACATTCTTTGACCACAGCATCGTTGGTCTTTACGCGAGCCAGATCGGCTGTGATATTGATCAACAACGCGGCATTGCCGCTCCAGAGTTCCGGATCAAGACTTAATACTGCTGTCAGAAAATCGGCGTGTCGTTTGGCACGCTCGAAGGCCTGAACGTAGGTCTCCATTTCCTCGGCGAACGCTTCCGGATCGTCCTTCAAAATCTGCAGATAGATGTCGCACGCCCCACTGACATCGCCGCTGTTTTCCAGAGCCACCGCCTGCGCCTTGAGACTCGGCGGAGCCTTCTTCGACAGCAACGCGATGCGGTCTCGTTTCTCGGCGAGCTGCGGAAACTGTTCGGCCGCTTCATGGAACTCGCACAAAATCTCCAGCAAGTCCAATGATTCCGGCGACGCTTCCAGCATCGCTTCGTACCGATCAATCAACGGCTGCAGTCGCTTCAGTTTCCCCAGTGCCTTGATCGCCTGCAGACGTTCGCCGCCATCGTCTCGATCATCATTCGGCCGATGGCCCGAGAACAACGTCCCACCGGACGCCAGCTTCAACAACTCCCACGCCACTTCCCCGGCAAGTTGTTCATTTCTTTGAGCCAGATAAGTCTGCAACCGCCGACCAAGAACGGATTGCCTGGTTTCCGTGCCGCGACCAAGTCTGGATTGAACAGCACTCAGCTCGCTCTTCATCTGAAGTCGTTCGAGAACCGGAATCAGAAACTGCTGTTCCTCCACAGAGACCGGAAGAGCAAAAAGCCGCTTCGCCGCAAGTCGTTTTCTGTCTTCCGAAGAATCGCCAAGTCTCTGAAGCACAAACATCTCACGCCATATCTGTGACTTTGCCGTGGGGAAGTTCAGCGAGTCGAGGAGCTCCAGAGCCGCTACGTTCAGCCCCAGTTTCGCTGCACGATCGACGATTGCCGCTCGCAGAGAGATACTTTCAGGCATCAACTGGGCCGCACGAATCAGATAATAAAGCTCCGATTCGGGCGAATGGCTGATACGAGCACTTTCGGCAAGCATCAGCTGAATCTCCGCATGCTGCGCGAGCGTCGGAGCCGTCAGTTCTTCCAGAATCCAAAGTGATGACATTTCGCCGATGGAACGCGAACTGGGTCCCAGCATATTCTGAATGGCAAATTTTTCTTTTATCGAAAAACGAGCCAGCAGCGGCTCAGACAAAACAGACTTCAGGTCTGGATCCGGATCAGGCGAGAAGTTCCCGGAGCGACTCGTACTCAGGATCAGCAATCTAAGTGTTAAGCGATTTGTCTCGTCGTCAGGCAGAAGCAGAAATAGAGTTGCATCAGAGGGCGGACGAAGTACGGCGGCGTCAAAGATGGACGCGAAATCCGGCTCTGTTCTCAGGCGATCCATCAACACCCTGATCATCGCCTCGCGAAGTTCCTGACTTTCAATCCTGCATGCGAACTGAATGAGATACTTGAGCTGTAATGCATCAGAGCTGATAGTAATGTTTTTTATCAGCGGTTCATGAAGAGGTTCATGAAAGTCCGCTTCTTTTTGGAGGTGCCGAATTGCACGAGAGAAATAAAAGAACGGGAGATCGAGCCACTCAGGTTCCGTTTCGATGATACGTCGCATCAGGCGACGTATCTCCATCTTATCTTGCTGCAAATCGATTGCACTGGTTGAATGACGATCCTTTTCCGTTGCCTTCGCCTCAAGTGCGAGCCGTTCGGATAGAGCCCAAAGAGTAGTCGCAGTGGCAGCAGAAGAAGTATCTCTGGCGAGATACTTCACGATATTATCGAGCAGCGGCCCAGACTCTTTATGTTCGACGAAACATTTCAGCAACAGATAGTAGCAGAGACGCAACTTGTCTTCAGGACGCAGATCGTCACGAAACACCTGCCGGAAATCCGCAGCAGTTGGCATGTGCTCGACCTGCAGCAAGACGTCCCCGGCAGAATCGCAATAGACGGCGCCAAAGTGTCCAAATGTTTTATGGATTGTGAACTCGGTCCAGGCATGGAGAGAGTGAGGCGTGAATTCATTTTTTTGCACGGGAGCCGGATTGCCACTGTGGTTGACAGTGCCGGGCAGGTCGAACGGAACTGCCAGGGAAAGGATTCGACTGCGGACTTCTTTACTTCGTTCTTCATCGTTCAATGCTGTTGCGAGTCGAAGCCAATGCAGTGCTTCCCAATCATTCGCGTCCGCCTTCACTAGTTGCTCGCAAATCTTTCGCGTGATTTCTGAATGGCCGTTCTGGAATTTGCGATCTGCGATTCTTAATAGAGTCAGACGATCTCTGGCAGATGCAATCTCTTCCTGAACCAAACTCTGGTCCATCTCGCCATCATCACCATCACGAAACCGATTCAGCAAGTTCTCTGAATCGCTGTCAGCATTCGTCAGTGTCGCAACTCGTCTCTGTAAATCTATCTGCTTGGTAACGCTGCCTTCCGATTGAGCCAGCACAAGGAGCTCCCGCAGCAGGCCAACGTCATTGGGAGTATCAATCAGAAACTGCTCGAGCGTCTCCCTGGCCTTGCGAAAATCCCCAGCCTCACGGTACGCCGTGGCGAGACAACGAGTCATCTCCGTTGGCAGATTGAGTTCTCTGCTGCGGAGTTCTAAACGTTCGATGAGTTTGGGGAACTGGTTGCTTCTCAGATAGAGGTTGCTGAGGGCCACGACGATCTGAGTTTGGCTTTCGAGGTCGGACGCTTTCTCGAAGGCACGCCAGTAGAGTTCGATGGCTTCGGGGGTTTGGAATTCGTCGGCGAGTGTCTTCGCGAGGGCTCGCAGGGACGCTTCGTCCCCGGGATTGACTCGCACGGCTTGTCTCAATGATTCGACCGCGATCTTTGGCTGGCCGACTTCGAAAGCGAGGTCCGCGAAGAATTGCCAGGCATCAGGATTGCCGGGCGTGGCCTTGATCATATCACGGCCAGTGGCGAGTGCCGCGTCGAACTGGCCGAGTCGCACCTGAAGACGAGCCGACTTGCGGAGATATTCTGAGATGCCGCGCCGATCCAGCGATGCGAGTTTCTGCATCGCATCAGCGGCATCGCCCAGTCGACCCGTGCGTTCGTACAAACCGGAAAGCAGAGTCCACCCGGCGATCGAATCTGGCTGCAGCTCGACGACTTTCATCGCCGACGCTGTAGCATCGTTGAGCTTCTCCGCGACGTCCTGATACAGAGCCAGCGTCCGCCAGCGTTCCGCTGTGACGTTTGTTCCAGCATTCAGTTCCTTTGACAGCCGCTCAATCTGCTGGTCAAGCTGCCCGGCGGCGATGAGACACTGAAACCGTTCCTTAAGAATCTGCTCACGTTCATCGGGCGTCTCGGCGGATTGTTCGGCGAGATCGAGTTGTTCGAGTGCTTCGGTGATTTCTTCCTGTAGGCCGGACCGAGCTTCGCCAGTTCCGGCTTCTTCGCCGTTAGCCGCGGGTTGCCGGAACTCACTTCGTTCGGTCCGGCCTACGAGGAAAGAATAGTTCCGCAGCATCTCGGCAAACTGAACGCGTTCGAGCGGATCGGGATTGAGTGAGCATGCTTCACGCATGGCGATGATTGCGGCATCGGTTTGAGCGAATCGATTCAGAACTTCGGCCAGACGGATCAGATTTGCCTTGTTGCGACGATCTCCTGCGGCAATCAATTTCCATTCCGTAATAGCGTCATCAATTCGCTGAAGCTGATAGAGGTACTCACCAAGGTACTCGCGATACTGCGGCTCGGTCGGAGCATTTTCAATGGCCGTTCGATACAACGCGATCGCGCGATCAGACAATTCGGCACGGCGGAGCAATGACGCCAGCTTTGCCAGCGTCACAGGATCGTCCGAGCGATTCTCCAGCAGACGTTCCCAAATGACAGCCGCCTTTGTCTGACGTTCCTTAATCGGCAGGTCTTTGCGTAACAGATAGAGCTGCCCCCAGCTGGCAATATGATCCGGATTGCCGCCATCGAATTTGGACATCGCTTCGTATTGGGCGATTGCTTCCGCCAGCATGTTTTCTCGCGCCAGTTGTTCAATCAGAGATTCTCGCAGGCGCGGGCTGGACGGCGCAAGCGTGATGGCTTTGCGATACCAGTCGGCAGCTTCGGCAGTTTTATTCTGCAGTGAAAGGGTGCGAGCCAGTCGAGCCATGGCGTCGAAGTCTTCCGAATGGCTCTTCATCCATGTTTCGTAATACACCACCACCTGCGACAGGTCATTGCCGGTGCGAAGGATTGTTTCGACGCGACGGCGGATTTCGTTGTACAGCCAACTGTCGGAATCCAGATCTCCGAGCTGCCCTTCGAGCACCGCAATGGCTTCCTGAGATCGCCCGAGCTGGAACATGAGATCGCTGGCAGACAGATTCGCCTGAACTCGCTGATCGGCATTCTTCGTTTCCTTCGCAAGGCTCTGGTACCGAGCCAGCGCGTCCTCCCAGCGGCCTTCGCTCGCCAGAGTCGCGGCGATTTGCTCTTTGACACGCAGGTCACCGGGAAACTCCGCTTCCAGTCGCTTCCATGTTTCCAGTGCTTCTGCGGGCTTCTGAGCACGCTGTTGATTGCGAGCCAGTTCTTTATAAATCTCCAACAGATCGACCCGTGCCGGTCGTTGCTCAATGGCCTGTTCCAGTGCCGCGAGGGCGTCGTCAGTTTTCTGTGCGAGGAGAAACGCGCGAGCCAGATACCAGTGAGCCACAGGGTCCTTGGGTCGCAGCCCGATCGTCTGTTGCAGAGCGATGATGGAGGCGGTGGCTTCGGAATGCCTGAGCTGAATCATTCCAAAGAGCATTGACGCCGCGCCGGGATCGATGCTGGCTGGCAGAGCAATGGAGACCATGTCGGCAGTAATCGTTCCGGCTGCAGGAGCCAGTTCGGCTGGCAATTTCGCGGCGACTCGGAGTGATTCCTGAAAAGCTGCGATGGAACCTCGATCCACATGAAATCCGTACACGCGGTCGAAGGCAGTTCCAAAGCGAGGGTTTGCCAGCAGCACCTTCAGAAATCTTTCAGCTCCGGTACGGGCCTCGGATTCGTCCTGTTCGTTAGCCGCAACAGACTGGGAAAGCAGGAGTGCAAATCCGCACAGAAGGGAAATCCAAAGACCGCCGTGGCACACCGATGCCCTGAGCGCTGGCGGCCTGAGCATGAAACGCGAGCCCGATGAGGACAGCTCAAAAAATATTGGTGACGACGAAATCATGGCGGGAATATGTTTTTGAAGAAGTGAATCAGGCGAGTGTTACATTGCTGAGCGAATGGTCGACTGATGACAATAGTATTCCGCAACTCAGCGAACGGGAATTGGCTTTCGTTAGAAACGAGATCCTTCACCGAGCGTTGCTGCGTTCCGGATGACAGGATTACTGCCGCTTTATCAAGGGATCGATGGCACCAGTGGCACAACTCTTGCAACACGCGTTCGCATGGCCCGTCGGAAATTGGCTGTTGAGGGTTCTCGCGGTGAGTCGCGTGGTGGCCAGCAAGTGCGACCGAACAATCGTTTTCACTTGAGTTCCAGCCAGGCGTCAGCCAGTTTGACCGCATTTTTAGATAAGGAGCAATTCCGGATGAACAACAGTCAGACTCTCTATGTCCCCAATCCTCGGATAGGCACGGATGAAGAAGAGTGGAAGCGACCTCGTGAGGGCAAGGCAAGTGAGCCTGTAAACACAGCAGAAGTGCCTTCGCACGAAATTCATGGTGGGCGACGTGACGAAAAGCAGTCTGGCCGAAACTCGACCTTCGCTGCATCTGTGCGACCAGTAAGGGCCCGGATCGCTGTCGACCGTGAGCCTGTGTTGCTTTCATCTGAAGAAGCAGCCTCCGCCATCGTCCAGCCTTCGATTGTGCCCACAAGCAAGATGCAGGGAACATGGTTTCGCGAAGAGCCGTGGTAATTTAGGGCTCAACCTGGCTCTTGTAGCAGAACTCGCCAGGAGTTTCGGTTTCCCCTCACGAACCGGGGTGCCGAAAGTCCTGGCGACTTCCCCTACGGCTAAAGTCCACGCCATTTGCTGGGCGGTTCGGCGAAAGCTGCAGGTGTCAGCAGAAGTTTGCCAGTTGGCGAGTCGCACAGGGATTCACAACAAAGGGAGACCGGTGAATTGATCGTGATGGCTCTTGCGAAGACTGGAACGGCTTGTGAAGATTTGCACCGGGGTGCTCATTTCACCGGTACGTGCAAGGTCAGAGAGCTTCATGAAGAAATGTCGTCGTTGTACCAAGCCAGCCACACTTCATATCACGGAAATACGCGATGGGCAGGCTGGCGTTGTTCACCTTTGCGAAACCTGCGCGCGAGAATATCTTGAGAATTCTCCTGACGGCGACCACACCCCGTCCGGGATCGATCTTGCATCGAAGCTGGAAGAGCTGATTGCCGAAAGCGAAGAGTCGCCGGCAGCGTGTCCCAACTGCGGGATCTCATTCAACGAATTTCGAGAGAGCGGACGTTTCGGCTGCCCTCACGATTACTCTGAGTTCCTTACGGAACTGTTGCCGCTGCTCGAAAACATTCACGAAGACACGCGGCATATTGGCAAGCGGCCTCGCAGTACCGTGGTGGGAACGCAGGAGCAAGCTCAGCTGATTCACCTTCGCAATGAACAGCGGTTGGCAATCGAAGCCGAAGATTACGAAGCCGCCGCTCGTCTGCGGGATGAAATTGCGGCACTGGAAGTCGCTTTGCGTGCTGAAAAGCAAGCCAAGCCGAAGACTCGCCGAAAACCCAAAGCGGAAAAGCCCGACAAGGACGCGTAAAGACGTTCGCCGCGGAACGAAGTACGGTCGGGAACAGGGAACGGCGATTTCAGATTTCAGATTTCAGATTTGAAATTAAGGTCACGGCAACTGTGGGCATTGGAAAGCAATGATTGTTCACTGCCTGTACCGAGATGCAGCAGCCGCCTACAATCCCCTCAAGTGGTGAGTCCCTTCGCACTTGTCGTGCCGACGCGAAGTGTCTCCCACGGATGGTACTCAGATGCAGCATCGGCCCTCATTTTTATTTCACTGCATTTCAATTTCGTTGCACAACTTTGATTCCATTGCACAAGGAAGAGTTCGTTGAGTTCAGATCGTCCTGACAATTCTTTCTGTCTGGCTGAACTGGCTCGCACCAGCGGAGAATGGCTGCGCGGAGACGGTCCGGAATCCGACATCGTCATTTCCAGCCGCATCCGTCTGGCACGTAACGTGGCCGGATTTCCGTTCATTACGCGCGCTTCGGCTGATGTACGCTGTCAGATTGTGCAGCTTGTCCAGTCAGCTCTGCGAACCGAAATTCAGCACCGCCCCGTGCACCACGTGAACATTGAAACCTTGTCGTCCCTGGACAGTCAGTTGCTGATGGAACGTCAGCTGATCAGCCGCGAACTGGCTCGCAGCGAAGGACCGCGAGCCGTCGCGGTCAGTGAAGGCGAACGGCACAGCGTGATGATCAACGAAGAAGATCATCTGCGGATTCAGGTGCTTCACAGCGGATTTGCACTGGATGAATGCTGGCTGGAATGCGACGCGCTGGACGATCAGATTGAAACTAAAGTTCCCTATGCGTTTCATCCGGAACTTGGTTATCTGACCGCCTGCCCGACGAACGTGGGGACCGGAATCCGCGTCAGCGTGATGGTGCATCTGCCGGCCCTGCGAGTGACTCGCGAGATTCAAAAAGTGCATCAGGCGGCTCAGAAAATCAATCTGGCAGTCCGCGGCCTGTATGGCGAAGGCAGTCAGGCCATGGGCGATTTTTACCAGATCTCCAATCAGGTCACTCTTGGAAAATCGGAAACCGATCTGATCTCTGAAGTGCAGGAAGTGGTGACTCACATCATCGGCTGGGAACGGCGCGTGCGTGATCTACTGCTTCGTGACAACAAGTCTCAGCTTCATGATCAGGTGGCTCGCGCTTTTGGAACGCTCACCAGTGCGCGATCGATCAGTTCTGAAGAAACCATGCTGCTTCTTTCCAGCCTGCGGATGGGAATTCGACTGGGACTTGTCTCCAATCTGGACGTGGCCGCCGTCAACGAATTGTTCATTCACACTCAGCCGGCCCATTTGCAGAAGCTGCATGGTGCCGAACTTGAGACGGCCGAACGCAATACGGCGCGAGCCAACTATCTGCGGAAGCGGCTGGATTCATCGTCGCTCGGTTGACACACTTTCGCCTCAACGGCTCATCGCCTGCGGACTCGTTTTTTCGCGGATATTTTCCGTGAAGATACGTACGATCGATTTTCGGATTCGGCCGATTTGAAGCGTTGATGTTCCGCCCAATGGGTTTCCCGCACGAACGATTTTCCGCATACTTTGCAACAACTGCGCCTTCGACATTCCTGCTGAACGATAGCCTTTCAGGAACCTGAGCTTCATGGCCACGACGATCACATCTTTTGAAACTTACGATCTCCGTTTCCCCACGTCACAGCATCTGGATGGTTCCGATGCAATGAATCCCGATCCGGATTATTCAGCCGCCTACGTGGTTCTGAATACCGATTCGAAAGAGATGTCCGGCTATGGCATGACGTTCACAATTGGACGCGGCAACGAACTGTGCGTGGCTGGAATTCGGGCCTTGGCGGCTCTGCTGCAGGGGCAAACCGTTGAATCGCTGATGGCGGAACCTGTCACGCTGTATCGAAAGCTGACCGGCGACAGTCAGCTGCGATGGGTGGGCCCGGAAAAGGGTGTGATTCATCTGGCCGCTGCGGCCGTGATCAATGCCGTTTGGGACCTGTGGGCTCGTTTGCAGGGCAAGCCTGTGTGGCAGGTTGTTTGTGACATGTCGCCGGAGCAATTCGCCTCCTGCGTAGACTTCCGCTATTTGACTGACGCACTGACAAAATCGCAGGCTGTTGAATTGCTCGATCGTTTCTCCGGCAGTCGTCGACATCGGATCGAAGAACTGCATGCCGTCGGATATCCCAGCTACACCACGTCCGCCGGCTGGCTGGGGTACTCGGATGAAGCGCTTCGCGAGAAATGCACAGACCTGAAGGCTCGCGGCTGGAGTCATTTCAAGATCAAGGTCGGCCGCGATCTGAACGACGACCTGCGTCGCTGCAGTGTGTTACGCCAGGAAATGGGCGAGGCGGCTCATATGATGATTGACGCCAATCAGGTCTGGGATGTTCCTCAGGCGATCGAATGGATTCGGCATCTGGCTCCGTTTCGTCCGTGGTTTGTGGAAGAGCCGACTTCCCCGGACGACATTCTGGGCCACCGCGCCATTGCACAGGCGATTGCTCCGATTCGCGTCGCGACAGGGGAAATGTGTCACAATCGTGTGATGTTCAAGCAGTTCATGCAGGCCGATGCGTTGCAGGTTTGCCAGCTGGATTGCTGTCGTCTGGGTGGCGTGAATGAAGTGCTGGCCGTGATGCTCCTGGCCGCTCGCTTCAACATCCCCGTTTGTCCTCACGCCGGCGGAGTCGGGCTCTGCGAGTACGTTCAGCACGCCAGCATCATCGACTACGTCTGTGTGGCCGGCACGATGGAAGATCGCGTCACCGAATATTCCGACCACCTGCATGAACACGTTTGCGATCCAGTGGTGATGCGACACGGCCGTTATATGCCGCCGCAGGCCGCGGGTTACAGCGTGAAGTTTACGGAAGCGGCGCTCAGCGGTTACACTGTGCGAGGCTGATCGGCCCGGGGTTTCACGGAAGTCGCCGCGAACCTTCAGCGTGACTCAACAGAACGCACGCTGCCAATGCAAGTGGGGCGTATCAGCGTTCCTTGCGGACCGATCTTTTGATTTCGTCCACGTCGATGTTCAAAAAGTCCTGCGCGTAGTCGGCATCCATATCGGTCGCTCCCGCGCCGTGAACTTCCTGCATTGGCGATTTTTTCGGTGGAACGGAGGGCACGCGTCTTTCTTTTGGTCGCTGGACTACAGTTTTTTTTGCGGACATTTTTGGCTGCAGCGAGGGTTCCTGAAGGTTCAGAAAGTCCTCACTGTCGATGCAGCGGGCGCGGCGCCGGCGAGCGGCCTTGTGCAAACGGTGGTCGCTGGAAATTACCAGGATTTGTTTGGGGCTGCTGTGTGTGGCCAGCAGCAGTTCAATTTCGGTGTCCGCGTCTCGACCATTGCTGGAAAAGAGGACGGTCATCGGAGGAGCGGTCTCTGGCGGCAAGTCACTGGCCAAAGGCTGAGTGGCGTCAAAGACTATCGTTGTGTCCGCGGCCGCCGTTCGGTCGAGACGGGAATTGACCAGAGTCAACAGGCGTTTACGGGATTTTTCAAGGTCCCCTCGTCCATAGGATTTTCGGCCCAGACCTGCGGCATGCATCAGGTTGTAGCCGTCAATGATAAGGAACAGGCGAGCCATCGGAATTGTTTCACGTCGAGAGTGACTGTCACTTCGCTACAGAGATGATAGCAAACCCTCTGATGCATACGAGAAGAAAACACCCGGTTCCACGTCTCATGACAGCGGGAAAGCCAGGCGATTCGAACAGTGTTGCCGAATTTTTTGAACCTACAAATCAGGAATCGAGGCCTGTGTGTCATCTTTCCTGAAATTTGCATGTTCTGTTAGCCTTCCACTTTGCATTCACGAAGATTCACTGGACAGCGCCATGTCTGCAGAAATGGCGTGTTTTTGAATCATCAGCCGGAACGCGCTAGCGTCCGGTTTTTTATGTGTCCCCTGCACAAACCGGGTGCTAGCGCACTGCGGCTAATCAACTTAGATTGACCCGCCCCGTTGAAAACGCATGATAAAGATCTGCCCCGCAACGCCACGAACGACTACGTCGGAGTCGCCGCCACAATCATGGGGCTCGGCGGCTTCGGAGGTGGAGTTGCCGCAGCCCGCTTCCTTGCAATGCACGGAGCCATTGTCACTGTCACAGATCTTAAAAATGAAACGGAGCTGACCGAGGCATTGCGGATGCTGAGCGATGTGCCGATCCATCGCGTCATCACCGGTGGACATCCGGATGAGGCGTTTACTGACTGCCAGCTGCTGGTCGTGAACCCAGCCGTGAAGCCAGATCACGCAATCGTGTCACGGCTGCGAAATCAGGGCGTTGAAGTAACCACTGAGATTCAACTGTTTCTAAAACACAATCCGGCGCCCGTTGTCGCCGTCACTGGAAGCAATGGCAAGTCAACTACCACCGCGCTGATTCATCATCTGCTGACGCACGCGTCTGCAAGTATCAAAGGCCAGACAAAGCCGGGCCGAGTCTGGCTGGGTGGAAACATCGGGATCAGTCTGCTGGACCGGCTTCCGGAGATGTCCGGTGCTGACATCGTCGTTCTGGAATTGAGCAGCTTCCAGTTGGAGGCTTTGCGAAAGAAGAACTTCCGACCGCAGATCGCTGTGCTGACCAACTTCTCTGCCAACCATCTCGACTGGCATGGAACAGAAGCTGCCTATCGATCGGCCAAGCAGGCGATCTTTGATGCGCAGACGGCGGACGATGTTTCAATTGTTCCAGAAACCGACGCGGCACCGCTGGAATGGCGAACTCGTGGGCAGCGGCTCTGTTTTGGAATCGCCGACACCGGTGAAGACGGGGCGTTTCTTGAAGGCGGCGATCTGATCCTGCGATCCGCTCGCGGTGCCTTTGAGGACGCTGTTCGGACGGACGTGCCGGCTCAGCTTCCGGGAGTTCATAATCGAAGAAATGTGGCTGCGGCCGCCTGTGCTGCGTGGCAGGCTGGGGCCGATCCGGAACGATTTTCCGCCGCGTTGAAAAGCTTCCAGCCTTTGCCTCATCGATTGCAGATGGTCGCCGAGCAATCCGGACGGCAGTTCTGGAATGATTCGATTGCCACAACGCCCGAGTCCGCCATCATGGCTTTGCGAGTCTTTCCCGGTCGATCCATCCTGTTAGCTGGTGGATATGACAAAGGTCAGAACCTCAGTAGCTTTGCCGACGAAATTCGCCAGCAGGCCAGGGCTGTTATACTGATGGGACAAACGGCAGGTGCTTTGCGGGATCTGGTGAGTTCAGGCGATCCAAAATCCGGGATCAAGGTCTGTCAGGCGAAAGACTTCGAAGATGCTTTTGCGCAGGCAGTTGCACTCAGCCAGCAAGGCGATATCGTCCTTCTCTCGCCCGGCTGTGCAAGCTACGGGTGGTTTCGTGATTATCGGGAACGCGGCGAAGTATTTACTCAACTTGCCAGGGATTGGAGACCTGCCGAATGAATTTGTTGACTCGCATGCTGCCTCACGTGCTGCTGACAGCCGTTGTATTTGCCAGCGCTGGCTGTGGAGAAAAGAAATCGGACATGGAGATCAGCGCAGCCGAGCATGCTCGCCGCGCGGCCCGGGAAGATTCGACGACCTTAAAACGGAAGCCGGAAGATCTGCGCCGGGCTCTGAAGACCAATGAAATGGCGACGTTTCTGGTGTCGGGCAACGACATCGTCGAAGCGAATCTGTTTCGATCGGGCGTGCGGTCCGTTGAAGCCCTAAAAGGTGTGCCGCTGCGGGGGCTCGATCTGGGTTTCACTTATGTGACCGACCTGGCGCCGCTGGAAGGCATGAAGCTGGAAACGCTGGTTCTGGAAAACGTGCCGGTGACGGATATCGGCGTTATCAAAGGAATGCCGCTCAAAGTGCTTAAGCTGCAGAACACTCAAGTGACGGATTTTTCCGCGCTTCAGGGACTGCCATTGGAGCAACTGAATCTTCTCAATCTGCCGTTTACAGATCTTTCGTTGCTGACCGACATGCCGTTGCAGATTCTGTGGCTGACGGGAACACCGACCACAAATCTCACCGGTGTACCATCCAGTCGGCTGGTGAGTCTGGACATTGAACGGACCGCAGTAGACAGCGTGGAAACGCTGGCCCCAATTTCCTCACTGCGTCGTTTGAACATCGCCGGGACTCAGGTTTCAGACGTGACACCTTTGCATGGCCTGCGTCTGGAGCGGCTGGTGCTGTCCCCGGAACGCATTCGCACAGGCATGGAAGGCCTGCGAGCCAGCAAAAGTCTGGTACTAATCCAGACTTCAATCGACGAGGAATTGTCAGCGAGCGATTTTTGGAAACGGTATGACCTCGGCGTCTGGAAGCCAGTCGAAGAACCTGCCCCTGAAGCCACGCCCGCTGAGCCAAAGCAATAAACTATCGGGCGGCAGCCTGCTTTGTGGTCGGGGCTTCAAGTTCAGCGCCGAGTTCCAGTGCTGCTTTGACGATGTGTTCTTCTACATCCGGAGCCCACTTTGATGGCAGTCCGTAATAAATCATGGACGATTCACCTTCATAGCCGCCTTCCAGAAGAACTCGCTTTGAAGGAATGTAGGCCATCACATCGTTGCTGTAGCCGGCGATCCAGTTTGTGCGGCCCGGCAATTCGGAACTCAGCCGAAGCGCGTAATCAACCACGACTTCGCCACCAAGAAACGTCAGGCGAACATCATTGCCGATGCCCCAGATCTGAATCGGATACGGATACGTCGGCGATAACTTTCCATCGCGAGCAACCTGCTGGCTAAGCCACGTGGCTCGGCGAACGATGTAGACATTGTCCGACTTCGCGTCCGCCGCAAGTTCTTCTGCGGTCGGGATGTGATCAAGAGCCAGATCAATTTCCCGATACACGGCTTTCAAAGCTCCTTTGACTGGCTGCATCGGGCTTTGCAGAGCCCGGTCCACTCCGTCTGCCGTCTGTCTGCCATACTCAGCCGCCAGCTCCACAGTTCGGCGGGGCAGTGGATTTTGATCGGCCCCGCAGCCAGCCCAGAACATGGCAATGGTATCGGGATGTCGTTTTTCAATTTCCAGCTGAGCGAATCCGGGCCAGTCCCCGGACCAGTCCATCAGGCTCAGGACAGTCGCATGGCATGCATAACCGAAGACGACTCCTCGGAGCTTTCCGGCCAGATCACGCACTGAAATCACCGGCAGAGTGTGATCGACAGGCCCTACCAACATGCCGTTCTCTCGCATCATCGGAACATCGGCTTCTCGATTGTTGCGGCGATTGACAGCAAACGAAGCCTGCGATTCGCCGGTGCTGATTAACGCGGGTGCCAGTGAAGCAAACGCATCCGCAGAGGCTTTTGCAATCGCATCGGACAATTGAACGGTGTACTGCTGAATCAGTTTCAGATTTTGTTCGTCGAAGGAATACATCGACAACAGGTTTGTGCCAACGACAGGTCCTGAATGAGTATGCGATGTGGCGATGGCAATCTGGGATCGTTCCAGCTGGTGAGCTGTCTGCAGCCGTTCGCAAATCTGCTGCGACGTCACGCGATCAATGCCAACGAGGTCCAAAGTAATCAGGACAAGTTTGTGTCCGGCGGGATCCTGAAGAACAACCGCCTTTGCCCAGAGTTCATGAATCTTTCCCTGAGCCGGCTTGTCGCGCGATGCATAGCCGGACATCCACATCGACTGAGCCGGCGTGATATCCACTTTTGCAATCCCTGCCTGCCATGGTTCCCCGGCGGGAACCGCGGGTTCCTGAGCTGAAGCCGAGATGCAGGGAAGTAGACACAGGACAGCCAGCGCGGCAATTCGTACGAACAACATATCAGTCTCCAGAGGCGGGCGGGAACGGCGAAAAACAGGCGGGCGATCAAAGGGGAAGATGTGGTCTAACGGTTTCCCGGAACTCTTCAAGTGAGTTAAGACTTCAGACTCACCATGATTTTCCCGGAAAGAGAGATCCAGCATGGGAGCTCATGTGATATTCTCCGCGAATACGGAGCGCAGCATGTTTGCCTCCTCAGGCCGGTGTCTCAACAGGCAACCGGCTCCTTCAACCACAATTTTGAACAGGAGACTGCCATGGGTAAGGGAGACAACAGCAAGAAGAATGACAAGAAAAACAAGAAGGCGAAGAAGGACGCAAAGAAGCCAGAGATCAAGAGCATCTTGAACGTGAAGAAGTAGCCGTTGTTCACCAGAATGACACGCAATCGCAAGAAGCTCGACTTGAGAAAGTCGAGCTTCTTGTACTGCCAGACGAAAGGATTTCCGGGCGGCACACGCGTGTGCCGCCCGGACCAGTGATCCATTTTCTGTTCCGTTTTCATCGCAGCAAAATTTCCGGCAGCCGACGACTGCTCAGACGAATTGCAGATTATGGATTCGCGTTTTCTGCGTCGGTCCAGTCATCGGTCCGGAACGGGGAAGCAGGCAGATCATCGCCGTTGTTCAGATTGGGTTCGGCAAGCTGGTGCCATCCAAATCGAACTGCCACCGGCTGTGTCACACCTTCGGCCGACACAACAACGGTCTCACCACTGATTGTCGCTTTTGCCGGAACGAACTTCTTATCAGCGCCCGCAATCGACCACCATGACAGCTCTTTGCCATCACGTGACTTCAGCCCGGCCGCGTGATCAAACGTGATGACCGCTTTATCGCCATCCGCCTTCATGGATTTGTACAGAGGACCGGAATACACAATCCCCGGCATTCCATAAGAATTGCTCAACGCCCACAAGGAGAGACGACGACCCACTTCCTGTTTGTTTGGCGGGTGAATATCGCCAAGGGTTGTGATATCGGTCAGCACAGCCATTCCGGTATTTTTTACGGACAAGGTTGCGGTCTGAGCTTCCCAGATGCCGGCCAGACGTGTGGGATCACCGCCGTAGTTGTACGGGGCCAGCTGCGCGAACAGGAATGGAAAGTCTCGATTGCCTTCCTGATTCCAGACGGCCCGCCAGCCTTCAATCAGCCCTTTCTTCATCTGAAAATAGTGCATTCCCTGGCCATTGTTGGATTCGCCCTGGTACCACAAAAAGCCGCGAATTCCAAAGGGAACAAGCGGATGAATCATCCCGTTGTACAGACCTGTATGCTGATAGTTGCTGTTCAGCGGATGAGCCGGAAAGTTGGAGGGAACGGCGGGCACAGGTTCGCCCGGCTTCACTTCCGCAAAGGCCTGGGAGTACGCCTTAAGCGATTCGCTGTATTTGCCAAGTGCATCAGCGTAGCCGTTCAGCATGCCCAGCATCTCTTTTTTCTCGCCATCCAGTTCTGGAACGGCGCTGTATCCCTGAGCCGGAATCCAGGGCTGAATGCGAGTCCCGCCCCAGGCCGTTGTGATCAACCCGACAGGAATGTCCAGCTTCTGATGAATTTCGCGGCCGAAGAAATACAGCACGGCGGAAGAACCACCGACGGTCGCAGGTGAGCATTCTACCCATTGGGCCGCAACATGTTCGGACGGCGTACCAGACGGCACCAGCGGAACCATGAACAGTCGAATCTTCGGAAAGTTGGCATTGGCGATTTCGGCGGGAGCATTGAGCGACGCATTGACGCTCCACTGCATGTTGGACTGGCCGGAACCGGCCCAGACTTCGCCCACAAGGATGTTCGAAATCTTGATCTCATTTTTGCCCTTCACGACCATTTCGTGAGGTCCGCCAGCTGTTTTAATGGCCGGAAGAGTGACCTTCCATTTGCCGTCTCCGCCTGCCGTCGTTGTGACTGTTGCTTCACCAAGTGTCACGGCGACTTCTTCGCCCGCGCTGGCCCAACCCCAGATCGGTAGCGGAATACCCTTCTGCAGCACCATGTTATTACTGATCACTTCCGGCAATTGCACATCGGCCGCAGCAGTCTTCACACCAGCTTCAAAGGCCAGAATCGCAATCAGACACCATCGAACCATTTCCATACTGCATGACTCCTCAAAATTCGACTGATTCAGCAATGCGGCGCATCGCTTCTGTATCATGTTACAGCTCGGAAGAACCATTGTCAGTCGACAGCCTGCACGAGCCTGTTCGGTCACTTAACGTTGTGAGCCAGGTGATGAAAATCGGCTGTTCCTGCTGGACGTTTTTCAGGCTTCGTCTAAAACATCCATAACCGGCAGTTTTGCTCATGCAGCAGGTTTCGCCGGAGACACTCGCCAACGAAATTGGACTATGCGACTCACATTGATTGCCCTCGCCGCGTTTCTGTTCGTGCCATCCGTCATCTTTGCAGCAGACCGCTCGCAATGGACGCAGTGGCGAGGTCCCTCACGTACCTGCGTGATCTCAGCGGAGCCCTGGCCGGAAACACTGGACGAACAAAGCCTGGTGGAAATTTACCGAGTGCCATTGCAGGCCAGTTATTCCGGCCCGATCGTTTCGGCTGACAAAGTCTTCGTAACAGAAACCGTCGACAAGGAAAAAGAAGTCGTTCGCGCTCTGGAACGTGATTCCGGGAAAGAGCTTTGGAAAGTGGAATGGCCGGGCTCAATGACCGTCCCATTCTTCGCGGCATCGAACGGCAGCTGGATCCGCTCCACGCCAATCTTCGACGGCGAAAAATTGTACGTCGCTGGAATGGTCGACGATCTGGTGGCCCTGAATGGAGACAACGGTGCCGAAGTCTGGCGGATCGACTTCAAAAAAGAGTTCGGCACAAAAGGCCAATCCTTCGGATCTGTTTGCTCTCCACTGATTGAGGGAGGATTTCTGTTTGTTCAAACCTCCGGCGGTCTGGTGAAGATCGACTGCAAAACAGGATCAATCGTCTGGAGAAGCCTGAAAGAAGACGGCGGGATGATGGGCGGCGCGTTTTCATCGCCCGTCATGGCCACCGTCGCGGGGGCTCAACAGTTGATCGTGCAGACGCGAGCCAGGCTTTGCGGTGTTGATCCTGAAAGTGGCACAGAACTGTGGGCGATTGAGATCCCATCCTTCCGCGATATGAATATTCTGACACCGACGGTCATCGGCGATCGCATCTTCACCAGCAGCTACGGTGGTGGCGCTACGATGTATGAAATCACAAAGACCGATACCGGGTTTTCAGCCAATCAGGTTTGGAAGAACACGACGGAAGCGTATATGTCATCGCCCGTTGTTGTGGATGGCAAGATTTATCTGCATCTGCGAAACAAACGTTTTAGCTGCCTCGATCCGGCGTCCGGCGAATCGCTCTGGCGCACGACGCCGTTTGGTGCCTACTGGAGCCTCGTAGCGAATGGCTCGAAGCTGCTCGTACTGGATGCGGACGGTGACCTGATTCTTGTGGATGCAAATCCCACGGAATACAAAGAAGTCGCGAAACGTCATGTCAGCGACAGTTCGACGTGGGCGCACCTTGCAATTGCCGACGACCAGGTCTTTGTGCGAGCTTTGGATTCGCTGATCGTCTACCGCTGGAAGAAGTGAGCATCGAGCGGGAGATAATTGTCTGCCTTGAAACGTGGGACAGGCTTCCAGCCTGTCAATTGCTGCACGACAGGCTGGAAGGCTATCCCACGTATCCTTCGCCTGATGCTAAGCTGCTATTGGAACGCCGAAGAATGGGAGCGGACAAACGGAGCGAATCATTCGCTCGCCAACTCGGTGCCCATGGATTGTCACTGCGGTGATCAGCTGTCGCGAATGCCTAAGCTTTCTCAGACGCCTTACCGCGAGTTAGAGGATTTTCGCTGATTCAGCATTGCGATTTACACTCCTATTTTGCCATTTGGATGGCAACTGAGAAAGAGCTGGAAGAAGCCGAGACAAGCAAAATTTAACCAGGATTTTTAACGATTTCGGAGTCGTTCGATTTTCATTGTGAGTTTGAACGGCGTTGATTAACACTCCGACTGTTCAACATGCTCGGGACACCAACGAAAACAACCCGCTGAAGACAGCGGGTTGTGAGAGATGTTCTGATTCGAGCTTGCAGACGTCGAGTGTGCTGCAGACTGACTATTGCCGGCCGAGACCACTGTTAAGCAAGAAGTTAATCTGGAAGAGACTCAAGAACACATTCCCAAGTTCTTCAGCAAGCGTGTACCGCACAAGAATGACATCTCCAGGCTGAATAAGGATCCGTTCTGAAGGATTCTCCAAAGCACGGTTTAGATCTACTTTCATAGCAATCGAATTTCCACAGGCCAGTTCTCTGACAATGATAGCCTCGGATGGCTGGCAGGATTGGCCTCCACCGCCTCCACCGCCTCCACCGCCTCCACCGCCTCCACCGCCTCCGCCACCAAGAGCTCCTACACCAGTACCAGACCGTCCCAGCGGGCCGCCTGCCATTGCGATCGCCCCAAGAATATCCAGGTCCTTATCGCGAGGCAGAGCGTATTCGCCGCCACCAAGGACTCCGGCGGTTGTGAAGGTTTCTCGGTCACGACTTCTAATGATGATGATGTCGCCATCACTCAACAGAATGTCCTTCTGAGTAAATACAGGAGGTTTGGCAGGATTGTATCGCAGCGGAATGCGAGTGACGTTTGGCGGATCCGGCAGTGGAGCTTCGTTGCAGAAACAAGGATCTTCGCAGTCACTTTGACAGACATTGCTAAGGATTGTATCAGCGTCTACACCACTGGCAAACAGTCCGCGATAGATCAGGATTTCGTTCTTAGCATCGGTCCCTGGCAACCCTCCGGTAGCGTTCAGTGCATGCAGCACATCATTCTCGTAGGCAGGCAGATCCACAACATTGCCAGTGCCGCGTTTTGAAACGCCCTCCTGACCGCCTGCTTCTTCGCGAATCACCTGGACTCGCACTTTTCGCGACTGAATCAGAGTAATGATGATACTTTCATCGCCCTTCTTGATAATCTCGCGAGGATATGTATAAGCATTTCGAACAGCCGTTGTTGCTTCTACCAGCGACATACCTTCCACCTGAATGGCATCAATGATTGGCAGAGCAAGTGTTCCATCTTCACGGATTGGAACAGGATATCCAATCGCAGGCGGACGATTGCTGTCTTCGGGATAATGGAACGGCGGCAGTTCTTCATCGCTGCCAAGGACACCCTTGATGTAAACGCCCAGCACATCGCCGGGCCCAAGCAGATATGTTTCTGGTGGATCCTGCCGAAGTCGAAGCAGCGAGACATCCTGATAGTTGTCTTTCAAATCCGTCGAGAAAATCTCGGACGGCACTCGCGATACCGGCACCGCGTTGATTGTTGAGCAACCCGCCTGCAGGAGTGTTGCCAACGTCAGGATGCTGAACAGCGCCCGACCCGCTCTCTGCTTCTCAGGGATTGTTGTATTTGCTGCGCCTGGGAATTTTGAAAATGGCATCTGAGTGTCCTTCCTGGAGCCGGTATTGCGTCTTTTCCTGACGACATTTCCGATGAATCAACTGCCCAGCCCCGGTTCCGGGGCGGATGAAATTCTGTCGTGTGTTCGTTGAGGGTTCTTCCGCCAGCTGATTCTATTTTGCTTCAGCGGAATCGTCGTAAGGTCGGAGTTGTTCAACAGGTGCTGTCTCATCCGCTGCCGGAGACGGTGTGAGCAGCACGTCCAGTGGAGGATCTTCCGGAAGGGGATCCGTATGAATCTCCGGATGTTCCACAGGTTCCGCCATCTCACCTTCAGACATCCCGGCGAAACATGCAGCCGACGGCGGTGCCTGACGGCTCATCCAATTTGATCGTGCCGTCGGTGAGATCGGAAGCTGCTGCAAATTGCCGTATCCATCCTGCTGAGCAGCAACGGCTCCGTGTGAATAGCCGTCGAACCACGCTGCGATTTTGCTGCGGCCGACAGGCGTCTGATAACAAGGCTTCCAGTACGAACGCGGTGGAAGAGTTGGCTGGCAGCCTTTTCCGCCTTCAAGGATATTTTGATAACCTTCCTTGAAACCTTTGGCGAAATGAAATTTGTGGTCGGTTTGATCGTAGCACGATGACCATCTCAGCCAGCCCTTCTCTGCAAGAACGCAGTTACGTGTGCTGGTCTCAAAGCTGATGCAGTGATCCTGAATCGCACTGCAACCTGCGGCTGAAAGAAACAGCACAGCAAGCCATGCTTTCGCGGACTTTCGAATCATGATCCTGTCTCCATACGGCGGACTGGCTGGCAGTCTGCATTTGGGCAAAGTAACTGAGCAGTCGTCTCCGTGAGCCAACCGCCAATCCTGTGTACAAGCGGGTTTACTGATTCATTGGGTTCTGAGTGTTCCGTCGTGCGATAGCAGACGTGGCTGCCTCACGAACGGACGCATCTGAATCACTTCGAGACAGTCCCTGAAGACGCTGCTGTGCGGAGTCCGGTAGTTGTGAAAAATCGCCAAGCGTCACAGCAGCTCCGGCTCGCAACTCAGGCGATTCACTTTCCAGAGCGACCATCAGAACGGCGACACATTTTTCGTCCCATTGAGAACCGACAAAGTGACGCATCTCCGAACAGGCCTGTACTCCTAATTCTGCCGGAGCCGTCGTGATCAGCTGCATGAGGCAGTCTGCAGTGATCGCATCGTGTTCCATTCGCTGGATCCGGGAATTGCAGATTGCAAGCCGCAGCTGAGGATCCACAGCGGCCTGATTGGCCTTCTTCAGTTTCCTCCGAATGGCTTCGTCGTCAGGACTGCAGTCGCCCAGCAGCGTTGCGGCCAGACACTGAGTCTCAAGCGAATCACCGTATTGGAGCCCATTCAGCAGTAGCTCGGCGTTTTCCGCTGGAAAGTCCACAGCGGCAAGGACTTCTTCTGAAGTGACTCTTGAAGTTGGTTGCGTTGAAATCACTGGTTCAACAACCGGCTCCGGTGCGGCGGCGACTGTCGTTGCACTCTCGCCGGAAACCTTTGTCACTTCTGTTGTATTTGCAGTTTCAGTTAACGCCGATGCGAATGTGATGGACGAAGCATCAACAGTCTGCGACTCCGACGAAACAGTCGGCATCTCCTGCGGCACTGATTCTTGCTCGGCAAGAATCGGCGTGACGACGACGGGCTGTTTCAATTCCGCCTGATTGCTGGGCATTGCGACAGATTTTTCAGCGGAGCTGGATTCCGAAGCAACGACCGACGCTGCCACCGGCACTACCGCCTGAAGTGGGTTTGCTGCGGCTACGGCCGATAAGCCAGATGACTTTTTAACCGCTCCCGCAGAATCCGCCGAGGCCGTATTTGTTCGGCTGTTTGAAGTTTTTTTGGCGATCGAAGTGTTCGCAGGGCTGGCCTCGAACTTCTTGCTGCTCTTTCGCTCCGCGAGCTGCTGAAGCTGTTCGCGGACAGCGCCATTGTTTGGATTGGCTTTCAGGGCCTTCCGATACATGACTTCTGCCTGATCGTATCGACCCTGGTGCTCGAAGACCTGGGCAATTGCGACCATGCGTTCGGAGGTGTCACGGCCCTCGCGTGTCGCCGGTCGTGAGTCTCCCACGAGTGCTGTGATGGCAGAACAGCCAAGGCCGGAGGCGGATAAAACGCTCCCCAGCAGCAGCACTAAAGGCTGACGAAATTTCATGCAAACATCCCCCCGATCGTGCCCCATCGGCCGCCAATTGAGTTCCCAACCGACGTCCCCCCGGACGCAGCGGAACTCAATTCCGGAGCAACGAATGCTCTGGAAATTGGAACTTCGAAAGAGACCGCAGAGCCGCCTGCGTGCTGAGGAGGATCCCTCATAACCACAGCGAATCTTTAAATCGCCACAACTGAAACAACGGTCTCATTCCGCATAATTTATCGGAAGATTCCTATTGACACATTCGGGCTTTTCGCAAAATTGATGCAATTCACAACGCCGACAATTGTTCAGGAGATGTCCATCGTTCTCTAAATGAGTCTCAATTCTCACGCCGCAGGGGCTACCACTTGTGGGACTCACAGGAGATCAAGGATTTCTCCTGAAACCAAATCTGTGATCAAATCGTCAACGGCTTTAAAGAACCAATCCGTTCCGGTTCCGCCTGTCAGAGAATCATCATTTCCGCTGTCATTCAGCACGTTCGTCTTTGCCTTCAGAGAGACGATTGGCGAACTAACGCCCGAGCGAAGACTGGTGATCCGTGATGCGTAAATGTTTCCGGAAACCCACTCAGCCTGCAGCGCGTTCAGGTTACTGAACAATGCGTCATGGGTGGTACGACCTGCGATCAGAATGTCGTCATCGGCACCTCCGTTGAGTGTGTCCAACCCCAATCCGCCGATCAGAATGTCACGACCAGCATTGCCCGTCAGCTGATCATTCCCGGCATTGCCGATCAGTACGTTGGCGACTGAATTACCGGTCAGAATATCGTTCCCTGATCCGCCCGCAATGTTTTCGAACTGGGTCGTCGAATTCAACTTCAACGTCCGATTGGTATGCACCGACTGAACGGCACTGGTCGCGAGTGAAAATGTTATGCTGGTTGTGATCGCAGAGAAGTTCAGGGTGTCGACTCCTCCGTTAGTTCCTTCAGTCGCGGTATCGGCTTCCGCTGACGTAGCCGGACCGAATACATAAATATCGTCTCCGAGTCCCCCCAGAAGTGCGTCGCTTCCCTGCAATCCATAGATCGTGTCGTTGCCAGCATTGCCCGTGATGCGGTTATTCAACGTATTGCCGATCAACTTATCATTCCCTGCACCACCAATCACGTTTTCAAATGTCGTGGTCGAATTCAATTTCAGGGTGCGATTGGAATGCACTGCCTGGACCGCTGTCGAATTCAGACGGACAGAGATATTTGTCGTCAGCGCCGCAAAGTTCAGCGTATCGGTTCCCTGATTCGCCAACTCCGTAACGATGTCGGCTTCGGCTGCTGTCGCCGCAGCAAAGACGTACGAGTCATCGCCCAGTCCGCCCAGCAGCGTATCGCTTCCCTGCAATCCATAGATCGTGTCGTTGCCAGCATTGCCCGTGATGCGGTTATTCAACGTATTGCCGATCAACTTATCATTCCCTGACCCACCAATCACGTTTTCAAATGTCGTGGTCGAATTCAATTTCAGGGTGCGATTGGAATCCACTGCCTGGACCGCTGTCGAATTCAGACGGACAGAGACATTCGTCGGCAGTGCTGCAAAGTTCAGTGTGTCGGTTCCCTGATTCGTGGACTCCGTGACAATGTCCGATTCGGCTGCTGTCGCCGCAGCAAAGACGTACGTGTCATCGCCGAGTCCGCCCAGCAGCGTATCGTTGCCCTGCAATCCATAGATCGTGTCGTTGCCCGCATTCCCTGTGATCAGATTATTCAGCGAATTGCCGAGCAGTGTGTCATTCCCTGACCCACCGATGAGGTTTTCGATCGTATTCGGCGCGACAGACAACTTGAGTCCGGGGGACACCGTCTGAAGTGAGGAGACTCCGAGGTTCGCGGAGACGTTGACCGTTGTTGCGGAAAAATCGAGGGTGTCCAATCCCGCAGAGTCCGTGATCGTGACGTTGTTTAATGTCAGATTTGCATTGAACCGATAGACATCATCCCCCGCTCCCCCGTCAAGCGTCACTTTTGCAGCCAAACCGGCTGTGACCTTAAGTCCGTTCAGGACAATTGCTGATCCTGTCATACTGAAACTGTCATTCCCTTTCAGGCCGACCATCATGACCGTATCACTTGCGCCCAATCCGGCGATAGCCAGGCCGTCCTGAAGCAATTGCGGAGTCAGGGTGAAGGTTCCCTCTGCGACTGGCGCTCCCCCATTCGATGCGCGCGTGATAATCACGTTATTCGCGTCGACGGAAACAACGAATTGGTCGATCCCCAAAGTTCCATCCAGCTGATCGAGCAGACGGATCGTAAGTGCTTTGAAGGTCGACAGTCCTCCCTGATCGGTGGACCGTACCCGGATGGAGTAAATGGATTTCGTTTCGAAATCCAGAACGGCACTGGTCTTCAGTGTATTGCCGCTGATCTGAAATGCGCCGTTGTCGCCGCCGCCGGAGCCTGACACAAGAGTGTAGGTGTGCGTGTTTCCGGAGTCTGGATCAACAGTGCTGAACGTCCCGACGTTAGTCCCCACCGCTCGGTTTTCCAGAAGGACGCTGGAAGACAACGTCACGCTGGTTGGAACCCGATTGATCCGCTTATCGATCTGCAGTGTTGCCTCTTGCTGTTTAAAGACGTAATAATCGACTCCGAACACGCTTGCCGTGCCAGCCGATGTCCAGCCGGTTCCGAGATACACGCCATCGCTTGTATCTCCCGTGACTCTCAGCACTCTGGATGATCCATACGTGGCCACCACAGAGTCGTAATTGAGCGTCAGTCGATTGGTGTGGCTGCCGGTCAGATCGATCACCGCGATGCCCGACAATCCTGTGCTCGAAATGGTCGGTAGATTCAAAGTGGTTCCACGATTATCCCACAGCACTTCATTATCGCCGCGGCCGCCGATCACCTGCAGGCCAGGCAGAATGGCTTCTTCACGGAGCACATCGTTTCCTGCATGCGATCTGAGCACCACATTACTGACATCCGCATTCTGATAGACGTAAGTCTGACCGTTGATCTCGACACGAACGCTGCCGACGGTGAGCCCGATATCGTCGGAACCCGCGCTGCCGTGAATGTAGATGCCACCGCCCGGCGCGTGATAGACTCCTACAAGCGCAGCGGTGTTGTTGCTCAGGTTCTGATCATTATCGTCGAGTTCCCCGACCGCGTTATCCGGATCGAGTACCGCCAAAATGCGGTAGTTTGAAGAGAACTCCGGCGTGCCGACTCCGGGAAACGGAACTTCGTTGGCACCGCCACCAATCGGAATCGCCACAGTATGCGTGCCGATGGTCAGGTCGGTCGCCGTGGTCAGAGTGACCGTCTTTAACAGATTATCAAACTCGCCTTTCTGCGCACTGAGCGACGTGAAGAAACCGATCTCGACCGCGGTCAGATTCCGTCCGAGGATTTCATAATCGACAAACAGCGTCTGTCCGCCGTCTGTACGGAATGCCGTAATTTTTAGGTCAACGTCCTGCTCAAAAGCGCCTATGTCAGGCGCAGATCCTTGCATTCTCGCAAATCCTCGCTGATCGAGCGTCTCCGTGACGATTGCTCCCGCGTCGATGGCCGGACTTCCTCCGAGGAGTGCACGAGTGAAGGTGGAACCACCGTTGTCCTGCAAGGGTCCTAGCACAGGATTGATGACCGGGGTTCCGTTGCCACCGATCAGGTCACCAGTCGCACCAAATCCGGTAGCCGAACCGACGTTTCCGATCAGGTTGTGCCCCAGAGAATTGAAAGGACCCGAAACATCCGGATTGCCGGTGGCTGCCGTGTTTCCCGCCACAATGGTGTTCAACAGCTGTAATCGCAGATCGGTGCTGATTGAATTGCAATAGATTCCGCCTCCCTGTGCTCCAGCCTGATTGCCAGTGATCGTGACGTTGGTCAGCGTCGTTGCTAGTTTTGCGTGGTCGAAGTCAGAAATAAGCAACGCACCCCCGAAGTCCCTGATCGCACGATTGCCAGAAAACGTGGAATTAGTGATCTCCAGCGTAGTCACAGGGTTTGGTTCACTATTACGACTCACATTGTCGGCGGAAATAGCACCTGCACTCTGGGCCACATTATTAGAAAAAGTACTTCTCGTGATCTTGGCATTCGTGTCGCTGATTGCGATTGCACCAGCACCACCAGCGTTGCCTCCCACCTGATTTGCATCAAACGTACTATCCGCAATGACTAACTGGCCGATTTCTTGCGCATTGACAGCACCTCCGACAGATAGTGCCTGATTTCTCCGAAACTCGCTTCTGATCAGCGAGAGACTTGAACCCGCCTCCGCATAAATGGCCCCACCTCTGTTCGATGACAGGTTGTCCAGAAACTGCGTGCCGGAGATGAGCACACTGCCGGTTCGATTAAGGTATATGGCTCCAGCTGAGCTGGATGCGGTGTTTAGGGAGAACAGCGAACCTTCGATTTCCAGTTGAGCTCCTCCTTGAATCAAAGCCCCGGCACCGTTGCGCGCTGTGTTATTCCTGAACTCAGAATTGCGAACCGTCATTGTGGAGGCGTCGGCGGCATACAACGCTCCTCCTTGAAGCGCGGAATTGTTTTCCAGCAATGAATTTCGAATGTCGACCACTGCCCCTCCGTCGATGAAAATCCCTCCGCCGGATCCTGTGGCAGTCGGAACTGTATTGGAAGTGATAGTGACGTTATCCAGATTAAGTGTGCCTCCTCCTCGCACCAAGACTGCTCCACCTCCCTGCTCCGCACTATTTCCTGTAAACACCGTGTTGCTGACGTTGGCCGTGACTGCTGATGCGGACATCACAACGTTTGCCAGTCCACCACCCATGACCGCCGTGTTGTTCATCAATTTGCAGTCGATCAGGTTGAGCATTCCTTCGTTCAGGATCCCGGCACCCCATTGAGTGCCGCCGAGCAATCCGCCCTTGATCGTCACATCCCGCAGCGTCAGCCTGGCCCCAGGACGAATATGAAATACGCGATCGAGGCTGCGAGCATCAATGAACGTCACGTCCCGGCCTGCACCCTGAATGATCAGATCATCCGTGATGTCCAGATCACCTGTCGCGGCGGCATTTTCAGACGCCCCGGCCCGGCTTAAGTTGAATGTTCCGGCACCCAGTGTGATCTTGTCCGTTCCTGGCAAAGCATTCGATTCCTGAATCACAGCCCGCAAAGACGTCTTGCCCGCAGAATCCAATGCCACACCGTTCCCGATGTTCACATCCACACTGTCCGTGAAAATGTTCGGAGTAAATGGAGGCACAATCGTGAACTGTCGGGCGGGACTCATCAGACTGGGTTGCCCGGCGCTGTCATAGGCCTGCACAAAGGCCTGGTAGGTGCCGAGATCGAGTGGCGACGTCGTTGTGAACGAAGCGGCTGTCAGTCCCTGAACATCGATCACATTCTGCTGACCGGTGGTGAGGTTATTCACATGAAACGAATACGTCGCCGCACTGGCGACGCTGGTCCACAGAAACTCCGGCTGGTTATTGGAAGTCGCCGACGTGGGACTCACAATCACTGGCAGATTTCCGTTGGACGTCAGGACGACGTCATTCCCAGTGCCGCCCTGATATGTAATCGTGTAGGACAGACCATCGAGGACGACGACACCGCCTTCAGGAAGGCCAGCAAAATTCCCGTTCACCGGGTCTGTGCCATCGTTGCGGATGATCTGGAATCGGTCGCCTGGCCTGGAGGCAAATTTTTCAGACACTTGCAACGTGCTGTTGTTCAGTGATACCGTTCCAGTGACGTCAAGTTGGCTGTACTGCGTGCCCGCGTTCGTGCCGTCAAGTTGAGCGACAAATCGCGTCCCCGTATCGAATTGCACACTTTTGGTCCGCAGCGCCATTGTGCCTGGCCTGACGCGCCCGCCGTTATGGATTTCCACGCCGGTGCTTATCAATCCTCCTCCTGTCAATTCGCCTCCATCAATGATTACGTTTTGCGGCGAAACGGTTCCTCCACCAAGATTCAATTGACCGCCACCGATGACTGTCACAGCTCCCGGTGATGACAACAGGCCGCCCGCCCCCACATCGAAGGTCGATGTTCCGTAGTCTGACGGAAACAATGTGCTCGATCCGCCAATTCGAACAGACTGGCTGGCCGCGATACGGCTTCCGAGTCCGGAAACTGAAGCAGAAGCACCGCCGCGGAGAATCAATTCGCGCCCGTAGAGGATAGCGCCATCCAGTACCCGGATCTGTGAGTTGTAACCCTCCACCGTGATTTGCGGCGTTGTATTTGAGGCTCGCGCTGTTGAGGTAATCCAGGTACCGCTTCCAGTGACGTGCAGCTCGCCGCTCTGTTTCAGACTGATCGAGTTCCAGTCAATCTTGCTTCCGGATGAAACTGTCACGATCCCTTTCGTCTGAATCGACTGCCCTCCCACCGTCAAGGGCCCGAGGTTTGTACCACCCGTACCACTAACGAGCGAAAGCGATGCTCCATTGGGAACATCGGTATTTTCGTAATTGTAAGATCCACCGGCCACGTAAAGCTGGCCACTTGAGAGAGTTTGAGTTTCAGGGGCATAGTTACGGACGCTAAGTGTGCCTCCATTGAGCGAGAGTTTTCCGGTGAACGTTGATGTTCCTATGTAACCTCCTTGCCCGATCCACGCGTTGGCCGCAAAAATTCCATTGTTCAGCCATTCCGATTCGGTGTTATAGACGTATGCCCAGCTTGTACGAGTCCCTGCGACATTGTCTGTCGTCAGCTTTCCACCGGCATAGACATAGACAAAACCATTGGCAGTGCCGGTGCCCATGGAGAGTTTTTGCCCTACGTCAACGCGTCCGCCCGCTCCAACATTCAGCTGACTGTACGGAGACTTTTGCGATGTGTAATTTAAAACCGACAAAGGTTCAGTCGGACGCCCACCAACAAAGGCGTTTTTTTCAATCGTCATCGCACCATTTCGAACGGTGACATTCCCCACTTCCCGTAAATCACCAACGATAAAGGTTCCAGGCAATTGGCCTAGAGTCGAACCTCCAATTTTCGCATTTTCAACGGTAAGTCGCCCGCCGTTCAGATCGAAGATCGCCTGCCCAGGTCCCGAAGTAGAGCCAACGGCCAAATTTCCAGCACTCGCCTTTTTTCCTCCGAAAGTCAATACGCCGGAGTATTGATTGCCAAGATAAACACCCTTGTTGGTGTCAGGAACTCCTCCGTCCCAGTTCGCCGCAGAAAACCACGATCCCCCGGTATTACTTGACCAGACACTTGTTGCAAGCAGGACCCTCGGCTCGCAGGTCTCCACTACGCAACTCGACGATACTCGCCGCGCACGACTCGTTCCGTAAAGTGATCTCGCTAACCGCCGTAAGACTGCCTTGATCGAATTGCTCTCTGACATTCCGCGTACCTGCTTCTTACTGCCTGAATCTGTAGTTATTGACGCGGCCATTATTTTCCCATCTTCCAGAGCTTCCGCGGCCAACCACGCTGGCTGAAAATGACCAAGCCCGTAGCGGGTTCTCACGGAAATTCGCGTGTTGGCAACTCGCTGATGGAAAACGCTATAGAGTCTAGAGTCTATCGAGAAATGGATTCATCATTTTTGCTCTTCAAGTCATTTACTTTGACTGATTCGATGACACTGATCATGCGATCATTAGCGGTCACTTGCTGATGTCCCGCCTGTGATTACTACAGCCGTTCAGGCTCGGATTGTTTTTCAGGAAATCTGTGCATTTGGTACAAACGCAGTGCAAGTTTTCACAAAGGGCTGCAAAATCATGACGTGGCAGCATGCGAGGTGTTGATTTAATCACAACCCGACACGTCAGTGAGGGATTGAGTTTTTGCGGTTCTGCTGCGTGTCCAGGAATCCCTCGCTGACGCGTCGGGTTGTGATAACTCCCTGTATTTTTGCACCTTTAATCAACCGCTGTCTCAAATCGCGCAACTTCAAAATGCGTCAGCGAGGGGCGAGGGGCGAGGGATGTGGGGCGAAGAACGCAGGCAAGGCAATCCCTCACTGACGTTTCGGGTTTTGAAAACTCGTTAAATGAACACTCGGTGCGAACCTGGCGGCCAAAATCCACTTGCTTCAGTTGAAAAGCAGCACCACACTGCCGCAGAATGAAAACGTGGCACGCAGGAATGGGTTCCGGGAAACAATTTGATGCAGGATGCCGACAAGAATGGACTGGACAGTTCCGCCAGTGACAGCCATCTGAATCTGTTTCTGAACGCAGCCAAAGAGGGTTCTCAGTCCGGGTTGGGACGACTGCTGGAAGCGTTTCGGCCCAGTCTGATGCTGATGGCCGACCAGAATCTGGAGCAGCGTTTACGCCGTCGAATGTCGTCGTCCGATGTTGTTCAGGACACCATGCTGACGGCCGGGAAACAATTCGAATCGTTTCGCGGGACGACATCGGGCGAGTTTAGAGAATGGCTGCTGGAACTGTTTCATTCCCGGCTGGTGGATGGTATCCGCCGACATCAGGTCGCTGAAATACGTCGACAATCACTGGAGGATGAGCAACTGTCCCTGAGTGATCTTTTGTCGCGTGAAGAAACACCTTCTGTGGCGGCCAGACTGAATGAGGACGCTACCTTACTGCTAAAGGCCCTGGAGGCATTGCCAACCCATTTGCAGCGCGTCATCCATTTGCGATATCTGGAGAATCGAACATTTGAGGAAATCGCTGCAGAGACGAGTGTCTCCGTTGCAACCGTCTGGCGTCAGTTTCAGGAAGCCGTGGAGGCTCTGCAAAAGCAGTTGAAATGGTGTGACAGATGAAGCCGATTCATGATTCTGAGATGGATGAGGTCTGTCGAGCAGACGATCTCAGACCGACAGTCGTGGATTCAGAATCCGCTGCGTCTGAGACTCCTGCCGCCATCCGCTACGATGAGGAACTGCGATGTTTGACTGAGGGAACGGCGTTGTCCATGTCAGAGATTCCTCTGGCCGGAACACTGCGACTGCTCCATGATGTTCTGCGTTGCGGCCAGAAAGAACAGTTTGACACTGCGGACACGCTTTTGGCGTACGATGCGGATCCAGTGCCTGGGACGGGGTATCATTTAACGCAGGCTCGATTTTCTTCCGCGTTACCGTCGCGTTTTCAGATTCGCCGAATGCTGGGAAAAGGTGGATTTGGGATTGTCTATCTGGCGACCGACACGCTGTTGCAGCGAGATGTCGCCATTAAACTGCCGCATCAGATGGTTCTGAACAGCGGCGAACTGCAGGAGCGGTTTCTGAGAGAATCACGGGCAATAGCCAGACTCAATCATCCCAGTGTCGTTCGAGTCCTCGACTCCGGAGCAGAGGCTGGATTATCCTGGCAGATCACCGAATATGTGGATGGTCCGAGCCTCCGTGAGTATCGCAGACAGCACCAAAACGGAATACCCGCAAAGACAGCGGCGAGGATTCTGCTCCAACTGGCCGACGCTGTTCAGCATGCCCACGATCAGGGAGTGTTGCACCGGGATATCAAGCCAGACAATATTCTGCTGGAGAAACTGCCTGGTCACACGCGCGACGCGCTGCCTGAAGTCAATTTTGTACCTCGGCTTACGGATTTTGGGCTGGCGAGACTGATTGACGATATCACGATCAGCCGTTCCGGTCTGCTCATCGGCACGCCGATGTATATGGCCCCCGAACAGCTCAAGGGCCAACCATCACTTCAGGGTCCGTGGACCGACATCTATTCGCTGGGTGTGGTCCTGTATGAAATGTTGACCGGCACCATTCCATTTGCGGAAGCGACGAGTCTGCATTCCCGAATCGGTCTGGCAGAACAGCCTGTTGGCCGTTTCAGGACAGCGCAAAACGGAATTCCCCGCGATCTGGAGACAATCTGTCTGACATGTCTGAATGTCCAGCCAAACGCACGGTATGCGTCAGCCGGGATTTTGCGCGACGACCTGCAAAGGTTTCTGGAAGGCCGTCCAACACTTGCAAGGCCGCTGCCGGCTTTGGAGAAATTTTCACGTTGGAGACAGCGGAATCGAACTTTGGCAGCGTCAATCTTTGTGGTTTTGGTGTCCGTGCTCATTGTGTTCGGACAAACTCTATCAAGTTATATAGTCAGCCAACGCCAGAATCAGCAATTGACGGGAACTCTAAACCAGCTGAAAAAAGAGAAGCAGCGATCGGATTCATTACGTGAGCTCGCCGACAAAAGCCGCCTTCATGCTGAAGAGAATGAATCGAAGTTTCGAACACTTGCGTGGAACAGTACTATCAGGGAAGCATTGACCGTTCTGCAGCAGCGACGTTTCTTTGCTGTTCTGAGTCACCTGGAAACGCTCCGGCAGAGCCACCCGGAAATGATCCATCGAACCGATTGGCAACTGACATCAGCAGAGCTTGAACATCACTTCAGCAGCGTTTGTAACCTTGGACATCCACTGCATGAAATGCGTTTGGTCCCTGGGGCGAATCAGCTTGTTGTCTGTGGAGATTCGTCGAACGTCTCTCTGATCGACTCCCGAACTTACCAGCCCATACGCTCGTTTCCGACGGGAGTGCCACGGATTCATGCCATCGCGGTTTCGGCGGACGGTAAACGTATTGCCGTTGGCGGAAGTGCAGATGCGAATGATCAGGCTGTGCCGATGATCTATTCGCTGGAGACCGGTGAACTTCTACAGACGTTTTCACCACAGTCCACCACAATCGATTCGCTGCTGTTCACGTCCGACGGGAAGTCTCTCGTCTGCGGTTGCCGCTATGAGCCTGTTAAAGTCTTCACGATTACTGACGGAGTTGAATCTGCGTTGAAGACAACGCGTCGCAATCAGTGGCTGGCTGAAAGCCCCGATGGGTCTCGGATTGCGGTGCATGAAACAGATCAAACCGTCCTTGTGGTAAGTCTCGATGATCCAGAGGCGACTCGTACACTGAGTTTTCCGGATGATATCGAAATCGGCATTTGGATTCCGAACACGTCAGTGCTGGCCTGCAGCAACTACCAGAGCAAGTACATCGAACTGGTGGATACCGTGACAGGGCAAATTGTGGTGCGACTTCTTCACTCGGGAAAAGCGTTCACTTCCCTCGTAGTCTGCGAATCTCAGCAGCGGCTCTATGCCGGCCGAGATGATGGCAGCATTGTATGCTGGGACATCCCGGCAGAATTGTTTCTGCCACCGGCGTCTGGCTCCCTCGCCACAACTTCGCGGATCGAGAGCATCAAAGAGGTCCCGGAAAACGAAACCGTTTTTGTCGACGATCAACCCATCACATCCATGATTGTCAGCGAACAAGAGTTATTCTGCAGTACGGCCAGCGGACGCATCGCTGTTTATCGTTTCCCACTTCTTCCGAACGATGATTCCGGCCGAATCGTGAATCAGCCGCGTTGGAGATCAGCAGCGATACACGGTCAAAGCGGAGATGTGTTTATCGGGGAGAACGATGGACGAATTTCGACGCTTCGTCACAGAGATTTTCCGTTTACTCGACGAGGCCAGGTATCCTTTGCTCAGTCCGTCAAGAACGGGCTGACCAGCGTTGCGGTTCTAGATAAATATGCGGTTGATGGGCTGGTGGTATCCCCGAATGAGAGTCACATCGCATGGTCCAACTGGACCCAGCAGGTTCAGGTGGCCGAACTGCCGTTTTCTCATGTCATTGAGTTTTCGGCTGCTGCGAACACTCACAATGGTGGCGTCGATGCGATCGCCTTCTCTCCCGATGGCATCTCGGTCGCATGGACCGGCAGCGAGAAACTGCTCTGCTTGCGAAAACTCCATGGCACAACTGGTGTTCAGACTCTGCCTCTCGCCGGCTATGGGAACAGCCTTTCGTACTCACCCAGGTTGAATCAACTGGCATGTGGAGGGAGCTTTGATCAGTTAATCATCGTTGACTGCAATACGATGTCGCCACAGACCACGATCGATCATTGCCGGGGCTGCACCGCGATTTGCTGGCATTCCTCTGAGAAGTCGCTGCTGCTTGGCTTCAACGACGGTTCTGTCCAAATTCGATCGCTGACTGATTCAACGAAAGTGCGCCTGACAGTCCATCGACGTGAAGTCCGCAGAATTGCTCTGTCGCCGGATAAGAAACTTGCCGTCAGTGTCGACCAGTCGGGACAGGTTGCCTTATGGCATCCGGAAACCGGGGAATTGTCAGGGATCTTGTTTGAACCCAGGACAACAGCGGCCGGAATTGTCGGTAAGGAGCCGGTCCTTGAGTTTGTCGGATCGGATCAACTTATGCTTGTCTACGACAATGGGGACGATGGTCCTCAAGTCCTGCAGTGGCGGTTTGAAAAATAGCTGTTGGAGGCTGGCTGAACCCCGCTCGCTATCTTCGGAATTTCATGGATGGCGGAGTGGCGTAAAAACACAAACGCCCCCGTCGGGCGTGACTTCGACGGGGGCGTTTGCTGAACGATGGTGGAGTACCATCAGTGAAGAGTTTTCTTAGAGGCTTTAAAAAAAATGGGACAGGCACCCTCGCTGCGTCATTGTTCTAAACATTTTCCGAAAAATACGGAAGCCGGCCCCAGTTTTGTTAGGCGTTCTTAATAACCACTGCCGGAAATTTCTGGCACTCCCTGACTGCTGGTCAGGTAATAGTCGTTTCGCGGCGTGTTACCATTATCGTTATTATTGTAAGCCTGATCGCAGGCTTGAGCGACGTCGTTCAGTTCATGAGTGACCGCATGCGACAGCGAAGCCAGTCCCACGATGCAGCCGATTACCAGGATCGTTCCCACGAGAACAATTTCTGAGGAGATGATAATGCCGTTCTGGTCTTCAACTAACTTTTTCAGCAATTGACGCATGAACGTGCTCCCGATGCACAACAGACCAAAGCATCCTCGGCGAAACTGTTTCGATTCAAGTTCGAAAAGCCGTGTTGCCTTTTCTCAACTTTACCCCATAAACGGCATCAGGAGCAGAATCGGCTCCGTTCGAGACAATTTCATTCCGCAATTTCGCTCGTCAGACCGGATGTGCGTTCTGTATTGAACGCAACGAGCCGCGGAGCCTGGGATCTGGCCGCCGGCTGGTGGTCCGTTCAGTGACGTTGCTCAACGGCCGACGCGATTGCGGAGTCCAGCCGGCCTCTTTGCGGCAGTGTCGCCTTTTGCTCCGCAAAAGCGGCGTTTCTTTCGCGGAGCGAAAGACGACACTGTGCAAATCGAATGGCACACACGCCCGGCCGCCGTTCCGGAAAAAAAGCGGCTGTGTCATAACCGTTGAAAAGGATGACACTTCTCAACGGCCGACGCTTTGCCCGCCTGGGCGCTTGGCTTTTGTGGCCTTGAGATCGTAGTTGCCTTCACCGACGATTTCTCCGAGAGCCGCAAGCAGTTCCGGACCGACGTTGACTTTGCAGTCGTTGCCTGTGGTCAGAATGTACCGCAATCTCGAAACGGCTCCGGAAGATCCGCTCTCCGTTTTGTCCTCTTCACCAGAGTGTCCATGGTCGTCGGCGTCACCGTTGTCGTCAACGTTGCCGTTGCGAGCATTTTCGGCAAACGAATCCACGATCAGGATCACGTCCGTCGGACCGGCATAACGAGTCAGCACACTGCGGACTCGCTGCAGGTCATCGTACGAATGCAGTCCCTTTTCAAACTTGATCGCGACCTGTGAAGTGAATTCCTTGTCGGCCTGGTCCAGAGTGAAAATTCGATTGATCACCAGGTTAGGTTCGCGGCTGCGTCGGTCCACTTTGCCGGCCACGATGATGACGTTCTCGGATTTAATCAATTCTTCATAGCGGGCATAGTCATCAGACCACGCGATGCATCGCATGATGCCGGTCGCATCTTCCAGGTCGAAGTTTGCATAACGCGAATTTCCATTGCGGCTGGCTTTCTTGGCGGTCGCCAGTTTGATTGAAGAAATCATTCCGCCGACGATCACCTGAGCACCGTCTTCCATTTCCGCCAGGTCAGCATTCTTGTTCGCCGCGTAACGGTCAATTCGGCGAGCGTGCTGAGTCAACGGATGCGAGGTCAGATAGAATCCGATCGTTTCCTTTTCCCACGCCAGCATCTGCCCGTGAGTCCAGTCGGGGATGACGGGCAGGCTGATCGCCATCGGAGTGCCGGCATCATCAACTTCGTCGTCATCACCCCCGAACAGGCTTTTCTGGCCACGAGCCTTGTCTTTCTGGCGTGACAGAGCCGATTGAACCGCACGTTCCACCACCGCCGTCTGCTGTGCTCGATTGCCCGGCAGACTGTCCAGCGCTCCGGCTTTGATCAGCGTTTCCAGGGTGCCCTTCGTCAGAGTTTTCGGGTCGACTCGTTCCGTCAGATCGAAGATGTCCTTAAACGGTCCACTCTTGTTTCGTTCTGCGACGATGGCGTGGACGACGTTCTCGCCAACGCCTTTTAAAGCGGCCATGCCGAATGTGATCTTGCCTTCGATGAATCCGAAGTCGACTTCCGAACGATTGATGTCCGGCCCCAGCATTTCGATTTTCATACGTCGAGCGTCGTCGACGTGCTCACTCATTCGCTCGGTGCTTTCCATTTCGCAGCTGAGCAGCGCGGCCATGAATTCGACCGGATAATGAGCTTTCAGATAAGCCGTTTCGTACGCAATCAGTCCGTACGCCGTGGAGTGCGACTTGTTAAAGCCGTAGCCGGCGAAGGCCACAATCAGATTCCACAGCTCCTGAGCCACCTGTTCGGAAATCCCGTTTGAAACAGCTCCGGTGATGTACTCCTGATGGAAGCTGCCGATCGTCTCATGGCTCTTCTTGCTGATCGCCTTAATGCATTTGTACGACTTGGACAGTTCAATGTTGCCTACTCGATTCAGAATGCGCATCACCTGTTCCTGGTAGACCATGACACCGTAGGTCTCAGCCAGAACTTCGTCGACGACAGGATGGACTTTGCGAGGCGGCTTGCGTCCGTTCTTCACGTCGACGTATTCCATCACCATTCCGCCTTCCAGCGGACCCGGGCGATACAGAGCGGATGTGGCAATGATGTCAGCGAAGCAGTCGGGCTTCATCTTGGTCAGCAGGTCTCGCATCCCGCCGGATTCCAGCTGGAACACGCCCTTCGTCTCCCCACGCTGCAACAGTGCAAACGTCTTTGCGTCGGTGAGATGCGTCTTGACGTATTCAAGATCGAACGTCGGATCGCTCCGTTTCACGTTCTGCACGGCCTTGTCGAGAATTGTAAGGTTGCGCAGACCCAGAAAGTCCATCTTCAGCAGGCCGACTTTTTCGACGGTCGGTCCATCCCACTGGGTAATGATGTCTTCTTTGCCGGTGATCGTCTGAAGCGGCAGGACGGTATCCAGCGGCACATCCGCGATCACAACGCCGGCCGCGTGAGTTCCCGCACTGCGTGCCAGACCTTCCACTGCAATCGCGAAATCGATGACTTCGCGGGCCACCGGATCCATGTCATACGCGGCTTTAAGATCGGCACTTTCTGTGAGCGCGTCTTTCAACTTGATGTTCAGCGTGTCCGGCACCATCTTGGCCAGTTCGTTGACGCGCGCGATCGGCACGTTGAGCGCGCGAGCAACATCGCGAATGGCGTTCTTGGCTTTCAGAGTCCCATAGGTGCCGATCTGAGCGACGTTGCGTTCGCCATACTTCTGCTTGGTGTAGTCAATGACCATTTGCCGCCGATCGCGGCAGAAGTCGATATCGATATCCGGCGGTTCTGTACGACTTGGATCGAGAAATCGTTCGAACAGAAGGTCATACTTCAACGGACACACGTCACCCAGACGCAACAGATACGCCACGATTGCACCACACGCAGAACCTCTCGCACCACACGGGATTCCATTGCGTCGGGCAAATTCCACGAAATCCCACACGATTAGAAAGTAGCTTGCGTAACCTTTGGAGTCGATGACGCTCAGCTCATACTCCAGACGCTTCCAGTGACGGTCCGTCAGTTCATCGCCGTACCGCTCGTACATTCGCTGATGGCACAGGTCCTTCAGATACTGAGTGTCGGTCTTCTGATCAGGCGGCCGGAATACGGGATACAGCTTGCGTTCGCCCAACTGAATGTCGACTCGATCAGCAATCTCCTGAGAACGCGCAACCGCACTGTCGAGCCCCGGAAAGCAGGCGTACATTTCGTCCGGCGTGCAGACGTACAATCCATCGCATTCCATCTTCATGCGTTTTTCGTCGTCACGCGTCGTGCGAGTATTCACGCACAGCATGACATCCTGCACCTTCGCATCGGTCTTGTGCAAATAGTGAGCGTCATTCGTGGCGACCAGCGGCAGGCCCATTTTGTTGGCGAGATCCACTGTCAGATCCATGCACGCTTTCTGAATTTCAAAGCCAGCGTTCTGGATCTCCATGTAGAATCGATCGCCGAAGACGCGCGCATACCACTCGGCCAGCTGTTTCGCTTCGTCGTTGCTTTCTCCAAGCAGCAGTCGAGACAATTCGGACGATGCGCAACCCGACAGACAGATAATGCCTTCGTTGCATTCCTCCAGCAGTTCGCGGTCGATGCGGGGCTTGTAGTAAAAGCCTTCCAGATAAGCAGACGACGACATCCGAATCAGATTGTCGAAGCCCTTGCGGTTCATCGCCAGCAGGGTCAGGTGCGACGAAGCGTCCTTCTGCCGACTGGCACTTCGATCCGTCCGCCGACCGGGGGCCATGTAGGCCTCATAGCCAAGGATCGGTTTGACTCCACCTTTTTTACAGCCGGTATAGAACTCGATCGCCCCGTAAAGATTGCCATGATCGGTGATAGCAATCGAATCCATGCCGCTGGCTTTGACATGCTTCACCAGCTCCGGAATTCGATTGACTCCGTCCAGCAGGCTGTAATGGGTATGGCAATGCAGGTGCGCAAAAGGACGCACGTGAGCAGCAGGGGGAGTAAAAACCGGGGTCGCTGGGTCAGCCATGTCAATCGATCCGTCATGAATTCAGTTCGCAAAGGTCAGGTCGCCGAGGGCGCGAGTTCGTCAATTGTACGCTTTCATGGCCGGGCCGAGAACCGACAAACTGTGGCCGCCCACCACAGCGAACCCTCGCGTTTTCACACGACGTTCCCACTCGTCAGATTCCGAAATTCAGTCGCGGGGAAGACGACAAAGTTGGCAGAGGACAGTGATGCGGCTAGGAAATTCATTGTTACGTCTTACACTGTCCGAATCTTCTTTTTCTGCCCGTCTGCCTTCTTCGAGGGTTCCCGCCGTGTCATCAGCCTGCCATTATTGGCGTGTTGCCAGAGTCGTTTTCGCGTTCAGCGTTGCCGCGTCTGCCGTTGTTGCATCGACCGGCCCTTTGATGACAACGGAACCCACCGGCGTCGAGTCGGCCAGCGTGGCTGCCGCAGCTGCCGAGCTTGCACCGATCAAAGTGGAGAAAACCGACTGGCCGTGGTGGCGAGGCCCCAATCACACGGGCATCGCGATGCCCAATCAGAAGCCACCATTGAAGTGGAGCGAAACTGAGAACATCATCTGGTCTGCCAATTTGCCAGGCCGAAGTCATGGTTCTCCGATTGTTGTCGGCGATCAGGTGGTGCTGACGGCTGCTGACCACGAACGGATGGTTCAGAGTGTTTTGTGTTTCGATCGAAAAACAGGGAAGCAGCTTTGGGAATCGATCGTACACGAAGGCGGACTGGACGTAAAAAATAACGAGAAGTCATCAATGGCTTCTGCGTCTGCGGCATTCGACGGCGAGCGATTCTTTGTCAACTTTCTCAACGGCGACGCGGTCTACATGACAGCTCTTGATCGCAACGGCGGCGAAGTGTGGCAGTCAAAGATTTCCAGCTACATCAACCATCAGGGCTTTGGGTCGTCGCCACTACTGTATCACGATCTTGTCATCGGTGTTTCCGACAACAAAGGCGGCGGGGCGATCGTTGCCATGAATCGCGCCACCGGAGCCGTTGTCTGGAAGAAAGATCGACCGGCGAAACCGAATTATCCGTCTCCCGTCATTCTGAATGTTGCTGGGAAAGATCAGCTGTTTCTGACCGGATGCGATCTCGTCACCAGCCTGAATCCGCTCACCGGCGAAACGTACTGGGAAGTCGAAGGAGCGACCACAGAATGCGTGACAACAACAGTGACTGATGGAAAACACATTTACACAACTGGCGGATATCCGAAGAATCACGTTTCCGCTGTGGTAGCCGATGGATCGGGCAAGCTGGCCTGGGAAAATCCAACTCGATCCTATGTCCCGTCATTGCTGGCTCATGATGGTTACCTGTTTGCCGTGATGGACGCCGGCATTGCAATGTGCTGGAAGAGTGACACCGGGGAAGAAGTCTGGAAAGGGCGTCTGGGAGGCACGTTCAGCAGTTCGCCCGTGATGGTGGGTGATCTGATTTATGCGTGCAATGAAGAAGGTCAGACGTTCGTGTTCAATGCCTCCCACGACAAGCTGGAAATCCTGGCGACAAACAAGCTGGGAACAAATGTCTATTCCACGCCAGCTATCTGCGGGGGCCGAATTTACAATCGCGTCGCTGTCGATAAAGACGGCAAACGCCAGGAAGTTCTGTACTGTATCGGTGAGTGACCGTTGTCTGGCGTTGCCTGCCTGCTTCAGGTTGCGTTCTTCAGTCAGATAAGATCATGCATCGCGGATGTTGTTCAGCGGATGTTGCGTTGCATTGTCCTGCAAGTCGTTGTTTCCATGCCAGCGATTCAAAGGGTGTGTGAAGGGCGGTCTGCTGCTCGACACTCGCGTAGCCAGCCGCAAGGGCGGCGATTCCGGAGCTGCGGTCGTTCCAAAAAACGTCGCGGAAAGTCTGCTGATTTCGGCGTTGAAGCATGACGGCTTCGAAATACGTCCCAAGGGAAAACTGCCGGAAGAAGTGATTGCTGATTTCGTCAAATGGGTCGAAATGGGCGCGCCGGATCCGCGAGATGGTGAACCGGTGCCGGAATCGAAGATTGACTTCGAAGCGGCTCGCGGACTCTGGGCTTATCAGTCGGTTCGAAAACCTGAACGACCGGTTGTCAGCAATGGCTCATGGTGCAGGAATGAGCTGGATTATTTTACGCTCGCCAAAATGGAATCACTGAGCCTGCATCCCGTGGCTTCGGCTGAAAAGCGGGCGCTGATTCGTCGAGCCACGACGGGATTGTGCAAAGGCGGTATGAACCCACGAGACGAACTCTGGGGCGTGGTGTTGGCGCGGGGCAGAGGCTTTGGCGGGAGATTCAGTGATTGTCGAATTTGATGCCAGAGCGGTGGGCGGAAAAACAAGCAGCAAACCGTACTGTCGGTCAATCCTGACCAATGGGATACGGTTTGCTGTTGAAATGAGAATGCACTGGAAGTCAGCGCGATGGCAGTGAGCGATGTTTACAGCGAGCCCGTGTGGTCGCCGAAGGTTCTCCATTCCATGATCGAAGGATCCGCCACCTTGCGGTATCCGAGGCTCATGACAACTTCCAAAACTTCACTCCATGTCGGGAAGGGACGGCCACTCTTGCGTTTGTAGTCATCCATGGCTCGCATAAACTCGATTTCTCCATCCGAGTAGTCGCGTTCGCAGGTCGTTGGATCAATCTGTCGACGACGATCCTGTCGGCGACGATCCATGATTTCTCTTCGTGTTTCCAGACTGACGTCAGACGGCGTCGATTCTTTTTCTGGCACGGCCAGTGCTGGCTTTGTCTGAGCCATTGGCCTTCGTTCCGGCTTGTTTCGCCGGGGTGATGATCTGCGTCTGTCTGTGACGAGAACATCAGAACTGTATTGCGACATTGAGAACACCCTCTTCACGTTCTGGGGAGAAACGAGACTGGTTTCGCTGGCTCACGGAGTTTCCGGGGGCAGCGATCACTCCAAATGATCGACCAGCGGCCGATTGCCACAAATCCCTTGCAGCTGAAGCATGCGGACAAACATCCGTAACAGACTATTGCTCAAGAAATGACGGCCCGGGGAAATAAGCCGGTTAGCGAGGCCTGTTCATCGAAGGAAACATTAGCCATCGCACAAGAAAACCGTCTGTAACGGTTGTGACACCACGATCAGAGGAAATCGTGCAAAGCGTGTTGAAGTAAGCTGCAGCGTGACTTGTGAACCAGGAGAAACCGGGGTGTCAGCAGGCAAGCGGTTCACAGAGTTTGAGGGATCTCACAAGTCCAAAGCCAGGGAAAGTGGCTTCCGAAACTTGTGCTTCCGAACGGCTGTAATAATCTTCCCTGCATTGAGGGCGACCGATTTTGAGTTCACTTCGACGGAGCGATGTTGTGTCAGACGAGTTCATCTGTATTCGATGTGCCAGGCATCAGTCAACCTGCTGTCAGGATTCTGACATTCACGTCACGCTGGAGGACGTCCGTCGCATCGCTCGGCACCGGGCGGAATCAGGCGGCGAGAATTCCGACTTCACCGAGTTTCGCACGCCGGCTTACTCAGTGTATGACCAAAGTATTGAAGACCCTTTCTGGCATGGGCACGTTCTTCACCCCGATGGAACGCGCCGTGTTCTGCAACAGAAGGAAAATCGCGACTGCACTTTTCTGGGCGAACAAGGTTGCGTGCTGCCCGCCGAAACCAGACCGCTGGTATGCCGGTTGTACCCGTTTGATTACGGGGCGGAAGGAATCCTGCCGCGTCTCGCTTCGGGTTGTCCGGTTGAGCTGCTGGCTCCGGGTAAGGACTTGATCACAGAACTTCAGATGTCTGCTGACCATGCGGAAAAGTTGCGCGCGCAGTTGTATGTGGAGATCTGTGAGACTGAAGGCTGACTTGCGGATGAGTGTCATTGCAGATTGTTTGACGTAACAGATTTCCATGCCTGGCCATGACCTGAGGCCCCGAAAGAAAACTCGATGAGAATTGGTTTGACGTTCGATCTGCGAGATGAGTACCTGGCCGCTGGTTACAGCGAAGAAGAAACGGCCGAGTTCGATCGTGCCGATACGATTGATTCCCTGGAAAACGCTCTGCACGCTTTGGGGCATGAAACAGATCGGATCGGGCACGTGCGACAACTTGTCGGTCGTCTGGCCACCGGCGATCGCTGGGATCTGGTGTTCAATATCTGCGAGGGCCTGCACGGGATTGCTCGAGAAGCGCAGGTCCCGGCGCTGCTGGAAGCGTATGAAATCCCCTGCACGTTTGCAGACCCTGTCGTTATGTCCGTGTGCCTTCACAAAGGTTTGACAAAGACACTCGTCGAAAAAGCTCAACTGCCAACTCCGCGGTTTGCCGTCGTCGAAACGATGGAGGACGTGAAGAGCGTCAATCTGCCGTATCCACTCTTCGCCAAGCCAATCGCGGAAGGAACAGGAAAAGGCATTTCCTCGGCGTCATGCATTGCTTCGTCCGACGAACTGGAACAAGTGTGTGAGCAGTTGCTCCGAAAGTTTCGCCAGCCGGTGCTGGTGGAAACATATTTGTGCGGACGAGAATTTACTGTCGGGCTGCTGGGAACGGATGAAGCCGCCCGTGTTCTGGGAACGCTGGAAATTGTTCTGCTGTCTGGCGCGGAGCCGGGCGCATATTCGTACACAAATAAAGAGCGATGCGAAGAACTGGTACGGTACGATTTGGTCAGCGGCGTCAATGATTGCGAAGTGGCGGAAGCCGAACGGATCGCTTTGGCGGCCTGGAGAGAGCTCAAGGGGCGCGACGGTGGTCGAATCGATCTTCGTTCGGATGGAAACGGCCAGCCCAGTTTTATCGAAGCCAACCCCCTTGCCGGTCTGCATCCTGAACATTCCGACCTGCCCATGATCGCCACGAAGATGGGGATGAGTTATCAGCAGTTGATTAAGGAAATTGTGGATTCAGCAGCCAGACGAGTTGGTTGTTCGGTGAAGAGCAGCTGAAGCAGGATCAATCCGAAGTCAGCACCGTACCAGCAGGAATAAGAATCGTTCGGCAAATAAGTGTCGCCTTTCGCTCCGCGAAAGTAGCGTTTCCCGTTCTTTCGCGGAGCGAAAGGCGACGATTAAAGACAGCACTATGCGAAGCGTCTCGAATCGGAAGTCCTCAATTCGATGCTGAAGGGCTCTGGCGGAATTCGATTTCTACCAATCGCCATAGAAACAGGCGTTCAGAGGCCTTGTGGGGCAAGTAATTCAGCCTCAGGGCCAGGGATTTTTCAGTTTGCCGTCGCGATTAGGCCTGCTCGCTTGTTTTGAGGTGCTTGCCCTGGTCCAATTCGCACTTCGAAAATCACCATTTGGCCGTCCGTTCGGCCCTCGGCGCGACGACTGTTGACGCAGGACGGTGATTTTACGCGTGTTTTGGGCAGTCCCAATACTGGATGTTCCCACCTTTTGTGTCAGACAGGAATTCGAAGAGATGGCGGTCAAAGTTTATTATGACGACGATGCGGATTTGAGCCTTCTGAAGGGCAAGACGATTTCCATCATCGGTTACGGAAGTCAGGGCCACGCTCAGGCTCAGAACCTGCGCGACAGCGGTTGCAATGTGCTCGTTGGCCAGCGTCCCGGCGGCGCGAACTATGACCTCGCCATCAGCCATGGCTTCAAGCCAGTCTCTGCTGCAGAAGCGGCTGAAAAGGGCGACCTGATCAACATCCTGCTGCCGGATGAGCTGCAGGGCGACGTTTATCGCAACGATATTAAGCAGCACCTGAAGACCGGCAATCTTCTGATGTGCTCACACGGCTTCAATATTCATTTCAATCAGGTTCAGCCACCAGTCGGTGTTGATGCCGCTCTGGTTGCGCCTAAGGGACCTGGTCACCTTGTCCGCAGCGAGTATGAAAAAGGCGGCGGCGTTCCGAGCCTGATCGCACTCAGCGAAGGTGCTTCGGATACGTCCCGTCAACTTGCTCTGGCTTATGCCAAGGGCATCGGCGGAACTCGTGGTGGCGTGATCGAAACCACATTCGCCGAAGAAACGGAAACCGACCTGTTCGGCGAGCAGGTCATTCTATGCGGCGGCGTCAGTGCTCTCGTGAAGGCTGGCTTCGAAACTCTTGTCGAAGCTGGCTATCAGCCAGAAATGGCCTACTTCGAATGTATGCACGAACTGAAGCTGATCGTTGACCTGTTTTATCAGGGCGGTCTGAACTACATGCGTTACAGCGTGTCGAACACGGCGGAATACGGCGATTACACTCGCGGTAATCGCATTGTGACCGAACAGACCAAGGCCGAGATGAAGAAGATTCTGGGTGAAATCCAGAGCGGCGAGTTCGCTCGCGACTGGCTGCTGGAAAACAAAGCCGGTCAGGCTTCCTTCCTGGCAACTCGCCGACGTGAACGTGGTCATCTGATCGAAACTGTTGGCAAGCAGCTGCGCAAGATGATGAGCTGGATTTCTTCCAAGGAAGTCTAGTCTTACACTGTTGCTGATTCTTCAAAGCCCGGCTGTTCGATCTTCGAACAGCCGGGCACTATTTTTATACCAAGTACCCTGCTTTCGTCCGCAGGGACGAGGTGTAGCAACTATGCTCGCGGGATCGCAAACAGGAGACATTGTACTTATCTGTTAAAGTAAAATGTCCCTTTATTGACTCTCTCCTTTATTGACTCTCTGACCAGAAATGGAAAACGCAAAGACGCAGGCAAGAATATTCTTCGAAACGGTGACACCTTAGATTGCCGCACGCGATCGTCTGACATCGCTGATGAAATCGCTCATAAGTGCGGGATTTCGACAGAGACCGTGCTGGGACAGAGCCTGCATCGGGATTTTCATGCGATTCTGTCAGCATCTGTCGTAGGGCAGACCGAATCTGTTGTAAAATGTGACATAACATCACACAATGCGCGAAGCGCTGAATCCAAAGGTCTACCGCCAGTCTCGAGGTAAGTCCTGAATCCTCCAACAGTTGCAATCGTGTCCCGCTTCATTCGCCGTTCAAGACTTAAAGAGCCGGCAGAAAGGACCTACAAGCAAAATACCCGTCGGCGGAGCGACGGGGCTACGGTATGCCTATGTCTCTCATTGAAATCATCCCGGTCACATCACCAATCAATGGCAACATTCGTCCGCCGGGTTCCAAGAGCATCACCAACCGCGCGATGATTCTGGCAGCGCTCGCTGACGGGCCCACGATCCTCACCGGGATGCTCGACAGCCAGGACACGCGCGTGATGGTGGAAAGCCTTCGCCGGCTGGGGTTCACGGTGGATCAGGACATCGCTGCCTGCCGGTGCACCGTCCATGGACTCGCAGGAAAAATTCCGGTGAAGAAAGCTGATCTATGGCTGGAAAACAGCGGCACCAGCATTCGCTTTCTGACCTCACTTTGCGCACTCGGCAGCGGACAGTATCGACTTGACGGAGTCGAGCGCATGCGGCAGCGACCGATCGGCGATCTGGTGCGAGCCTTGCAGCCACTCGGGGCCAACATTCGATTCGAAACAGAAGGCAGCGACTGTCCGCCAATTCTTGTCGATGGACTGCTCAGCTATTTCGTCGGTGGATGGACGTCGATCCAGGGCAGCATCAGCAGTCAGTTTCTTAGCAGTCTGCTCATGACCGCGCCGGCCTGTCAGAAGGACGTGCACATCCGCGTCGACGGCGAACTGGTTTCCAAACCGTACGTCACTATGACACTCGACATGATGCGTGCGTTCGGTGCTGAAGTGTTTGCGCCTGAAGACCTGTCGGAATTCCATATCAGCGCGAAGCCCTACAATTCTGGCACCTACGACATTGAGCCTGATGCTTCGGCCGCCAGTTATTTCTTCGGAGCTGCCGCGGTGACTGGTGGTTCGGTGACCATTACCGGCCTGTCGAAAAATGCATTGCAGGGCGATGTCGGATTCGCAGGGGCTCTGGAACAGATGGGCTGCGATGTCACCTGGGGCAGTGATCGCATCACTGTCACCGGCCGACCGCTGCATGGGATCGACATTGATATGAATGCGATCAGCGACACAGCTCAGACCCTTTCGACGGTGGCCGCTTTTGCCAGCAGCCCAACCCGAATTCGTAATGTCGGACATATGAGACACAAGGAAACCGACCGCATCGCAGCGGTGGTGACGGAACTAAAACGCGCGGGCATCGCTGCCGAAGAAAGTGAAGACGGTTTGACAATTTATCCAGGGACTCCGCAGCCCGCGGAAATCCACACGTACGACGATCATCGCATGGCGATGAGTTTTTCGCTGCTGGGGTTGCGAGTCCCCGGCATTCGAATTCTGGATCCGGGCTGCACGGCCAAAACGTATCCAAATTATTTTGAAGATCTCGCCGCGCTTTGCAGTGGTAGCATGCAGGCCGGAGGTCGGTCATGAGCGGCGGTAACGTGTGGGGATCCCGTGGCGATTCGGGGCGGCGCGATCAGCGAAGCCCGCGGCATCGACGTCCTCAACAGGGCGGAAATGCGTGGGACAAAGCGAACAACGCCCGTAGCAGCGACGAAGCGGCTCTGGTCGTCCCGGAACCTTATCAGAATGGCCGCCATTTGGCGTATGCTGTGCTGCAGGAGCACGATCGCTCCGAACGGTTTGTGCAGGACATCTTCGCGGAGTTCGAGCAGCGGCACCATCTGTCGTCTCAGGATCGAGCTCTCGCGGTGGACGTGGCATCCGGCGTCGTTCGCCGCAGTCGCACACTCGATGTGATGCTCGAATCTCGCATGACCCGGCCGCGACACAATGTGGAACCGGATCTGTGGCGCATCCTGAGAGTCGGCGCTTACCAGCTTCTGTTTGCGCGCACACCAGAACATGCGGCGGTCGATTCGACAGTGGATCTTTGTCGCGATCTCGATCGCGACCGCTGGACCGGCTTCGTCAACGGCGTGCTGCGTAACATCGGACGATTGCTGTCGGATGAGCCGTGTGATGGACCATCGCAACGATCGCTGCCAACCACAAACGGTCGCTGGCGATCCCTGAACGAGGCAGTGTTTGCAGATCCTGTCGCAAATCCCGCGCAGTACTTTGCCGACGCATTTTCATTGCCCATGTTTCTGGCTTCGCGATGGTGTGCGCAATTCATCTCTCCGGCGAGCGGCAGGGCGTCAGCCGTCCGTGTCGATACTCCCGTGCTGCCCGCCGGCGACATAGAAACTACAAATGAACACCGAGGGCTGACGCCCAGCGGCTCGCCGGTTTCAAAGCTTCTGACCATCTGCTTTCAGTCCGTGACTCCACCTTCGACGTCGCTGCGAATCAACTCGATGCAGACAAACTCGGCCGTTGTGCTGGCTGCGTTGGCAGACGCCGCGGTGAAAGCCAGTCCCGGAGATATCGAAGGCAGCATTCATCTGGATCAGTCGGTCCGACTGGAAACACTGCCGGGCTACGCTGAAGGTCTGTGGAGCGTTCAGGATGAAGCGGCGATGTCGGCTTCACAACTGCTGGCTCCTCAGCCCGGTGAAAAGATACTCGACATGTGCGCAGCTCCGGGTGGCAAGACAACTCATCTTGCGGAACTGAGCCACGATCAGGCTCACATCACCGCCTGCGACGTGGCCACAGGACGATTGCAGCGAATTCTGGAGAATGCGGCAAGGCTGCAGCTGACATCGATTACGCCGCAGCTGATAGGCAAAGACGGCAACGGATTGCCCGACGGGCCGTTTGATGCAGTACTGGTGGATGTGCCGTGCTCAAACACCGGGGTGCTGAACCGCCGTCCGGAAGCCCGCTGGCGGAGCGACGAAAGTGCGCTTCGGGAACTGGTGATTCTGCAGACTCGACTGCTGATTCAGGCCTGTGAACGAGTTGGTCCTGGCGGCCGAGTTGTCTATTCCACCTGCAGTCTCGAGCCGGAAGAAAATCGCGGCGTTGTGGATACGGTACTGTCTGCGTTCAAAGACTTCCGCCTCGAACGCGACATTCTGCATCTTCCCGGTCAACCGGCTGACGGCGCGTATCAGGCGTTGCTGGTTCGCCGAAGTTAGGGCCCAAGGGCATGGACTCAAGGCGAGCGGGGGATGTAAATCCCATGATTTGTTGCGATTGCTGGAAGAATCCGGGCACTCACGTACCCGGCTCGCCGTTGGAATTCTTCAAGTCGACGCCACTGGAGTTAGGGCGGGTGGCGCAAAGGTCCCCGTCACTTCTTCAGCAGCGAATCGTTCGTCGTGAGCGAATGAGAACCGACGCATTCGATCACATGATTCCAGACATCGTCATTTCCTGAAGGACGGCTTGCATGGCAAAGGCACCGTCAGCTGGCAGATGAAGCAGTGGTGGGACCAGCAGCCCATTGAGAACTGGGGCAAGCGTGATGGAAAGATCGGCTGTGTCTTCAGCTCCGGCGGTGCCTGGGGCGGCGGTCAGGAGTGGACCTGCATGACACTGTTTTCGATTCTGATCAATTATGGTTTTCTGGTCTTTGGCCTGACCGATTACACCGGTGTAAAATTCTCCTCGCACTATGGCGCAATTTGTTCAGGACCCCCAGTTCAGGACCGCGAAATGCATGCCTGTCAGCGTTTAGGACTGCGTCTGTCAGAATGGGCCGCCACCATGATTCAGGGACGCCCCGACGCGCATCCTCTGAAACAAACCTGCGAAAGGTTCAAGGAGCTCGGGCAATAAACGACGAATCGTCGTACACCGCCCATGGACGACGAATAACGACAATCGCAAGTCGATCAACTTGCCCTGGCCGTAAAACCAAAACATGCACGCAAAACATCGTATGCCGCGGCCGTGCCTATCTCTTTGCAGGCACGTTCAGTGTCACGATGTCTTGGATGGGGCTGCCGAGCTGAACCAGAGGAGTTACCTGCAGGCTGACGGCCGGATCTTTACCCGCGCATCCGCCACAGGATCCGCATCCGCCAGCTGAACTTCCGAACAATAGCCGCCATAGACTTCGACCAATGATGCAGGCGGCCAAAGTGACAAACAGAATGGTGACGATTTTTTGCAGGATCATAAGTCACATCCGGATTCCGATCTGGTAGGTCAGAAAAGCGCCAACCCAGGCCAAAACCGTCATGTACACGAATGAAAACACTGGCCATCGCCAGCTATTGGTTTCGCGGCGGATGACCATCAATGTCGAAACGCATTGGGCACACAAAGCGAAGAACACCATTATGGACAGCGCCACCGGAATGGAAAACACTTTCTTTCCATTTGGCCAGACAGCGGCCTTCAAAGTGCCACGCAGCCCTTCGTCCGCCTCATCGACTTCGCCGCCGAGACTATAGATTGTGCCGAGCGTTGCAATGATCACTTCACGTGCCGGGAAGGAAGCGATGACGCCAACGCCAATCCGCCAGTCCCACCCGAGCGGAGAAAACACCGGCTCAACCGTTCGACCGACCTGTCCCAGCACACTGCCTCGCAACAGCTCGGCGTTGACAATATTCAGACGCGCCGACAGCTCCTCAATTTCCGCTTCGTGGCTTTCTAAATCCGCTGCTTCGAGCGACTCAATCTTCCCCGCCAGCTCGTATCGTTCTTTCTGATCGCCCGGAAAAGATCCAGACGCCCAGACCAGAACACTGGTCGCAAATATCAGAGTTCCGGCGCGGGCGACAAACGACTTTCCGCTTTCCCACACACGGCCCAGAATCACTCGGATCGACGGCATTCGATAGTCGGGCAGTTCGAGAAGAAAAGGCGACGGCTCACCACGAAACAAAGTCCGTCGAAGAATCATGGCCACGGGAATGGCAATAAACAGTCCCAGCGTGCTCATCGCAAACAGGACGATGGCCTGAAGAGAAAGCCAACCACCCAGATAAAGTGTTTCAGGAATAAACGTCCCAATCATCAGCACGTAGACCGGCAAACGAGCCGAACAGCTCATCAGCGGAGCAATCAGAATCGTCACGAAGCGATCACGGCGATCATCAATGACTCGCGTCGCCATAATGCCGGGCACGGCACACGCAAAAGACGACATCAGCGGAAGAAATGACCGACCGCTCAGTCCAAGTAAGCCCATCAGCCGATCCATCATAAACGCCGCACGCGCCATGTAGCCGCAGTCTTCCAGCAACCCAATGAAAAGAAAAAGCAGACAAATCTGCGGCAGAAAAACCAGCACGGAGCCAACGCCGGAGATCACACCTTCTGTCAGCAAACTTCGAAGCGGACCGGGATCCATTGAATCGCTGATTAAAGCACTTAGCCAACTCAGGAACCCTTCAACGCCATCGCTGAGCGGCGCTGAAAACCAGTAAATCGTTGAAAACACCAGCATCAGCACAGCAAGGCAGATCAGGAAGCCAAAAAATCTGTGAGTCAGAACGGAGTCGATCCGGTCTGTCAGGCGGGCCTGCGAATTGGGAACTCGCACCTGAACTCTGCTGAGCAATTCACCAATGTAGTGGTATCGCTGACGAGCTTCCGCTGCAGGGATTTCCAGCTGCTGGGCGGCCAGCGCGCGTCGCGATTCCTGCAGAGCTTCGGCATATCGAGCCCCGGCTGCTTTGATCAGCATCAATTCCACTGAGCCGCCTGGATCGAGCAGACTGCGTGAAACCAAAAATCCTGATCGCTGTTCAAGCGGCAGGCCGGTTTCAGCGAGAAGCTTACCGAGACGTTTGACCTCCAGTCGCACAGGATCCGACAGAATCGTGGTGCTGAAACTGTCGGAATGAAAGGTCACGGGACCGCCGCGGGATGTCAATTCTTCAACGATCGCCTGCTTGAGTTCCGTCAGTCCTTCCCGACGACTGGCCGATGTGGGAATGACCGCCACACCCAGTTCTTTCGAAAGACTGGCGACATCGATCGTCACGCCGGAGCTCTGTGCTGCGTCCCACATGTTGAGACACAAAATGACCGGGAGGCCGACTTCCAGAACCTGTGTCGCGAGATACAAATTTCGTTCGAGGGCCGCAGCATTGCAGATGCAGATAATCAGATCGGGACGAGGCTCGTTGGAACACCCTGTCAGAACCTGAACGGCGACCATTTCGTCGGGTGATTTTGGCGACAGGCTGTAAGTGCCTGGAAGATCGCTAAGTTCAATTTCGTGGCCGCCCCATTGAACTCGGCCAACTCGCTGCTCAACTGTCACTCCCGGATAATTTCCGGTGCGCACCCGCATTCCGGACAGCGCGTTGAACAGCGTGCTTTTACCCGTGTTCGGATTGCCAATCAAAGCAACTCGCAAAGGGCGTGGATTTGAGGAACCGTGTGGGGAAGGAGAGATCACTGAGTCAGCACTGAGAAGCTCTGATGGGGATTAGTGAGCGGCGAGTTGCAAGCGTTCGGAAGCTCGTGTTCGAACTTCATTGTGAGCAGCAGCAGCTTCGACAGACACACAGGAGGCTTCAGCAGCCCGCATGGAGATTGAAACGCCATGCACGCGATACTGAACCGGACCGCCAAAAGGAGCCCGGCGGAGCACTTCGACGACCGCACCCGGCACAAATCCCATTTCCATAAGCCGGGACGCAATTCGGCTTGCACCGCAAATCGCAGTGACAATAGCGGAAGTACCTGGACGCAAATCAGCCAATTGCAGAGTGTTCACAGCAGCACCGCCCAAAAAATCTGGAAACGACGAAACTGAAAGAGCCGGGATCACATGTTTTATGATGGTAGAGCCCCTGCCGGAAAGCAAGGGTAGAGTGAGACTCAATCTCACATTGCTCAGAAACAGTATCGCTGGTCCTGCCCATCTGGCGACATGGTTTGAACCCTCATAGACGCAGATTTCAAGGATTTTCGTTCCTGAGAGAGTCCGCTGACGCCAGATTTTCTATTTAAAGTGGAGGAAATCACCGGGGAAATCCAGGTTGTTAATTTAGGTTCAAAACTTTCACCGGGCCTGCGTGACGTGCCCGAGACTAATTTCGGCGGGTGGAAATGCCAATCTTTACTCCTAAAAATGGCGGCGGCCGATCGCTCGGTATTCGGGCCGTGATTTTATCGAGGGAACCAGGCGGCTTTCGCATTCAAGTCGTGAAATCCACAGCCCGAAAGCGGGACTCCTGCCGGCTCATCTTTTTCCTGCGGGCTAAGCGGACCGAAATCGGTTACAATCCACGGTTTCAGACCGACGTTTGCGTCTACGGACCTGAACGGGCTCCATTCTTCACTCAGAAACATCAATAAAGTAAGACTGCAATGACGCTCCCATCGGAGACCTTGTCGCACATCATTCACCCGCCGGCACTGCATCCGCCGGTCCTTGCCGCCTGCCAGATTCGCACAACACTTAACGATTTTCAGGTGGAAGAAGTTCCCGCGTATCAGCCGACGGGATCCGGCGAACATGCTTATTTGTGGATTGAAAAGCGGGGCGTGTCCTCCCCGGAACTCGTCAGCCGCATTATCCGGCTGCTGGGCGTCCCTTCCAAAGACATCGGCTTGGCCGGTCAAAAGGATCGCTACGCAGTGACTCGTCAGTTCTGCTCCATTCCGAAGCGACTGGCGATCGATACGGAGAAGCTGAATTCAGATGACATCACCGTTCTGCATGTCACCACGCACCAGAACAAACTGAAGACCGGCCATCTGAAGGGCAATCGATTTCATCTCATTCTTCGCAGCCCTGACGCGCCTTACACAACTGCCGACCTGGAGAAAGTTCAGGCCCGCCTGAACGAACTGGTCAGCACTGGCCTGCCCAACTATTTTGGTCCTCAACGATTTGGCCACGGCGGAAACACCGTCATTGATGGGTTAAGGCTGCTCAAGGGAAAGCTGCCAAAAGATTACTGGCCTGATAGTCACTCCCGCACTCTGCGTCGCCTGGCACTTAGCGCAGTTCAGTCAGCGGTATTCAATCTCGTGGCTGCCCAGCGAGTCGCTGCGGGCACAATCGGGATCCCACAATCCGGCGATGTGGTCATTCGTAAAGAAGGCACAAAGCCTTATCGATATCCTGATGGTGCGGATGCCACTGGGATCGTACCTGCGGGGCCAATGCCCGGTCCGGAAATGCTGGCCGCTGGTGGTGACGTCGCCGAAATGGAAGATGGGGCTCTGCTCACGATGGGACTGAAGCCGCGGGATTTTGAGCGGTTTGCCAAGCTGACGTCGGGTGTCCGGCGCAAGTTTGTTGAATTCCCGTCGGAGGTTTCGGCGTCACTGACAGACGACGGCGCCATCAAAGTGGGCTTTGTTCTGTCCGCAGGAACTTATGCCACCATCGTGCTGCAGGACATCGCAGGTCAAGTGATTGACCTCGGCGCTGACGCAACGTCCACTGCCGTGGAATCGGATGGCGATTCCAGCACAGGAGAGTAACACGTGAAGACGACGCCTTCTTTTCTCAAGGTCCTGGTTTTTCTTCTGATCGCCGTCGGCTGTGGCCTGGCGGTGATCGGCGGAACGCTGGGGCGAGATGCTGCAGAAAAGATTGGCACCGCGATCTTCATGCCCAGTGGCTTCGTATGGCTGATGCTGATGGCGCTGACGATTCAGCTTTGGCCATTCAGAAAGCGATCCGAAAGATCGCTTGGCGGTCTTTCGGCATTGCTCTGTTTTGTTTCCTATTCGCTGGGAGGCAGCGGGTACGTTTCGGAAGCTCTCGCTAGCGCCCTAGAAACGCCGTTTGTCGGAATCAATCCACTGAATGATCCCGCTACCGAATATGTCATTGTGCTGGGAGGCGGTGGCTCGCTGGGCGCCAACGGCCGACTGCAGGGAAATAGCTCAGGCGACCGCTTGATCCTTGCGGCTCAGCTCTATCATCAGCATCCGTCGACGAAATTCATCTGCACCGGACAACGAATCGCCTCCATGAACTCGACCGGTGTTGATCCGGCTGACACGTCACGCGACATTCTGGTCCGACTGGGCGTTCCAGAGGAATCAATCGAACTTATCGGCGGAAAAAACACATCCGAAGAGATGCTCAATCTTGGCAAGCGTTTTCGTGACTCCGGCAGCAGCATCGGTCTTCTGACATCTGCATGGCATTTGCCAAGAGCGACGCGACTGGCTCTACGCAATGGATTGAAAACCGTTCCATTGCCCTCCGACTTCCGCTCCTCACCACGCGACCAGACGCCAACACTCGGCCAGCGAATTGAAGCCCTGATTCCCAACGGCGCCGCTTTTGGAAGCATCTGGTCATTCGCAAAGGAATATCTGGGAATGCTGCTCGGCCGATGAAGACTGCAACGCGAGCGACCACCGCAACGCGGACGACGGGCGCGACAATGCCTGCCTGAACTTTTCCTGGCAAAGCATCGAGCCCCTAAGAACTCTCGGCCTCAGCCTTTGTCTGCAGAACTGCGAAACCGCATCAGGAAAAATAGTTTGATCACTGGTGAACGAGCCTGCAGTTCGGGAAGATACGTCTCGTGAGTTTTTGGAAACAACAGGATCAGTCCACTCAGGAAATGTGAGTTATGGCGAAGAGCACACCGTCCGGAATTATGTATCGCGATCACAGCATCAAGGAAGATCATTCATTCGCGCCCTCGTTCGGCGGCAAGCCTGGAGTGCATAAACGGTACTCGTGCAAAGTCGGCGGACGCACGATCAAGGGCGAGCTGGAAGAAGTGAAAGCAAAGATCGACTTCCATCTGAACCCGGACAAGTCCAGCGAGAAGTCCTGAGAGACCGTGGTTGTGCTGCGTGTCGCCAACTGGGAAGTCTTAGCAACCGCGCGCTGACTCCGGCAATCGAAGTGGAACAAGCAATCGATGGGCCTGGACTTCGTGAGAAATACGTTGGCATGCACGCCAACATCAAGCACTCGCCGACAGTCGCAGGTCGATTGGTCGAAGGTTAAAATAGAGACAACGCCCCATGATACCCGACCAATCTCACAACGGCACAAAATCCCATGACTGCGAACAAGAATACGAAGAAAAGTCCTTTTCCCGGGATGGATCCGTATCTGGAACAGCACTGGGGAGATGTTCATACGAGTCTAATGGTTTACATCCGAAACCAGATCAATGCTCAACTTCCTGACGAATTGCAGGCTCGTGTGGAAGAAAGCACGGCAATCCAGATTGAAGACGAGACACGAAGAGTCGTTTATCCTGATGTGCGAATTGTTGAGGATCAGCCATATGAGCCGTCCGGCGATGGCGGTGTGGCACTCGTAACCGAGACCATTACGACGGCGAAGCCCATTATTATCAAGATGGACATGGAAACTCGCACACAGCGCACCGTTGAAATCCTGGACATCTCTTCCAATGATCGAGTCGTGACTGCCATCGAAGTGCTCAGCCCCAGTAACAAGATCGGGCGCGAAAGCCGGTTGGCATACAAACGGAAGCGAGCGGCTTATCTCGAATCGGGAGTGAATCTGGTCGAGATTGATTTAGTGCGAGACGGCGATCCCATTGTCGCCATCCCTTTACCACTGATACCGAAGCAGTATTGGGGCGATTACATCACGTGTGTCCAACGAGCGACTCAGCCGTCTCAATTTGAACTGTATCCGATGCCGCTGCGCCAGCCGCTTCCCGATATCAGCATCCCGCTGCGAAGCACCGACAAAGATGTGCTGTTGCAAACTCAAGGGTTAATCGATCAGTGTTATCAGGACGGACGATATTGGCGAACCGACTACTCGCTGCCATTACGCCCCCGTTTGTTGGAGCTCGACGCAACCTGCGCGGAAACGCTGCTCGTGAATTATTCCAAGGACTGACTTCGGCAGCAGATGAATCAACAGACACGAGTTCAGGCGAAGAATTCGGCGGCTTGGGCTTCGCGATGAAGAAGAGCGACCAGGTTTCAGAGGAAAGCATACAGATATGATAACTCTGCGAGTGGTGCTGTTGATCTCCTTCACATGGGCCGGCCTGACCGCTAACCAGATCGGCCAGAATACAGTGAGTGCTGGCGACGCACTCCTTCAAACGGCCAGATTCTGTGTCGATGAGCGGACGTTTGTCATCGCAGCGATCGACTACTGTGGAATCTGCAATTCCAGCGACGAGACGATTCGTGACGCAATGGCAACGGCGGCGGGAACGACGAGAGAACAAGTCGCACTGCGACGGCGATTGAGGAGTCGATCAAGCGGTTGCAGCCGGTGACAAAGATCGTTGCTTCGAAAGCCAAGGTGGATCGTGTTGCCTCGAACCGACGCGTGCCGCAACCGGATGGCAGCATCGCGGTGCGAGCCAGCGTGACTCGCGAAGCTGCCGTGCGAGATGCTCCCGAAGGGCTAATCGATCCATGGTTGCGCACGCTGACGTTTTTTGACGACGATCGAAAACTCGTCCAACTCCACTACTACGCGACGCATCTGCAAACGTTTTACGGCGACTCGCGTGTCCCTTCTCCCCCCCCGAGATCGGGCAAGGCTGTGAAGGATTTTTGGGAGGCATTTCCTTGGTTGATTATTACTGTGATTGTATTCGTTGAACTCGTATAGTGACCGAAAACTTTATGAGAGTAAGGCACTTTGCGTTTAGGCCCGGATGGGCCGACACAACCTCTGCCGGGGCCGTGAGATACTTGTATTCTCTATTCCAAACCGGTTTTATCCCGGCACACTGCGTCCCCTGAGTCTCGTGGAAAACAGGAGAATTGCTTTCATGAAATCACTGATCTTTGTCGCGATCCAGGCGATCGTTTGCTCGTCAAGC